>JACCDP010584227.1_pt1 | contig 14531 bp, 17 predicted proteins | sample 7445841 | NCBI WGS metagenome assembly JACCDP01 (sample SAMN15323441, study PRJNA562643) | freshwater metagenome | isolation source: river surface water | place: USA:Blue River Watershed | collected 2017-08-17 | reverse complement strand
GCTTGCTGCGCGGGCGAAGGCGGCGGGTGGCCAGCCACTCCTTGTTGCCGCCGATACCTTTCGGGCGGCGGCGATCGAACAGTTGCGACTCCTCGCTGAGCGAGAGGAGGTTGAAATCATTGAGGGTCGGCCAGGCGGCGATCCATCCGCGGCGATTCACGATGCGCTCACTGCGGCAAGCGCGCGAAAGCTTCAGCCGGTGATCATTGATACCGCTGGGCGCATGCAGACGAAGAGCGGCCTGATGGAGGAGCTCTCCAAGATGCGCCGTGTCATTAGCAAGCTCGCCCCTGACGCAAAGGTTGAGGTGCTCCTGGTTCTGGACGCTACAGCTGGGCAGAACGGACTTGCGCAGGCGAAGGGGTTTGATCGGGCGGCCGGTGTTGACGGCGTGATTCTCACGAAGTTGGATGCTGGCGCACGCGGTGGCGTGGCGCTCTCTGTGCGCCGTGAACTGTCACTCCCTGTGCGTTGGGTTGGCGTGGGTGAACGCGGTACCGACCTACTTCCGTTTGATGCCGCCGCCTATGTTGCTGGCCTACTCGGTGAGGGTGCGAGGAGCGAGACGTAGCGAAGCGAGTAACGGATCGCTAGCGCGCCTGCGGGAGTTCGTTGATCCGCTTCACGCGACCGAGGCGCGTGGTGGCAATCGCAAGGCCGGCAACGATTGATGCCGCTGCACCAGCGAAGAGTGCCGCGCCACTCCCAGCGATAGAGCTTCCGAGCGCACCGCCGAGAAGGATTCCAGCGAGCCGCCCAAGGATGCTGATCCCTTCAAATGCCGCATTGGCGCGTCCCTGAAGCGCATCGGGCAGGACACGCCCGCGGATCGCCCCCTGATTCGCCTCCCAGACCGTCTCAAAGCCATCACTGAGCAACTGATGCGCGATGAGGAGTGCGATGCCAAGGACTGATGCGGCAGGCGCAAGTGGGACGAGCGCAAGGCCAACGCCGACGATGATCAGACTGACGCTGATGGCGCGTCCAGTGCCGAGTGCTTGAGAGATGCGCTCGGTGAGCACTCCTCCCATGTACGACGCGATCCCGCCCGTTGCGATCACGAACCCGATCGCCTCTGCGGGGAGGTTGAGCGTTCGTGCGACATAAATCATGTACGCGGAGCGGAAGAGGCCGAAGTAGAGCCCGATCGCCGCGCTTGTGCCGAGTAGCGGTCGCAGGATGGGGATCGCCCATGTCTTCGTAAAGCCCTCACGCGCTTCAGTAATGAAGCTACGTCGCTGCTTCGCCGCAGGGAGGCGAGGCTCACGGACGCGCAGCGCGGTGATAAGGAGTGCCGAGACGATATACGTGATGGCGTCAACGCCGATCGCCGCTGGGCCCCCAATGGTGCCGATCAGAATGCCAGCGCTGCCGAAGCCGAAGAACTCTGCCGCGCCACGGATTCCGAGCACGCGGGCGAGCACGGCGCGGAGCTGTGGTGCTGGCACGAGCCCGGCCAGGTAGCTGCGCTCGGCAATATCGAAGGCGGTGGCGCACATGCCACTGAGAGCGCTCACGGTAATGAGATGCGCGAGCGTGACGCCGCCAGAGAGCGCTGCGGCGAGCGGGATACTGCCAAGAAGCAGCGCGCGAATCAGATCGGTGCTGATAAGTACGGGACGGCGTGGGAGACGATCAATCCAGACGCCGGCGACCTGGCTGATCAGTGCGGCTGCGATCAGGTCGACTGCGGCGAGAAGTGCCGCCTCTGCAGGGGAGATCTGTAGTCCGATGATCGCAAGCAGGGGGAGTGCCGCGCGCGTGATGAACGAGCCGAAGGTGGAGACCGCCTGCGCCCCGATCAGATAGCGCACGTCGCGCTGGATGCCCACAGCTGCTGCAGTTGGGCGAGAGATCGGTGCGGGCTTCCTCTGACTCACGCGTGCAGCGTACACTCTTGCTCATGTTTGATGCGCTTGGAAGTCGCCTTCGCGCCTCACTGCAGCGACTCGGTGGAAAGGGTCGCATCAGTGAGGCTGACCTAGAGGCCGGCCTCGCTGAGATTCGCGGTGCGCTCCTTGACGCTGACGTTGCTCTTCCCGTAACAACGCAGCTTGTTGATGCGATGCGCACACGCGCCGTGGGTGATGGGATCGTGGGCGGGCTTGGTGCTGGCGATCGACTTGTCAGCGTTGTGCATGGCGCTCTTACCGAAGCGCTTGGCGGGTCAGGCCGTGAACTTGATTTGCGTGAGCGCCCGGCGAGTATTTTGTTGCTCGGCCTTCAGGGAGCAGGGAAGACCACCACCGCCGCGAAGCTTGCACTTCGTCTACAGCGAGAGGGGAGACGGCCACTCCTTGTTGCCGCCGACCCACGCCGCCCCGCCGCAGCAGAACAGTTGGCGCTACTCGGTGAAGCGGTCGGTGTTCCAGTTCATCGAGAGCCGATCGGAACCCCAGTTGCAGAGATCGGTCGACGTGCGCTTGAGTCGGCACGTCGGCTCGGTCGAGACCTTCTGATCATTGACTCGTCTGGTAGGACAACACTCGACGATGAGATGATGCAGGAGTTGCGCGACCTGCGCGAAGCGGTACAGCCGCGCGAGCGCATCCTCGTCCTTGACGCGGCGACTGGCCAGCAGGCGCTCGCTGTTGCTGAAGGTTTCAAGCGCGCCGCAGACCCGACCGGTCTCATCCTCGCTAAGCTCGATGGCGATGCGCGTGGCGGCGCCGCCCTCTCCATCGCTGGTGGCGCTGGAATTCCCGTGCTCTTTATCGGCACTGGTGAACGACCAGAGGCGCTTGAACGCTTCCATCCTGATCGCATCGCCGGTCGCATTCTGGAGATGGGTGACCTTGCAACACTCGCCGAGATCGTTCGCGATGCTGGCGGTGACGTTACGGCGGCACCAGCGCCACACCTCAATGCCAAGGGGCGACCGCCAGAGATGAGCTTCACCGACCTGCTCGAACAGTTGCGACAGATCTCATCCATGGGGCCGATCGGCCAAGTGATGAAGATGATCCCTGGGATGGGAGGGGCGGCGCAGCAGGCGGAGGAGGCGGTCGCGGGAGGCGAGCTGAAGCGGGCTGAGGCGATCATCCTCTCGATGACACCGATCGAGCGCAACGAGCCGGCGCTGCTGACGATTCCGCGTCGCCGCCGCATTGCCGAGGGGGCTGGGCGCAGCATTGAGGAGGTCAATCGGCTGGTGAAGCGCCTCGAAGAGATTCGCCTCCTGATGCGGCGCGCAGGGGGGATGGACCCCGCCCGCCTCGCCGCTGGCGGTGCTGGGCTCCCAGGGAAGCACTCAGGGGGCTACATCCGTCCCAAGGAGGACCGGAAGGCGAAGAAGGCCCGCCGCAAGGGGGGCCGCCGCTAGCCTCAGGCGCCCCAGATGCGCAGGTCACTCTGAGCGGCTACTATCCCCAGACACACACCCCATCGCTTCGGGGTTACTCGCCTTGGCGACCGCCAGGCCCACGGAGGAAACGACACGAATGAGCGTTCGAATCAGGTTGACACGAGTCGGAGCAACAGGACAGCCGTCATACCGCGTTGTCGCGACCGATCGTCGCCGCGCGCGCGATGGGCGCTCACTTGAGACGCTCGGCCACTACAACCCGCGCACTGAGCCAATGACACTCGTCCTCGACCTGCCAAAGGTTGATGCGTGGATTTCAAAGGGCGCACTTCCATCCGAGGTTGTCGGCAAGCTGATTGCAAAGGCTCGCGCCGGCGGACTGCATCCTGGTGGAAAGACTGGAGCAAAGGCTGCCGAGAAGGGCTACACCGCCCCTGGCACCCGCCCAGTTGTTGAAGAGGAGACCGTTGTCGTTGAGGCCGCACCAGAGGCCCCAGCTGAACTTGCTGCAGAAGCCGCAGCAGAGGTTGCAACGGAAGAGGCGGCCGATGCTGTTGCCGATGCAGCTCCAGAGGCTGCCGCTGAAGTTGCCGCTGAAGTTGCACCGGAAGCCGCACCGGCAGAGGCCGCTGCGCCAGCTGAGGAGGCGTAGTGGCCGCAGCACAGCTTGTTGAGTACGTCGCGAAGTCACTCGCTGACAATCCTGACGGCGTCAGCGTTGAGGTTGAAGAGGATGGCGACGCCATCGTCTTGCGACTGATCGTTGATGAAGACGACATGGGGCGAGTGATCGGCCGCAACGGCAGCATCGCCAAGGCGTTGCGCAGCCTGCTCAAGGTGATCTCTAATCGCACCGGAGAGAACTACGTCCTCGAAATCGGCTGACGCAGTTCGCGACCTTCGCGTCGCGCAGGTGCGCGGCATCCGCGGGCTCGACGGCACGCTTCGGCTGGAGATCCTCACCGACCATCCTGATGAGCGCTTTGTCGTGGGTACTCGCCTACAAGTTGAGGGGGGTGACCGCGAGCTGACGCTCACTGAGTGGATGCCCGCCTCCCCTGGCGCGTTTGCAAAGTTCGCCGAGATCGTTGATCGCGGAACTGCGCAGATCCTTGTTGGCTCCTACCTCTCCGCAACGCTCGCAGCTGACCCTGGTGAGCCGGGGCGTGTCTACTGGGACGAGATTGTGGGTGTTGAGGTGCGCGATCCAGCGGGCGAACTGATCGGGACGATCACTGACTGCTATCGCGCTGGTGGCGCAGAGGTCTACATCCTGCGCACCCCAGATGGTGGCGAGATGGATCTTCCCGCTGTCGCCTCCATCATCGTGACATTCAAGCCCCGCGAAGGGATCATCGTTGCGAACATTGCTGGGTCAGAGTTGACCGTCCGTGCACCGAAGCGCGTCCGTACCCCACGCCCACCAAACCCGGTGCGCACCAAATGAGCTCTGGGGCGGCCACGTTGCGCATCGATGTCGTCTCACTCTTCCCTGAAACGGTGCAGGCCGCACTGGCAGCGAGCATCCCCGCCCGCGCCGTTGAGCGTGGTCTCGCCGAACTCAAGGTTCACGATCTCCGGGAGTGGGGGATTGGGAAGCATCGCGCCGTGGATGATGAGCCGTATGGTGGTGGCGCCGGGATGCTGATGCGACCAGAGCCGCTCGTTGACGCGATTGAGGCGCTACGAGGCGAGAAGAGCACCGTGATCCTGTTGGACGCCGGGGGTGAGCGGCTGCAGCAGGCGCGCGTTCGGAGTCTTGCGACCGGCGGCCACCTGATCGTCCTCTGCGGTCGCTACGAAGGGGTAGATGATCGCGTGCGGGCCTATGTGGACCTTGAGCTCAGCATCGGCGACTTTGTCCTCTCTGGCGGTGAGCCCGCTGCCATCGTGCTCTGCGATGCGCTCTTGCGCCTCGTCCCTGGCGCGATTGATGCCGCATCACTTGAGGAGGAGTCCTTCTCGTCGAATCTCCTTGAGTACCCGCAGTACACGCGACCTGCAGAGTTCCGTGGCGCGGCCGTCCCCGAGATCCTCCTCTCCGGAAACCACGCCGCGGTGGCGGCCTGGCGGCAGGAGCAGTCGCGCCAGCGCACCGCTACGCGCCGCCCAGACCTCCTCCGCCCAGAGGGGGGTCGAGCGGGCTCCGAGCGGGGCGAGTAGCGCACCTAGCCACCTCGGGCCCCTGTGCTATCCTCCCGCTTCGCACCGGCAGGACCTCTGCCGAAGAGCCACGGAGACCAAATGGACCTGATTCGAACGATTACAAACGAGCAGATGAAGCGCGATCTGCCTCCGATCAAGACCGGCGACACCGTCAAGGTGTCAGCGAAGGTTGTCGAGGGGAATCGCGAACGCATCCAGGTCTTTGAGGGTACGGTCATGCGCCTTCGCGGCGGCGGACTGGGCCTCACCATCACCGTGCGCCGCATCGCCTCTGGCGTTGGCGTTGAGCGAACCTTCAAGGTGCACAGCCCACGCATTGAGAAGATTGAGATCATCCGACACGGCGTCTCGCATCGCGCGCAGCTCTACTTCCTCCGCGACCGCGTCGGGAAGCAGTCGTCACTTCGTGAGAAGCGTGCTGAGGCTGGCGAGATTCTGAACCCTGTCTTTGAGAAGCCAGTCGAAGCTGTTGCTGAAGCGGCACCAGTGGTTGAAGAGGTCGTGGCTGTTGAAGAGGCTGCTGTGGCGGAGACTCCTGTTGTTGAGGCCGCTCCAGAGCCAGCAGTTGAGGTGGCGGCTGAACCAGTTGCTGAAGCTGTAGCAGAGGCTGCACCAGCAGCGGACGATTCGGAGCAGGCTCCGGCGTGACCCCTTCGCGGCCGTCAGACGGCCGTGCACTCCCAACACGTGAGCTTGAATCTCACCACGGTCATCCAACACGCCTGATTGCCGGCATTGACGAAGTTGGCCTTGCGCCGCTCGCCGGCCCAGTTGTTGCCTGCGCGATCATCATGCCGCCCGGGGAGCCGATCGTTGGCGTGCGCGACTCGAAGGCGCTCTCGCGTCTTCAGCGCGAGCGGCTTGATCCAATCATTCGCAGCGCTGCGATCGCATACGGAGTAGGGGCGGCTTCAGCGCGTGAGGTTGAGCGGTTGAACCCTCGTGCAGCATCACACCTTGCGATGTCGCGAGCTCTCGCAACGCTTCAGCGTAGGTATCGTCTCAGCGTTGACTTCACGCTGGTTGACGGCTCGCCCGCGCGCGAACTTGAGCCCTTGATCGGCCCACATGAGACGGTGATTAAGGGCGACGTCACTGTTTATCCGATCGCATGCGCATCCATCGTTGCAAAGGTGCTCCGCGACCAGTTGATGGCTCGCCTTGATCGCCGCTACCCAGGCTACGACTGGGAGTCGAACGTTGGCTATCCGGCGCCACTCCATCTTGCGGCGCTCGTTAATCTCGGCGTGACACCACATCACCGACGCACCTACGCCCCCGTCGCCGCCGTCATCAGTGCCGCGCGCAACTCATCGAACAGTTGATAGGCGAGGTCTGACGAGCTAGCTGAATACGCGTGAGCTACGCCTTAACGCGGATGCTGTGGCCATGGAGACGGCACAGCAGCGGCGGGGGAGACGGGCGGAGGAGTTGGCGTGTGAAAGCCTACGTGCTGCAGGATGGACCATCATTCAGCACAACCTGCGAGTTGCCGGCCTTGAGATTGATCTCCTTGCGCGCGATGAGCGTCGCCTGCTGGTTGCGGTAGAGGTGCGAGCGCGCCTCCGTGTTGGCGAGCAGAGTCCACGTGCGCTCCTCGGCGCAAGGAAGGTCGCGGCGCTGGTGCGACAGCGCGAGGCCCTTCCTGAGCTCTGCAGGATCGACCTGCTGCTGGTGATCGGACCGCCCAACGGGGAGCGGCTGCGTCTGGTTCGCGGGATCGCTGAGCGTGGGGCACCCGCCGTGAGGGGGGGGGACGCGTGAGGGTGGTAGGATCTGCCAGCACCCGATTCGGGGGCCCTTGGCTTCGGTCAGGGAATACGCACGCGGAACATGTCGCCTCGCAACGGTGGCCCCTCGGGGTCGCGATGGCGTCCCGCGGTGGCATAACCGTGTTGAGGAGAACTATGGCCGCAGTTACGATGCGCGAACTTTTGGAGGTCGGCGCCCACTTTGGGCACCAGACCCGGCGCTGGAATCCAAAGATGGCGCCTTTCATTTACGCCCAGCGCAATGGGATCCACATCCTTGACCTCGCCAAGAGTGCGAAGCACCTTGAGGCCGCACTCGTAGCGGTTCGCGAAGCCGCCGCAAACGGCGAGACGATCCTCTTTGTTGGCACCAAGAAGCAGGCACAGGGCCCAATCCTTGAAGAGGCGACACGGGCCGGTCAGCCGTACGTGATCAAGCGCTGGCTTGGCGGCATGCTCACCAACTTCGCAACCATCCGCAAGCGCCTCACGCTGCTTGAGCAGCTCGAGGCTCGCGAGCAGGCGGGCGAGTTTGAGCTGATGTCAAAGAAGGAGGCGGCGAAGCTCAAGGACAAGCTTGAGAAGCTTCGCGGCGTACTTGGTGGCATGCGCCGCATGCGACGTGCCCCAGGGATGGTCTTCATTATTGATCCGAGCCGCGAGACGCTCGCCGCCGTCGAGGCGAACAAGCTTGGCATTCCAGTGGTTGGCACTGCAGATACCAACGTGAATCCAGACCAGTTGCAGTACCCAATCCCAGTCAATGACGATGCGATCAAGTGCATCACGTTGATCTGCAAGTCGGTTGCCGATGCGGTGATCGAGGGTGCCGCCGAGCGTGCAGCACGTCTCCCAGAGCTTGAGGCGCAGGAGGCTGCCGCAGCTGCCGCCGCTGCACCAGAGAGCCAGGCGGCCTCTGACGTTCAGGATGATCTTGTTGCTGCGCTCAGTGCTGCAGGGACGCTCAGCTTCTCGCCTGACGAGGAGCCAGCGCCAACCGCACCAGCTGACGAAAGCACACCAAGCGCGTAACGCGTAGAAGGGGAGTACGACGATGGCAGTAAGCGCAGAGGCGGTAAAAGATCTTCGCGAACGTACTGGTGCCGGCTTCATGGATTGCAAGCGCGCCCTTGAAGAGTCAGCGGGCGATGTAGAGAAGGCGGTTGCCACGCTTCGTGAGGCGGGCCTTGCCGCTGCGGCAAAGAAGGCTGGCCGCGATGCCCGGGAGGGGCTCGTCTCTTCGTACATCCACACTGGCGGTCGCGTTGGCGTCTTGCTTGAGGTCAACTGCGAAACGGACTTCGTTGCACGCAACGAGCAGTTCCAGAAGCTCGTCAAAGATATCGGCATGCAGATCGCGGGACTGAATCCGCTCTACGTGAGCCAAGAGCAGATCCCTCCCGCGTTGCTCGCTGAGAAGCGCGCGGCGCTTGAGGCGGATGAGGCGCTAGCGAAGAAGCCAGAGGCGGTCCGTGCGCAGATCGTTGATGGCCAGATGCGCAAGTGGTTCGAAGAGGTCTGCCTCCTTGAGCAGCCCTTCCGTGACGGCGATGAGACCGTTGCGCAGTTGATCACCAACGCCATTGCAACGATCGGCGAAAACATCCGCGTGCGGCGCTTCGTGCGCTACGCACTCGGCGAAGAGCTCTGACCACGGTCGCGGCGAGCCGAGCGGCGAAGCCATGACAACACAACCTCGCTATTCACGCATCCTCCTGAAGCTTTCAGGGGAGGCACTGCTCGGAGATCAGCAGTACGGCGTGGACCCGAAGGTGGTCGCATTCATTGCAGAGCAGGTGCGAAGCGTGCGTGCCCTTGGCGTTGAAGTTGGGATCGTCGTAGGTGGCGGAAATATCTTCCGCGGCCTGGCGGCAGCTAATGCAACTGGTATGGAGCGAGCCACAGCAGATCACATCGGCATGCTCGCCACCGTGATGAACGGACTCGCGATCCAAGACGGCCTTGAGCGTGCTGGCGTGGAGACGCGGGTGATGACCGCCATCGAGATGAACGAGGTCGCTGAGCCATACATTCGACGCCGCGCGATTCGACATATTGAGAAGGGGCGAGTCGTTGTCTTTGTTGCTGGGACTGGTAACCCGTACTTCACAACTGACACCGCCGCCGCACTGCGTGCCGTTGAGATCGGCGCCCAGGTGATGCTGAAGGCGACCAAGGTGGACGGCGTTTATGACAAGGATCCGAAGGTGCACGCTGATGCGGTGCGCATTCCATCAATCAGCTATGGCCGCGTGCTCGTGGATGGACTGAAGGTACTCGATGCGGCGGCGGTTTCGCTCTGCATGGAGAACGATCTTCCAATTGTCGTCTTTGACCTTGACGCACACGAGAACATCCTTCGCGCAGTGAAGGGTGAAGAGGTTGGGACCATCATTTCAAAGGAGGGGACACGATGAGCGGAACGGTTGAAGAGCGCATGGGCCGTGCCGTAGAGGCGTTCGGCAAAGACCTCGGCGGCTTCCGCACTGGCCGTGCGAGCGCCTCGCTGGTTGAGCACATCACGGTGGACCATTACGGTGCAAAGACGCCACTTAACCAAATGGCGGGAATCAGCGTCCCGGAGAACACGCTCCTTGTTGTTCAGCCGTGGGATCCATCCGCGATTCCCGCGATTGAAAAGGCGCTCAACAACGCGCAGCTCGGCATGACACCAGCGGTAGACGGAAACATCATCCGCCTGCGCGTGCCATCAATGACTGAGGAGCGCCGCAAGGACCTCGTCAAGCAGATGGGGAAGCGCACCGAAGAGGCGCGCATTGAGATCCGTAGCGCACGCCGCGATGAACAGGAGGCGATCAAGAAGTTGGAGAAGAACAAGGAGATCGGCGAGGATGATGCACGTCGTCGCCTCGAGGCACTGCAGAAGGCGACAGATGCCAAGACCGCAGAGATTGACCGTATGGCGGCATCGAAGGAGCGCGAGGTTCTTGAAGGTTGACCGAGCGTAGCGTCGATCGACCGGTTGACGCTCCACCGCTGGTCCATCAGGGGCAGGCGGTGCAGGGCCTACCGCGCCACGTCGCGATCATCATGGACGGCAACCGTCGCTGGGCGCGTGCGCAGAGTCGCGATGAGCTTGACGGACATACCGCTGGCACCGAAGCCCTGCGTGGCGTCATTACGCGCGCTGCGGAGCTCGGCATCGCCCACCTGACTGTCTACGCCTTTAGCCGAGAGAACTGGGGGCGTGATGACCGAGAGGTCGCTCGACTCTTCACCCTTCTTGCTGAAACGATTGAGCGAGAGACCGCAACGCTGATCAAGAACGGCATCAGCGTTGACTTCATCGGTCGGCTGCATGAGCTCCCTGCCGACGCTGTTGAGCGTATCCAGCGCGCCTGTGCCGCCACCGCCAACGGGGCAATGATGAAGCTGCATGTGGCATTCAACTACGGCGGAAGGACGGAGATCGTTGATGCGGTCCGATCCATCGTGGCGTCTGGCGTAGCCGCTGACGTTGTGGATGAGCAGACGATTAGTAGTGCCCTCTACACCAACGGGATTCCGGATCCGGACCTGCTGATTCGTACAGGCGGAGAGGAGCGACTCTCCAACTTCCTCTTATGGCAGGCGGCGTACACCGAGCTCGTCACCTGGCCAGGCCTCTGGCCAGACTTCAGTGGCGCTGACCTTGAATCTGCACTGCGCGCATTTGCTGAACGGACGCGGCGGTACGGACGATGAGCCTCCGCGGTGGTGGCCTCCCAGCGCGCGCCCTTGGAGCGCTCTTTATTGTGCCGTTTGGCGCCGGCCTACTGATCTGGCCGTATGGCACCTTGCCGCTTACCGCACTCCTCATCATCCTCGCCGCACGTGAAGGTGCTCAGATCGTTGGTGCGATCTCGGGTGGCGCCTCAGCGGCATGGAGCGCAGCGCTCCTCGTTGTGCCACTCGCAGCACTTGTCGCCGCAGGTCCCGTCGTTGCTGCAGCGCTGGGGGTACTCACGCTGCTCGCGCTTGTTGCAGTGGAACTTCTCCGTGCACTCCGCGTTAAGCGCGGGAGTGTGGCGCCGTACGCCCGCGCACTCTTCGGAACGCTCGCCACCGCAACCTGGCTTTCGCCGCTTCTCCTCCTTCCGCTCTTCGGGTACGTTGGAGGGGCGACACCTTCTCCGTGGATCGCGTGGCTCCTCGCAGTGGTCTGGAGTGCGGATACTGGCGCCTACCTAATTGGTCGACGCTTCGGTAAGCGCAAGCTCGCCCCGCTGATCTCTCCGCGGAAAAGCGTTGAGGGGCTAGTTGGTGGACTGTTCACTGCAACAGTGATTGGTTCAGCTGCTGCCGTTAACTGGCTCGACGCACCACTGATCTGGGCGCTCCCTACGAGCCTCGCCGTTGCCGCCGCCGCCGAAGCTGGAGACCTTGTTGAGTCACTCTTCAAGCGGGCCGCTGGGACCAAGAACTCTGCAACGCTCATCCCTGGGCATGGCGGAGTACTTGACCGTATTGATAGCCTCCTTCTTGCGGCGCCCGTCGCGCTTCTCGCCGCCGTCTTCTTGGAATACTTACGGTACGCCCTCTTTAGCGACTGATGATGCGGCGGCGCGTGGCCTTGATTGGTGCGACCGGATCGATCGGCGCACAGACGCTTCAGGTGCTCAGCGACAACCCGGAGCGCTTTGATCTCGTTGCACTCGCTGTCGGTCGTGAGAGCACCGCGTCTCGTGATCTTGCCGCCGCCCATCCGAGCGCACAGTGCCATATTGGACTGAGTGGGGAACAGCTGAGCGATGCAATCCTTGGGGCAACACCAGATATCGTCGTCGCCGCTGCAACAGGGCTTGTTGGCATCCACGCCACGATCGCCGCCCTTGATGCTGACGTGGCTGTCGCAATTGCCAACAAGGAGACCATCGTTGCAGGCGGCGAGATGGTGATCGGCGCGGCACGCCGCGCAGCTGCGCGGAGCGGAACGTCGCTCCTTGAACGACTGCGCCCCGTAGATAGCGAGCACTCAGCCCTCTGGCAGTGCCTCGCCGGCGAGTCGCCAGAGCGCGTTGAGCGGCTCTGGCTCACCGCAAGTGGTGGCCCGTTCCGTACCTGGGAGGCATCGCGGATCGCCAGCGCAACTGCTGACGACGCGCTGAATCATCCAACGTGGAAGATGGGGGGGAAGATCACGATCGACTCCGCCTCTCTCGTGAACAAGGGGCTCGAAGTCATTGAGGCGCACCGGCTCTTTGAGGTGCCGATGGAGCGCATCTCCATCCTTGTCCACCCACAGAGCATCCTGCATGGTGCGGTGAGCTTCACCGACGGCTCGATGAAGGGGCAGATGGGAGAGCCTGATATGCGCGGACCAATTAGCTATGCGCTCAACTATCCAGAGCGCAGTGCGCATCCGGCGCGGAGCGTTGATCTTGCCGCGATGGGGGAGTTCACCTTTGAGGCACCCGATCTCGTACGCTTCCCAGGGCTCGCCGTTGCCCTGGCCGCGGGTGAGCGTGGCGGGGCGGCACCCGCCGCGCTGATCGTTGCCGACGATGTCGCCACAGCCCGCTTCCTCGCCGGAGAGATCAGTTTCGGCGCGATCCCAACACTCCTCTCTGCCGCCGTTGAGCGCTTCGGCGGGCTACCTGAGGCGGGCGACCTCGCCGCCCTCTCAAGCCTTCAACTCGACGTTCGGAACTTCGCTGAGCAGTGGCGCCAAGCATGAGTGCGCGCGCCAGCGTAGGCTGAGGACATGGCTGAACTACTTGGGCTCATCGGTGGGGTCGTAGGGCCACTCCTGGTCTTGATCCTTCTTGTGGTGCCGTTGATCGTGGTGCACGAGCTCGGCCATTTGCTCGTGGCTCGCTGGCGGGGAATCGCCGTTGAAGAGTTCGGCATCGGCTTCCCGCCACGGATCGCCGTGCTGCATCGTGGATCACGCACCCTTCTTACCTTGAATGCCCTCCCATTCGGCGGCTTTGTTCGCATGGCTGGGGCTACAGAGGGGAGCAGTGAGCTCGATGGGTGGGAGCGTGCATCGCTCCTCTCAAAGACGCTGGTGATGCTTGCGGGTGTTCTGGTCAATCTTCTTCTCGCCTTTGCGCTGATGCTCCTCCTCGCCGGACCACTTGCAGAACGCGGTGAGCTAACGCTTGACGCGGTGCAGCCTGGCTCACCCGCCGCAACGGCGGGAATCGTTGCAAGCGACAGGATTGCCGCGTTGAATGGAGCGCCATTCGACCGATTTGAAACGCCCCTCGCCGACATTCGTGCACTCGCTGGCGAGCAGGTCAGCCTGACGATCGTCTCCTCTTCAAACGTGACGCGAGAGATCTCCGTCCGTCTGCGCACGCTGGAGGAGGCGGTAGACCAGGGGGTGCTCGGCATTCAGATCAGTGGGCTCACCCCAGCTGGCCCGCTGACACGACCGGCTGACCAGGTCATTAGTGTTGCTGCAGCGCGCACAGCGGAGGCGGGCGGCGCAATTATTGGTGGGTTAGCGGATCTGGTGAGCGCACCGTTTCGCTCCGACAGCGAAGCGCCAGGGCTCGCCGGTCCCGTTGGCATTGCCGTTGGAGTTGCTGGCGCGGCTGAACGGCTCGGGCTGAGCGGCCTCCTGCAGATCGCCGCACTCCTCTCCGCCAACCTTGCGATCTTGAATCTCCTTCCAATCCCGCCACTTGATGGCGGGAGGGTTGCCGTGCTCTTTCTACGACGTGCGCTCGGTGGCGAGCGAGGTCGTCGTGCAGAGCAGGCGCTCGTCACCGGGGGTGCGCTTGCGATGCTGCTGCTCTTTGTCTGGATCACGCTTGGCGATCTCATCGGAATCTTCACTGGAGCGGCGCAGTGAGCCGCGATCTTCCTGTGGTGCCACGACCGTCCGCGGATCGACCTGACCTACTGCGCCCGACCCGACGAAGCACTCCATCGGTGAGCATTGGCGGAGTTCTCGTTGGCGCAGCGCACCCGATCGTCGTGCAGTCAATGACGAATACCGACACCGCCGACGCGGTCGGTACGGCGGCTCAGGTTGCACACCTTGCACGCGGAGGGAGCCAGATCGTCCGTATTACGGTGAATCACGAAGCGGCGGCGGCGGCGGTACCTGAGATTGTGCAGCGCGTTGCTGATGAAGGGTTGCAGGTGCCAATCGTTGGCGACTTCCACTACAACGGACATAAGCTGCTCGCCGCCTTCCCTGAAGCCGCTGCAGCACTTGCCAAGTACCGCATCAATCCGGGGAACGTTGGGACGAAGCGGCGCGATGAGAACTTCCAGACCATCGTCAAGATTGCGAATGACAATGCGAAGCCTGTACGCATTGGTGTGAACTGGGGCTCGCTTGATCAGGATCTGCT
>JACCDP010883320.1_pt1 | contig 14536 bp, 16 predicted proteins | sample 7445841 | NCBI WGS metagenome assembly JACCDP01 (sample SAMN15323441, study PRJNA562643) | freshwater metagenome | isolation source: river surface water | place: USA:Blue River Watershed | collected 2017-08-17 | reverse complement strand
GCAGCCTATGCTCACCTCATTGAAACCTTGGGCTTGCCTGAGTCTACCTACAATGAGTTCCTCCAGTATAAGGAAATGGTGGAGAAGCATGACTACATTAACAACCTGAACCAAGCACCGATGGCTGAGAAGATTGCTGCTATCTCTGCCTTTGGTGAGGGCATGCAGCTATTCTCTAGCTTTGTTATGTTGCTTAACTTTGCAAGGAATGGTAAACTTAAAGGACTAGGTCAGATCATTGCTTGGTCCATAGTGGATGAGACTCAGCATGCTGAAGGTATGATTAAGGTTTACCGTGAGTATGTTAAGCACCATCAGGATGAAACGACTTCGGATCGCATTAAAGAGATTGCAGATCAAATGGTGGGTCTGGAGGATCAGTTTGTGGATCTGGCTTTTTCGATGGTCGAGGTCGAGAAGCTTACGAAAGAAGAAGTGAAGCAATACATTCGATACATTGCAGATCGCAGACTCATCTCTATGGGGATGAAGGGCATCTACAAGATCAAGAAGAATCCTCTGCCTTGGGTAGATGGTATGCTTGGTGTTAGCCACACCAATTTCTTTGAACAGCGTGTAACAGACTATAGCAAGGGTGCTACCACTGGTACATGGGATGATGTATGGGGGAAAGCCGCATGATAGTTGTAGATATTAGACAAGGCATTGGACTTGATATTGAGTTCAATGAAACCATCTGTCATATCATCGATGATGGTAGTGATAATGATAAATTGTTTTCTTATAGTGGTATACTAATCAAGTTGCCTTTTCTTAGTATCTACATTGGTGAGTTTGAAGAGATAGGTGAACTCGTTAAAGGTAACAAACCTACAGGGGAATAACATGCAAGTCAAGTCTGAGCGATCTGCACCATTGCGTATTCAATTTGAACAGGGCTATAAAGCTTTCAGACACGGATGGATTGTGAATCAATACGATCCAGTATCCGTGGCAGGTAAAGAGTGGCAGCGGGGTTTTGACCGTGGCTACTTCGATAATCTTGAAAGACTCAATGGCTACCAAGCGGTTCGATAAAGAACTCCACGACACCTACGACAAGTTTGGAAGAGATGTAGTTAAAAGCTATATCTCTTCTTTTTGGAATATGGAAGCTAGGGATAATCCCGATAGATATGGGATTGATCTGCATCTATACAAAGATGATTTGTTAGTGGGATATGCTGAGGTAGAAGTCAGACTGTCATGGAAAACTGTAGAGTTTCCCTATGAAGATTTGAATGTACCTGCTAGGAAGAAGAAGCTTTTAACACAAGAGCTACCTACACACTTCTTCTCAGTTAACAAAGATGGAACAGCCTTGTTTCATTGCGAAGCTGCTGCTGTGTTAGACTCAGAAGTTAAAGAGTCTAGAAATAAATATGTTTACCAAGGAGAACTCTTTTACAAGGTTCCTCTTGATAGACTAACTCACATATGCCTGTAGCTCAACTGGTTATTAATTAGACTTGACACTTCTAATCTTTTGTATTACAACTATATCTAACATAAAGGATATTGTATGGCATACAAAAATAAAGCTGACTTATACAGAGCACAGATATTTAGATGGAGAAGAATAAAAGAAAAAGCAGTCGAATACAAAGGAGGATGCTGTTCTTCTTGTGGTTATACTGGGCATGCTGCAGTTTTTGATTTTCACCATGTTGATCCAACTATGAAGGATGTTTCTTGGGATAAATTAAGACTGAGATCTTGGGATAAAATAACAACTGAGTTAGATATCTGTGTTTTACTCTGTGCTAATTGTCATAGACTAGAACATACTACATCCAAGTATGATTAATTTAATATGCCTATGGTGAAAAGGATATCACAAAAGCCTTCTAAGCTTTCGTTTCAGGTTCGATTCCTGATAGGCATACCATTACCTCCGGCTGGCTAGACCCCCTCTAGCTAAGCCAATTCTCTTTTTAGTTTCTTTATCTCTGTAGTCTCCACCTACCAAGTCTCTAATATTATTCACTGCCTTAATTTCACCCTTAACAGCAGCAGACATCTCAGCATTAGTACTATCTGAATCAACACCAGTTTTTCGTATTGAATTAAGCTGTTGTTGTAAAACTTTTAGAGCTTCTGCTTTATCTTTACTTCCTACCTTTTCCAATGATGTAATAACATCAGGTATAAATTTAAGTAAATCAAAGTTTAATTCATAAGAAGGTCTAGAAAGTTTATTAAGTCTAGACGCTGTTGATTGATTACTTTCTATAATTGGTTTTAATCCAGACTCACTTAAAGTCTTACCACCAGTTTCTCTAAACTCATTTCTAACAATGTTACGAATAACTCGATAAGCGTTCCATGCTTGAGCTTCTTCATTACCGCCTATACCACCTTCTTTAATTGGTTTAAAAGAATCTGGTGATAAGAAATTTCTTTTGTAATGTTGTAAGAGTCTAAGATAATTACCAGACAATCTGTCCTGTTCTTTAAACACAGGAGTTTTCTTCTCTGTCTCATACATGTTTCTAGAGATAGCAAGCTTTTCACTTTCTGTGAAAGCATCCTCAGACTCACGCATTCCAATAGATCTAGGAAGTCCTAAAGGCCGAGCCACTGTCGGAGATCCAGTGATAGATCTTGCAATAGTGTTCATGTCCCCCAACCACATGTCTTGTGCTATTTTTGTTTTCTTATACTGATCTCTAGACATATTGATTCGTCTAAATTCATAGTCAGCATATGGAATAGTTGTTTGAACAATGTTCTCAGGGTCTGTCCCACCAAAGCTTGTATTAGCATAGTTGAAACGAGCATCAGAAGTAAAAGAAGTTGCTCCTACTTTTAACTCTCTCTGTCCAGCTTGATCTTCTGGAAGTGTTTGAGGATCAAAGAAACCTTTAGCAGCTCTATCTGATGCATTATATTCTGTGCCATGATATAGAACTTTAGGAGGTCTGTCTTTATATTTGACACGCAGATCATCCAGCTTCTTTTGCAGTGGCATAGAGAAAGAAACAAAATCTTCTACAGACTTTGGATCATTAACATCCACTTCTTTACCTTTAGCTACTCTATATTCACCCTGAGCTACAGCAATAACATCATCCTCAATCTTACCTGCCACATTAGGCATCTCAATCAGCTTATCAAAAGCATCTGTCCTCATTTGCTTAATAGCTGTTAATGTATTCTGTCTAACTTCAAAATCTGAAATGATGTCTGAATCTTTGCTGAAGCCATATTTGGATTTATTTAAATCACCCTCAGCTATGCCTTTCATGTAAGGAGACAAAGGAGCAGGAGCCTCTATAGGGGTAGGCTTCTCCATAGGGAGATCTGTCTTAATCTCAGGCAATGCTTCTGCTTCCATCTTAGGAGGTGGAGTGAATGAAGCTTCAGCTTCTGTTACCAGCTTCTCCATCTCTGCATCAACAGGCTTAGGCTGAGACACAGTAGGACTAACCTTGCTCTTAACTTTAGCAACAGGCTGTGTAGGAATTGCTTGAGCTGTTAAGTCAGCTTTATTCAAAGCGTCTTCAACAACATTGTTAATCTCAGTGGCAACAAGAGCCTCAGGATTCTTTACCTTCCTGATCTTCTCAAGCATTGCTTCAGTGCCTGATGCAGCAGCCTTAGCTCCTGTTGTCAACACCTTACTTAGTACAGCACCACCCTTAGCAAACTGCAAGTCTTTAATCCTAGCAGCATACTCAGGTACTTTCATGTAGTCATTGGATTCTTCCAATGTCTTACCACCATGCTCAGCAGCATATCTACTATTGATAATCTTGCGAGTGTCTTCAGTGAGTTTGTTAAACTTCATCTTGTATACACGAACAAGATCTTCCTGCATAAACTTAGCATCAGTGAGCTGTCTAGCTACAGGAAGAATGTTCTTAACTACATTCTCAATAGCTTGCTTCTGCTCAATCTCAGGCAAAGCTTGGTAGCGAGGACTCATCATTGTTCTTTGGATAGTAGCAATGACTAATGGGTTAGCCTCTTGTACATAAGCTCTGTCATATTCCTTATCACCTGATGATTGTCCATACAGTTTATATGGATCAATACCAAGATAGACCAGCTCAGTCTCTTCTGGTGTCTTCTCAGGTGTGATACGAATACCTACCAAGTTGTTAAAGAATTCGCCTTCTTTATATACTGGTCCTTGTCTTACACGAGGAATAGTTTCAGGTAGTTCTTCTTTAATAACAGGAATCTTAGCCTGAATTCTATTCTTAGCTGCTTCTAATATTCTATCTGCTGGCTTCTCTGATGTAATGACATTAGGATCTCTAGCAACAGAGCCACCTTCACGAACCAGATCAACCATGTTAAAGATGTCTTTAACAATGAAGGGTGATACAAACCTAGCACCAAAGTCACCAGCCACTTTACCCATCTTATCAGCCCACTTCTCTACATCTCTTTCAGAAGAGACAGCAGAGATGAGTTGATCCATAAATTGATTCTGTGTACCTGATGGCATCTTCATACCAATGATAGCTTCAAACGCATCACCTGTCTTTGCAGACAATCCACGCTTATGCTTCACTGCCACATCAGCCATAGCTAACAAAGGACCAAGAGGGAACACACCACGAACATCCACTGTAGTACCATCTTCTCTTTTCCACATACCCCATTCAACATCTTGATTGTTCTCACGATAGTCAATGGCAGAAAGTAGAGCTGCTGTACCTACAATACCTTTAGCTGTGTTCTCTTGTCCTTTTCTAATTAGACTAGCACCACCTGCGTCACCATTAGCTAACATCTTAGAACCTCTAAGAATGTCTTCTGCACCAGCAATACCACCCAATGGGCTATAACGGTATTGGAATGCAATGGCATTGGTCATGAAGCGTGGGAAGGTTACAAACAAGCTACCACCGGGAATCTCTGCAGCTTTAACAAAGTAGTTACCTACAGCTTCAGCACCGCCTTCAAATGTTTTAATACCACCTTTAGGTATCTTAGGTGTGTAAGAGAATGTAGCCTTCAGTGTGTCGTCTGCTGCTTCTTTGAGAATGTCAGCAGGAATAACTTTACCATCAGCAATAAGCTGATACATATCTAAGCCTACACCCTTAAGCTTCTTCTCCACTGAGTTAGCAAAGATGGCTTTTCTAAAGAAAGCATCTTGTGCCACATTCAATGAATTAACCATACGAGAAAACTTAGACAAGTCTGTATCGCTCTCTTGCATAGCAGAGAGGATGCTACTTCTAATGGATGGGTTGTGCTTGAGTAGCTCATCTGTCACCTCAGAGGCTAAGCCATTCTTAGCTAAGTAGCCCCAAGTGCCAAAGGCATTCTCAATAGTATCACCAATGCTTGTCTTCAGTGTATCAAGTCTAGCACCCTTAGCTTCTGGTGACAGTGTCTTACCAACAGTCATCAATGCACCTTCAATAACAGAAGCTGCTGAATTAAATGTTAAGCCAATACCAGAACCCATGATGTTACGGACGGTAGTACCAATACCGCTAACAATCAAAGCCTTACTTTCTCTCTCAAGTCTATTGAATGCACCACCCAAGTAACCAAGAGTGGATGTATATTCATCAGGCTTACCATACAAAGCATCCACTTGCTTAGCAACATCTGGATCAATTTGACGCAGACGATTCAGAGTTTTAGAAGCTGTTGAATATTGCTGCATGATTTGAGCAGCTTGTGTAACTGTCACTCTGTTAGCTTGAGCAAACTGTTCAGGACTCAATCCTTCTTTTCTAATGGCTTGCTCTAACAAGGTGTCATCAATAAGACCTTGATCCATAGCAGAGAACACCTCAGCAATGGCTGTACTGGTCTTCTGTCCTGCCTTAACCTTGTATGTAGGATCATTCTCAATGATGTTCATTGCCACACGAATAGCTCTCTGTGACAAGTCTCTACGAATAGCTGGCTCTACCAGAGCAGCAGCAGGAGAGATCTGATCCAACACCTTAGCACCCTCTTGCTTCATAAACTCTTCAGCAAGCTTGTCCATGTTCTCATCAACAGGAGACAACAAAGCTGTCTCTGTCTTCGTAGGAGGAGCAGTTGGATCTGTTGGTGTTTTCTCTTTAGATTTTCTAAGCTTATCAGCAAGCTGTTCTTTACCAGATTTACCAAGCTGAGCAGCAGCACCTCTGGCTTCTAAGTAACCACCGCCACCGCTTAGCACAGCACCTAATATCATCTGTGGTGCGCTAAGTTCTTCTGGTTGTTCACCTAAAGCTATTTTCTTTTCTTGCTCTAAGCGTTGACTAACAACACTTTGTCCTGCACCTGAAGAAGCTTCAAGGCCAACAACACCAGCAGTGACCTTGCCTTGTGTAGGCGTGAGCATGGAAGCAATCTTACCCTTAGGTGCAGCACCAGCAGCAATCTGTGCAGCTTCTTTAGCTGCTGAAACTTTGACAGCTTGAGTACCAAGCTTACCTGCACCAAAGCCTACATAGGTTAAAGGATCTGTAGCGATGGCTTTGATAGCATCGAAGTAAGGACCAACACCTTGTTGACCACCGGGCTGAAATACGCTTCTAGTTTGTGAGTAGAGTTCTCTACCCAATGCCATTGTTTCTCTGTCTTGTTGTTTGGCATTCTTCATCTTGTTAAGTTCAGGGAGTGCTCCAAGGAAAGTGTTGAATTCAACATCTCTCATTGTTCCCATATATCTCTTAACAAAGTCTTCGTCTGTTTCTTTCTCACCTTGTTCAATGTTACGACTAACTTTCATGTAGTCTTTAACCACACCAAACAGTTCTGGGTTTTTGTATAACTGATCGAAAGGAATCTTAGACTCAAGTTCCTTCTTTGTTGCTTCCTCAATCTTAGCCTTGCTAGGCATAGGAGCTTTGGTGATGATGGCAGGTTTCTCTGCAGCCTTAAGCTCAGCTTCTGTAGGCAAGCCTTGAGCACCCATAGCCTCAATTTGCTGAGGCGTAGGCTTTGCTGGAATCAAATCATCAAACATCCCACCACTAGTTTTAGTGGGGATCAAGTCATCAAACATTCCCATTTAGAGATCCTGTCCTGTCTGTTGTTTAAATCGTGCTGCCACTGCTGCTCTATCAGCGCCTTTAGAGATTGCATCGTTAGCTTGTGCTCTGGCTGCTGCTACATCTGTTTGTGCAGTAGGTCTAGCCATAGGACCACCTCTTGGTCTTGGTGTCTGTGGTGTACCTGCAGGAGCTGCTTCACCACCATATTGAATCTTAGGATTAACAGCATTACCTTCACCATCAAACTGAACACCAGCAGACAAGAGAGCATTCTTATGCATCTCAGATCTAGGCTTACCGTTGGTAGTCATCTCTTTGATCAATACTTCTCTACCAGCAGCGTAGGCTTTAGCTGCTTTATCTGGTGCAACAATATCCTTAACTTCAAGATTAGTTGTACCATCTGCGTTAGTAGATGTAGTAAAACTGCCTTGAGGTAAGTAGCTTTTCATTGTGGATTCCATTGTCTTAGAAGCAACAACAATGAGGTTGGCCTGAGAAATCTTATCAGCATCTGTCTTATTAGACAAAGCAGGATTGGCAACAAGTCTCTGCCAGTCTCTAAGTTCTCTTTCCTTAGCAGCAGCTTCTTGTGGCTTACCTTCTTGCTTAAGTTTAATAACTTGATTAGCGTAATCAGCTTCAATCTGACTCTGCGTCTTATCTTTCTTATTACCAAATTCTTTGATGAATGTAATATGACCTAAGTTAGCAGCAGCTTTAGCTATGTCATCATCTGTGCCTTCTTGCTTAGCTCTATACATAGCAATCTGTGCATCAGATTCAATCTTCTTAAAGTCTGGTTTATCTTGCAGCTTAGCGTAATCAACTTCAAGCAGAGAAGGTAATGACTTAGCATCTCTACCTGCACCAGAAGAATAAAGCTCCTCTGCTGTAACACCATACTTAGCAGCAGCAGCTTGAATTTTCTGTAGGTTCTTACCATACACCATCTTATTCAAGAAGCCATCATCTCTGGTGTTAACAGCAGCAGCAAGTTGCTCAGAACTAATCTTAGCTGTCTTACCATACTGGTCAACATAGTCATTAAAGGTCATGCCTTCTGGAATATTACCTTTTGCTTTAATGAATGACTTAGACAATCCTTCAAGCTTCTCTGGATTTTTCTTCAACTCTTCAGCAATAGCTTTAGCTGTAGGTACATCAGAAGCAAGAGCAATGAGTTCCTTCTCATCCAAAGGACCATCAGCAAACTTGAATGAACGAAGAGAGCCTACGACATCTCTGATCTCTGTTTTCTTTTTCTCAGTTTCTTTTTTGTACTCAGCATAATTGTGGTACATGTTCTTAATACTCTCTTTAATCTGAAGAGCATTTTCTTTTTCTCTCTCTTCGATTAAATCTGTTGCACCTTTAGCAACACCACCAAGGAATGAACCAAGTCTAAATCCCATTATGCTACTCCTTTAGCCATCAAACCTTTACGCTCTACAACAGCTTCAGGACTCTTCTCTACCTTCTTCTTAGCTTCTGCAATAAGTTGTTTAATGATTGCTGGACTCACTGTTCTTTCTTTAGCAACATCTTCAGCAGTTACTTTATAAGTAACATCATTAAGATCAGCCAGTGTCTTAATAATTTCTACAATGATGGGTGTTACTAAGAAGCCAGTATCAACAGTGTGATAGCCCTTCATGATGGAAGCTTTAACCATTGTGTTAACAATAGTAAGAACTGGTGTACCCTTCTCCAGCAAAGACATCAACTCAAAGATGGCTTCTGGATTGTCTAGTTTTTCAGAATAAAAAGAAGCAACATCATCTACAGTGACATACTGAGGAGGCTGCTCCCAAGGAACACTACCCGGCTCAACTGTCAGAGACATGCCGGGGATAGGAGCGTCTAAGAACATTGAATTATCTGCCATTCATCAACTCCTCTTTTTGTTTTCTAATTGCTGCAATATAGCTAGAGACTTTTTCAAAGACATCTTTAGAATCTTTTGATGTCATCTCAGACTCATTAGATGTTTTAGATAACAAACCTTTGCCTGTATCTTTCTTTGGTTTAGACATTTTGGCATTAGCCATGCCATCAATCTTACTGTAATAATTTTTAAAGTTTTTCATAGATATTATCCAAACAATACTCGTCCAACGAATGCACCAATGTCTGAGGCTGTATCACTATCAGCTTTAATCTCAGCACCAGCAACAGAAGCAGCAGCAGCAATTTCAGAAGCAGCTAATGTAGTTGCTCTATTAGCATCATTCTCAGCAGATTGCCAAGCATGTGTCACACTGTCACGATACATCTGAATCTCATTATTATATTCTGTAAGTGTCATCTGCTGTGACAGTTGAGCATTCATCATGTTAGCAGCATTAGCGGCTGCTGTGTTAGCTGTAGCAATCTCTCTTTGCCATTGAGCATTAGCTTGGTCAATCACCAATCTTTGTTGTGCATTAAACACTTCTCTTTGGTTCTGTGATTCAGCATTAAACTTAGCTAAAGCATTCTCTTGATCCACATTAAACTGAGCAATGGCATTCTTCTGAGAAGCATTGAACTGACTTACTTGTGAAGACAATGTATTATTAAACTGATCAACTTGTGTTGTACTTGCTGCATTAAATTGAAGAGCAGCATTCATAGAAGCAGCATCAGTCAACAATGCCTGTGTCATCTGCTGAGTCTTAAACAATGTTGTCTGTTGTTGATTACTCAGGTTAGCCATGTCCATTTGCAGGAAAGCCTGAGCATTAACAACAGCAGCTTGTTGTCTGTTATTTAAGTTAGCTGTTTCTAAAGTGGAGATTTGTGCTGCCTGTGCCAACACAAGTGCTTGACTATTACTCATGTTAGCCAAGTCCATTGTCTGCGCTAGTCGAGCATTCTCAAGAGCAATTTGTTGCTGAGCAGTGAAGTTCATGTTAGCTATATCAGCAACACGAGCAGCATTAGTTACTCTTGATTGGAAGGCTTGATCAAATTCCTGACCCAAGAAAGCAGCTCGTTGTTGAGCAGCTAGTACAGCAGTTTGCTGTCTGTTAGAAAGATTCTGAGAAGCTACAGCTTGATAGGCTTGTGCATCAGCAGAAGCAATAGGAAGAGCAGACTCAAGGGTAGCTTGAATCAAAGCTTGACCAGCTAAACTAGAAGCTCCTAAACCTCTTGAAGCCAGCACAGCAGTGACAGATCTTAGGTTTGCAGCAGCCCAAGGTGGTGGGTTACCTGCATCAAAGTTTGCCATCAGTTTATTTAACTGACCCTGCACAGTCATCTCTTCTGTAACAACACCCTGAGCAGCAGCTTGCTGTGTAGCTGCCACAGTTTCTTCAGCCTTAGCCATATCAACAGCAGAAGAAACTGTTTCTCCTTCCCCAAACACACGAGTAGGAGCACCTGTTACTTGTGTAGCTTTTCCTTGTACAGCTTTTAAGTTGGACACAGCAGTGGAGGTAGGCTCCATTGTCTGTGCTACCACTTGGCTTTCTTTACCTACAGTGCCTAAAGAAGGAAATACACCCTTTAATAATGTAGCAACATCAGCAGCAGTTTGTTCTGCTTTATATGTAGCAGCTTTTGCTGTAGTAGGAGTAGATGCAGTTGAAGCAGAGACAGCACTAGCAGGAGTAGCAGTGGTAGCTTTAGTCGATGCTCTTGCTGTAGTGTCAATGTTTTGACTTGGCTGAGCTACGATTTGTGCTGCAGTTACTTGTGAAGCAGCAGCAGCTTGAGGAACTCCTGTAGCAGAATATGTTACATTACCACCACCAGTTGAGCCTCCCATAGAAGCAGCCTGTGCTGCAGCAGCGGCTTTGGCGGCAGCATCAGCAGCGGCTTTGGCGGCAGCATCAGCAGCGGCTTTGGCGGCAGCATCAGCAGCAATTTTATCTGCAGCAGATTTAGCAGCAGCATCGGAAGCAGCTTTATCCGCAGCAGCTTTAGCAGCAGCGTCTGCTGCAGCTTTGGCAGCGGCTTCAGCAGCAGCTCTTTCAGCATCTGTCTTAGCAGCAGCTAATGCATCAGCAGCAGCCTTAGCAGCAGCGGCAGCTTCAGCAGCAGCTCTAGCAGCAGCCTCCTGTTCAGCAGCAGCTTTTGCGGCAGCGGCTCTTGAAGCAGCTTCAGCAGCAGCAGCAGCTTCAGCAGCAGCTTTAGCTTCAGCGGCAGCTTGAGCATCAGCAGCGGCCTTAGCATCTGCGGCAGCTTTTGCTTCAGCAGCAGCCCTAGCAGCAGCTTCTTCTGCCGCTGCATCATATCTAGTTTGTACAGTTTCAGTGGATGAGCCAGTAGCTCTAGCTAAGTCTGCTGGACTAATACCGTATTTATCCATCTCTGCTCTAACAGCAGCATCAGAACTACCCATCTCAGCCGCTGCTTTATAAGCATCAAAGATGTTCTTGTCATACTGTTCTTGAGTCATTCCATTATTCAATGCCCAAGAAAGACCTGCAGATTTTGGGGATGTATCTTCTACTACAACAGGCATATCCTCCATTACAATTGGAGGAGCAGCAACTGCTTGATATCTATTAGCAATGTCAGCAGCAGTGACTTCATTAGCACCAATAGATCTAGCAAACTGTTCAGGAGTAACACTGAACTGATCCATTGTTGCCTTAATCTCAGCATCAGAAAGCTTTTGATTTTCAGGATTGGACCACCAAGAAGCTACCTGTTCATCTGTAACTTTTGGTGCATTAGCTGCTGTATCTTCATACACTGTAGATACATTGCCACCAGCAGCATATCTACGCTTCATCTTAACCAATCCACCCTTAGCCATACGCTGAGCGAACTTACCAGTGATGGCAGCATACTTAGCTTCTAAAGCAGGAGAGGAAGCGAGGAACTCATCAAAGCCCTGCATAGGTCCGTCATAGCCTAGCTTTCTAGCTACGACTTCTTTCTGCTGTGATGTAAAATCTTTCATATGTTTCTTGGTTTCTCTAATGCTTCAGTCAAGTAGGACAACATATCTTTGTTATCTCTGAGGAGTGCAATGATTCCTACAGCCATACAATATATTTGTCTCTCTGACATGTTTAATTGGAAGCAGTCGTCTATAGCGTGGAAACATTCATGTAGCAATGTATCTGCTTCCGCTAAGGGGTGCTGACCAGACTTAATTTTAATTACATATTCTTCGTAACTAAATTCACCTAATTGATTAGGTAGTTCCTCTACCATCTTTACAGGTACTTCTCTACCTATAATACTGAGAGAAGATGGTAGTGCCATTATAACTCTTTATACCTTGTCATACCACAAATGGGTGATATAGTCAACCACCCAATACATGTAAGGCATGTGTTATATGCTTCTTACGATCTTCAAGGCCAATAGTACCACCATTGATACGCTTTGTCATTGTTAAAATATCACCGCTATCAGCATACTGATTTAGCTTGTGAGTCTGCCAGAACCAGCCAGCAGTTTGAGCAGCATACTTAGGTGTACGCACCAGCTCAGGCTGCATGATGAAGTCTACACCTAGTGCCTGTCCCGCATGGTGAAAATTGCTCATGCCAGTTAGCTGTAAAAATCCGGATCCCCGGAAACGCCAGCCATCCCCAGAGGCTTCGTCTCTGTTGCCCATACGATTGCCATAGATTCTATTAGCAATCTTCTGTGGCTGCTTCTCGTAAGCAGCAGCACTCTCTGGTGTAAATCCCCACTGACGCTTAGGTGTCTGAGGAAATAGCTTCAACAGAGTGGCTGCTCTGTAGTTTAAGTTCTCTTCCAAGATGCGGAAGTTACCACACTCATGACCACATTGACCAATCCATGAAGCTTGTTGGGCTGGTGTAACAATACCAAACCTCTCAAAGGTTTCATTGAAAGCGTCTGCAAGAGACGGATCGATATGAAGTTGTCTTAGTTGTTCAGGGCTTACCATTTACTAGTTCTCTCATTTCGTTATAGGCTGCGACACAGGCTTTGTGTTTGGTGATGGCTTTGTCTCCTTCGGCAACGAGGTCGATAAGAGTGTTAATAGTCTGTCGCTCAAGTTCGCTTGGCTCGTCTCTGCTATCTCCTGTGGCAGGGGAGGCACTTGGGCTGGCTTGTACACAACTGGCGGTGGGGAGGCGCAACCTGCCAGTGTTAGCAAGCTCACGCATAGCAGACTGCTTCTTAGATATTTCATTGTTTGCCTTTCTCAATGCTGCTTCTTTATCAGCTAACTTAGAAGTCATGTTCTTCTCTAGCTCACGAGCTTCTTCATTCTTCTTAGCTATCTCTATCTGCATCTCTTGGTCACGGTCTTCCCATCCGAAGTGATACCCACCACGGTATGTACCAAAGAGTGCAACTAGTACACCAACAATGAGCCAAGGGAGGGGGATAGGTAACATATCATTCCACCTCTTTTCTAGCTGCTGCTATTTCCTCACGCTCATCATCAGGTTCTAAATGTTCTGGTGGTGTTGTTGGTGGAGGACCGGGAGTCCAGCTCTCATCCAGCTCTGGGTTCTTCCATACTGGCATAGCACCAAAGGGCTGACTAGGTAAACCATAGGCAGACTGAGGAGGAGCATAGCTGCTGTTAGGCATACCATATCCACCACCACCACCACCGTAGCTACCAGCACAAGGCTGCATCATCGGTGGCTGTGGTGGTTTAAATGCATTCTGTGCTGTGTTAACAGCTCTCTTACCTACAATACCACCGATGCCACCTACAATAAGTAGTACTATATCATTAAGCATCTTGGTGTATGCTTGGTCAATCGGAGCCATACTCTTGATAGGCTGTGTCACAAACGTGACTGAATAGAGCAAGGCAAACACAATACCAAATAGGATGACTGTGATAGCCACCACTACGAAGCCCCAGATCCTTACTTCAATTTCTTCAGGGGTTAGCTTTGGCTTTGGTTGCTGGCTGGGTGTCAGCATTTTGATTAGCAGTTCTCTCAATTTGTTTCTCCAAGATGGGGGCAACTAAATACTCAGGGCATGTCTGTGTGAATTGACATCTAGGTTTCTGACATTGCTCAGCATGAAAGTTGTCAGGATTTTGACAGTAGTATCTGTACTTGTCTTCACAACCAGTAAGCAATAACAGTAAAGGGATTAATAAATATTTATACATAAACATCCACAGAAGTAGGATTTACCCACTGAGCTTTAATGTGTTCTACTTTCTTTCTGTAATCAACTTGAAGGTTTAACTTCTTCATCTCATCTAGATATTGCTGATGTAACACACGCTGCGATTCTCTAAGCATTTGAGCATTACTCTGATAAGCGTTTACTTTCATAGCCCAATCTTTCCCAGTAGAAGTGCCACAATCTTGTTTGATAAATCATCAGGTAGAAACTTTAAGAAACCTAGAAACCACCAAGCTACACATAAATAAATGAACACCTTCAGAAACAAATCAAACTGTTTCTGATATTCATTCATCTTCCGCACCTCTTAGTAGTTTGACAGAAGTCCATCAATTCATTAATGCCAATACCTATTAGCAATAACACAAAACCAATACCACCAATAAGCATAACCATCTCAAGCTGCTCTTGTTCTTGTTGTTTTGCTCTCTTCTCTTCAGCTTTAAGAGCAGCTATCTCTTTGGCATCATCCCTATCCATCTCTGCTTGTCTAGCTT
>JACCDP010776738.1_pt1 | contig 14537 bp, 6 predicted proteins | sample 7445841 | NCBI WGS metagenome assembly JACCDP01 (sample SAMN15323441, study PRJNA562643) | freshwater metagenome | isolation source: river surface water | place: USA:Blue River Watershed | collected 2017-08-17 | reverse complement strand
GGTTTTTGTCGAGCCGGGCTGGCGGCTGGCCGGTGCCGCCCGGCCGGGGGAACAGGCGGGTCGCGCCACGGGATCCTTCGGTTTGGCCAATAGCTTTGCGGGTCTGCTGCTGCTCTTGATCCCGGCTGTGGGCGCACGGGTGCTGCGACCGGCGACCGCCACGGCGCGAGTCTGGTGGAGCTGGGTCGGCCTGGTCCTGCTGGCGGGGTTGGTTTTCACGCTCAGCCGCGGTGCTTGGCTCGCTCTGGCGATCGCGTTGACCGCGGCGCCGCTGCTTGCGCTCCGGCTGGCGTGGAGCCGCCGCGCGTGGGCGGTGGTTTCGATGCTCGTGCTACTGGGCGCGGCGGGCTGGATGGTGGGACGCTGGGTGCCCGGAGCCGGCGAACGGGTCGCGCGGTTCGTGAGCGACGGTGGTGAACGCACGCGGCCGTTCATGTGGGCCGGGGCATGGCGGCTGTGGCTCGACGCTCCCGTCGCCGGTAACGGGGCCGGTAGCTACAATCTTCTTTTCGAGCGTCATCGGGCGGAGGGATTTCGCGACGAGCCGCTGTGGGCGCACAATGAGTACCTCAACCTGCTCGCCGACTACGGGCTGCTGGGCGCGATCCTGGCGGGAGGAGCGGTGGTCGCGTGGCTGGCGCGTGGCTGGCGTTCGCTGGCGGCGGCGGGCTCGCGCGTCTGGCCGGCTGGCGGGCTGGGGCTGGGTTTGCTGGCTTTCGCGCTGCAGCTGGCGTTCGAGTTTCATCTCAAAATCCCGGGACTTGCCCTCGCGGTGGCGACCGTGGCCGCGCTGGCTTTGGCGCGGGTGTGGTCGGCTCCGCCGGCTGGTTCCTCCCGCTCCCGGGCGGGTTGGCCGCTCGTCGCGGCGGCAAGTCTCGCTTTCGGCGGCTGGTTCTTTTTCGAGCGACCGCGGACCGTCGCCGAGACGTTGCGGATGCCGGCGCGGGAGGCCCTCGACGGGTTGGCGGCTTTGCCCCCCGGTGACAGCGCTTACGCGCGGGTGCTGCCAAGGGCGCGCGAGGCGCTGGCGGAGGCGACGCGGACGCATCCGGCCAACGCGCAGGCGTGGGCCGATCTTTCCTACGCGTGCGCGCTGATGGCCTTCCTGGAACCGGAGCGCACGGGGGAACTCGGGCGCGAAGCGGAGGCGGCCGCCGACGCGGCGCTGCGCCGGTGCGCAATCGCGGGTGAGTTCTGGGCGAGGCGCGGGGAGGCCCGGGATCTGCAAGGACGCTGGGCGGAAGCCGGGGCTGATTTCGCGCGGGCGGTGGGGCTTTCGCCGGCGGATCCCGTGATGTGGTACCGCTACGGGGCGCACCTCGCGCGACGGCCGGCCGGACGCGAATCGGCGGAAGCCGCGCTGCGTTTCTGTTTGCGCCTTGACCCATGGTTTTCCGGGGCGCTTCGTCTGCTTGAGCGGCTGCAACGGCCGACGCGCCCGTGAAAAATTGGATTTCCCGCTTTCTTCTGCCGCTGCTGGTGTGCTCATTCGCGGGCGGGGCGAAGGCTTGGGCGCAGGCTCCGGCGTCAGGCGGAATGCCTCCGGGCGTGGTGCTGGTGGCCAAGGTCGAAGGCCGGGCCGAGATGACGGTGAATGGCCAGACCAGCGCGCTCGCGGTCGATCAGCAGATCCCGCAGGCGGCGAAGGTCGTGACCTACACTGACGCCTCGGTGGTGCTGGTCTTCTCGAACGGCGCGACAACCCGGCTGGGGGCTGACACCGAGTTGATCCTCGAGGAGTTCCTGCAGGATCCTTTCGGCGCGACCGTGAAGGTTTCGGAATTGCAGGATGAGCCTTCCGCCTCGGTCACGAGCCTTCGTCTGAATCGCGGTGAATTGGTGGGCGAGGTGAAGAAGCTGAAGTACGGGCAGGGGTCATCCTTCACCGTCAACACGCCGGTCGGAGCCGCCGGCATCCGCGGCACCACCTTCCGGATTGTTTTCCGGCCCTCGGGCACCGGGCAGGCCTTCTTCTCGCTCACGACGGCCACCGGCAACGTCGTATTCCAGCAGGGGCAGCAGGGCCAGACCGGAGCCGCGCCGACCCCGGGAGCGGGGCAAACCCAGGGCCAGACCACGAACCAGGACGCGGGCACCTCGCAGCAACCGCAGCAGGGGCAGCAACAATCACCGGGGCAGCAACAAGACCAGACTCAGTCGACCTCCGGAACGACGGCCTCTGCCCAGGGCGGAATTGGTGGCCCGACGCCGGCGCCGTCCGCGACCGCCTCGGGAACGGTGGGTGGACTCGCGGTCCCGCAGGGCCAGGAAATCGTGATCACGGTTTCGGTGAGCCAGTCGCCCACCGGGCAGGTGGTGGTGACGGCTGCGCCGGCCCTGCCGACTTCCACGCAGGCCGTGTCCTCGGCGACGCTGCAGGCGGTCACAAACGTTTCCCGGGAGATCGCGGTGGCCGTGCAACAGGCGGTCTTCTCTTCGCCCGCGCCGGCTCCCGCGCCGGCCCCGGCCGGTGGAACGAGTTCCTCAGCCACCGGCTCGGGAGGCTCCACCTCCTCGTCCTCCGGCGGGGGCACGGGCGGTTCATCGACCGCGGGCAGTACCGGCGGTTCCACGGGATCTACCAGCGGTGGCCCGACCGGCGGGACCACAGGTTCCGCCACGGGTGGCGGCACGACGCCCACGACCGGAGGCACCACCGGCTCAACGACGGGTTCCACCACCGGCTCCACCACGGGTTCCATCACCGGTTCGACGACCGGATCCACGACGGGGAGCACCACGGGATCCACGACGGGATCAACCACCGGCTCCACCAGCGGTGCGACCGGGACCGCAGCGCGCAGCGGCACGACCGGAACAACGCAGGGCACCACCGGCTCGACCTCGAATGTGAGCAGCGGCACCACCAACACGACCAAGACGACGGCGATCGGTGGGCAGACCACCGCCGGGCAGAGTTTCACCGGATCGGCGACGGTCTCGACTCCGACGCCCACGCCGCCGACCCCGCCGCGCATCATTCCCACCAACCCCGGCGGGGGGTGAGCTACTCGCGGACCGGCGGTTCCTCCTGATGCTTTCCGCGCCGCATTTTTCGCCGGGCCTTCGCCCCAGCTGACATGGCGTTCCGCGGTTCACGGGTGTCCCGCTGGCGCTGGCTGGCGCTGCTGCCGCTGCCCCTGCTGTGGGGTTTCCTCGCCCAACAAGGGCACCTGCAGTTCCTGGAGAACAAGCTGCTCGATCTGCGGTTCCGCTTCCGGGGAGAGCTGGCCGCCCCGGTGAACCTGGTCTACGTCGATGTCGACACCCCCGCGATCGAGCTGATCGGCGAGCGGCCCTTCAATCGCGCGATCTACGCCAATGTCGCCGAGGCGCTCCTCACCGCGGGCGGCGCGCGCCTCGTGGCGTTCGATTTCGTCTTCTCGCGTATCAGCACGTCGGGACTGGTCGACCAGAATCGCGCCCGCGCCGGAAATTCCGAACTGCGCAAGGTCATCCTCGCGCATCCGAACCGGATCGTCCTCGCGGCGCAGTACACCACCGGCGGGGCGGTCGTGTTGGAGGGCGACCAATCGCGCGCGATCCCGCTTCTGCGGAAAGGCCGGACCGACCGGGAGCGGAATGACGTGCCGGAGATGCCGGAGCAGGGTTTCATCGTGGGGCCCGGCGCGAAACCGATCGGCCGGGTCGGCCTGATCGATGTCGATGTGGGCTACAGCGGCGATGAGGTGCCGCGCTGGATACCGCTTTTCGGGCATACCAAGTTCCAGACCATCCATCATTTTTCCCTGCAGGTGGTGCTGGAGCGGATGGGGCTGGGGGAGGATGCGGTGCGGATCGGCGCGGATCAGCTCGAGGCGGTGCGTCCCGACGGCTCCGTGGCGCTGCGGGTCCCGCTGGCGGAGGGGCAGCTGCTGGAGGCGAATTGGTTCTCCCGTTGGGAAAGCCCGCACAATCCGCGGGAGAGCCTCGCGCGCGTGATCCAGGCGATCCGCGCGTCCTCCTCCCGCGAGGAGGAGCAGCGCCGCTTCGCCGCCGATTTCTTCGCCCGTTTCAAGGACGCCATCGTGCTGATCGGTCCGGTCGATCCGCTGCTGCAGGATCTCGCGCCGACGCCGTTTGATTCCCACCCCGTGCCCAAGGTGGGCCTGCACGGTAACCTGGTGAAGACGATGCTGACGGGAAAATACCTGCGGCGTCCGGCGGCCTGGGTGCCGTGGGCCGCGGTGCTGGGCCTCACAGCCGTCGTCTGTTTTCTCGCGGTGGTCGGAGGCCCCAAAGGGCGTCGGGCGAAACTGGCCGCGGTGGCCGCGCTGGCCGGTTACGCGGCGGCGTGTCTGTTCGCGTTCAACCACCTGCATCTCGTGCTGCCGATGGCGGCGCCGCTGGGTTCGGCCTTCACCACCAGTTTTCTCGCGGTGCTGTGGCAGCTGCTGGCCGAGGAGCGCCAGAAGGGGCGCATCAAGGGGATGTTCGGAGCGTACGTTTCGCCCCAGCTGGTGGACCGGATGGTGGAGTCCGGCGACGATCCTAAGTTGGGCGGCCACGACGCCGAGATCACCGCGTATTTCTCCGACATCCAGAGTTTCTCGAGCTTCTCCGAGAAGCTCGGTTCGGGCCCGCTCGTCGAGCTGATGAACGAGTACCTCACGGCCTGCACCGACATCGTGCAGTCGCAGGGCGGGACGCTCGACAAGTACATCGGAGACGCGGTCGTGGCGATGTACGGGGCGCCGATCCCGTTGCCCGACCATGCCTACCGGGCGTGCGTGGCGACGCAGCTGGTGCACGCGAAGCTCGCCGAGTTGCGGGCGAAGTGGCGCGCCGAGGGTGACCGCTGGCCGGAGATCGTGTGGAACATGCAGTCGCGCGTCGGTCTCAACACCGGCGTCTGCATGATCGGCAACATGGGCAGCCGCACGCGGTTCAACTACACGATGATGGGCGACAACGTGAACCTCGCCGCCCGCATGGAGTCGGGCGCGAAGAGCTGGGGCGCCTACACGATGGTGACCGGTGCGACGCGCGATGCCTGCCTCGTCCACGGGGGTGATCGCGTCGTGTTCCGTCCCCTCGGCCGTATTGTCGTGATGGGGCGGTCCCAGCCGGTGCCGATCTTCGAGGTGGTCGGACTCAAGGAAACGCTGGCCGCCTCCGCCCGTGAGTGCATCGGGGTTTTCGAGCAGGGGCTCGCGCGGTACCTGGAACGAGACTGGGATGCCGCGGAGAAGTTGTTCCGCGCCAGCGCGGCGCTGGAGCCGAACCAGCCGGGCGTGACTCCGGGCGTGAAGAAAAACCCCTCGCTGGTCTACCTCGAGATCGTGGGGGAATACCGGGTCGCGCCGCCGGCCGCCGATTGGAACGGGGTGTACGTGATGACCGAGAAGTGACGGCGCGGGATCGGCGCCCGGAAAAAACAAACGCCGCCCGGACGGGGCGGCGGTCGGATGAAAGGGGAGGCGGAAAGGCGCCGCTTATTTCAGCAGCATGTCCTTCACCGTCTTGCCGGCCGGGATCATCGGCAGCACGTGCTCGGTGTAGGGCACGATGACGTCGAGGACGTACGGGCCGTCGTGGTCGAGCATCTCCTTGATGGCGGCCCGCAGCTCGGATCTTTTGATCACGCGGCGGCCCTTCACGCCGAAGCCCTCGGCGATCTTCACGAAATCGGGGTAGAGTGCCGCGGGATTGTCCGGGCTGCCCACGTTGGATTCATCGCCGAGGACGGTGTTGCCGCGGACGCTGCCGTAGAAACGGTCCTCCCACTGCACGACCATGCCGAGGTGCTGGTTGTTCAGGATCATCGCCTTGGCCGCGATCTTCTCGATCTTGCAGGTGGCGAGCTCCTGCACGTTCATCACGAACGACCCGTCGCCGTCGATGTCGATCACCTGCTTGTCGGGACAGGCGACCTTGGCGCCCATCGCGGCGGGGTAACCGAAGCCCATCGCCCCGAGACCGAGGGAGCTGATGTAGCGGCGCGGCTCGTTGAAGCGGTAGAACTGGGCGGCCCACATCTGGTGCTGGCCCACGCCGGTGGTGATGATGGCATCACCCTTCGTCAGCTCGTAAAGCATGCGCACGGCCTCCTGCGGCACGATGTGCTTGCTCTCCGGGCAATGGAACGGGTGCTCCCGCTTCCACGTCGCGATCTGCGTGTGCCACGCCTTGGTGTCGGGCGGGGAGAACTTCAGCACGGCCGCGAGCTCGTTCAGGCGGCCGAGGGCCTGCTTCACGTCGGCGGTCACGGGCAGCTGCACGCGCTTGTTCTTGTTGTGCTCCGACGCATCGATGTCGATATGGACGATCTTCGCGTGCGTCGCGAAATGCCGGGTGTCGCCCGTGATGCGGTCGTCGAACCGGGCGCCGATGCACAGCAGCAGGTCGCATTGGTCGACCGCCCAGTTGCCGTAAGCGGAACCGTGCATGCCGAACCACTGCATCGAGAGCGCGTGGGTCTCGGGGAAGCCGCCCACGCCCATGAGCGTCGTGGCCACCGGGATGTTCACCTTCTCCGCGAACGACTTCAGGTCGCGGTGCGCGCCGGCGGAGATGACGCCGCCACCCGCGTAGATCACGGGGCGCTTCGCCTCGGCGATGAGCCCGAGGATCTGCTTCAACTCCTCGTCGGAGGCGTGGAAGGTCGCGTTGGCGTAGGCGCTGCGGAATTCGGCGACCGGCGGGAACACCGGCTGGAATTTCGCCTGCTGCACATCCTTCGGGATGTCGATGATGACGGGGCCGGGGCGGCCGGTGCGGGCGAGGTGGAAGGCCTCCTTGAAGATGCGCGGCAGGTCGTGTGCGCTCATCGCAAGGTAAGAGTGCTTCACGATCGGCAGCGTCATGCCGTAGAAGTCCGTCTCCTGGAACGCCATCTTGCCGATATACTTCGAGTACACCTGGCCGGTGATCGCCACCATCGGGACCGAGTCCATGAACGCGTCGGCGATCGCGGAAACCAGATTCGTCGCGCCCGGGCCGCTCGTCGCCATGCACACGCCCACCTTGCCGGTGGCGCGGGCGTAACCTTCCGCCGCGAACGACCCGCCCTGCTCGTGGCGCGGCAGGATCACCCGGATCTTGTCGGTGCGCGCCAGCGACTGGTGCAGTTCCTGCGAGGCGCCGCCGGGGTAGGCGAAGACGACATCGACGCCCTCGCGGATCAGGCACTCGACGACGCAGTCGGAGCCCTTCATTTCGCGGCCGATGTCGGCCTTGGGAAACGCGGCGGGGGAGGTGGCTTTCTTCTTCATGGCGGTGAGGCCCGTGGGGCCAGCTGGAGAGGAAAAACGGCCGGCCGCGGCCGAGGCAAGCCCCGCCTTCGCTCCGGCCTCGCGCCGGGCTGGGGGACGCCGCGGCGCGTGAGGTGGCGGAACCGGTGTTCCCGCCGCGTGGCGACGGTCGCCGCCGGCGGCCGGGTACCCGGCTTGACTAGAGGAGGGATCAAACCTGCCATCCGGAGTCAGCGCTCTGCCGGCACCGCCTTTCCGGGCCGTTCCGTCCGGGCGCGCGCGTTTTCCCTGCCCCGACTCCGGTTCGCTTCCCCTCCGGTCATCCCTTCTCCGACATGAGCCGTCCCTCGTACCTTCTGCCTCGCTGCGTCGTCGTCGCCTTCCTGATCCTGGCCCCGGGCCGCGCGGCCGATGCAACCCTGCCGCGCCTCGCGCACCACAACCCCGGGGCGCTCGCCGACCTCGGCGTCGGCCTTTGGGCTTGGCCGCTCCCGCTCGACTACAACCGCGACGGCCTGATGGACCTCGTGGTGGTGTGCACAGACAAGCCCTACAATGGCACGTGGTTTTTCGAGAACAGCGGCGCCTTTGATCCGCAGTTGCGGCTGCCGGTCTTCAAGCCGGCCGTGCTCATCGGGAAGTCGGCTCCCTCGGCCGGCATCTCCTACGCCACCGGTGAACCTGTCATCACGGCCACCGCCTCGGTGAAGCAGGGGGAGACCTACCGGTTCCGCGGCCACGTTTTCCCCGACTTCCGGAAGTCGCAGTTCAGCGCGCCGGTGAACCTCGGTGCGCCGGAGAAAATCCACCCCGAGCCCGGCAACATCCGCCAGAACCAGTGGAAGTTGGTGGACTACGATGGCGACGGCGCGGTTGACCTCACGATCGGCATCGATTTCTGGGGCGACTACGGCTGGGACGCGGCGTTCAACGCCCGCGGTGAGTGGACCCGTGGTCCCCTGCACGGCTACGTCTACCTGATGCGCAACACCGGCACGACGGCTAAGCCCGTCTACGCCGCGCCCGAGAAGGTCATGGCGGGCGGCCGGCCCGTGGATCCCTTCGGCATGCCGTCCCCGATGTGGGGCGACTTCGACGGTGACGGCGACCTCGACCTGCTGTGCGGCGAGTTCCGCGACGGTTTCACGTACTACCAGAACACTGGCACCCGCACCAAACCGGTTTACGCCGCGGGCCGCGTTCTCGGCGGCGCGGGCGTGCCGGTGCGCATGGAGCTCTGCATGATCACCCCCACCGCCGTAGATTTCGACGGGGATGGCGACCTCGATATCGTGTGCGGGGACGAGGACGGCCGCGTCGCCTTCATCGAGCACACCGGGGCGGTGGCCGACGGGATGCCGCAATTCCTCCCGCCGCGCTATTTCCGGCAATACGCCGCCGACGTGAAGTTCGGCGCGCTCGCGACACCCTACGCCGTCGACTGGGACGGCGACGGCGACGAGGACCTGGTCAGCGGCAACACCGCGGGCTACATCGGTTTCATCGAGAACCTGGGAGGCTCGCCCGTCCGCTGGGCTCCCCCCGTCTACCTCACCGCCGCCGGGGCGCTCATCCGCGAGCAGGCCGGCCCCAACGGCTCCATCCAGGGGCCTGCTGAGGCGAAGTGGGGATATTCCATCCTCAGCGTGGCCGACTGGGATGGCGACGGGCTCCCCGACATCATGACGAACGGCATCTGGGGAAAGGTCGTCTGGTACCGCAACATCGGCACCCGCACGGCGCCGCGCCTCGCCGCCGCGCAACCCGTCGAGGTCGCGCCCGGCACCGTTTCGCCCAAGCCCGCGTGGAACTGGTGGGATCCGCGCGGCCGGGAGTTCGTCACGCAATGGCGCACCACGCCGCAAATGATCGACTGGAACGGCGACGGCCTGATGGACCTTGTGATGTCCGACCACGAGGGCTACCTCGCGCTTTTCGAGCGGAAGCGCGTGGCGGAAGGCACCCTCACGCTTTCCTCCGCGCAGCGCGTCTTCTGGAGCGAGGGCGCCAGCGTCTTCACGAGCAATGGACTGCCGCAGAACAAGGAGTCCGGTCTCCTCCGCATCAACGACGGCGTCAACGGCCGCAGCGGCCGGCGCACGTTCTGCATCACCGATTGGGACGGCGACGGCCGGCCCGATCTCATGATGAACAGCGCGCCCAACGTTAATTTCCTGCGCGGCCTCGGCCGCGATGATCAGGGCCGCTGGCGCTTCCGAGACGAGGGGCCGGTCAGCAAACACGTGCTCGCCGGCCACGCCACGAAACCCACCGCGTTGCAACGCGGTGCGGGCGCCCCGCCCGACCTCCTGATTGGCGCGGAGGACGGTTTTTTCTACACGGTGACGAACCCGCGTTCGCGCCGCTAACCCCCGCTTTTCCTCCGCCGATCGTCTTCCCGTCCCATGCCCACCCCCGCCAACGCCGCGCGCTACGCGTGGTACGTCATCGCGCTGCTCTTCCCCGTCGCGCTCCTCAACTACCTCGACCGCCAGATGCTCGCCACCATGAAGGCCTCGATGGTCGGCGACATCCCGTCGATCGCGAACAAGGCCGACTGGGGCTTCGTCCTCGGCTGCTTCAAATGGACCTACGCCGCGCTCAGCCCGTTCGGGGGCTACATCGCCGACCGCTTCAGCAAACGCTACGTGATCGCGGGCAGCCTCTTCGTGTGGTCCGGCGTCACGTGGTGGACGGGGCACGTCACCACGTTCAACGAGCTGGTCGCGGCGCGGGCCCTGATGGGCATCAGCGAGGCGTTTTACATCCCCTGCGCGCTCGCGCTGATCTCGGAGTACCACTTTGGATCGACACGCTCGCGGGCGGTGGGCGCGCACCAGACCGGCATTTACATCGGGCAGATCCTCGGCGGGTTCGCGGGGTACGTCGCGGACTCGCCCGACCACGGCTGGCGCTGGGCCTTTTCCACCTGCGGCATGATCGGTGTGATCTACGCGCTGCCGCTGCTCGCCGCGTTGCGTGAGCCTCCCCGCGAAGTCGCCGCCACGGCCGACGCCGCGCGTGAGCCGGCTTCCGGGGTGTTTCGCGGCCTGCTGGGCAACCGCAACTTCATCCTGCTGGTGCTCTATTTCACGCTGCCGGCCATCGCGGGCTGGGTCGTGCGCGACTGGATGCCCGAGATTCTCCGCGAGAAATTCAGTCTCGGCCAGGGCAAGGCCGGCGTGAGCGCGATCCTTTTTGTGCAGATCGCCTCGATCATCGGCGTGCTCATCGGCGGCGCGCTCGCCGACAAGTGGATGCAGAAAACCTCGCGCGGCCGCATCTACACCAGTGCCATCGGCATGCTGCTCTTCCTCCCGGCGCTCTTCAGCGTTGGCAACGCCGGCACGCTCACGATGGCGATCGTCGGCCTCACCATCTTCGGCCTCGGCTGGGGTTTCTTCGACTGCAACAACATGCCCATCCTGTGCCAGATCGCGCGGCCCGAGTGGCGCGCCACCGGCTACGGGATCATGAACCTCGTCAGCATCAGCTGCGGCGGCTTCGGCGACTGGGCGTTCGGCTGGCTGCGCGACCACGGCGTGGCGCTGAACCTCATCTTCGGCGCCTTCGGTGGCATCGCGCTCCTTTCCGGCGCGCTGGTGCTGCTCATCCGGCCGTCGGCGGATCAGGCTAAAACCTGAAGAGCCCGCGTATCCGCCCATGAGCCTGCCGGGGCGCGTTTTTTCCCGCGCGGGTTTCCGCGCGGCCGCGCGGATCACCGCCGTGATACTCGCCGCGGCCTGCCTCCGGTCGGCCGCGCCGGTGCCGCCCAACGTGCTGTTCATCCTCGCCGATGACCTCGGCTGGCGGGATCTCCGCTGCTGCGGCAATCCCTGGCACGACACCCCGCACCTCGACCGTCTCGCGAGCGCGGGCACGCGTTTCACCCAGGCTTACGCGGCCGCGCCGATCTGTTCCGCCTCCCGGGCCGCGCTGCTCACCGGCCGTTCCCCGGCGCGCCTCGGCTTCGAGTTCGTGATCAAGCCCCCCACGGCGAAGCGGCCCGCGGGCCTTCCGCTCCTCGGGCCGCCGTACCCTCTCAGTCTGCCACTCTCCGAGGTGACGGTGGGCGAAACGCTCGGCGCCGCCGGCTATGCGACCGGCTATTTCGGCAAGTGGCACCTCGGCGAACACCACGGCGGGTACCTCGGCTGGTCGCCGACGCATGGCCCGCGCCAGCAAGGCTACGCCGAGGGAGAGCAGGAGTTCGGTCTCCACCCGTACGCCTACACGGCCGACCCGGGGCTTAAGACACGCCTGTTGCCGCCGGGGGATTTCGGCACGGATGCGCTCACGGACAAAGCCATCGCCTTCCTGCGCGCGCGGGCGGGGCGGCCGTTTCACCTGCAGCTGTCCCATTACTTTGTGCACGACCCGATCCACAGTCGGGCCGCATGGCTGGTGGAGAAATACCGCGCGCGTCTGCCGGCTGGCGCCGATCCCCGTCGCGCCGAGTACGCGGCGATGGTGGAGACGCTCGATTACCACGTGGGGCGCCTGCTGGCGGTGCTGGACGAACTCGGCCTCGCGGCGAACACGCTCGTCGTCTTCACCTCCGACAACGGCGGTCACCCGGTCTACTCGGCCAACCGCCCGCTGCGCGGCAGCAAGTGGAACCTCCACGAGGGCGGGGTGCGCGTGCCGTGGATCGTGCGCTGGCCTGGTCGGGTCCCGGCGGGTAGGGTGAGCGACGCGCCGTTCATCGGCACCGACCTGCTCCCCACGCTTGCCGCCGCCGCGGGGGCGAAATTGACGCGGGGCGTGGCGCTCGACGGCCGCGACGTTTTGCCGCTCTGGCTGGGTTCGGCGGAGGCTGATCCTGACCGCGCCCTCACTTGGCATTTTCCTTATTACCACCCGGAGACGGGTTATGCGGCGGCTCGTCCGGCGATCGGCGTCGACGATTTCGCGGTGAGCCAAACCCGCCCGCATTCCGCCTTGCGCGTCGGCCGCTGGAAATTCCTCCATTTCTACGAGGATAACCGCGATGAACTGTACGACCTCGCCGCGGACCCCTCCGAACAACGGGACCTATCGACCGCCGATCCCACCCGCACCCGCGCCCTCCGCTCCCGCCTGGAGTCCGAACTCCGCGCCCAAGGCGCCCGGCTGCCGTCGCGGGCGGAGTGAGGAAAAACTGCGGGTGTAATGCACTCCCGTGTTGCGCTTAAATGCGACGGTCGACTTCTGCCGGCCTAAAGCGGGTGTTGACTGTATCAAGTGATAGGATGCTTTCGCTCCTCGAGCAGCGGCCATCCGCCCCTGAAAATCCTAGTTCCTGCCCTATTTTGTATTCTCGTGGCGGACCGAGTCCCCGCTGGTCATCACCTCTTCCAAGATTCGAGTTAAACGCGCCTTGCCGCATTCCACCCATGAAGCTCCGCCTGTCCGTTCTGTTCCTGCTCTCCTCGCTGTTGGCCTTTGGCCAGGCAGTCTCCGGCATTTCGCCGGCCAATGCCGCCCCAAGGTCCAGCGTCACTATTTCAGGCACCAACCTCGACGGTGTCACCCGGGTCTCATTCGGAGGCGTTTCTGCGTCCACGTTTTCCTACGACAGCGCCGCGGGTACGATCAAGGTGACGCTGCCTACGACCGCCAAGAGCGGCGCGGTCGTGGTGACCACGCCCGTCGGCACCAGCGCGGACTTCGCCTACACCATCCCGCTCACGATCAGCACCCAGCCGGCTCACGACGTGATCTCGGCCGAACAATCCAAGTTCTTCTTTGTCACGGTGGGCGGAGGTGCGGTGGGCAGCACCTATTCCTACCAGTGGAAGCGCACCGCTGGAGGAAACACGGTTAACGTCGGGGGCAACAGCTCGGGACTGTACCTTCCGTTGGTGAGCTCGGCCGACGTCGGCGATTACATGGTCACCGTTTCGGATGGTACCACGACGGTGAACTCCATTTCCGCCGCCTTGCGCTTGGCGACGGAAGACGTCTGGACGTGGCGCAATCCGACCACGACCGGTAATGACCTGTGGGCGGTGGCCTACGGGGCGGGGCGCTATGCGGCGGTGGGGCGGGCCGGCACCGTTCTGACCTCGACGGACGGTTCAGCCTGGACACCGGTGACTCAACTCATGCCGACGTTGTTCACCAACGTGGTCTTCGCCGACTCAAAGTTCGTAGCGGTGGGATCCAACGGCAGCCTGGTCATCTCTTCCGACCTTGAGAGTGGAAGCGTCCGCAATGTGGGCGAAGCCGTCACCCTTTACGGTGTGGCGCGCAACGCGACGACGTGGGTGGTCACGGGTTCCAACGGTGCCATCTACACCTCGGCCGACGCCATGACTTGGACGCGCGTGCCGGCCGCGAACATCGGTGATGGGGCGTTCACCTCCACGCTTGAACGCGTGATCGCGACCTCTTCAGGTTTTATGACGGTGTCCCTGGGCGGACACGTGCTGGTCGGAGACTCGAATGGTACTTCCTGGACCGTCACCCAGCCGGCGGGGAGCACCGCTCTTTACGACATCCAGCAACGCACGACAGGCGCGGTCACCACCACGCTGGTGGCGGGTGCCTCCAAGATCCTGCGTTCCACGAACGGCACGAGTTGGACGGAAGTGGTGCCTGCACCTTCACCCGGCACGGCGGTGGATTGGAACCGGGTTATTGCGACGGATTCGGGCTGGGTGGCGCTGGGGGGGAATTACTCCTCGACTTACATTGGATACGTTACCCGTTCGACCGACGACGGCGTCACCTGGACCGCCGTTTCGTCCCCCTCTCTACCTGACAGTCCGCAATTCATCGGTGGAACGTTTGCGGCAGGAGCCGTCACCGCGGTGGGCACTTTAGGCCGGATCGCGCGTTCGACGGATGGAGGTGCAACGTGGCAAAACTTCACGGGCGGCCTGACGTTCCCCGGCGAGATGTTCGCGGCCGCGACGGGGACGGTGGGGACCTTGGTGGCGGGACAGGTGGGCCAGGTTTATTTTTCCGCCAACCATGAAACGGGTTGGGCGCGGGCGAATCTCGGGCAGGACTCGGCGGTGATCCCCGGCAGCACTCGCGTCTATGGCGCGGTCCAAGGAGCCGGCTCCTTCGTCTTGATTGGCGGAAACGACAACACCACGGCCGGTGCCGGCAAGGGGTACATCTTCAGCTCGAATCTCTCCGGTGGTGCCTCCGGCAGCACGTGGTCGCGGGTGGATATCGACGGACCGCACTTTCTCGCGGGGGTGGCGTACGACTCGGTCAGCGGACGCTTCGTCACCGCCGGCGCCGGTAGTAAGATCTACCACGCCAAGAATCCCGCGCTGAGTTCCGGCGCTGATGCCTGGACCGCCGTCGATAAGCCGGGCGGCTCCACCGCGGCCGTGCGTGCCGCGACCG
>JACCDP010915245.1_pt1 | contig 14538 bp, 15 predicted proteins | sample 7445841 | NCBI WGS metagenome assembly JACCDP01 (sample SAMN15323441, study PRJNA562643) | freshwater metagenome | isolation source: river surface water | place: USA:Blue River Watershed | collected 2017-08-17 | reverse complement strand
GTCAAATGCGTCAATGCGTCACCGACTGCATCTCTGCCACTTCGGCGCTTTCATCCAGCCGCTCAACCTCCCCCAAAGCAATAATGGTTGCTCGGCCTTTGCCAAGCTCGATGTCTCGGTAGCCCCGTCATCTTAGGGAATACGCAGGTCCTTGGGGAGTTCATAGACATTGGTCATCTTCGAGGTGTGTGCAGATCATCGAAAGAGACTGCATTTTAGGTGGTGACTGGGGGCGGCATGGACAAAAGCGGAGTATTTTCTATCCCGTCTAAATTGAGAAACTGTCATTCGCCGTACCATTACTGCTCACGCTTGATAACAAAGCCGTTATCGATCGGTGCGAATCCAACCTTTGGATAATAGTGCATTGCTGTCGGCGCGGACAGAAGGATCAGCGAAACATTTTTGCCAATATCTTCCCGGACTTTTTGGATAAGTTCTTTTCCAACACCCTGCGATTGGTATTGCTGGTCTACTGCCAAATCGGAGAGATAGCAGGCATAGTTAAAGTCTGTAAGGCAACGGCAAATACCAATGAGTTTTTCACCATCCCAGGCTGAGAATACAAGATTACTATTCGCGAACATTTGCTCAATTCGCATTTTGTCGTGGATTGGTCTTTTGATGCCGGAGACATTAAATACGCGGATGATGTCCGTCACTGTCAATCGAATATTTTTTTGGTAAGTGATGATCATCTGCTTAGCATAACTCAAGCTAAGAGAGCTCATTTCACTGAACATTAAAAATGGTGGTAAGGTCCGCCACTGTAGCGGAGCCGGAATCTGAGTGCTATCCAACGCAGTCCATGAGAGTTTTTTAAGGCGATTTGAAGCGAAATGTACCCCCAAACTGTACTCCATTCCCCCTTGAAGGGATATGGTAGCGGATCGCTCCAAGACCGCACTAGACACTCTATCCGTTCAGCAGAGGAAAAGCGAACCAAAATTGAGCCTCTAGGAGCTTCCTAAGTTATCTTAAATCAATGACGAAAGTTGATTTCTAGGTTTTTACCCAAGATAAAAATCTTGAAACAAAGCTAAAAATCCCGATTTTCAAAGACCAAACGATCCCGTGGATCGCTTTACGGAGCCGGAATGAAAAAAATATCGTCAAAAGTTTTTGTCTTTCCGCAGCCCGATCTTGAATGCTGCGCACTCCCAGCGCTCACGCCGTCGAAGAATCGTGTAATGAGGAACAACATAACGTTCCATCGAATAGCGATCAGAATACCCATGTACGGCAGCAAGCGTAAATGTCCTGAAAGATCCCCGACTAACTTCTCAGGTTTCTTCCTTGCACCCGCACTGATCATTACTCTGGGGTGCTTTCGCACTGCAGCATATCCAATACGGTATAAATAATTTACACTCTCGAATCTTAAGCGAAAAGGGATCAGCATGAATACAAGCCAACCGACTGAAGGCATAGCTCAATCTAATCCACGTTCAAAAAAGCAAACAGCGACACAGAAAACATCGAAAAAATCGGCGTCAAAATCAATTGATTTACCAACACCATTAAAGAAACAGAAGAAACCAAAATTAGTGCGAGACAGCTTTACAATCCCAGCTGACGAGTATCAGATTCTTTCGGTCGTAAAAAAACAACTTACCTCTGAAGGGCTTGAGGTGCGAAAAACAGAGATTGTTCGCATTGGATTGCAACTCGTATCGAAATTGAAAACAGTTAGTTTAAAACGTCGTCTCAATTCACTGCAAAAACTAAAAGTCGGAAGACCAAATAAGTCGGTTTGATCCTCTAAGAAGCAAACCACAGCTTGTTCCCTCTAAGCGGAGCCCTCCCTCTGTAAATCAATAACAGAGCGCAATGTATTTTCAGTCTTTCTGAGTATTTCTTCCCAACCCTTATCAAGGCTCGAAAGTCGTGCTTTTGAGCCAAACTTACTTCTGAGTTCGGAATCAAGCGCTAGACGAATAACGGCAGTTATGAATTTTTGCTCCTCTCCCATGTCAACTAAAATGCCGGTCGCATCGGACTGGATTAGTTGCCTAGCAGCAGCACAGTTAAATGCCACGACTGGCAGGCCGCTCGCCATCGCCTCGAGAGTAACGTTTCCGAAAGTCTCAGTAACACTTGGGAACACAAAGATGTCTCCACTTGCATAGTGCGTCGCAAGGTCCTCAGCACGTTTCACTCCGCAAAAGATTGCCTCAGGACAACGCCGTGCAAGTTTTTCTCGGATAGGGCCGTCACCCACAAAAACCATTTTTACGCTAACGTTTTGTGTCTTTACTGACTCGAACGCTCTAAGCGTGGTTTCAAGGTTTTTTTCTGCAGCAAGCCGTCCGACTGACAATAAGACTACCGTGTCGGGATCAGCTCCCCACGAACGACGTAAAGATTCTGAGCGCCGTGTTGGATCAAAAAGAGTAGTCTCAATACCCCGGGGAACGACTGCAAGCCGCTGAAAACCAAGCGTGGACAGCGCCTGCTCGAGTTCGTGAGTAGGCACCATGGTGCAATCTGTGGCGTTATGAAATTTACGCATGTAATTGAGGATGGCGCTCTTCAGCCAACCGAATCCGTAAAAAGCACTATACGCGTGAAAATTAGTACGAAAATCCGATGTCATCGGTAGACGTAACTTTTTGGCGGCCTGAACAGCCGACCAGCCTAAGGGCCCTTCAGTTGCAATGTGGACGACATCGGGACGACGAAAAGTCCAAAGTTTTACCAGCGCGCGCTTCGCCGGAAACCCCAGCTTTAAGTCGGGATACATTGGAATCGGCATCCCTTTAACAAAGATTGAGTGTTCATCAAGCCCTGCTACAACCGCGGGGACACGCGGCCGCACCATCAACACTTCATGCCCCATTTCCTTCAGACCCTCTACGATCCTTTGAAGTGTCAAAGATACCCCGTTGATATCTGGCGGATACGTTTCCGTCACCAGAGCAATTCTTAAGGCGGTACGGCTATGGCTGATTGTATCGACTTGCAGGCCAGGTGTTTTCATACTCAAATGTTAGCGCTGAAAGTGCCGTACACCTGTTACAGAAAAAATAACTTTTTTTGACACGATAACAGTCACTCACTAACCGAAATAAAAGTGTCACGAATCTGAAACGATAAACAACCAGAGAGTTTGTTACATTTGAATTTGATTTAACGCATTGTGCACACTCAAGGGAGGCAGCATGCTTGCAATCATCAGAGACTTAAAGGAAGCATTACGTGTACAACGGTGGGATGATCATCGCTACTATCACCAGAGCCGGATCAACCAGGCACTTCACTTAGTAAGCGCACTATCATTTCTAACTGCATACGTGCTTGTCTTTGTAGACCCTGTGACAGCAACTCTTATCGCCTGGCTAGTTGCAATGACAACACGTCAAATTGGTCATTTCTTTTTTGAATCAAAAGCCTATGACTTCGTCAATGACGCGTCTCACGAGCACAAAGAGGCCATTAAAGTCGGGTACAACCTTAATCGAAAGATAGTTCTATTATCGATCTGGCTTGCAGTTCCCATCTTCGCAGTTCTGTGGCCGCCAGCGATCACCTGGGTCGTCCCGCAGTCGTTTGAGGATACAACTATCCGGATCGTAGGAATTGCTTGGTTTTTTCTCGGTGTTGCCGGCCTACTCTTTCGCGCCATACAGTTAACAATTAACGAAAACTTCACTCATGCGACCGCTTGGGTCATTAAGATTTTGACCGATCCGTTTCACGACGTTAAGCTGTACCATCGATCTCCCCTTTTTATTTTAAAAGGAGAGCTCACAGATCCAATGACACACGTAAAACACCCTTAATTCGCTGAGAGAGCAGTTCCCACAGTACCCGCCGTCTAATCATTTTCGCAGTAAGCGTCGAGGGGGCGGCCCACCAGCCGTCCTCTTTAAACCGCCTTGCCGCACTCACAAACCTTTTACAAAACTCTTGGAAATCAGACTCTGTAAAGCCCAAGTTGAAAATGAAACGGCCGGTCCCTACCCAGCTCATAAGAATGCCCTCCCGGCGCAAATAGAACTGAAATAGCCAGTGATAACGACCTGGATGTGTATACATAAGAGTCCAGACTGTCGGCATACCATCGAACCGAACAGGAATCCCTTCAGACAACAGCATCTGATTCAATTCATTCCGACGACGATTCCAGGTCTGATCAAGGTCCTGATATTGCGCTTTGATTGCCGAAGTCTCGATCCGCTCAAGAAACGCCTTCATCGCTGTCAACACGTAGGGATGTGCGTTAAACGTCCCGCGCGCAAAGCAGATATCTGCTGGGCGGGAATCTTTGTAACGCTTCATCCATTGAGATTTACCGCACAAGACTCCAACAGGCAAACCGCCACCGAGGGTCTTACCATAGGTTACAAGATCAGCTTTTACGCCAAAATATTCCTGCGCCCCACCGGGTGCAAGACGGAACCCAAGAAAAACCTCATCCATAATCAAGGCGATCCCGCGCTCACTACATACTTTTCTGAGTTCACGGAGCCAAGCCGCATATTTCTGGCGGTCGAATTCCACCACACGTTGCCCATCAATCAGCATCGAGTCCGTCGGCGCAGATCGATTTGGGTGCATAGCCTGAATAGGGTTAATCAATACACAGGCGATATCGTTCTCCTGACGAAGATAACGCAGAGTCCTCGGATGCATATCTCGAAGAGTCAGCGTCTGCTGAGCAGGTGGCATTGGGTTCCCGGGTCCTGGCTGCACATCATCCCACCAACCGTGATAAGCGCCGCAAAAGCGAACGATCCGTCGGCGGCCGCTGTTGTAACGAGCAAGGCGTACCGCCTGCATCACCGCCTCGGTTCCGGACATATGGAAAGATACTTCCTCCATTCCCGAAACGGACAGTAGCTTTTCGCTCAGCCAAACTATAGAAGGGTGATATCCGCCAAGAAATGGTCCAAGCGGACTCGCCTCGATGACCGACTGATTAACTGTCGACTTGTAAAAATCAAGTCCGAAGAGATTTACACCATAAGATCCACTAACATCCAGATATCGTTGTCCATCAAGATCCGTCAGCCAGACCCCCTCACTCGACTGCCACACATTCGCCAGACGCAACTTTTTTATATCATCATTGTAAAACTGGAATGGAACCCGATAGCGACGGGTAAACTGTGCGTCAGAAATCCGTGGGGTGATGATATTCATAGCCGACAGCGAATGAGGCGCCTTCGCTTCGAAATCGGCAACGAGAGTCTCAAAGGAACGCATACGTTGCGACCTAAGGCTGCTGTCAACACCATCCAAGCCGGTCCACTGCCCAGCTCCGTAAGTGACCCTTGGCAACATGGATGCAAAACGCTTAGACATACGTACATGACCCGGCAATGAGGGATGCTTTGCAAACGACAATATCAGACGCCGATATCCACGCCAGACGACCGCCAAACCCAGCACGGCTCCAACAGCGACAACAGGCCAACTATTCGAAATTAATCCCTCCGGCATACGACCCCCTTCTATCGAAGCCTCTTTTGTATTACCTAAACGTTACTAACTGATGACGAAATCATGCAACTAATTAAATGGATCCAAACTCTGTCAGTACGTGAGGACTTGAATTTTCTGCTGACAAACCGTATCCCTCGGTCTACCGCTACGCGGTTTATCGGTTGGCTGAGTCACCTAAAAAGCCCGACAGTTGCATATCTTTGCATCGTCGTCTGGAGAGTATTCACAAAGCTTGACCTATCGGAGTCAAAAAAACAAAAGTTCGAAAGTCTGCACGATTGCTTCATACGAGAATTGAAGCCGGACGCCCGGCCAGTCGATCCACGCCCGACGGTACTCGTAAGTCCATGTGACGGAATAATTGGCGCATATGGGCGAATTGTGGCAGGGCAGGTATTTCAGGCGAAGGGCTTTCCGTACACCCTAAAAGATCTTCTAATTGATGAGGAATTGGCAGAACAATGGTGCGAAGGACAATTCATAACCATCCGAATCACATCAGCGATGTACCACCGATTCCATGCGCCATTCGATGGAAGTCTTGAGCAAGTGCGATATATCTCTGGCGATACTTGGAATGTAAACCCTATTGCACTCAAACGGATTGAGAAACTATTCTGCAAAAATGAAAGAGCTGTACTAGAGCTGTTGATCGGACCCAACGGGATGAAGTTTCTGATTGTTCCCGTAGCAGCCATTCTAGTCGCAAGCATTCGAATCCATGGGATTCAAATGAATCTAGACCATCGAGCAAAGAACGGATTGCGCCTGCGCTGTAATACTTCTTTTATAAAAGGCGAAGAGCTTGGCTGGTTTGAGCACGGCTCTACAATCATCATGTTCGCCCCGGGGGGCTTTTCTTTCGAAAACACAATCGCTGTTGGACAGCAGATTCGCACCGGTCAGGCTCTTATGAAGCTTCCGCACTAGCCCAGCGTGCTCAGCCAAGGTGGATATCATCGATCACAGAAAGGAGCTGATCAACGCCAGTGATTACATAGTGCGGCTGGCCCTGCTGTAGTTCTTGAACTGCCTTACGACGCAGGTCGATAAGAACGCCCTCCGGCGTATCCCAATACTCATCGCAGGACAGGCCCATCGCATTACCCGTATCACTAACCCCAACTGTCCAGCTGCCAAAATTCCTCCCCTCCATCAGACCGGGAACGGTATCGTCCACCTTGACTATTTGCGTCGGGTCTGTAATCCCCAGCAGAGTGCCGCATCGCATAACCATCTGTGCACTTGGACGTCCCAGCGGTGTGTCGCCGGCGCAGACACACACATCTGGCTCATAGCCTTGATCCCTCATGAGCGGCAAGAGTACGTCAACGATTTCCCTTGTATAGCCTGTCGTAGCACCAATTCGAATACCCTGCGACCTCAAAAGAGCCACGACCTCCCGGGTACCGGGAATAAGTTCTGCACACTCGCGAATACTCTCAAGATTCATGGGTGTAAACACCGCGAGCATCTCGTCAACATCAGTCGCTGTCGGGGGACGGCCATAAGTTTTTATCCACTGCAACTCAACATGCGGCAGGTGCAATAGCGCATCAATATGGTTCCACTTGTTTACGCCCATTGGTCCACGTGCATCCTGAATCGAGATGTCGATTTCGTATCGCGCAAATAACTTTACGAACGCGGCCATCGGTGCTCGGCTGCCGAAATCAACAGTAGTACCCGCAAGATCGAAAATGACTGCCTGAATCACCCTTACTCCCATAATTTAAAAGTGTCATTTGCAAGACCAAACGCGGTGCTCGCACCCGTGCCACTTGTTACGACAGCCAGCGCCTGGTCATTTCCACTTGGATGAATAATGGCGTCGCCCCCAGCCCAAACGGGGTACACACCGCTCCAGCGCTCAACCACCTCAAAATGACCAAGATCTAACACCCGACGTGCAAGATTGAGAATAAGACGGTCAAATTCATCAGATGCGTAGACTGACTCTGCACTACCGTAAACGTGAGAATCACCCAACACAAGTGTGCCATCAGCGCTCTGCACCGCAATGAGATGAACGCCGGCTGAGAGATACTCTGGCATTTCACGCTTAATACGCGTCTTTAGTGTTTGAGCTTCTGGCAAGTCTGCCCATCCGTGATATCGCGCAAGACTGTTATCCGTCATAACAGACCCAGGAAGCGTAATAGAATTGGTTGTCCTGACGCGTAGCATCTGTAGCGTACATAGAGAAAGGTCATAACCTGCAAGTGCCGGTCGCGCTACACCGCTTAACGCCCCGCCGGTGCAGACAATTGTTTTTCCCGCTCGGAAGTCGCCAACTGACGTATACACCATGCCATTTTCGACTTGAAATACTTCAGTGGACCATCTAAATTTGACCCGCTGATCTTCCTCTAGCCAAGCCGCTAGGCGGGGAATGGCATCTCTAGATTCAACACGGAGTTCATAGGGGCTATAAAGCATTGCCTGCATATCTTCTAAAAAGATGGACCGCACCTGAGGAAACTCCTGCAATAAGCTCGCGAAGTCTGATTTGAAAAATAGTCGGCAATCTTGACCCATCTCGGTCGCTAGAAAAGCCTCTGCGACATGAACAGCCTCATCTCGGTGACAGGCAATCCACGATCCTCGATGAACAATAGGAATTCTCGCTTGATCGCAGACTGTCTCCCAGACGTCACGTGAATAGCGGGCCCGCCTCCAAGTGTCACCAGCCCTCTGACCTGATACCGTAACAAAGCCAAAGTTCCTTACTGATGCACCGGTACACCGAGCATCCCGATCAATCATAAGTGTCGAATAACCGCGCGATATGGATTCATAGGCGTGCGCAAGACCAACTATTCCGGCACCGACGATAACAACATCAAAGTAGTTAGATGATTGTTCTTTCATTTACTCTTCCACTGAAGTTTCTTCCGCGGGTACTGCTCAATGCCGCCCAGAATCGACGTTCTATTTCTTTACTTGTTGAATATGGATCAACAGTTTCAATACCAATACATTCAAGCCAAAGCGCGAGCTCTTTTGCAGAAGTAATCGTAGGTCCGAGAGCCCGACGTAAATAAGGACTAATTGCCGTGTCGTGCTCTCGCGCACGCTGATATACAAGCGGTAGCCACTTACCTACTGCAAGGCCATGGGAAAGCCTTGTATCAATCGTGTCCTGGTATGAAAGTGCATGTGCAAGAGAAGTCTGAGTTACGGCCATCGCCTGACCAGACCAGAGCGCTGCGAATGATAACAATTCACGCGCATGGACATCATAAGGATCTTTCAAGGCGCTTGGAAGCGCAGTCAAAATATTTTGCGCTGCGGAGACCGCGAGACTGATCGTAGTGGGATTGCGATTCAAATTCCAAATAGACTCTAGAGCGTGTGATAGAGCGTCAATTGCAGCACTTCTCGTTACTGATTCGTTCGCAGATATTGTTAACGATGGATCTACGATTGCAACGTCTGCATAGACCGGGTCACCAAAGAATGAGTGCTTGCGACCCGCGCTAAAGTCCCACAGGGTCGCAGTGCTCGTTACCTCGCTCCCAGTTCCTGCTGTGGTTGGACACAAGACGAGCGGAATATACGTCGAAGCTTGCAGCATCGGACGATCAAGCTTCATCGCGAGTGATACCTCAGGGGTGGGCGCAAACCGGATAGTTTTGGCGGTATCCATCACGCTCCCGCCCCCAATCGCAACGAGAAACATGCTCTTTTCGTCGATTCTTCCCCAAAGACTTTTCTGATGAGCCTCAACCTCAGAAACTTCAGGCATGCCATCCGGTAATTCAATTAAGTCGCATAACCGGCCGCGCATTAGCTCGCGAATATGAGCTAGTAAGCTTTGTTCCGCCTGCGCATGGATCATTACGATAGCCTTACGATCGGGATACAGCTGGGCTAGATGAGAAAAGGCTCCAAGAGACGCGATGACCTTTACACTCATACTGTCCAGAACTTAGATAGTCATCTTGCGTAAGTACGCAGAGCAAAGGTCGATGATACTGACAGTGACAATCAAAATAATGAGCACCGCACACGTCTGCGCATACTCAAAACCCCGAATGACCTCGTAAAGTATCATTCCGATACCACCGGCGCCGACCATACCAACAACGGATGCAGATCGAACGTTCGACTCAAATCGATAGAGACAAAACGAAATCCACAAGGGCAAGACCTGAGGAATTACCCCGAACACGATCTCAGACAGCTTTCGTCCGCCACAGGCACGAATTCCTTCCACTGGTCTCGGATCCACAGCCTCGACCGCCTCGGAGAACAACTTTGCAAGAGTTCCGGTGGTGTGAACAAATAGAGCCAGTACGCCTGCAAAGGGACCCAAACCAACTGCAACAATGAAGATTAGCGCGAACACCATCTCATTAACGGCGCGAAGCGCGTCCATGATACGTCGCACAGGCTGATAAACCCAAGGAGGAACCAGGTTTGCGGAACTCAGCAGACCAAACGGCACGGCCGCGAGTACTGCGAGGACCGTACCCCAGATTGCAATCTGGACCGTCACCATCATTTCACGAAGGTAGAGCTTCCAGTCGCGAAAATTAGGTGGAAAGAAATCCTTGGCGAGCGTGACCATATTGCCAGCATTCGTGACGAGGTCCCATGGCCGCATTTCTGCTCCGTGCCATGCCCAGGCAAGGACGGTAAAAGCGACGGTCCAACCTAAGTAATAGGTTGGACCCTCTTGCTGGGTCCTCGCGCGTGCTAAAACCTGCGCTAGGGACTCTGGACTTGGTGATAAGCGCACGGATTACTTAATCGAAGCGAGTGCCTTGTCGATCTCAGCAAGCTTGGCGGATTTCTCAGCAAGTGGCATCACAGTATCGCTTTCGACCTTACGTCGATCTTTAAATAACTCAAGCTGTCTTATCGGGTTTAACTGGCTATTATTGGAAGCGCGGAATCCGCCATAGTTATAAATATTTTTAAGAATTTGTTTTTCGTTAGCATCTGACTTCGCATAGTTCAGAACAAAGCTACGAATCTTTTCCTTGGTATCAGAATCCAAATCCTTACGCCACACGAATGGGTCACTCGGAATCAGAGGGCTTTTCCAGATCACGCGTATCTGCGACGCAAGCTCTGGCCTGGTCGCCACAAGCCGACCAAAATCCTCAGTGTTATTCGTGGCAACGTCTAGCTGTCTAGCAAGAACCGCTTGAATATTCGCACCATGACTTCCGTTTCTGACGGTCTTAAACACCTCGCGCGGATCAACTTTACGCTGTGAGAAAATGTAATAAGTGGGAACCAAGAATCCGGAAGTTGAGTTGGGATCACCGATACCGAAATTAATAGACTTTCCGTTTTTAAACACGTCATCTAATGTCTGGTAGGGTGAATCTTTGTGTGTAATTAGCAGTGCATGATATCCGTAGGTGCCGTCTGCGTACATGAGCTGGGCAAAAATCTCACCATTTGCACGATCGACCGCCTCCATTGCGGCTTTATTTCCGTACCAGGCCACCTGAACCTTATTAAAGCGCATCGCTTCAATAACTCCCGCATAATCTGAAGAATAAAAAGACTTCACGGTCAACCCGGTTTTCTTCTCCATATCCCTGAAAAATGGCTCCCAGCGATCACGCTGAGCGCTTGCGGAGTCAGTCGAAATGATTCCAAAAGAGATTTCTTTAGCAATAGTGAGCGGCGCAGACAAGGCCGTAAATATCACCACGATAGCGCGTAAAAGATAACCCAATCGCATTTTTTACTCCTTCGTTAGAAAAGCGTGATAACTAAAAAACAAGTGAAGTTGAGTTCGCCGTCTGGCCGGATGTTTCGGGCACGGTAGGGAAAAGTTCCTCTGCCTGCATGCCGTACAGGTCTTGCAGACGCTCACTCGTAAGCGCTGTAGTTGGCCCGTCAAAAATCAGTTCGCCGTTTCGCAATGCGATCGCGCGACCACAATATCTTTTGGCGATTTCAGTCTGGTGGAGGCTTACAACGAGCGTAATTCCGAATTGTGTCGTGAGGTCTGACAGCGTCTGCATCACTTTCCTTGAGGACTCAGGATCGAGAGAAGCGACCGGCTCATCCGCGAGAATTATGCGGGCGCCCTTCGCAAGAGCCCTTGCGACTGCAACTCGTTGTTGCTGACCACCCGATAACGTCGAGGCACGCTGATCTGCCTTCTCTAAAAGACCTACCTTATCCAGACAGTCAAGACCTAACGCCTGAAAATTATTGGGAAAATTTCGGGTCAAAATGCGCCATATTGAGAGCTCCGAACATAATCCGATAAGGACATTCTCTAAAACCGATAGCTGCCCGACAAGGTTAAACTGCTGAAATATCACACCTGTCACGGAGCGCACACGATAAAGTTCGGTGGCAGACGATTTCTCCCCTGAACGGTATAGCGATACACCGTCTACTAGAATGTCGCCCCGCGACTTATCCGGGATCTCAAGGCCACAGAGTAGACGAATAAGCGTTGATTTTCCGGATCCAGATGCGCCCAACAGAGCCACTTTTTCACCGGCAGAAACCTTAAATGAGACGTTGTGTAACGCCACGCAAGCTACACTCTCTCCCCGACCCTTATTTGATGAGCCGAATGTCTTTGTAATCTGATTCAACTCGATCGCAGGGGTGGTCATTCTCTTACCTCAGAAATCAACTTTTTGAGAAGCGTAAGCATCTCTAAGCGCTGGAACGGTATCGGATCGGGCTGCTTTGCCTGTTCATCCCAGGTACGAAGCCTCAATGCATCTTCCGCAAATGGTTGCGCCATAAACTGCAACAGCTCATCTCCCTTCATGGCTCCCCCCTGAAGAACGAGACTACGCTCACTATCGGGTGACAACTTCAACCTGTATTCGGGATCTATTGCAACAAGATACCGCTTTGCCTGAACATGAAGGCGAATCGGCTCCGTCACCGACTCTGGTAGATAAGTCGACAGAAACGATGCGCCAGTGATCTCGTGCTGATCATTGCATCCTGAGAGCGTCGGTGTAGATTCAGCTGAAAACAGATGCCCAATGTCATGCAAAAATGCAGCAAGGCACAGCGTCGCGGGCGCACCTGCACGGGCAGCGAGGGCTGCGCACTGCCAGGCATGCCCGAGCTGGTCAACGCCTTCTCCGTCGTACGCCAAGCGCCCGCGGGAAGCATAAAGTGCCAATAAGATTTCAGTATTTACTTGCATAATATTGACAATTAAATACTGAGATTATTAAGATCTGATTACCAAAAGATTACAACTTGCCGAAAAAAGTGGCGATCTCACCAGATGCAAATAGATAGGACAGATTAGGTTTCCTCGAATTGCGGTTTATCGATTAAGTCGGGGTGATTTTCACGATGGCCCGACGGGACAGGAGTCAGATGCCCTGAAGGGCCAACACGCAAAACACTTTTCTACCTTTAAGATAACTTAACGCGGTCGTGTACAGAGAGGCGGGGCGCGTATGACGCCATTGGACATCCAATCTGAATCAGCACTATGAGTCCTGTCGTTCGACGGGACTTTACTCTTACCGCCTACATCTATAGATTCTTGCACTGTACGGCATTAGACTAATTCATTGTCCGCTAAAGTGAGTTAGCTAAACTTACCTTTCAAACCAGAGATGTCTTAAATTAAACTTGTGTTTCAGTGCGTTCGTAAGCCTATCGAGTGATTCTCACAGTGCAACGACAAAAGCGAACTACGTTACAAAAAATTGCTGGGTCCGTGATGTGTTTGATGGCACCTCGACACCCTGCTCTGGCTGGCATCCCTTTTGATTTTGGAATGGCCCGTGAAAAATACTTGGCTAGACTGGGATCGTTCCAAAAATTAGGCGTATTGCCCATCATCGATATAGAGAGCTCTTACAACCCAAAAAGAATTGACGTTACAAGCTTCACATCAGCTATGGATCGAGCCGGGATTGGCTTAATGTGCTTGTCAGTAAATCAGCCCGGAGATTTAATAAAAGAGGGCGAAGTATGGAGCCACAATAGTCTCGAGTTGTTCGCTAAATTTCCGTCTCACTTCATTCCAACGGGCAATGGTGCCGTTCATCCAGTCTGGCCTCAACACTCCGATAAATTTCTCACGGAATCCGAGAGATACATCACTACCCATCGTTACCCACTTATGGGGGAATTTGAAGTGCGACATTATCCCTCACCTCGTCAACTTGAACGCGGAGAAGTCCGAGAGCTAGATATCCCAATCGATGGTGCCGAAATGCAGCGTGTCTTTAAACTCTCAGAGATACTAGGCGTACCATTTCAATTGCACTACGAGATAGAGGATCGCTTACTCAGGCCTCTTGAGAAAATGCTCTTGCATTACCCGAGATCAAAGGTCATTTGGTGCCACCTTGCCCAAATCCGCTATCAGACTCGATCTAAGACCTACACACCGGAGTTTATAGAGAGCTGGATAAACAAATATCCAAATATCTATTTCGACCTCGCATTTGGCGACAGCAGATCAGTTTACAAGTCGAGCGGCGAGCGACATGCGCGGTACTGGTCTAATCAAGCTGAGTGGAATCGGCTTATTGAAAAATATCCAACGCGGTTTTTGGCTGCACTCGATATCGGCGGAGATCGGATGAACCGCATCGAAGAATGGTCTCTCACTCTACGTCAGGTCTTGAACTCGATATCTATGCCTGCTAGAGAATGGGTAGCGTACAAATCGGCGTGGAAGTTGCTATTTAACGAGGAAATATAGCCCTTGTATCGGATTTTTAGTTCAACGATTTGGCTAGTTAGGGCTTGTGTCAACCGCAACAGCTCATACAGTCACCCTATGCTACCGTCATTACTATTCACCGACCCGGGATCCACACCCCTGAATCGCAACAATTAGAAGTCCGAGAACTGAAGGCTCAGGGAGTCGGCCGGTTCTGCTGGGCGGGCCCATTTTCCGAAGTTTAGAAACGGTAATGTTTCTCGAGACTAGGTAACCTGCTCGTTATCAATTGGCTAAGCTGGCTAATTCCAAATTATCACATTATGAAAAACAGTACGTTTATGGAATCGATGTTGGACGGGCGGTTTCCGTCTGATTGATCCAGACTTTTTGACCACCCTACCCCTTGCGGGATAGCCATCGTGGGGTGGGTGACGCAATTGACGCGTTTCTCT
>JACCDP011427410.1_pt1 | contig 14539 bp, 13 predicted proteins | sample 7445841 | NCBI WGS metagenome assembly JACCDP01 (sample SAMN15323441, study PRJNA562643) | freshwater metagenome | isolation source: river surface water | place: USA:Blue River Watershed | collected 2017-08-17 | reverse complement strand
TCGCGATGGCACACCAGCGCCAACGGCCGCCAGCTACAGCGGTACCGCCGACCTCGACTGCGACGTGCTCGTGCTCGGCGGCGGCCCAGGCGGCTATTCGGCCGCCTTCCGCGCCGCCGATCTGGGCCTGAAGGTCGTCATCGTCGAGCGTTACGCCTCGCTCGGTGGCGTGTGCCTCAATGTGGGCTGCATTCCCTCGAAGGCGCTGCTGCACGTCGCAGCCGTGATGGACGAGGTCAGCCACATGGCCGATCTGGGCGTGGACTTTGGCGCGCCCAAGCTCAATATCGACAAGCTGCGCGGCCACAAAGACAAGGTGATCGGCAAGCTCACCGGCGGCCTGGCCGCCATGGCCAAGATGCGCAAGGTCACCACCGTGCGCGGTTACGGCGCCTTTGTGGGCGCCAACCACCTGGAGGTTGAAGAAACCACCGGCAGCGGGCAGCAAAAAACTGGCAACAAAAAAGTCATCGCCTTCAAGCGCGCCATCATCGCCGCCGGATCGCAAGCCGTGCGCCTGCCCTTCATGCCCGACGATCCGCGTGTGGTCGACTCCACCGGCGCCCTGGGCCTGGCCAGCGTGCCCAAGAAAATGCTCATCGTTGGCGGCGGCATCATTGGCCTGGAGATGGGCACGGTCTACAGCACGCTCGGCGCAAGGCTTGAGGTGGTCGAGATGATGGACGGCCTGATGCAAGGCGCCGACCGCGACCTGGTCAAGGTCTGGGAAAAGATGAACGCCAAGCGTTTTGACAAGATCATGCTCAAGACCAAGACCGTGGGCGCGCAGGCCACGCCCGAAGGCATCAAGGTGCAGTTTGAAGGGCTCGACGGCAGCAAGAGCGAAGGCATCTACGACCTGGTTCTGCAAGCCGTGGGCCGCAGCCCCAACGGCAAGAAACTCGCCGCAGAAAAAGCCGGCGTGGCGGTCACCGATCGCGGCTTCATCAGCGTCGATATTCAGATGCGCACCAACGTGCCGCACATCTTTGCCATCGGCGACATCGTCGGCCAGCCCATGCTCGCGCACAAGGCGGTGCACGAGGCGCATGTGGCCGCTGAAGTCATTGCCGGCGAGTTGCAAGGCAACAAAGAACTGGCCGCCGCCGCCTTCAACGCCCGCGTCATCCCGAGCGTGGCCTACACCGACCCTGAAGTGGCCTGGGTGGGCCTGACCGAAGAGCAGGCCAAGGCCCAAGGCATCAAGGTGAAAAAAGGCTTGTTCCCCTGGGCCGCCTCAGGCCGCGCCATTGCCAACGGCCGCGACGAAGGCTTTACCAAGCTGCTGTTTGACGACTCCCCAGAGGCCCACGGCCATGGCAAGATTCTGGGCGGCGGCATCGTCGGCACACACGCCGGCGACATGATCGGCGAGATCGCCCTGGCCATCGAGATGGGCGCTGATGCGGTGGACATCGGCAAAACCATCCACCCACACCCCACGCTGGGCGAAAGCATTGGCATGGCGGCCGAGGTGGCGCATGGGTCTTGTACGGACTTGCCGCCTGGCAAGAAGTAAGCGCTGAACGCTGCTTACCCCAAAGACGCCGTCCTTAAAGGGTTGGCGTCTTCTTAATGGGCATCAGGGGTTGGACAACGCACATCCGCCCGCACCATGGCTGCTCCAGACAGCGATCTTTTAAGTGGTTTGAGAAGACACCATGCCACTTACTGCGCACAATGTGCGCATCAAACACCGGAGGCCGGTATGCCACGCACCCACACTGCAACGCTCCCATCGCGAAAACGCCCGGTCAACCTCACCTTGAGTGAAAGCTTGGTCGCCGACCTTAAAGGCTACACCTCTAATTTGTCGGCCACTGCAGAAGAGTTGCTCGCGGCTTATGTGCAAGAACAAAAGCAGAAACAGGCAAGTCGGCAACAGCAGGCAGACCAAAGCGTGGCGGGTTGGAACGCTTTGCATGCACAAGCGGGCTCATTTGCCGATGAGCACTCCACACTCTGATGGCTCAGTTCGACCTTCATCAAAACAAAGGCCCTTTAAAGGACACCATCCCTTACGTGGTGGTGGTTCAGTCCTCTTTGTTTGATGGCTATCGCCGCACAGTGGTGGTGCCTTTGGTCAAGCGCAGTGCGCTGCCTGCAGGTATTGCTGGCACGCGCCTGAACCCGAGCTTTAAAGTCCGTGGCGCGACGCCGGTGCGGCACCCACTGGACATGGTTTCAGTGGCGCTCGATCAGCTCGGTGCGCGCGTGGGTTCCTTGGCCGAGAACGGGCAAGAAATTGCAGATGCGCTCGATGAGTTGCTGACGCGTTCCTGGCGCGTTCCTGGCGCTGATGGCTTGGCACACGAGGCAGCCTGCACAAGTTCATCCAAGACACCCCCTGACCCCACCGACCCATGATGGCCCCAACACCCACGCTCGAGCGCTTGCCGACCGTCATACAAGCCCCGATGGCCGGGGTGCAAAACCACCGCCTGGCCGCGGCCGTGTGCGAGGCCGGTGGTCTGGGGTCGCTGCCAGCGGCGATGCTCAGTCCTGACGAACTTCACCAGCAACTGCAGGCGCTGCAACAAGCCACGCAGCGCCCCTACAACGTGAATTTCTTCTGTCACACACCGCCCATACCCAATGCGCCGGCTCAGGCCGCCTGGCAAAGCACGCTGGCCCCTTACTACCAGGCCATGGGGGTAGAGCGGGCCAGTGGCGGCGCTGCGCGTGTGCCGTTCAGCCATGCCGCGGCCGATGTGCTGCAAGCGTTTCGCCCTGCCGTGGTGAGCTTTCACTTTGGCCTGCCCGCACCGGACTTGCTGGCCCGCGTCAAAGGCTGGGGCGCTTGGGTGTTGTCGTCGGCCACCACCGTGGCCGAGGCCCTGTGGCTGCAGGCCCATGGTGCAGATGCCATCATTGCGCAGGGCCTGGAAGCCGGTGGGCACCGGGGCATGTTCCTCAGCGAGGACCTGAACACCCAAATGGGCACCTTCGCCTTGCTGCCGCAAATCGTGCAAGCGGTGCGCCTGCCGGTGATTGCGGCCGGGGGTATCGCCACGCCATCCGCAGTGGTGGCGGCCCAAGCGCTGGGCGCAGCGGCCGTGCAAATGGGCACCGCTTACCTGTGCAGCCATGAGGCCAGCACCAGTGCTTTGCACCGCGCAGCCTTGCAGTCCAGCGCGGCGCAGCACACGGCCCTGACCAATCTGTTCACGGGCCGACCCGCTCGGGGCATCGTCAACCGCGTCATGCGTGAGCTAGGGCCCATGCACCCAGCGGCCCCGGCCTTTCCCCTGGCCACCGCCGATATGGCCCCGCTGCGAGCGGCGGCCGAAGCCCAAGGCAGCAGCGACTTCACGCCGCTGTGGGCCGGCCAAAATGCCGCGAACTGCCGCAGCGCTGCGGCAGCCGACATCACCCGCGATTTTTTGCAGGCATGGCGCGTGGCCTGAGCCCCGGTCTCAGGCACACTGGGGTCCTATGGCCAAAGACAGATCCGTTTTTGCCGGCACCCAATGCGTCGGCGTCGCGGCTCCCTCGCCCAGCGATTCTGCATCGCGCGTGACAGCAGAGGCACCATTTGGGTCGGCTGCGCATCGGTCACCAGCGTGCAAGGCGCGGTTCAACTGTCAGTAGCGCGGTCATGGCACAAACCACCCCCGCCATCGACCACCTGGTGATCGCCGCCGCCACGCTGGCCGAAGGCGTGGCTTGGTGCGAGCAGACGCTGGGCGTGATCCCCGGCCCGGGCGGTGCGCACCCGCTGTTTGGCACCCACAACCGGCTGCTGCGCCTGCAGACCGACAACGGCCAAGCTTTTTATCTGGAAATCATCGCCATCGACCCAGCCGCCACACCGCAAAGGGCTGCGCCGCTGGCGCGCTGGTTCGATTTGGATCACCCTGCGCTGCACAAGCAACTGCGCGAGCAGGGGCCGCAACTCGTCCACTGGGTGCTGCGCGTGCCCGATATCCACGCCACCCTGGCCGACTGGCAGACCCAAGGCCTAGACCGAGGCCCGGCGCTCACCGCCTCGCGCCCCACGCCACAAGGCCTGCTGCAGTGGCGCATCAGCGTGCGGGACGACGGTCAACGGCTGATGGGCGGTGCCCTGCCTACCCTCATTGAGTGGGGCGATGTACACCCCTGCGACGCCATGCCCGACAGCGGCCTGACTCTGAGCGCACTCACGCTGCACGCGCCCGATGCGGCCGCGCTGCAACAGGCGCTTGCGGCGGCGGGCCTCGACGACAGCACCGTGCACACGCACTGCGCCCCCGCTGGCCTGAGCGCTCGCCTGCGCACACCGAGCGGCGACATCACTCTGACCCACACCAGTCCGTGAGTCGGGCCGAGCCGTCCGGGATCGAGGCCGTCGCCCAGTTGGTATCGGCCGTCTTCACGGCGGTAGCATGGCGCTTCAATGGCCATGTCGAGGGCGTCAAATCACCTTGGCTTGGCGCAAGTCCTCGATTTGCGCTGGGCTCATTCCCAGCAAGTCGCCATAGATGGCGTCGTTGAACTGTCCCAGCTCTGGCGGGCAGCTCACGGGAACTTTCGAATCAGATAGCTTGATCATGTTGCCGGGGATGGTCAGTGTGCCGCGTTTGGGGTGCTCAAAGCTGACAAAAGTGCCCCGCTCTCGCAGGTGCGGGTCAGCCCACAGCTCCATCGTGTCAAACACGGCGCTGGCGGGCACCATGGCCTCACCCATGCTCTGCATCACCTCGAGCTTGTCACGCTCGCGGGTCCACTCGGAAATGATGGCATCAATGATGGAGGCATGCTGGGCGCGCAGGGCAGGGGTTTCAAAGCGGGGATCGCCCAGCAGGTCTTGGCGGCCGATCACCTCAAGGACCTTGTGCCACTGGGTGTTGCCCGCTCGGGTGGTGTAGATGTAGCAGTAGTCGTTGGGCCCGTCGCCCTTGCACCGGTAAACCTCGCTGGGCGAGGTGCCGGCGAAGATGCTTTGGTTGGCCGTGCGCACAGCGGGCTTTTCGAACATGGCTTGGGCCGCGTAGGCAATGCGCATGAAGTTGATCATGCAGTCCTGCATGGCCACGTCGACGACCTGACCGCGCCCGGTGTGATGCCTTTGGTTGAGGGCCGCCAAAATGCCTATGGTGCAGTGCAGGCCCGCGCCTGAGTCGGCAAAGTTCGGGCCGGGCTTGAGCGGCCTGCCGGTGGGCTCGCCCGTGATGGACAGGGCACCGCCAGCGGCCTGTGCAATCGGATCGAAGGCCAAGAAACCGGCGTAAGGGCCTTCAGGTGCGAACCCCTTGATGCGCGCAAAGACGATGCGTGGGTTGATCTGATGCACCTCATCAGGACCAAAGCCGAATTTCTCCATCACCCCAGGGGCAAAGTTCTCGACCAAGATGTCGCCCACCTCAATGAGTCGGCGCAGCAACTGCTTGCCAGCCTCAGATTTGAGGTTGAGGGTGATGCTTTTCTTGTTGGCGTTGAGCTGCAGAAAATAGTGTGAGTCCACACCGGGCTCGGTGCTGGAGTAGCGCCCTTGCTCACCCTTGAGCGGCGGCTCGATTTTGATTACTTCGGCGCCCAGCCAGGCCAGCAACTGGGTGCAGGAGGTGCCCGCTTCAAATTGGGTGAGATCAATCACCCGCAGGCCTTGCAGGGCCGTGGTGTGACCCAGGGAGGGGCCGCCCTCGTCTGTGCTGGAGTTCATGGCGATGGGGTCTTGGGTCGGTCAGTTGGGGGTGACGCCGGCGATCTTGATCAAATCGCGCCAACGCACGATCTCGCTTTGAAAATAGTCGTTAAATTCTTGAGGGGTCGAGCCCACGGCGTCCAGACCCAGATCGCTCAGACGGGTGCGCACGGCAGGCTCGGCCAGTGCTGCTGCCATGGCTTTGCTCATCGCCTCGACGATGGCAGCGGGCGTGCCTTTGGGTGCAAACAAGCCATGCCAGGTGGCAATCGAGTAGCCTGGCACGGTGTCGGCAATCGGCGGGACATCGGGCATGGCCGACGCACGCTTGCTCGTGGTCACGCCCAACACGCGGATGGAGCCGGCTTTGTGGAAGGGCGCCAACTCGACGATGGGGCCAAACACAGCCTGTACCCGACCGGCGACCAGGTCGGTGTTGGCAGGCGCGCCGCCGCTGTAGGGCACGTGCACCATGGTGCTGCCCACGGTTTTGTCGAACAGCGCACCCGAGACATGCTGTAGCGTGCCCTGCCCGGCAGAACCGTAATTGAGCTTGCCCGGATTGGCCTTGACATGGTCCACAAACTCCTTGACCGTGCGCGCCGGCACAGAAGGGTGAACGGCCAGGATGCTGGCAATCGAGGTGACCTGAGTGACCGGCACAAAATCGCTGGCTACATTGAAGGGCAGCGATTTGTTCAGGCTAGGCGCCGACGCCAGCGAGCCCGAGCCAAACAAGAAAGTCTGGCCGTCGGGCTTGGCCTGGGCCACGGCGTTCGCACCCACAACACCCGAGGCCCCCGGCCGGTTGACCACGACCACAGCTTGTCCGATTTTTTTGCCCAATTGGTCGGCCAGCACGCGCGCGGCGATGTCGGTGCTGCCGCCAGGGGCAAAGCCCACGATCAACGTGACGGGCGCTGTCGGCCAACTTTGGGACAGCGCCCACGGTGCCCAAGAAAGGCCCAGGACCGACAAAACCATTAACGCTCTCTTCTTTATCATGGTCAAGCTCCCAAAGGTGAGGGTAAAAGCAAAGTTCAGGTCGAAAAACTGGTGAAGCTGGCCGTCGTGGCGCGCGCGCGCCAGTCGGTCACGACATTGACCAGGGCCACGCGCCCTTGATCCACTGCGGCCGAGGCCCTTTGGAGTGCGCCCCGGATGTCCTCGGCACGCTCGACGTATTGACCATGACAGCCCAGGGCCTGAGCCATCAGGTCAAAGCGCGTGTAGCCGAGTTCGCGCCCGGGCTTGACTCGGTCTGGGTCGGCCGTCCAGCCGCCGTTGAGACTGATGATGACCAGCAGCGGCAACTGGTGGCGCACGGCGGTGTCGAGCTCCATGCCGTTGAGTCCGAAGGAGCCGTCGCCGTGCAGCACAATGACTTTGCGATCGGGCCGCGCGGCCTTGGCGCCCACCCCGAAGGGCAGCCCCACCCCCATGGTGCCAAAGGGGCCGGAATTGAGCCGGTGACCGGCATGAAAGCTCGGGATGGTCTGGCGGGCGTAGTTCAGGATTTCCTGGCCGTCGACACACAAAATCGCATCGCGATCCATGAAATCTCGGATCTCTTTGCACAGGCGAAGCGGGTGAATCGGACTCGCATCGTTGGCCAGCTTGGCCTCGGCGGCGGGCGCCTTGGCGCTTTCAATGGCGGCCAGTTGATCGCGCCAGGCCGCGTAGTGGCTCAGATCAATGTGCCCGCTGGCTGCCGCCGTGAGTTGTCCGAGCACTGCCTTGGCATCGCCGACCAGCGCCAAGTCGGTACGTTGGCAGGTTTGGACCTCGGTGGGGTCGATGTCGATGCGTGCAAAACAGGCGTCCTTGGAAAAGCGTGGGGGCAGCCCGTGCGAGAACACGAAATTGAGCCTGGTGCCGACCACGAGCACGAAATCGGCCTCCTTGAAGGCCGTGGAGCGCCCCTGGGGGTAGCACCAGGCATGGTCCTCCGGGATAACGCCGCGCCCTTGCGGCGTGGTGTAGAACGGAATGCCGGTGCGCTCAACAAAGTCGCGCAACTCGGGCGCGGCCTGAGACCAAATGACGCCACTGCCGCTCAAAATGATGGGCTTGCGGGCGCTGGCCAGACGGGCGATTGTTTCGCGGATGCGCTCAGGGTCGGCGGGCGTGCGAGCCAGCGGCATTTCGCCAGCCGGCTCGGGCCAGAAGACCTTGTCTTCATCGACCTGCCGGTAGAGCACGTCACCGGGCAGGTCCAGGTAGACCGGACCGGGTTTGCCCGACATGGCCTGGCGAAACGCCCGGTCTATGTACTCGGGAATGCGCGCCGTCTCGAGCACGCGATCGGCCTGTTTGGTGACCGGCTTCATCAAGGCGAGTTGGTCGATTTCCTGGAATGCACCGGTCTGAAAAGCCGACATCGGGCTGGCCCCACCAAAGGCCACCACCGGTGCGCAATCAATCAGGGCGTTGGCCAGGCCTGTCGTCAGGTTGATGGTGCCCGGCCCCGAGGCACCCAGGCACACGCCGGGCCGAGCTCGCACCCTGGCGTAGGCTTGGGCCATCATGGCAGCGGCCTGCTCATGACGTACATCAATGCCCCTGACACCCTGGGCCATGGCTGCCAGCAAGGCCTCGTTGATGGGGCCCCCCATGATAAAAAACATGGTGTCCACGCCCTGGCGGGCGAGGGCTCTGCCGAACAAGTCGTTTCCTGAGACAAGCGCCATATGTCCTTTGTGTGCAGCCTATTCGCACCCGCAACCCCAGAGCGGGGAATGCGCAGCCTATTTTGTAGAAGGCGATACTAGGCCGCTTGCCCAGAGCTGCACAATCGTTAAATTCCGAAGCATTCATGACCCAGGTCGATCAATGACTCAGCCCGACTGGTACCAGGCCTTGAGCCGGGTCAACCTCAACCAGATCATGGCTTTCTTGGTGGTGGCCGAGGAGAAGAGCTTTCGATCTGCCGCGCTGCGCATGCATCTGTCCCAGTCAGCGGTCAGCGTGCAAGTACAGCAACTCGAGCGTGTGCTGGGGGTTGTGCTGTTTCACCGCACCACGCGCAGCGTGGCACTGACCCGAGAGGGCGCGTCGCTGGCCGAGGTGGCCCAGCGCGTGACCACCGACCTGGCGGGCATCACGACTGCGCTGCGGGAGGTGGCCCAATTGCAAAAGGGCGTGGTGACTGTGGTGGCCATGCCCACCTTTGCCTACATGCTGCTGCCCCACCTGATGAGTGGTTACGCAGAGTTACATCCCAATGTTGACGTGCGTCTGCTCGATTTTGACTCCCCCAAAGCGCTGGACATACTCCAGCAAGGCCAGGCCGACCTTGCCGTCTTGGCCCGCACACCCCATATGGAGGCATTTGAGTTTGTCCACCTCTTTGAGGACGAGTTGGTGGTCCTGGCTCCCGCCGCCTCCAGTCTGCTCGAAGGTCGGCTGGAGTTGAGCATTGAGGAGGTGGCGGGCGAGCCATGGGTCTTGAGTCCCCGCGGCTCCCAGACGCGCACCTTGATCGAGCAAATTTTTGCCAGAGCCCAGTGCACCTTGCACGTGCGACAGGAATGTCAGCGGCCCCAGACCTTGCTGGCATTGGTTGAAAACGGACTGGGCATGACCATCTTGCCCCGCGCTTCACTGGTTGACATGAACCTGTCGCGGGTGCGCATTGCGCGCCTGCAAACGAGGCCCATGCGGGAGGTGGGCATCGTCACGCTGCGCAATATGTCGCTGTCACCGGCCGCGCAGTCCTTCAAGGAATTCCTTGTCTTGGCGTGTCCTCAGTCCATGCAAAGCCGGCCGTTGACGGTGAGTCCGACCTTTCAAGGTCCGTAGTCAGATTGAGCTGGCGCGGCACTGCCATCGCTCGCCGCTTGCGCGCCTGAAATTTGCCCCTATCTGGATTTTTTCCCTTTGCCTGCCCTTTAGGGACCGTCTGCACCACTCCGGTTGGTCATGGCGAGCCAAGCGTGGCAGTCCAAAAAACGTCGACCCATCAGAGGCTGATGGATCGCCAGGTCAGTTTGCTTCGTTGCTGCACGCCTCGCAATGACAGCTCCTCCCGATGACGGGGTTGTGCAGACCTTACTCAGGCCGCCGAATCGGCCACAAGGCCCAACCCCATTGACAGCCGCAACGCCAAGTCTTAATCTGCGAACAGCGTTCCACTAATGCGAAAAAGCAGATGAACCAATCGGGATCCAGGCGGACTTTGCTCGTGCTTGAGTACCTGACGGACCAGCCCGATGGGGCTGGCCTGACGGAGATCTGCGCTGCTTTGGGCTTGCCCAAGAGCATCGGCCACCGGCTGCTGGCGCTTTTGGTGGAGGCGGGCTATGTGATGCAGCATGTCTCCAGTGGGCGTTATGGCCTGACCCTCAAGCTGACCATGCTGGGCTTGCGCCACTATGTGCGCACCGGCTTGGACGATCTGGCGCAGCCCATCTTGGACCGCTTGGCGGCCGACACCGGCGAGCTGGCGCGGTTGGCGGTGGTCGAGGGCGAGCGGCTCGTTTGGGTGGCCAAGGCCCAGGGCGCGCGTTCGGGCTTGCGTTACGACCCCGATCTCGACCACGACACCGGCCATGATGTCGTCTTGCATGCCACGGCCACCGGCAAGGCCTGGCTGGCCACCTTGCCGCAGGCCCAGGCCATGCGCATCGTGGAGGCCACCGAGCTGCACACCCCCCGGCGCTATGGTCCCAACATTGCGACCAGCCTGCATGCTTTTGGGCAGATGCTCAAGGCGACCCGTCAGGCAGGTTTTGGCGTGGCCCTCGATGAAGGCGAGCCCGGCACGGCCGCCGTGGCGGTGGCGGTGGTCGATGCATCGGCTGCGGGGGCTGCTGTGGGCACCCTCAGTCTGGCCGGTCCACTCTCGCGCTTTGACCCGCAGCGCCGCTCATTTTTTGTCGCCCGCCTGCACAGTGCGGCGCAGGAGTTGGGCGGCATCTGGCCTCTGCGACATCACCGCGCCATGACGCTGGCGCCTCCCCAAGGCCCTGCCAAAACCGTTCGACCCCGACTGAGCAATCCGCATGTCAGAAGCCGCACACCCGTCCTATGAAGGGCCGCTGGACTTGTCCAGCGCTCTTTCGCAATATCGGCTGCTTGCCTTTCGCGAGGCAGATTTCACCTGCGAGGGCCCGCGTGCCGATGCCCAATACCGCGACCTCGGCCTCGATCAGGCGACGGGCGGGCGCATCGGTGCCAAGCACATCCGGGCCATCAAGCCTTTTGCGCAAGAAACCGGATGGCATTGGCATGACATGACGGGGCATTTTGTTTACGTGCTCAAAGGCTGGATCAGTTTTCGTTTCCAGGGCGTGGCCGACACCGTGACGGTGCACGCCGGCGACAGCCTGAGCCAGCCCGCTGGCGTGCCCCATAACGTCATTGCGCGATCCGATGACCTGGAAGTCATTGAAATCAATCTGCCCGCGCAATTTGGCACGTTCGATGTCGCGGGCCCCCATCCAAAGGCGGTGCAACCGTGAGTGCTCAGACCCCCAGTTCCCGCCCCGCCTTGAACGCTTCGACCCGGCGCTGGATGGGCGCCCTGGCGATGTTTCTGGTGTTGTTTGTTGTCTGGGAGTACGCGGTCAAGCTGCTGGGCATCAAGGAATACCTGTTGCCACCCCCGAGCAAGATCTGGTCGGAATTTGTCAAGCGACAAAACGTGGTGGCCGGCGCGGCCTGGACCACCACCGTGGAGATCGTCGGCGGCTATTTGCTGGCGGTTGTGGTCAGCATTCCGCTGGCCATGTCGATCGCCTATTCGCGCTTTGTTGAAAACACGGTCTACCCGGTCATCGTGTTCCTGCAGATCATCCCCAAGATCGCGATTGCGCCGCTGTTCATCATCTGGCTGGGCTTTGGCTTGCTGCCCAAGCTGCTGATCGTGTTCTTGCTGTGCTTTTTCCCCATTGTGGTCTCGAGCGTGGCTGGCTTCAAATCGGTCGATCCCGATGTGATGGATTTCGCGCGCTCGACCGGCGCGAGCGCGAGCCGAATGTTCTTCAAGATCCGCCTGCCGCAGGCCTTGCCCGAGATTTTTACCGGCTTGAAGATCGGCGCTGCGCTGTCGGCCACGGCCGCCGTGGTGGCCGAGTTCGTGGCGTCCGACCGCGGCCTGGGCTACCTGCTGCAGCAATACAACGGACAACTCGAGACCCCCATGGTCTTTGCCATCATTGTTTTGCTCAGCCTCATCGGGCTGGCGATCTACTATTTTGTCGAGCTTGTTGAGCGCTTGGTCATCCCCTGGCACGTGGCCCAGCGCCCCACGGAGATGACCGGAATCTGAGGTGGTTTGGGAAGTCAGCAATCAAAGGAGACAGGTATGAACATGAGACGCAAATTTGGAAAAGCGGTTTTTGGCCTTGCCCTGGCCTTGCCCCTGGTGCTGGGCGTTCAGGCTCAGGCGCAGGACAACGTGTCCTTGCGACTGAACTGGTACCTCGGTGGCTTGCATGTGCCGTTTTATTACGGCGTGGACCGTGGGTTTTACCGGCAGGAGGGCATCAACCTGACGATCAATGAGGGTCGCGGCTCCGCCAACACGGTGCAGGTGGTGGGCGCCGGGACCGACACCTTCGGCCTGGCCGACAGCTCGAGCATCATCAATCTCGTCTCCAAGGGCGGCGAGATCAAGTCGGTGATGAACATCCTGAGCTCGACCGGCTTTTCGGTGGTCTCGGCCGCCTCGGCCGGCATCCGCACACCCAAGGACATCGAGGGCAAGACGCTGGCGGTCTCGCCAGGCGATCCGATCCGCGGCCTGCTCGAAGCCCTGGCCGCGCACAACAAGGTCGATATCAGCAAGGTCAGGTTTGTGCAGGTCGATCCTGCCGCCAAGGTGGTGACGGTGCTTGAAAAACGCGCCGACGGCCTGCTCGGCGGTGCCGATGATCAGTTCTTCCTGCTCAAGTACCGTGGGGTTGAGCCCCATGCGCTGCGTTTTGCCGACCACGGCGCCAATATTGTGGGCATGGCGATCTTCACCGGCAACAACACGATCAAGACCAACCCGGAGCTTGTGCGCCGTTTTGTCAGAGCCACCAAGCGCGCCTGGGAAGAGGCCAAAAAGAACCCCGATGCGGCCGTCGATGTGGCCATGAAGGTCAAACCCGATCTGAACCGGCAATCGACCAAAGACCAGATGCTGGTGGACTTCGAGCTGATGGACTCGGCCAACGTCAAGGGCCAGACCGGCTTTGGTCACGAGAAGGACTGGTCGCAGACGATTGATTTGCTCAAGCGCTACCGCGGCCTTGAGACGCAGTTGAACTGGACCGCGTTTCACACCAATGAGTTCTTGCCCAGGTAAGGCGTCCACGTGAAGCCTCAGAATCATCATCAGGCCTCTGAGGCAGGACGGGACTTGCAGCCGCGCGCGGCTGCGGTCCCGGTCGCGATCTCGGGTGTGAGCAAGGTTTTCCAGCGCGGGCCCATGCAGACCCAGGCGCTCGGCTGTGTCGACCTGTCGGTCCAGGCCGGTCAATTCGTGGCGGTCGTGGGCCCCTCGGGTTGCGGCAAATCGACCTTGCTCAAGATCATTGCTGGCCTGCTCGCACCGAGTGAAGGCTCGATTGACATCGCCGGCAAGCGCATTGCCGGCCCGCACACCGATCTGGGCATCGTGTTCCAGAGCCCGGTGTTGCTCGACTGGCGCAACGTCCTCGACAACGTGCTGGTTCAGATCGACCTGCGTGGCGGCCAGCCCGCTGCCTACCGCGATCGGGCACTGGCCCTGCTGGCCAAGGTGGGCCTGGCGGGCTTTGAGAACCGCATGCCGCGTGAGCTTTCAGGCGGCATGCGACAGCGCGCAGCCATCGTCAGGGCATTGATCCATGAGCCTCCCCTGTTGATGATGGACGAGCCTTTCGGTGCGCTCGACGCGCTCACGCGTGAGCAGATGCGCATCGACCTTGAAAAGCTCTGGCTCGATCGCGGTCAGACCACGTTTTTCATCACGCACGGTATCTCGGAGGCGGTCGCCTTGGCCGACCGCGTGGTGGTCATGACACCTCGGCCCGGCCGTATCGAGCGCATCATTGACATCGACTTGCCCCGTCCGCGCCACAAGGCCGTGATCAACAGTGCCCGGTTTGCCGAGTACTGCGATGAGATCACCGAGTGCTTTATGCGCCACGGGGTCATTCAGTACTGAGAACCGCCCATGCTCGCACGACCCTGTCACGGCGTGATCGCCGCCCCTTTCCTGCCCATGCACGCCGATGGGCAAATCGATTGGAGTGGCCTGGAGCGCTATATGGATTGGCTTGCCGGCCAAGGCCCGGCCGGTATCGCCATGAACATGGATGCCTCGGAGGTCATTGCCTTGAGCGAAGACGAGCAGGACCAGGTGATCCGCGTCTGTCTGAATGTGCTGGGCGGGCGGGTGCCGTTTCTCTCGGGCATCGTGGCCGGTTCGACCCGCGCCGCTGCCGCCAAGGCCGAGCGCTACGCCCGCATGGGGGTGCAGGGCTTTCCGGTCTTTCCGCCGTTTCCCACCTTTTCCGGCGCGCCGGTGCCCAGCGAGATGATCTATCGCTACCACAAGGCGATCGCCGATGCGGCCCATCTGCCCATCATCTGCTTTCAGTTTCCCAAAGGCTGGGGGCCCGACTACTCGCCGGACATCCTGCGCCGCGTGGCGCAAATCCCCGAGGTGGTGGCCATCAAGGAAGCCTCGTTCGATGTGGCCCAAACGCTTTCTACCATTGAGGTGGCGGCAACGCTGCCGCAGCGCATCGGGGTGCTGACCGGCAGCGACACCTTCATCTTCGAAGCCATGATGATGGGCTGCAACGGTGCGCTGATCGGTTTTGCCGGCTCCTTCACGCGCGAGTTGGTGGAGATGAACGCCGGGGTGCAGGGCGGCGATATCGCCAAGGCCCGGGCCATCTGGCAAAGACTCGGTCCGATTGCCCGTTATTGCTGGCG
>JACCDP010469480.1_pt1 | contig 14540 bp, 15 predicted proteins | sample 7445841 | NCBI WGS metagenome assembly JACCDP01 (sample SAMN15323441, study PRJNA562643) | freshwater metagenome | isolation source: river surface water | place: USA:Blue River Watershed | collected 2017-08-17 | reverse complement strand
TTCACTTGAATTGTGCAGCTTAGTAGGTTCGATACTAACCAAATTCAGTTTAGCTTTTTCGTCAACAAACTTGCGAAGATACTTAAGTTTGGATACTTGCTTTTCTACTGAGATAGGCTTGCGAGCGCGTTTTGCTTTATTAGTCTGTTTTAGAGCAACATAAGAGTTTATGTTACTAGTAATCTGATCTACAAACTTAATCAGATTTTTTAATTGAGTTTTACCTAAATGAGAGTAACCTTCTACAAGTTGCTCGTCTGTACCAATTTGAACATCAACTAGTTCTTGCTTCATAATATTGAACGGTTGCAAGACAATAGATATATGTTGTGGTAGGATGTTTTTTTCAGAAAGCATGTTGACTACTTTGTTAGTAGTTGTTTCGATTGCTGTTTTGCAACCGTCTGCTAGATAATCGTCAACAAGACCAAGAAGCTCACCTGAAATGTCTTGCGCTCGTTCTCGCATAACGACTTGAACGTTTCTTTTGTTAGTTTCTTCTTGTGTTTCTTCTACTTCGGAAGTTTCAGGTTGTTCTGATTTTTGTTCTAGGTTAATCAAACGATTAACTTCTTTGTATAGTTTTGTTTTTTCTTCTTCAGACAGTTGATATCCTCGTTGTGAAAAACGTGCGAGCCAACCATATGTAGCAATAACTTTACCATCTGAAACTCGGTTCAGTTTTTTTGCTGTTACAGTGTCCCCTGTTTGAGTAAGATAATCTACTATAAACTGTTTTGCTTCTTTGTTGGTACAAAAATAGTTGTACCAATTGAAAGCGCGTCCTAACATAGAAGAACGCTTATCTTCAGCAGGTTGTTCCAAAATTTTGGGTTCGCCGCCGTGTCCTTTTAGCCCCATTAAGTCTTTGGGTTTTAGGTCTCTAGCGATTTCGCCCAAAACTGCTACTGCTTTAGTTCTAGCCATGTTTGTCTCCAAGATGATTGATTACTGTAGTAGTATAGCACTATATATGAACTAAGTCAATACCCAAATATAAAGATAAATATAGTTATGCCAAGATTATCACTTTATAGACCCAATAAACAAAACGACTACAGATTTATGGATCGTACCATATCTGAGCAATTTACCGTAGGTGGGACAGACCTCTATATCCATAAATATTTAGGTCCAACTAATCAAGGTCCATCTACTGATTATACTCAACCTGAATATGATAAATTAGATCCTACTAATATACAAGATTTATTATTTTTAGAGAACAGAGATAGGACGTATGATCCTGATATTTATAGACTACGCGGTCATTACTCGGTTCAAAATTTAGATTTTGATTTGTCTCAGTTTGGTTTGTTCTTAAACAATGATATCATATTCATTACTGTACATTATAATGATATGATCGATATCATTGGTAGAAAGCTAATGGTAGGTGACGTTTTAGAATTACCTCATTTGCTCGACTATAATCCATTAAAAGAAACTATACCAGTGGCACTAAAAAGATTTTATCAAATAACAGATGCTAACTTTGCTAGTGAGGGATTTTCACAAACTTGGTATCCCCACTTGTGGCGTATCAAATGTGAACCACTAGTAGATAGTGAAGAATTTTCACAGATACTTAATGAGCCGATTAATAAAGATAATTATCTTGGTTTGTGGGAACCTGATCGTGTTTATCCTCAAGGGTATGTTATCAGTTACGGTGACAAAAATTATATAGCTAAACAAGAAGTACCTATTGGTAAAATTCCTCCTGATCCTGATTACTGGGAACTAGATACAGCAGAAGATTTAAAAGATATTTTAAGCACATATAATACAAATATTAGTATCAATAACGCTGCATTAGAAGAAGCTAAACGCTTAGTGCCGAAAGCAGGTTATGATACTAGCAAACTTTATATTGTCCCTACATATGGGCCGTTTCAAGAAAATGGTGCTTTATCGTCTAACTACAGACAACCTGCTCCGCCATACAACGTTATTGCCAACTTAAATGGTCCTCCTAATCCAGTAACTGGACAAGTAGTATCAATGCGAAATCCTGATTACAAAACACCTAGCACAGGTATCAAAATATCCAAAGACTCATTAAAAAGTATTTGGGATATGACCGCAGACATGGATTTTAGTGAAAAACTAGACAAGTTTGTTCAAGCTAGTTTACAAGTAGTTGTAGAAGCACCTCAGTTAACAGACACTGGATCGGGGTCAGTTGAAGGTACAAAAATACTAACTGTACAGTCTTTAGGGGTAGTAACAGGCCCATATGGCACAGCAGATAATACATACGCAACAGCAGATCAAGATCCTACTCAACCAGGATTCACAGATGAAATAACTCCTGTAATGGACTTTAGAGCAGATTGCGATCCTAGATATCAGTTTATTGTTAGATCAACTCCGCAAACATTTGGTTATACAAGTGGGTACTTAACAGGCGATGGTAGTGCACCTAACGGATTCCCTACAGGTGCAGGCATTTCTTTTCCGCAAAACCCACAATTAGGTGATTATTTCTTACGTATAGATTACTTGCCGCAAATCTTGTATCGCTGGGACGGAAGAATATGGGTTCGTATATCTGAAAACGTAAGAACTGAAACAGGTTACACATTTGATGATAAGTCATTGTTGTCAGGATTTATTAATGACCGAGCAGAAATATATCTAAATAATACACAAGAAGCGGTTCCTGAATCACAGGCGCTTTCTACTATATTACAGCCGACACCTGATGTGTTGCCTCCGGAGGAATAAAGCTTGGCAGATTTTCATTACGATCAACAGATACGAAGATTTTTAATCCAATTTGGAAAAATCTTCTCCAACTGGTACGTAACTAAAGGAAAGGATCCTGCAGGCAATAAAATACTAGTTCGAGTTCCAGTTATGTATGGAGACTCAAGTAGACAAGCAGCTACAATTATTGCTAATAACAGTGCTAGTAATTTACCGTCGGCACCTATAATTACATATTATATCAGTGGCCTTGAGTACGATCAGAAAAGAACTCAAGTACCTACGTTTGTTGACAAAATAAATGTTCGTCAACGAGCATATGATCAAGACACACAATCGTATGAAACTACTCAGGGACAAGCATTTACAGTAGAGAGATTAATGCCTGTACCTTATACACTAAGACTAACCGTTGATTTGTGGACTACTAATTATCAACAGAAATTAGAAATCATGGAACAATTAGGTGTGTTGTTTAATCCTTCTTTAGAAATACAAAGCACCGACAATTATATTGACTGGACTTCATTAACTGTTGTGTATCAAGACGGTTTAACTTTTTCTAGTAGATCAATACCTCAAGGTACCGGTAACCCTATAGATGTATTAAGCTGGAAATTTTACATGCCTATTTGGATTAGTGCTCCTGCTAAGCTTAAAAAGATGGGAGTAATTCAAAAGATTATTGCGTCTATACATGAAGGTAGTGCAATAGATGATATACAAAATGATGATATATTATTAGGTACTAGACAAAAAATTACTGCTTATGGATATAAAGTGCTGTTGATAGGAAACTCATTACAGTTATTGCCTGCAAATCAACCTTTTTATCCGCCTAATACTAATTTAAATTTACCTGATTCTCCTGATACTAGTGTATACTGGTCTAGCTTATTAAACGTATATGGTGCTGTTAGACCGGGTATATCGCAAATATGGTTACAAAATCCATATATGGAAACTGATATCGTCGGTACTATTGTACCTGATCCTCTAGATGACAGATTACTCATTTATAATATTGATCCTGATACTTTACCCCAGAACACGCTTGATCCAGTTGACAGTGTAATCAACCCCTTGTTAACCGGTCCTAACGCAGGTCTGCCTGGACCCATTAATGGTAAAAGATATTTGATAGTAGAATCTATAGGCTCAGATGATGCTACTACAGTAGCTTGGGGTAACTTAGTAGCAAATGCTAATGATATTATTCAATATGATGCAAGCGCCGGTGAATGGCAAGTAGCATTTGATAGTCAAAGTTCAGAAGATATTGAATTTGTCACCAACATAACAACTAATGTTCAATACAGATTTGTTGACGGTACATGGATGAAATCAGTCGATGGCTGGTATAACGAGGGAGATTGGAGTGTGGTCATTTAGACAGAATCACCCATCCTTTAATAGAAAACGGCTTTCCTTTAGAAGACAGTTGTCCAAAATTCTTAATGATCTTCCGGACACCGGCGTTATCTAAATTGTATTTTTTACTAAATTCTATCCCAGTCAATTGTACTCGTTCCGTAGTACCAGTGTTTTCCCAAGTATATACAGTCTTATCTGCGTTTGGACTATCCTTCCCTTTTTTTATTCCCTTTGTAGGATCCCACGCATTACTTTTTCGTAATAGACTCATATTGGATTTGTATTCTCTGGCTGCTTCTTCTCCTATTCTTTCTTCCCAAGTAACTCCTAAAAATCGCTGTTTATTAGCTTCTAATATGTCAGGTCTGGCGTTTATTTCTTTACTTAACTGACTTCTCTTTTGATGATATTCATCAGTACTAGTAGTTTCAATATATGACTTTCTTCTTTTTTCTATTGCTTCAGGACTAGTAGACCTTTCTAATCGTTTTTTTCTTTTTTCAGGGCATTGCTCGCGTTCTATAGCTGCTCTTTTTCTATTCTGTTTAGTAGCATCTAGTGAATTAACGTACTCTATGCGAGCTATTACATCAGGATCACTGTAATTTATAGCCGACCCGGCATGCTTGTTTATATAATCATCACGTAAGTGCGCTTTTAATTTAACGAGAACTTTCTTTTCCCAGTCAATAGCTTTTTGTATTCTATCTGTAGTATTAAATACCTTTCTAATTTCAATTACTGTAGGATTTCCAAATCTCTTTACATAATCTGTAACGTACCTACTGCTAGTAAAATACGATACCCATAAATCATTTGGGTGACAGTTTTTTGCGTATCTAACGCCGTAGTAGTGCATTTTAGGAATACCGGTTACTGAGTCTGTCCATATTAACCTATAAGTATAAGGAATATTGAGGGGCTGTATATCTTGATAAATATTCATGCTGATAGCTCCGTTTTAGCTGTTAGAGTAGTTGGGAATCTCACCTCCGCGAACTACACTATTATTTAGTCCTTTTTATGAAACAAGCCGCCGGCATTTTCTTTTATAGTACATCAACAGATAGATATCTTTATTTACTAAGAAGTGATACAAGAAATCCTAGCTGGAGTATGCCCGGTGGTGGCATAGAAAAAGATGAAACTCTTTTAGAAGGCTTGACTCGTGAATGCTTAGAAGAAATGAATATAGATATCACTGGGTTTAAGCTTATCCCCATTCAAAAATTTGTTAATAATGACTTTACATATAACACTTTTTACTGTGAAGTAGAAAAAGAATTCATACCTGAATTAAATTATGAACATATAGGTTATGCTTGGGTAGGCAATGATCAGTATCCCAAACCGTTACACCCTGGATTATTTTCTACAATTAATTTTGATTTAGTTCAAGATAAATTAAAAGCGTTAAAAGAAAAACGGCTCTAAAAGAGCCGTTTTCTGTTTAAAACACTATACTAAGAACAAATGAACCTAAAGAGCCTATTACTAATCCTGCTCCCATGATCATCCATCTCCACTTTTCTAGATTAGAAATTTTACTAGACATTTCTTTATGAGACTTAATATTATCAGCTTGGAACTCTTTAATTAAGGTCATAGATTTTTCTGAAGTGTCTTTAATTTCTTCACGTATATCAGAAATATCAGATTTAAGATCATCTATTTTTTCATCAAGGTTGGTAAATCTTACTTGTAATACGGCAATATCAGTTTCAGCTTGCTTTAATTGTTGAACAGATGTCGTATTAGTAACCATGATTCATTACGCCTTGTTGATAGTTACGATAGGATATGGTTGTCCGCCGTAAGTATTTGCTGCATACGCTGTATTAAATGTAGAGAATGCAGGAGATGAGTTGTTAATGTTTGCAGTAGCATCAGGTGAAGCAGTAACACCTGAATCAGCAGTAAACAATTCAGCAGTATGATCACTCAAAGACTGTACATATACAGTAGATGAGTTAGCGTAAGTACCTTGAATATTAAATGTATTTGGTAACAATGCAGTGTTAGCAACGTTAGCCGTGTATACAGCTTGTGTTAATCCTGAAGTGGCACCAGTTACAAGATATTTTTGCTTACCTTTTTGACGAACAATGAATCCACCTTCTGGATTTCCGTATACATAAGATTCATCTGTTACGTTTGCTGTTGCGTTGGCAGCAAAAGTAGCAAAAGTAGCGTTTGCATTTGCAATATCATCAATAGTACCTAAGATAACACCTTCAGTAGTATATACGATGGTTCCGTCAGTTAATGTATTTGCAAAGTCAGTACCTACACCGTCTAAGTTTGCGCTATCATCTGCGCAAGTAATAGTTCCTGTTCCAGAAATACCAAAACATACACCAACTAATACTTGATTACCGTATAGTGATGTATTACCACCCACTACGCTATACGTATTAGCAGAACCTTCTGGATTGTTAAATCCATAGTCTACTAATCCAACAGTAGCAGCAATAGTTTGTCCAGTAGTACTTGAAAGATCAACTTTAGCATAAGTGGGGTTAGCACTTAGTTCAGTAGCAGATACAGTGAAAGTAGTAGCGGATAATACTTCTAGAATCCAATATGTAGTGCCTGCAATTAAACCGCCGATGTTATTAGCAGTAACGAACGGCATGCCTGCAATAATTCCTAAGTTTGTTAAGTTAGCTGAAGTAGTTACAACCTCAGTTGATGCGTTGGTTGCAGTTAATGTAATAACAGCTTGAGCTTTTGCGATTTTTAATGGTCTGCCCATTTGTTTTCTCCTTAATGAACGGGGGTTCTAGCCCCTACGCGGTGGGTGCCGCATAAAATTCTCCCTATGAGAATGTTATAAAGTTATTTATCTTACTATCTAAAAATTAGTAACCAGTTGTACCTGTATTAGCATGAGGAGCACCTAATTCAGTAATACTTAATATACTGTTGGCTCCTACACTTGTAAAAGTTACTACGTTTCCTTGACCTACAATCACAGTATTTACTGTTGTATTAGCAGGAATAATTCCGCTTGCTGTAGGACAACTAGAAGGATCTAATACGTCATCTACGTAAGGAACTCCGTAAGGAGAGTATGTAAATTCCGCATCAGAAATAGCTACGTTAGCATTAGCAGTTAAAGTTAAGCTGGTATTATTTGCAATAGATGATACTATACCAACAGTTGTACCAGTAGCGTTACCTATCCAATATCCTTCTCCCAATTCAGTAGTAAAAGATGTACCATTACCTGTTATTGTAGCTGAGTTAGTAGCCGCAGTAATGTTACCAGTTCCGGCTGTATTAGGAAAACCTACTGCATAAAGTACAGGTTCTATAGTAGCAATCCTTACTCTATCTGTTGCTATGTTAGCAGAAGTAGTAACACTTGCATTGCTACTATTATAAACATATGTCGTCATTTAACAAAATCCTCTTTTATATTTATGCGTAAGTTGCGCCTACAGTGTACCACTGAGTGGCACTTATAGCATAGTATTGTAAACTAGCTGCTGCTACATGTGTATATGCTGCGTTTGTTGCCAAAGAGTTAATCGTGGCGCCGGTAGATGGATATACATTTAAACTTGTAGCACTTGTGTTATTTACAATGATAACCATACCTGCAACTGCTACAGGTAACCTTACCCCTTGTCCTGCACTTACTGTAGAAACTATATTAATATCTTTAGCTAATAAAGTAGCATCACCTTGAACCGTGCCGGCTGCACTTATAGATGTTTGTACACTACGAATAACGTAGCCAGAAGTAGTAACATTTGCGCTAGTAATATTGCCGGTAACCGCTAAACTTGTTAACGTACCTACTGAAGTAATATTAGGTTGAGCAGCAGTAGTTAATGTACCTGTTAATAACGAAGCACCTACTGTACCTGTATTAGCATATACGTTACCTGATGTAATATTCCCTGTAACTGCGAGTGAAGTTAACGTACCTACTGAAGTAATATTAGGTTGAGCAGCAGTAGTTAATGTACCTGTTAATAACGAAGCACCCACTGTACCTGTATTAGCATATACGTTACTAGCTAATAAATTTCCAAAAACTTCAGCTCCGCTTGAAGTAGCTCTTATTGTTTCTGTTGAAGCAACAGTAGTTGATACGTTACCGCTTGCAGTAATTACTATATTACTAGTACCATTAATTATTCTATTAGTAGTTACTGTATTCGCTGCTATACTAGCATTTGCATCTCTTACTACTATTGTATTTGCAATAGTACCTATAGTTGATGTATCGTAACCATCGACCATATCTACGTTTAGATTGGCAACTTTAGTAGTAGAAGTTACAGTAAGAGGTGCAGTACCATTTGCTATATTTGAAACTAGTCTAGACGCGGTTACTGTGCCAGTAGCATTTAAATTGCCTACATTAGCATTACCTGATACTGTAAGTAAGCTATTTCCATTGTCCCAAGTAAAGCTAGCACTACCGTTAAATCCTGAGCCGTCATTATACTGCACAGAGTTTGTAGTACCACCTACTACACCTGCGCCTGATCCGCTGCCTATAGTAGATGTTGCGATGGCATTGGGCGGATTATCATATTCCAGGGCGCTATCTACATATACGTTAGCATTAGCTAAATCGTCAGTTAAGAATAAAATCGTATTTCCTGAAGTAGGATAGTCATTAGATAACTTAACGTAAAATACTTGTCCGTTTACATTAGAATTAGCATTTCCCTCTACACCAGATATAGTTATAGCTGTGCCGTTAGTATAAGGAGTATTAGCGTCTACTTCCATTATTACAGCATTTGCACCGTAACCAAAGCTATTAGCAGCGTCAGGAGTTAAATTTGCTATGTTACTGTAAAGAGCACCTTTTGGCGTCCAAGATAAATTACCTAATCCGTCAGTAGTCAGAACATAGTTAATAGCGCCGCCGGTTATTTGAACATTAGATACAGTACCTAATGATATAAATCCACCTGCACTACCGCCCTTGTTTACCCAGTTGTTACCGTCATAAGCAAGTACTTGTCCGTTAGCAACAGTATTGCTAATATTTAGATTACCAACAGAGCCCTCTAATTGACTAAAATCAATACGTGAATAAGAAGTTAAAACTTCAATATTTTCATTAGGGGTTTCTTTACCGATGAATAAGCGTTTCTCGTCTGATGCCCAGCCGAATTCTGCTTCGGATAGTTGCGGAAGATCAACTAGATTACCTGATCTTTGCTGTAATTTTGAAATCTGGATAATGGCCATAAGATATAACTTTCCATAATAGTGTTATATCTTATTTATCATTATTGAGCGTTAAATGAATTGAGTATAGTACTGCTCTAACCGCTTAAACCATTCGTTAACATAATGATCATATTCATTGCCTTCTATAATGAATTCTTGATATTCATTGTCTTTGGTACACATAAGAATAACACCCTTACGAATATTAGTACCGAACATTTCATTATGTGCTGATCCATATGCAGCTAACTGTAGAAAATAGTCTTCTATCCATTCTTTTTTCTTTGGTTTATTAGCCTGTTTAAAGTCCATGATAGCTTCTTGATTTTCGTGGACACCTGCTAAATCTGTAGTACCTGCATACATTTCAGGGAAATACAGACTGGCTTCAGTTCCCCAAAACTCATTACACTTATGTAATCCACTGTCAATAATAGTCTGTGCCATCTTAAAGCTTTGTTGACTATAAGGATTAGAACCCGGTTCTCCTGGATCTCCTAATTTTACGTAATTTTCTAGCCATTTATGTAGCCGAGTTCCTCGACCAGCAGCTTCAGTAGTGATAGCTTGTGCTTGTTTATGACCTACACGATTACGCCAATTTTGTAGTGCTTTTTTAGCTTCTTCTGGCTTAGTAGCATCTAAGATAGTAGTAACACTGGGAAGAGCAAAACCATCTGGAGTAATGTATTTTCTAGATCCGTTTGTGTTAGTTCTTTTTAGTTCTTGGTAGTTAAATCTGTTGGGGTTGTAAATTGGATTTGTCAAATTGTAAAACTCTCACCGCACCCGCATCGGGATTTTTCAGTTGGATTCATAAACTCAAAACCTTCATTTAATTCTACTTTTTTGTAATCTATTTCTAGACCCGAAACATAAAGCAATGATTTGTGATCTACAAAAACAGAAAAATTTTCAAATTTATATTCATTATCGTCTAGTTCAGGTACATCAACAAATTCTAGAATATATGAAAAGCCGCTGCAACCGGTAGGCTTAACACCTATTCTTATACCTACGCCTGAACCTCTTTTTTCTAGTTGTAAGTTTATTCTATTAATAGCATTATTAGTTAATTTAATCATAATACATTATAGAAAATATTGAATAAAGATACAACAAAATAGGTAAACTATTTCATTGCATTCTTGGCCATTTGAGCTACAGTTTTTTCTTGTTCGGATGCTTGATCAGGATTTTCTGAATCATCTGATTGACCCTTGAAAACAACTTTATCTCCTTGAATATTTTTGATAACTTGTTTTAAGGGAGGAACTTGTATCATATTGTACAAGTCAGTTACATCTAAAATTATATCATAATCTTGAAAATAGTCTAACAACTGATCTGTAGACATACCAAAATTTAATTTGCCGTCGTCCAGATCAGTTTTTAGTTGGTCAGTTACCGCAACAAGTTTTGCGCTAAGACCCGGATCTACATCAAGTTCAAAAAGACGCATTATCTTTTTGCTCTACCTACTCCGCCTACCGCAGGCTCTTCAATATCAATATCTGTTACATCAGTTTCAATATTATCTACACCAAGATCATCAGCTGGTTCTTGACTCATGTCTAAGTCGCCCATTGCAGTATCAGTAGGAGCAAATGAATCCATTCCGCCTTGTCCAGTGATCGTACCTAACGCGCTTTGTAATGAATTCTTAGAAGCCAATAGTGCGTCATTTAGAGTTTGTAAAGCACTGCTTGCTTGATCATTGAACTGAGTACTTTCGTTAGCACCGATTTCTGACTGAATGCTGCTAACCAATGCAGGAAGCTCTTTAACCATCATATCGTTAATGTCTTCATACATTTTTTGCACAGTATCAATCATGTCTTGTGCAGCTAAAATTACTTGTGACTTCTCAACTTCTTCGTTTTCAAAAACGATTCTGGGCTTCGGTGCAGTCAACAAGTTCTTGTAATGCGAGCTAAGTGCTTGCTCCATAAAAACCAGTTTCATGTAAGAAGATGAAGTTTGATTCTTATAAAAGTCGCTAGATTGTTTAGCTTCTTTAATAAGAGAAGTAACTTTACCTAACATGTTTTTGGTCTTGATTCTATCCAAAGAAGACACATCAAAAGACATTTCAAAGCTTTCTTTTAATGCTTCTCTTGCGTAATTCTTGTGTTCGAGGTCATTTAGTTTCATAGTAGATGTTTCCAATATTGATTAAGTATTTATCTTTTGTCCTTAGATTTTGCATCATTGAACTTTTTGGTTTGCCAGTCTTTAGACATATTTATGAATTTATTTAACTGTTTTAGTAGTATTTTCTTTTTTATATTATCTTCTTCTATCTTAGAGATGTACACAAATTTGTATGCCTCATCTTTCAAAGAGTTTAGCACTTTAGTTTTTTGTGCTATATCGATCTCTAAACTAGATAGTTTAAAATCTATTTGCTCTATTAGCTTACACTCTGATATTTTTCTTTTTTCGTTGAATACACACCAAGTAACTGCTGTTTTTAAGTGACTAAAAGTTCTTTTTCTATCGGTATAGTCATCATGTAACAAATAAAAACTGTTTTCTTTTGTTATCGCATATTTACCAAATAAGATGTAATTATTATCGTCTATTGGTAATAGTGATAAGTTCATTGTGTTTGTGTTGTTAAGTTGTTTTTTTATAAATTTTTCAACTTTAGCTTCTTTTTTATTCATATAATCTCAAAATGTATGTTTTTTAATTCAGACCCAGTATTTAAAAATGTAGATAATGATATGTCAGTACTAGTTTTTATCATAGGAACATTATCACAATCTATATAAAGAGCACCAAGTTCATCTGATCCGTTGTCAAAAACACTTGAATGCTGAACTTCAAATTCAAAAACCCAACACGATAATACGTGTTTTTCTTTATATAACGATCCAAAGTTGTTAAATTCTATTTCTGTTTTGTAGGGTTCTTTTGTTACTTCAGGTTGTGATCTTAATGATACGATCTGCAATATAGTATCAAAGTTGCATTGAGTGTTTCTTTTGTGTAGCCAATGCTCTACACTATCGTCTGGTTTAGTTCGACTAGTTATATTTGTTTTTGTAATATCAAATAAAGTATAGCATTTAATTCTGTGTGACATGCTAGTATTTATAGGCATAAAAAAACCCTGAGAAAAACTCAGGGTCTTTTGTGTTACTATAAACTAATAAATTAGTTTGTGAAGGTTGCGCTTGAAGTAACAGTTACAGCGTTTGCCCAAGCAGGACCTGGATCAGCTTCTAAAGCAGTTACTAGAGCAGCAGTAGTCCATGCACCAACTGGGTAAACAGCGAATGCTAGAGTATCGTTAGTAGTATCAGTGTACTCATAGATGTACACAGTAGCTAACTGCTGAATAGCCTGAATTGCAGAATTGATCTGAGTAGTAGTCAAAGCACCGTTAGCAGTTGCAGTGAAGTACTCAAGTTTTGGACCTTGTGGTTGTACAGTTGCAGCAGAAGTAACTGCGTTTACACCAGTGTTGGTGTAAGATGCGCTGTCCATGTGTAATACTGGTTTCAAGTCACCATTGACTCTTGTAAATTGTGCCATTTTTATATTTCCTATATTCTAATTTTTGAGACCTACTGTCTCTTAAAAATATTTATGCCAAATGCAAAAAAATACCGGTTTAGGCTACATTATTTGTTAAAATGGGCGCTGCCGAAACGCTGTCTATCTACAATCTTAACCAATCCAGAATCGGTAGGAAATACGAATCCTTCTCCGCCTTTTTGTCCGCCTGATATCTGTTCAAAACCCTGTACTTGCTTTTCAAGTTGATTAGAAACATTAACTTTTAACTTGTATATTGCATTCCATACTTTTACAAGAGCATTTAATCCTTCTTTGTTTTGTTGTAAGTAACCAGTACCTTCAGTTCCTACTAAAAAGTTATACTGTGATTTACTAATATTTTGAGATAGCCATGGTACTAACTTATCATTAGTTTGCTTTGTTATCTTGTGATTCATATATTTCTTTAATGCTTCACGCGCAACACTACTCAGTCCGCTTAAGAAATCGTCTATAACTTTACTGTTTGTTGATAATAAGCTTTCAGCATCATTGATTAGTTTAGCGGGAGGTTTAATATTGAAAGTAACTCCAGCAGAAGCAGGTATCAAAGCTACATTAGATTTATTCATTGCAGGCTCACCTCGCCAAGGTTTGTTATCAAACTCATGTACGATCAAAAACCCTACTTTTCCTTGAATTTGTTTACCAAGATCCGAATCAACAGGTATACGATACTCTACAGTAACAGGCTTAAAGATAAAGTATCCGTTTTGTGGTTTAGGATTAACAGCCATCAAATCACCTTTGAATAAACCTGTTGTTCCTGTAACTGCTTGTTTCAAACCAGGCCACAATATATTAATCTTTTCATACAAATCGTTTCTATTTGCGCCTCGTTGCTGGTCGTACTCAACCCATTCTTCAGGGCTAGCAGGATAAACACCCTTGTTTGGCATGTACTTGTCAGTAACAACAAATCTACCATCAGGTAAGTTACCAAAGTATAATGCTATTCCACCATCCCATTTAATACTACCAGATTCTGGATTGCTAATAGCTTGTTTGAGTGCGTTTAAGTATTGCTTTGCGCTATCACTACCGTCAAAGATTGCGTCCTCAGGATGAGGTATTCTGGGTCCTTTAGCTTCTTCAACAATGAAAGAATTTTCTACAACCAAGTTTCTAAATTTAGAAATAATATCGTATGCACTTTCATTAACAGTATCATCATATTTAGGAGGAACTATACCATTTTTTGCTGCATATTCTTCAAAGTCTTTTAGCTTTTGTTGTCTGTTAGGATCATTCTTTAACTTTTTATAAATCTTTTCTACTGAACTCATATCATCTGATGTACCATCTTTTCCAAACAATAGCTTAGCAGCTATTTCTGGATCAAGGGTTACTAGTTCTCCGGTAGCTCTATCAACTACACCTTTGCTACTTAAACGCAATCCTTGAGGGTGTTCACTAGTAATCGTGCCTTTAGCTACGCTGTTTAGTGCTACTTCTCTAAATACACCTTTGTACTCACTAGGACTTCTCATGCCACCGCTAAGTAGCCAAGTTTCCCAGTCAATGTTAGTCAAAAACATAAAATCTGTTTGAACAAATCCCTTTTTAGGATCTCCTTCTATGGGAGTTTTAAAGTGTACCGATATACCAGATTTTTTTACAAAGTCTTTTGGATCAAGCTTGTTTTGTATAGCCCATGATTTTAGTTTGTTTTCTAAGTCTGCTTT
>JACCDP010463715.1_pt1 | contig 14541 bp, 14 predicted proteins | sample 7445841 | NCBI WGS metagenome assembly JACCDP01 (sample SAMN15323441, study PRJNA562643) | freshwater metagenome | isolation source: river surface water | place: USA:Blue River Watershed | collected 2017-08-17 | reverse complement strand
CAACGTACAGAAGGCCGCTATGCGCTGTGTACAATGTGCATAGGTGTAGGACAAGGTATTGCGCTCATTATTGAGCGCGTTTAAAAAATTAAATCAAGTGCGTTAGTCAAAGTCGGTTATTCACGGAGTTAGTATGTCGGACCTTAGTTCTTTTCGTTTGCCTCAACCAGGTAGTCAGCCTGAGTATCTCTCGCCTGCCTACACTTCAACCGTAAAACGCTCACCATCGCAATCATTGATACTACTACCTCAATCATTGTCGGAGTTGACGGGGCCAGTCTTTGGTCATGAGCGCGTAGGCAAACTGGATCATGATTTAACTAAACAACATACTGGCGAGCCACTAGGTGAACGTATTATTGTTGCCGGTCGCGTAATGGATGAAGATGGTAATCCTGTACGAAATACCTTAGTCGAAGTGTGGCAAGCAAATGCAGCGGGTCGTTATCAACATAAACGCGATACCCATGATGCACCATTAGATCCAAACTTTACAGGGACTGGTCGCACGATGACGGATGAAGAAGGTAATTACCGTTTTCTGACGATACGACCTGGTGCTTATCCTTGGCGTAATCATTCCAATGCATGGCGTCCAGCGCACATACACTTTTCTTTGTTTGGCCATGCTTTCGCAACGCGACTCGTCACGCAAATGTATTTTCCTGGTGATCCCTTGTTAGCTCTCGATCCGATATATAACAGTGTGCCGGATGTGCGTGCGAGAGAACGCATGATATCGACATTTGAGTTGGCATTAACTGAGCCTGAATATGCACTCGGATATCGCTTTGATATCGTGTTGCGTGGGCGTGAAGCTACGCCTATGGAGAAATAAGATCATGACTAAAACCACAGCGACAAGTAAACACATCAGCACGCCATCGCAAACAGTAGGTCCCTATCTCCACATAGGATTGGACTGGTTAAATACATCGACCGTAGCGCAACCTGAAACCGAAGGTCAGCATGTTGTATTACAAGGACGCTTACTTGATGCAGATGGCCAGCCTATACCCGATGGCATGATAGAAATCTGGCAAGCGAATGCGCATGGCAAATATGCGCATCCCGATGATCACTCATCAAATCCCTTAACTAAAAATTTTATGGGTTTTGGACGCATGCCTACTGATGAACAAGGTGGCTTTCGTTTTTCTACTATTAAGCCAGGACGAGTTGCTCATCGTGATGGTTCATTACAAGCGCCGCATATCATGGTGCAAGTATTCGCACGCGGTTTGATCAAGCAGCTAGTCACACGTGTGTATTTTCCTGATGACGATCATGGTGAAGACGTAGTGTTACATCACGTGCCTGTTGATCGACGTCATACTTTAGTGGCAACAGCTCATACACAACAATCAAATGTTTTAGATTGGAACATTGTGTTGGGTGGTAAGAATGAAACTGTGTTCTTTACGATTTAATTCAAGGACGAGATAAATTCTTATGACTTCCTCACAACTCACTTCTGGCATGTTTTCTACGCCTAGCTTGCGGCATATTTTTTCAGAATCTCAATCTGTGCAAGCGATGTTAGATGTTGAGGCCGCTTTAACGAGAGTATTAGCAGCGCAAAAAATTATTCCTAGTGATGCTGTTGCAGCTATAGAAGCTTGCTGTAAAGCCGAAAAAATTAATATTCCTAAATTAATTGATGATGCAGCTGCAGCAGGTAATCTGGCCATTCCTCTAGTTAAGCAATTAACCCACTGTGTTGCGCAACAAAATGCAGATGCTGCACGTTATGTACATTGGGGTGCAACCAGTCAGGACATCATAGACACGGCAACTATATTGCAATTACGACGCGCCCTTCATCTTATAGAGAAGGATATCGCTGTGTTCAGTGAGACCTTGGCCTCACTAGCGAAAAAACATAGTCATACCGTTATGATGGGTCGCACTTGGATGCAACATGCGCTACCTATTACTTTTGGATTAAAAGTCGCTGCTTGGTTAGATACAGTACATAGACATCAAGATCGTTTGTCAGATTGTCAGTCGCGACTTTTTGTACTGCAGTTTGGTGGTGCTACTGGCACATTAGCGAGTTTAGGAGATCAAGGTTTGGCGGTAGCACACTTGCTGGCAAAAGAATTAGATCTTGCTCTGCCTGATATGCCTTGGCATACACAACGTGATCGTGTTGTAGAAGTGGCGACCGTATTAGGTTTGATTACAGGTAGTTTAGGAAAAATTGCACGCGATATTGCTTTACACAGTCAAACTGAAATCGCTGAGTTAGCAGAGCCTTCTGCGCCAGGTCGCGGTGGATCTTCTGCTATGCCACATAAACGTAATCCAGTTGGATGCGCAGCAGTGCTCACTGCAGCGCATCGTGTACCTGGATTAGTGGCCACCATGTTGTCGAGTATGGTGCAAGAACAAGAGCGTGCATTAGGCGGTTGGCAAGCAGAGTGGGATACCTTGCCTGAAATAGTGAGTTTATGTGGTGCTGCATTAAGCCAATTGAATGTTGTTATGCAGGGCTTGCAGGTGCAGTCAGAGAAAATGCTGAGTAATATCGATGTGACGCATGGTTTAGTAATGGCTGAAGCAGTAACGCTTGCTTTAGCGCACCACATCGGTAAAGAAGCAGCGCATCATTGCTGTGAAGAGGCTTGTGCTTTAGCTATCAGCACGAACAGTCATCTGATTGACATCTTAAAAGCTGATAAGCAATGTAGTGCGCATCTCTCGGAGGCAGAAATTGAAAAATGTTTTGATTCGCTTGCATATATTGGAGAGTCGAGTGCATTTGTAGAGAAGGTGTTAGCGACACACGAGCATCGCAAGTCCGTTAATCATTCTCATGGGGAGTAAATATGCCTTACTTTGATACAGGCACAGGTAGATTGCATTATGAATTGGAAGGTGATGCCGCATTGCCTGTACTAGTACTCTCTAATTCTTTAGGTACGACACTCGATATGTGGTTGCCACAATTTGAGACATTCAAAGAACACTTCCGTATTTTGCGCTATGACACACGCGGTCATGGTCAGTCAGAAGTCATGCCAGGTTCCTATACGATTGCGCAGTTGGGTGGCGATGTAGTGGCTTTAATGGATTATCTTAAAATCTCACGCGCGCATTTTTGTGGATTATCTATGGGTGGCATGACAGGTATCTGGTTGGGTGTGCATGCACCAGAGCGGATTGATCATTTGGTTTTATGTAATACCAGTGCTGCGATTGGTGTGCCTGAAATGTGGAATACACGCATTAAGAAAGTACAACAAGAAGGCGTGGCTTCTATTATTGATGATGTATTAGGTCGGTGGTTTACAGCAGATTTTTTAGCGCATGCACCAGCGCAAGTCGATCGTGTGAGAAGCATGCTCAGTAATACTTCAGATCAAGGATATGTCGCCAATTGTGCGGCAGTGCGTGACATGGATCAGCGTACTGTAATGTCACGCATTGTTGCGCCTACTTTAGTCATAGCAGGTAAACATGATAAATCTACTCCTCCTGAACACGGTGAATTGATAGCAAAAGCAATTCAAGGTGCGCGTTATGTAGAGTTAAATGCAGCGCATTTATCTAACTGGGAAGTTGCACAAGCTTTTACCCAAAATGTGGTTGATTTTTTGCTAAATAAAAACGCATAAAAATTTTTAGAAAATTTTAAGTGACCTCTCAACATGAACGAAAAAGAACGTTTTGAAAAAGGCATGGAAGTACGCCGTAAAGTATTAGGTAATGCCTATGTAGACCGTGCACAGGCAAATAAAAATGCTTGGAATACGGAATTTCAAGATTTAATTACCCGTTATGCGTGGGGTGAAATTTGGACACGCCCTGGATTGCCGCGCCACACACGCAGCTTAATGACCATTTGTATGATGGTGGCACTCAATCGCGAAGAAGAATTAAAGCTGCATTTGCAAGCAGCTGCAAATAATGGTGTTTCGCGTGATGAAGTAAAAGAAGCGCTATTACAAACTGCTATCTATTGTGGTGTGCCTGCAGCCAATTCTGCTTTCGCACTCGCGCAAAAAGTATTTGCAGAAATGGATGCAGCAAGCGGCTCTTAATTGCTTTTTTTTGCGCAGTAAAGCTTGCTCCGCGTTTGCCGTAAAGATTATTCAAATTTTCTGCGTTTTACTTGCTGAGATATGGTCATTTCTCACACTTTCTCTCGCATCCGTCAGCCCATCATAATATTTTGATAATTTCTATATTTTCCTGAATATAGAAATGAAGCTCGAAAAAAATTTGCACAAGTGAAAGGCCTGCGGTGGGTGCTGGCTCGCCGAATGCTAATGTGCAATATCTATATAATGAAGGGCTGTCTTACCATTACTGGTTAATTCGCTTTTCAATCCAAATCAGTCTATTTGCTTAACCTTCTATTCGCTAGCTTGCATGGGTTTATTAGTCTGTTATCAGGCTAGTTGTCTATCAGTTCAAATAGGTGAGGTCGTAGCAGGTTGTCTGAATTCAGTTTTTCGGGAAATCTGATGTCGGTCTTTTTAGCTGTTGCACTCTTATTAGCACTGCTTGCGTTTTTGTGGCTTGCCAGATTTTGGGCTAAGACACCACAAGCAGGGACAACTCAAACAGAGAATGATGATCCTGAATGGCAAGTCATGCTCGCACGTCGACGTGAAATTGAAGAAGATCCTTTGCTTAGTGCGGAAACACGTGAAACTTTGCGCAATGAATGGCTAGTGACGGCTGATGCCGCGCTTGCGCGCATACAAAAAGATAATACGACTATTCCAAGCCGAAACTCGCTATGGATTTTAACTGCGATCGTTGTTTTGATTGCGACCGCACTCTACGCCACATTCGGACGACTAGAGTCTGAAGCGATGCATTTTTCTTCCTCATCAGAAGCGATGAATGCAGAACGTGAAGACATGAAACAAATGCAAGCCAGTCTGCAAGAGAGCATAGATAAGTTAGAAGAAAAACTGAAAAAAAATCCGAATGATATTGAAGGAATGGCGTTATTAGCGCGTTCTTATTTTGTTTTAGAAAATTATCCTGCAGCGGCACAGGTATTAGAACGTTTAGTGAAGCTACGTCCTAGAGATGCCGATGCCATGGCTGATTTAGCAGATGCGCTTGCTGCCTCTAGTCCTGAGCGCACTTTATCTGGTCGTCCAATTAGTTTGGTAAAAGCAGCATTAGCTGTAAATCCTCGCCATCCTAAATCACTGGCACTAGCAGCAACCTATGCTATGCAAAACAATCAGACTGCAGAAGCGATAGCGTACTGGAAGCGATTGCGTGCATTAATGCCGCCTGATAGCGATCAACAACATAGAGTTGATGCGATTTTAGCTAGCATGGGTGTATCACCCGAAGCTGCATCAACGCAGTCTGGGAAAAAAGATACAGCTGCAAATGCAAGTAAAACAATTACGGGAACAATTACTTTAGCTCCTGCCATTATTGTGATGGCGCGTGAAGGTAAATTACCAGCTGATGCCGTGTTATTTATCTTGGCGCGTGCAGCAGGTAGCACGGGTGGTCCTCCTTTAGCAGCGCAGCGTGTGCCTTTAGCACAAGTGATTGCACAAACTAACTATGCATTTAAACTCGACGATAGTCTTTCTATGAATCCCGCGAATAAACTCTCTGACGCCAAGTTAGTCGATGTAGAAGCGCGTATTGCCATAGGCGGCAGTGTGCAGAAACAAGCCGGTGATATTCGTGTCATTGTGAAAGATGTTAAACCTGGACAGCGTGCACTGAATTTAAAACTGGAGCCACAATCATGATCGCTGAATTAGGACAATGGAGTCTTGCATTGGCATTCGCTATTGCATTAGTAGGATCCCTAGTGGGTTTTTGGCACTTGAGTCGTCATAGCTTATCCACGGCTTATTTGTCACATGCCTTAACAGGCACAGCTTTATTAAACTTCATTCTTGTCGCCTTATCATTTGGTGCTTTGATATGGAGTTTTATTACTAGTGATTTTTCAGTTCGCAATGTCGCTGAAAACTCCAACAGCTTATTGCCAGTAGCATATCGCTTCGCAGCTTCATGGGGTTCACATGAAGGATCATTACTTTTGTGGGTATTGATGTTAGCTGGATGGACTGCAGCAGTTGCATGGCGTTCATCTAATCTGGCGCCGAGTTTTCGTGCGCGCGTCATGGCAGTACTTTTAATATTACAAGTTGCTTTCATAGGATTACTGTTAGCGAGTTCGAATCCTTTCTTGCGTTTGTTACCTGCAGCGATAGAAGGTCGTGATTTAAATCCTTTGCTACAAGATCCAGTGATGGTGATACATCCACCTATGTTGTATATGGGTTATGTGGGTTTTGCAGTGACATTTGCATTCGCCATTGCAGCATTACTTGAAGGACGATTAGATCCTACTTGGGCACGATGGTCACGGCCTTGGGCGAATGCAGCATGGGCATTTCTAACGGTTGGTATTTTGTTAGGAAGCTGGTGGGCTTATACCGAACTAGGTTGGGGTGGTTGGTGGTTCTGGGATCCAGTCGAGAATGCTTCCATCTTGCCATGGCTTGCAGGTACTGCATTGATTCACTCTTTAGCTGTTACGGATAAGCGAGACGCATTAAAGAGTTGGACAGTCTTGTTATCCTTAATTGCGTTTGCACTTTCCTTATTAGGTACCTTCTTAGTGCGTTCCGGTGTTTTAACTTCCGTGCATGCTTTTGCTACGGATCCTACACGCGGTATTTTAATTTTGTCACTCTTAAGCCTAGTAGTTGGTATCGCTTTTGTGTTGTATGCATGGCGCACACGTGAAGTCGGTTTGGGTGGTAGCTTTTCTTTAGTGTCACGTGAATCTTTACTATTACTAAATAACTTATTACTAGCTGCTTCTTTGTCAGCCGTCTTGCTAGGAACCTTATATCCACTCGTAGTTGAGGCATTTGGTGGAGAAAAAATGTCAGTCGGGCCTCCATATTTTGAAGCGGTGTTTGCTCCCTTATTGTTACCCGCTGCATGGTTTATGGCCATGTCACCTTGGAGTACTTGGAAATCAACGCCATCCTTTACTTTAATTAAGCCACTGTTGTTACCACTGATTGCAGCCATCATTGTTACTGCGGGTTTTATTTCGTTACGTGGTAAAGGCGGGATCATGATGGCATTAGGTATAGCGTCTGCGGTGATGCTAGCTTGTGCAACTGGTTTACATGTCGTACAGCGACTTCGTCAGCAAGGACTGGGTCTGAGTCGTTTGCGTGCTTTAGGTTTGTCGTATTGGTCTATGGTGTTAGCGCACTTAGGTGTAGCTGTATTCATTGCAGGTGTTACTTTGGTCAAAACCTATGAAATCGAAAAAGATTTAGTGTTAAGTCCAGGTCAGACTGAAAATTTTGATGGCGCCACATTGCGTTTCGATGGGGTACGTCAACGTGCTGGTGAAAACTATGGCGCATGGCAAGGTATGTTTGAGTTAACGCATGCAAATGGCAGCACCATACAACTCACACCAGAAAAACGGCGCTATACAGCGGGTGGTCAAGTCATGAGTGAAGCAGCGATTGATGTAGGATTTTTTGGTGATATTTATTTGTCTATGGGTGAGCCATTGCCTGCTGAACCAGGTAAGGAGCAAGCATGGACAGCAAGAATTTACTCTAAACCCTATATCAACTGGATATGGTGGGGCTGCTGCATGATGGCTTTGGGCGGTGTGCTTTCTATTTTTGATAGACGCTATAAAAATAAAATGCATCAAAAAGAGAAACCTGTTTCACAAGAACAAGGGACGAGTCAGGTGGGTGTATGAATCGTAAATTAATTTTAATATTGCCTATCGTATTTTTAGTTTTCTTGGCAATCTTATTGGCTAAGGGTTTGCAATCTGATCCACGCAAACTTGATTCTAAGCGTGTGGGTAAACCTGCACCTGCTATCGTGTTGACGACTTTGGATGGTAAGCAGTTTAATAGTCAGAGCATGCAGGGCAAAGTATGGTTATTAAATGTGTTTGCTTCTTGGTGTAGTGCATGTGTTGTCGAACATCCTAAGCTCATGCAATTGGCTGAGCAACATCGTGTGCCTATGGTGGGTTTGGCTTATAAAGATAAAACATCCGATACCGTGACTTGGTTAAAGCAACACGGTGGTAATCCGTATGACATCATTGCAGTAGATTTAGATGGACGTGTAGGCATAGAGTATGGCGTGTATGGCGTGCCTGAAACGTTTGTGATTGATGGTGAAGGTAAAGTGAGAATGCGCCACGCAGGTCCGGTTGATGATGAATTTATTGCGCAGCATGTAGAGCCATTGCTTCTAGCCGCCAGTGCAGGAGGTGCCAAATGAATCCCACACCAGAAGAAATAGAACGTCTACAACGTGTTTCGAGCGAGCTACGCTGTTTGGTTTGTCAAAATCAAAGTATTGCAGAATCGACTGCTGGCCTTGCTGTCGATTTAAAGCAACAAGCACTCGAACAAATACAAGCTGGCAAAAGTGATGAAGCTATACGTAGCTACATGGTAGAGCGGTATGGTGAATTTATCCTTTATAAACCTGCTTTTTCAGCATCGAATGCAGTGTTATGGGGTGGCCCATTTGTTTTGTTGGCATTAATCTTTGTTGTGGTTGTAAAAAGTTTGCGTCGTCGTCAGCAAATTACCGAGCCCATCACGCAAGCAACTGATGTGTTGCGAGCTGCTAAGTTAGAAGAGCGCTATAAACGCGATGCATCGAATCAGTAAATCTTGAGTGTAATGATGCCGAATAAAACAAAAGACTTACGTTTTGCAGTGGTGGGTGCTGGTGCAGTGGGTTGCTATTTTGGTGGCATCTTGGCGCGTGCAGGACATCATGTAACACTCATAGGTCGTCCTCATCATGTCTTAGCAATACAGCAGCATGGTTTGCTGTTAACGACAAAAGAATTCGAAGACTATATTCCTCTGCAGGCGAGTACTGAATTAACGGCAGTAAAAGACGCGGATGTCATTTTGTTTTGCGTTAAGTCGAGCGACACCATCGCTACTGCAGAACAACTCAAACCGTATCTATCATCCGATACAGTGATCTTGAGTTTGCAAAATGGTGTGGAAAATGCAGAGCTCATTCGTTCAGTCTTACCGCATCCAGTGATTCCTGCTGTCGTTTATGTAGCAACTGAAATGGTGGGCGATGGTCATGTGAAACATCATGGTCGTGGTGAATTAGTAATTGGCACCTCATCATCCAGTACATCAATCGCTGAAATTTTATCAGCTGCAGCTATTCCTACCCAAGTCTCAGATAATGTATTAGGCGCGTTGTGGGCTAAATTAATAGTCAACTGTGCCTATAACGCGTTATCGGCAATTACCCAATTACCCTATGGTGAGCTAGTGCTGCAAGAAGGTGTGCCGACTATGATGGAAGAATTAATCGTTGAATGTTTGGCTGTTGCGACTGCTAGTGGTGTCGTGGTACCGGGAGATAGTCGTGAGAATGTGAAACAGATAGCACTCTCTATGGCGAATCAAACGTCATCTACTGCTCAAGATTTAGCACGCGGTAAACGTAGTGAAATTGATTATCTGAATGGTTATGTATGTAGGCAAGGTCAGCTTCATCATGTGCCCACACCGATTAATCACACATTAACCAGTTTAGTGAAGATGTTAGAAAAATCAGCTGTATCAAAGTGAGATAATTATGAACCAAGAACAATTCACGCAGTTGTTAGGTCAAGAAGGTTTTCAAGACTTAGTGATTGTCGAGCGAGAAGCAGATGGTTATCTTGATATGCATACTCATCCGTTCGAAGCTAAGGCACTCATACTTGAAGGTTCGATAGTGATTCAAACCGAGAGTGAAAACATATCTTGTGTTGCAGGTGATATTTTTCATTTGGAGCATGCGAAGCCACACACTGAACGCTACGGTCCAACTGGCGTGAAATATTTAGTGGGTCGTAAATCAACAGTCTAAATCAGACTTGTGCTGTGATTAAGATAAAAAGCTGAAATTACTTTTAGAAATAGCCATATTCGCGACTTTTGTGAACTGCGCTATTTTCACTGCTTTAGATGCTTTGCCATTTGCATCAGCATCAAAAAAAATACTTCCTGTGGTACTGTCGACTAATATTTTAGATTTGGCAGTATTAGCAGTTGTGCGACCCACACCTATATCAATGTTATCTGCAGCGAGATTGCCAAAGACTGAAGAGCTCAGACCAATTTTGTCAGTTGCTTGGAAATTTTTAATCGCATTAAATGCATTCGCTTTATAAGCTGCATTTAAGATCACCGTGTCAGCAGTGTTGGAAGTGCTTAAATCAATATTGTAAATTTTACTGCCAAATGCTATGGACACATTACTATTACCTGAGTAGCTAGTATTCGATGTGTTGTTGGGTTTCAGTTGATTAATGCTAGAAAAAGTACCTGCATTTAAATTCACCACGCTAGAGCGTGTGATGCCTGTTAAATCAATTTTATCTGTGCCTTTAGCCGAATAAATCGTACTCAGTGTAGTACCTGTATTAGAAAATTTAAAGGCGCCATTCACTGCAGTTGATCCAGTCATATTCACACCGTATAGATACTGTAAAGCAGCTACGTCATACAGCATATAGCTTTGATTATTCGCTCCTTTGGTATTGCCATTGTCTTTGTAAGACATGATGGAATACTGATGATTATCTTTGGCAGTAGGCAAAAATGGTGTGGTGACACTACCACCGCCGGCATCATAGTTACCTGGATGTTTTAAGCCCATTGCATGACCTAATTCATGCCAGATATCAGACCATCCATAACTACCACTGGTGGAGTCACCCAGATCACCAGGTGATGCAGAATTTATAAATACAAAGGCTTTATCAACGACTGCAGAATTATTCGGTAAGTTTGCAATGCCATCCATACCAGCTTGTCCACCAGCAGCGGCTGACATATCGTAACGACCCATTTGTATGTTGCCGTTACCTGTTTTATCTTCCGTGAATTTCACATTCGTAATAGCACTGATGTAATTAAAAGCAGCAATAGCAGCCGCCTTTTGATTGTCAGTTAAAGGTGAAAAGTTTTTTGTTTGTTTTGCTTTAGGAAAGTCCGCATCTAGCGTGGCGGGTTTCGTGGTCATGAAGGTATAAGTCAACTGTGTTTTTGCGCTGCCTGGTGCGAGAGCTTTACTAGTAGCTGTAATCGGTGTAGTACCTGCAGTTGGTACTTTTCCTGCGTCATGCCACCATGCGTTTTGTCTTTGTAAGAGTGCATCGAGATTCGCATCACCAGTTGTAGGAGGCAATAGTGCTTTGCCTTTAACGCTAGTATCAAATTTCCCATCAAACCATGCACCTTTTCCAGCTGAAAAAACTAAGGTGTAATTGCCAGATTCTGCGGCTATGAAAGTAGGACTGTTTATATTGACTGTAGTCGATTTTCCAGTTGGGCTTTTTGCAGCAATTGTGACTGCAGGAGGTGTACCTCCAGATGAAAAACGTGTGAATTTATAACTCAAATCATAGGTCATGCCCTTCACCAATTTAACGCTGATGTTCACAGTATTAGGACGACTGCTATTGGTGTCGACGTCAGTGCTACTTACACTACCTGTTTGATCGTAGCCTAGGGTGGTGGATTTGGTTAAATTCAAGGTGAGTGCATTTGCCGCTGCTGCTGTAACCACGACCTTATTTTTTGTACTGTTGCTAGCACTAACACTAGCGCTAGCATTAACTGGCGGTAGGGCCTTGCGTTCGACTACGCCATTCACCGACGACATCATCTCCACCGAAATAGATGCGGTGTTAGGTGACGCAGCGGCGACTTTATTCGCAGTTGCTGTCTTAATAATGTTTTGCGTTGTGGTGGCAGTTGTTTTCATGGGTTTTTAGCGAATTTCGCTCTCCCCAATAAAATCGACTGTTGCCTTTAAATCTGAAGCGTTACGACATTACGATGCGTTAATTTTGAAGTTGAGTTTGTTGAATTATCAAAATCAAAACAATGAGCCAAATTGAATAACCGTATTGCTTAGTTTGAGAAAAAAATCGGGCAGGGCTGCAAAGTAATCTTTATGCAGACCTGCCCGTATGACTAAAAAAGCGTGCTTAACCTATCATGTCTACGCGGCCGGATAAATCCATCACACCGGTAATGACGCTGAGTTTAGGATGACGTTTTTTCACTGCAGCACGGAACATAGCCAATGATTCAGCATGTGAACCGGTTTCGATTTCTTTGCTAGCCACGGCATCTGCGCCGTACGCTAATTTAGCTGCGCCACAATCACGATGTGACAACGCGACTACGCGTTTAATGTGATGCAGGCTGACAGTGATATCCAGATTATCCCAAAAGGTTTTATGCCATTCAGCGAATTTAGGATGTACCGCACCGATAGGACCACCAGCCATCACGAAGTGGCTGTAGTTGTCGCCTAATTTTTCACGCTCTACACCTTGTAACAAGCCCATGTATTGCCAGCTGAGGGTGGTGAAACGCGGGTCGATACAATTAACCAGCATCGCTTCATAGTTACCACCACCAGCCATAGAACGGCCAGGTACAAATCCCATCATGCCACCAGCAACGAGTGCTGCACCTGCAGCGAGGAATTGACGACGACTATTTTTCAGTGCTTTTGGATTGCAGCATGGGCAATCTTCTGAAGGCAGATGATCTGCTTTTGGGATCACGATATTGTTAGACACAAGATGTCTCCTTAGAATACTAAAACTTATTTTCAAAATGACACGGAATTATCACTAGCCTGCAAAATTAATGACTGCAATTTTTTCTTCAAGATCTTACTGTTTAAATATCAAAATGTGTCGATATTAAATTAACAATAAACTTGACCAAATCAGCAAAAAACACCAATCCACTTTGTGTATCGACTTTAGGATATTAAAACTTTAGCGATAAGATTTAATTTTTTTCAGTCTCTAACTAAGTACTGATTTAAATAAGCAGGTACTTACATTGGAGTTTAATACACCAGATTATATTCTTCCCATAATAGCAATGGTAAAAGTGCTTATTCATTAAATTAGGTAAAGCATTCGCAGCTAATGTCGATAACTAAGCACGAAGAAGTTAAGAATTTGTTTTGCCTGATTGATAATATTCATTTGTCTTACATATATATTGGCGAGTGAGAGTAGAGTATTTGGAAATAAAGGAATGGCAATCATGAAAAAATATTTAGTTGCTTTGTGCGGCTCATGCGCTTTGATGATGAGTTCATTGGTTTGGTCCAATGACGATCATCACGGTGGTGAACACAAAGCGGATGCTGCCAAAGATGCGCATGCGACTGCCCCTGCTGCAAAAAATGATATGCCTGCAGCAGCTGCACCTGCGCCAGCCAATGAAATGGCAAATCAGACAGCTAAACCATCACGCAAGAAAAAAGGTCGTGCTGCTAAAAAAGCAGCTGAGGCAAAGGCACATACTGACGATAGCCATGCAGCACCAAGTGTGGTCTCTGCTGCAGAACAAGCAAAACGTATACGCGTAAGAGAGCGTGGTGAATTAGCTGGTGCAGTCGATGCTGTGCAAGGCGGACATGTGAGTGCAGCTAACGCGCATGGATCTGACACGCATGCTACATCAGCACCTACAAAATCGAATGTGCCTAGTGATGGTCGTGCTAGTGCAGTGGTAGAAGATCGCTACATGCCAACAACGAAATCAGTAGAAGCGCCGGTTGTGGAACAATCTTCTTATTCATTGATAGATAGACATCCTGCAGAATATGTAAGACCAGCTGCTGAAGTAGTAAGTCGTGAAGCTGAACCAACTTCAAGCCATGCATCATCTTCTCATGCAGAAGCGCCTGCTAAAGTTGTAGCAGCTGAACCTCGCTCAGTGAGTGAACCCGTTGCAGCTGCACCTGCTCCACATACAGCTGCACCAGTGTCAGCACCTGTACCTGCACCTGTACCTGCACCTGCACCATCATCCGCTCCTGCGACTTATGTTCAAGACCCAGCATTAGCTTGTAATCCGCCTTTGAAATCGGAAATTGCTGCATTGTTTGATCGTTGGAATGCTTCACTGCGTACGGGTGATCCAAAAAAAGTTGTAGCAAATTACGCGCCTTATTCTGTGTTATTGCCGACCGTATCCAATCGTGCACGTTTCACTGCAGCTGAAAAAGAAGATTACTTTCATCATTTTCTGGAACGTAAACCAGAGGGTAAAATTGATGATCGTGTAATTGAAGTCGATTGCAATAGCGCGACAGACTCTGGTTTATATACCTTCCGATTTTCTGATGGGTCTTCAGTGCGCGCGCGTTATTCGTTTTCTTATAAGCGTGTAGGTAATGATTGGCTGATTTCTAGTCATCATTCTTCCGGTATGCCTGAACAACCACCGAAAGTGGTCGTGCAAGTAGTGGAAGAAAAACCTATTGAAAAACCTGCACCTAAAAAAGCAGTAGAACGTAGCGAGAACTGGCAACGCCCAGATGGTTGGGTTCGTTTCCCCTAAATTTAATTCAGCATTATAAAAAGCACTTGCCTCATATAAGCAAGTGCTTTTTTTTTGATATTCGTGGTTTGGTGGTAAATTCACGCCTAACTAAAGCTACTATGCTAAAAATAGTTAACTACCT
>JACCDP010276430.1_pt1 | contig 14543 bp, 14 predicted proteins | sample 7445841 | NCBI WGS metagenome assembly JACCDP01 (sample SAMN15323441, study PRJNA562643) | freshwater metagenome | isolation source: river surface water | place: USA:Blue River Watershed | collected 2017-08-17 | reverse complement strand
CAGTTGAAAAAACGCTTGATGTGAATGAAGAATTGATTTGATAAATTGATTTGGGTATTTTATTTGAAGGAAAAAAAGTTTTAAGTCGTTTGAATCCGTCTAAAATGGTTTTTTTTCGAGCTTCATTTAGAATGTTTTCTTTTGAAATGGATTTCTCCAAATCTTGGATGTACTCGTTTGTGTAAAATCGATTTTTACTATTTAAAAAGGCAGTATCATCGTTCAAATTGATGTGCAAACAATATCCGACATTGTAGTCCAAAACATCGGATTTTTTTTTCTTGAATTCAGTTCTCAATTTGATTAAATCATTTTGATTGGCAACTCTAAGCATTGAATCGAGGTTGATGAAATCCATTTTCAATTCAACATTAGAAATGTCTACATCAAATTGATTCGTGTCACAACTAGAAACAAATAAACCCAAAGAAAACAAAGCGAAAATCAGATGTAACTTATAATTCACGAAATTTCTTATTTTTGACCAAAATTAAGAATATAAAATAAGAATCATGAAAACAGGAAAAATGAAATTGTGGTCATTGACATTACTCGCATTATTGGTAATTACGATTTCTTGGGGACAAGGAGTTGCTGATAAAAAGGTACAGGCCGGATTGACTGGGACTTTTGGTTTAAACTCATTACGAATGGGAACGAACAAAATGAATTCGAATGGAGTGGGTTCAAATCTTGGCATTGGTATTATGATTCATTCATCTTTCAAAAATTCAAAAAATTTAGGTTTGGCCTATGGATTGGAGTTTGAGTTTGGTTCATTTAAGTTTAGCCCTGCTAATCAAACATTTTATGACTACAACGACAAAGAGATTTTAAGTGATAAAAATTCAGATGATGCGACAGGCGTTTTTCAGCTTCAGGAGAGAACCCAAAAACCTGTTTATGTAACTATTCCATTAATGTTTTTATTCAAGACTGACTTTATTGGGGATTTCAGGTATTTCGGGAAATTTGGTGTCCGAAACAATTTTTTAGTTTCTAACAAAATGAACGATTCAGGAATTGATATGGTGACAGGTCAAACGGTTGATTTTTTAAATATGAAATCAAGTGGTGAAACATTTTTTTATAACGGTTCTGTGGGGTTAACAGCTGGTGCCGAATGGAACTTTGTTGGATCTACTGTTCTTGTTGCTGAGGCAGGTTATTTTTATGGTATTACACCTTTGTTCTTAGATAGAAAAGCTGAAAACAAATCATTGTACTCAGTAAATTTATTGAGCGGCAGAGAATATTATTCAAACAATGCCAATCTAAGTCAAATTCTATTGAAGATTTCAATTTTATTCTAAGTTGGATAAATCTCAATTTATTATGGATTGGTTGAGTTCCTACTCTGAAAAATCCAAATCGAATGGATTTGTTGTTGGGATTTCTGGAGGAATTGACTCTGCTTTAACATCAATATTGTGCGCTGAAACGGGTAAAAAGGTTATTCTAATCAATATGCCGATTCGCCAAACGGAAGCTGAATATGGTCGCGCTCAAATGCATATTGAGGACTTATTAAAACGCTATAAAAACGTATCTTCTTATGAGATAAATTTGACGGATGTGTTTGCAACATTCGAAAAGTTAATGCCGTTTAACGTTGAAGAGAACATGTTAGCGATGGCAAATTCTCGATCTCGACTTCGAATGACAACGCTTTATGCAGTTGCACAAGCAAATGGTTGTTTGGTCGCCGGTACAGGAAACAAAGTTGAGGATTTTGGTGTAGGTTTCTTTACCAAATATGGGGACGGGGGAGTGGATTTAAGTCCAATTGCTGATTTGTATAAGACGGAAGTTTTTGATATGGCCAGGAAATTAGGTGTGATTGAAGAAATTTTATCTGCGAAACCAACAGATGGTCTTTGGGCAGATGGTAGAAGTGATGAAGATCAGATTGGAGCGACATACCCTGAACTTGAATGGGCGATGGAATACATTAAATTTGGCAAGAGTGAAGAATTATCCGCAAGACAAAAAGAAGTAATTGAAATTTATAAAAGATTTAATTCGGCAAATCAACATAAAATGAAACCAATTCCGGTTTGTACGTTCCCCGAAAGTAATTAGATTTGAATCTGAAATGCTGATGATGATTCGTTTCATTTTATTCTTTTTTCTTTTCCAATCCTCATTTGTAAAGTCAAATCCAATTGACAAGGCATTCAATGCATTGAATCGAAAGGACTATTTCACGTCAAATCGCTTATTCTTAAAAGCTGCCAAGAAAAATCCATCCATTTCTTACTTTGGTCTCACACAGCTATATCTCAAACACGACTTCCTTAATTTAGATAGCGCTTATACCTGTATTTTACGTTCAGAAAGTGCTTTTTCTGAGGTTCCTGAGAAGAAAAGAGAAAAATATCTAAATTATAATTTCGATTCACTTTCAATTCAATTTTGGAAGCAAGTTGTAAGCGATGCTTTTTTTGAGGTTGAACAACTAAAATTGAGTGAGTTGAGTTTACAGAATTTCATTGACAAAAACGGTTGGTCAAGGCAAATTGAACGAGCGGTTTTCTTGCGCGATTCCATTGCTTTTTTTGAATCAAAAAACCAAAATTCCAGTGTTGCTACGAATCTTTTTTTGAGTAAATATCCTAATTCAGTTTATGCTCCAAAAGCTCAAATATTACTGCAAGATCAACAGTATCGTGAAACAACAAATTCTGGAAACATCGCTGACTACGAACGATTTATTTCGTTATTTACAAATAATATTCATATTCCAGAGGCTGAAAACCGAATTTACGAACTTTCTACCGCATCAGGAGAATTGAAAGATTATGAAAAATTCGTTACAAAATATCCACAAAATGGGAATGTCAATGAAGCATGGAGACAACTTTACCGAAAATACCTTTCCGATTTTGAACTCTCTAAATTTGATTCATTTGAGAAGGAATATCCGGATTTCCCGTTTAAAGAAGAATTAATGCAGGATAAAATCATTTTTCACGAAAACTATTTTCCTGTAGCCATTAGCGAAAAATATGGTTACATGAATTCAACTGGAGTTATCGTTATAAATCCTGAATATGATGAGGTTGGTCCATTTAGAAACGGAATGGCTGTAGTTATGAAGGATTCAAAATTTGGTGTAATTAACAAGAAAAATGAGCTTGTTGTTGATTTCAAATACGATGAGATTGTTGATTTTCAGGAAGGTCGTGCAATTGTGTTATTAAATGAAATGTATAATTTGATTGATCCATTCGGAAGGGAAATTTCCTCAAATTATCTTAACGATTTAGTTTATTTTTCGAATGGCATTTATAGTGGTTTGATGGATACATCTTATCGTTTTTTAGATAAAAATCTCAAGATAATTTCTGATCTTAATTGTCAGGAAGTTGGAGATTTTTTTGAAGGATATTCAATTATTCAAATGAATGATAAATTTGGTGTAATAGATTCTAGTTTGAATGTGAAAATTCCTGTACAATTTGATGAAATTCAGCGCTTTAATAAAAATGTTTTCATTTATTCAATAAACAGTAAGAAAGGGCTGATTTCCACAGATGGAATAAAACTTACTGAGCCAATTTTTGATGAGATTTCAGAATTGAACTCAGAAAATAATACTGCAGTAGCTAAAATGGGCTCAACAATTTCATGGATTAAAATGGACGGAAGTAAATTATTTGAATTTACAACAGACTATTTCCCGAATGCTTTGGAATTGGCTCAATTTTCAAAAGGATTCGCTGTTTTTAAAAAGAAAGGTAAATATGGTTTTGTAGACGAAAAAAGTAGAATAGCCTTGAAGCCTTCATTGGAATCAACGTCAAAATACGTAAATGCGATACCTCTAGTCAAGGATTCGAAATGGGGGTTGATTGATTTCAAAGGCAAAGTCATTAAGCCATACGAATTCGATATTTTGGAGGATTGGAAAGGAAGAGGGATTTTAGTACAGAAAAATGGGTTGAGTGGTCTTTGGGATTACAATTTTGCATACGTTCTTCCTGTCGAATTTAATTCAATTAAAGTTTTTGAAAATCAATTTTACATTGTTACAAAAGGTTCAAAATGTGGTTTATATGATTTCTCGGGTAAACAAATAATTCCAATAATGTATGATCGGATACAGCCTTTCGAAAAGGATTGCTTATCTTTAATTAATGAGAATGAAGTCTCCTATTATTTTATTCGAACAAATCATTACCTAAAGTTGGCTAGATGAAGCGCGTAATGAACCGTACAGATCGTTTGATTTTAGCTTTTATTTCGGCTATTGCGGTTTATATTTTTATATTCGTTTACAGCGAGCTGACATCGGTCAAAAACACACTGCCTATTGAGCCATTTGGACCTGAAGCTCAAGTGATTATTGAGGACGAGCTTTTGGAATTGACTCCCGAAAACATTAAGATTTTAGATCAAAATAATTCGAGTGAACCATTAAAAAATATGGTGAGAGATGTCAATGATTCGCGCCAAAAATCGTTTGATGATTATTCTCAGAATAAAACATCAGGAGACCCAGCAAAAACCGCAAAGGAATTCGAGCAGAAACTTTTTGAAGAAGCGGGAGGTCGCAAGGAACGAGAAAAGATTTTAAAGGAAATGGAAGATCGAAAATCATCCAAATCGAATCAGACGAATTCAACATCTTCCAAATCCAATGAGAATAGTCAATCAGGAAAACAAAATCAATTTGCTGGGAATGTGATGGTGGATTTCAGTGTTCCCGGCCGAACGGCCTTTGAAGGGAATAATTGGTATATACGTAATCCCGGATATACCTGTGGAAAAGGCTCTGGAACGGTTTACATTTCGATATCAGTGAGTCAATCGGGTTATGTGTCAAAAGCAACTTATGATCCTTCTAAAAGCAAAAATGCCTCGTCCTGTATGATTGAACAAGCTGAAAAATATGCGAAGATATCTAGATTTAACTATTCAGGAAATACTCCTTCGCAGGTTAACGGTTATATCATCTACCAATTTGTTTCTCAATAGTTGATTAATTTACAATCAAAAAGATGTTTATTTAATAAGAAATAATTTTATCTTTGTTGAAAATACATCCTAATGTTTATTTCAAAAAATCTCAAAGCGTTGCGAAAACGGTTGAAAAAGTCGCAAGAGGAAGTCGCTCAAGAACTAAATATGCATCGCTCGACATACAGTGGTTACGAAAACGAGGTTGCGACACCAAATATTGAAAACCTCCTCATATTTAGTAAATACTATCAGATTTCCATTGATGATTTAATTCAAAAGGATTTGTCCAGTCTCACTGCCAATGAATGGGAACGTTTTTCGAATGAATGGAAAACTCAGGCAAAAGGTTCTAATTTACGTGTTCTGACATCTGTTGTTGATCATCAAAATGAGGAGGTAATTGAGTTAATTCCCGAAAAAGCGAGAGCTGGTTATGTCGCGGGGTTTTCGGATCCTGAATTTGTTCGAGAATTACCTAGCTTACATTTGCCATTTCTGTCGAAAAATAAGAAATACAGGGCTTTTCCGATTTCAGGAGATTCGATGCCTCCGGTAGTTTCAGGTTCGTTTGTTGTTGGTGAATTTGTTCAAGATTGGACGACTATTAAAGATGGAACACCTTGCATATTGGTTTCAAAGGAAGATGGAATCGTATTCAAGTTTTTGTATTCTCATTTGGATGATAATCAAACATTTTTATTGGTTTCTTCAAATCCAAATTTTGAACCTTATTCGGTTCATATTTCAGAAGTTCTCGAAATTTGGAAATTTGTTTCATATATCTCAAGTGAGATTCCCAACGTCAGAATGGATGAGCACGATTTGTTAACATCCTTTCGAAATTTGCATCAAGACATTTTCAGAATATTGAATAGAATTGATTCCAAGGCCTAATTTTTTCGTAGACTTTCAGTGTCGATTGCTTATCTTTGCCTCCAATTTAATTTTAGAAAAATGATTCGAATTACATTGCCGGATGGATCGGTTCGAGAATATGAAAAAGGTACAACTGCATTGGGTGTGGCTCAAAGTATATCAGAAGGATTGGCTAGGAATGTCCTTGCAGCGAAAATCAATGATGAAGTAAGAGATGCATCACTTCCAATTAATGAAGATGTTTCTTTGCAGTTGTTAACTTGGAATGATGACGAAGGAAAGTCTACAATGTGGCATTCCTCTGCGCATTTGATGGCAGAAGCACTTGAATTTTTCTATCCAGGAATTAAGTTGGCAATTGGTCCGCCAGTTACAAATGGATTTTATTACGATATCGATTTTATGGATTATTCAATTAAAGAGGAAGATCTAGTTAAAATCGAACAAAAAATGAAGGAGCTTGCGAAAGAGAAAAATGCTTTTGTTCGCAAAGAAATTTCTAAGGCTGAAGCAATAGCTTATTTTGAAGATAAAAACGATCCTTACAAATTAGAATTGCTTTCAGAGCTCGAGGATGGAACAATTACGTTTTACACGCAAGGAAATTTTACTGATTTATGCCGAGGTCCGCATTTGCCTGATACAGGATTCATTAAAGCTGTTAAGTTAACGGCAATTGCAGGAGCCTACTGGCGAGGAGATGAGAAAAATAAACAGTTGACGCGTATTTACGGAATTACGTTTCCAAAACAAGCGGAACTAACTGAATATTTAGAAAAAGTTGAAGAAGCGAAGCGTCGTGATCATAGAAAACTAGGAAAAGAACTTGAGTTGTTTACGTTCTCTCAAAAGGTAGGTCAAGGATTACCTATGTGGTTGCCAAAAGGTGCCGCATTAAGAGAACGATTAGAAAATTTCCTTAAAAAAGCTCAGCGTGCTGCAGGCTATCAGCAAGTTATTACACCGCATATTGGAAATAAAGAGCTATATGTGACTTCTGGCCACTACGAAAAGTATGGAGCCGATTCCTTTCAACCAATTAAAACGCCAGACCCAAATGAGGAGTTTTACTTGAAACCGATGAATTGTCCTCATCATTGTGAGATTTTCAAGTCAAAACCAAGATCCTATAAAGATTTGCCTGCTCGTTTTGCTGAATTTGGAACAGTTTATCGTTATGAGCAATCAGGTGAACTACATGGTTTAACGCGGGTTCGTGGATTTACACAGGACGATGCACACATTTTCTGTACCCAGGATCAAGTCAAAGATGAGTTTAAAAAAGTAATCGATATCGTTTTATATGTTTTGAAGACTTTGGATTTCAAGAACTTTAAAGCTCAAGTTTCACTAAGAGATAAAGTAAATCGATCCAAATACATTGGTTCTGAAGAGAATTGGGTGAAAGCTGAAAATGCAATCATCGAAGCTGCTTCCGAAAAGAATTTGCCAACTGTTGTGGAATATGGAGAGGCAGCATTCTATGGGCCTAAATTAGATTTTATGGTTCAAGATGCGCTTGGACGACAATGGCAATTGGGAACAATTCAAGTTGACTATAACCTTCCTGAGCGTTTTGAATTGGAGTATATTGGCGCAGATAATCAAAAACATAGACCAGTAATGATTCATCGAGCTCCTTTTGGTTCAATGGAGCGATTCTTAGCTGTATTACTTGAACATTGTGCTGGAGATTTTCCGTTGTGGTTGACTACCGAACAATTTATTGTTCTACCAATATCCGAGAAATTCAACGACTACGCACAAAAAGTTTCAGAATTCCTAAATAATTCCGATATTCGCGGACTTGTTGACGACCGAAACGAAAAAATCGGCAAGAAAATACGTGATGCTGAATTGGCTAAAGTTCCATTTATGCTAATTGTTGGTGAGAAAGAATGCGAACAAAATGAAGTTTCAGTTCGTCAAAGAGGAGTTGGAGATTTAGGTTCCGTTACGTTTGAGAAGTTTATTGACATGATAAATGTCGCCGTAAATCGTGAGTTGTCAACAGAAATTTAAAAGATTGAATGAGAAAAAACACAAGACCGTTTGTAAAAAGAGAAGAAGAAGCGCTACATCGTATCAATGATAAGATTTTTGCTTCGGAAATTAGATTAGTAATTGAAGGTGAAGAACCTCAAGTTTTGTCTGTTTCAAAAGCTATCGCTTTGGCTGAAGAACAAGAACTTGATCTAGTAGAAATTTCTCCAAATGCGAATCCTCCGGTTTGCAAGATAATGGATTACAAAAAGTTCTTGTACAATCAAAAACGTAAGCAAAAGGAGCTGAAAGCCAAACAAAGTAAAATTGTTGTAAAGGAAATCCGCTTCGGTCCAAACACTGACGATCACGATTTCAATTTCAAATTGGCGCATGCTAAAAAGTTTTTGGAAGAGGGAAGTAAAGTGAAAGCATATGTATTCTTTAGAGGTCGAACCATCGTCTTTAAGGATAGGGGTGAGATTCTACTTTTGAAATTTGCTCAAGAGCTTGCTGATTATGGCGTTGTTGAACAATTGCCAAAACTGGAAGGGAAGAAAATGATTTTAATGATTAATTCGAAGAAGAAATAATATTTAATGAATAATTTAGAATTTAAAGTTTAGAATGAAAAAGTAGAAAGGTAATCACCAACTTTACATTTTAAATTATAAATTTTACATTTAAAAGAAGCTGATATAGATGTTTAACTCAAAAAAAGAAGTAAAATGCCTAAAATGAAAACAAAATCCAGTGCTAAGAAGCGATTCACGATCACTGGAAGTGGGAAAATTAAGCGTAAACACGCTTTCAAAAGCCACATTTTAACTAAAAAGGCTACAAAACGTAAGCGTAACTTAACTCATGCAGGATTGGTTCATTCTTCGGATCTGTCTAATGTGAAGTTGCAATTATGTATGAAGTAGTAAATTGAGGTTTATTAAATTGTTTAACCAAGTAATGAGTAACTAAGATTCGCAATAACGAACACTCCTTATTAAAAAACTTAAAATTATGCCAAGATCAGTAAATCACGTAGCATCAAGAGCAAGAAGAAAAAACTTGATGAAACTAGCCAAAGGTTACTTTGGTCGCAGAAAAAATGTTTGGACCGTAGCAAAAAACGCCGTTGAAAAAGGGTTGTTATATGCTTATTCGGGTCGTAAACAAAAGAAAAGAAATTTTCGTTCACTTTGGATCACGCGTATCAACGCGGGTGCAAGATTACACGGAATGAGTTACTCAAAATTTATGGGTGAAGTCAACAAAAGTGGAATTGAATTAAACCGTAAGGTTCTAGCTGATTTAGCAATGAATCATCCGGAAGCGTTCAAAGCTGTTGTTGACCAACTCAAGAAATAAATTCAAAACTATATCAGCAGAAAGGCTATCTCACTCGAGGTAGCCTTTCTTTTTTAATAGAAAAAACTATTTTGTTGAAAAGTAATTAATCCCTTCAACATCGTTTGAATCGTACTTTGTAATTTTGAAAAAATTGCTACCCATGTTGAAGATTGGTGTTTTTGGTGCAGGTCATTTAGGCAAAATTCATATTCGTATACTAAAAGAATTAAGTTCTTATTTTGATTTGGTTGGATTTTATGATTCCAATGAAGAAACCGCTCGAAATGTGTCCCAAGAATTTGATGTTAAATTTTTCGCATCCGCCCATGAATTGATTAAGTCTGTTGATTGCATAGATGTTGTAACACCAACCATGTTTCATTATGAATACGCTAGTGAGGCAATGAAAATGCGTAAGCATGTTTTCATCGAAAAACCTTTGGCTGAAACAATGGAAGAGGCCAAAAAGTTAGTCGCTCTTTGCCATGAAGCAGATGTGAAAGTGCAAGTTGGTCATGTAGAACGGTTTAATCCAGCATTTCAGGCAGCAATTCCATATTTTAATTCTCCAATGTTTATTGAAACGCATCGTTTGGCTCAATTTAATCCAAGAGGTACTGATGTTCCTGTTGTGCTCGATTTAATGATTCACGATTTAGATATAATTCTTAGTGTCGTAAAATCGCGTGTTAAAAAAGTTTCGGCGTCAGGTGTTGCTGTTGTTAGCGACTCACATGATATGACGAATGCACGCTTAGAATTTGAGAATGGCTGTGTTGCAAATTTAACAGCCTCGCGAATTTCCTTGAAGAATATGCGAAAATCACGTTTTTTTCAAAAGGACGCATACATAAGCGTGGATTTTCTATCAAAGGAATTAGAAGTTGTTCGAATGCAAGACGTTGAAGGAGAACCAGATCCTTTTGATATTGTTCTTGAATTAGGAAAGGAAAATATGAAAAAGAAAATTCTAATTGAAAAGCCCGAATTACAAGAAGTAAATGCCATTAAGGAGGAACTTAAGTCTTTCCATGATTCGATAGTCAGTAACTCAACACCTAAGGTTTCAATTGAAAATGGTTTCGAGGCAATGGATGTAGCGCATGAAATTCTCAAAAAATTACATTAACAACCCAAGGTAATTAACAATAAATTTAGTTTCATTTCGTTTCGTTTGTATGTCTAGGGTATTGTTTTTTCTCACGGTTGTATTATTCGCTGGATGTGTTAAAAATAACCCCGATCCATCTTGGTTAGAAGTTAATGAATGGACATTGCAACCAAATGTCGGTTTATCGGGTTCAGAAGGTGAGTTGACGCATAATTTTTCTGAAGCTTGGGTTTATGTAAATGATGAAATCATAGGTGTTTTTGAAGTTCCATTTAAAATTCCGTTACTTAAATCTGGTTCAGTTAACATAAAGATTTTTCCAGCAGTGAAGAATAATGGTATTTCAGCTACAAAAAAAATATATCCTTTTATGGAAGTTTTTGAGGTGAATGCTGAACTTATCAAAAATCAAACACTTACCTTAAATCCGGTTACTAAGTATAAATCCATTACCCAGTTTTGGATTGAAGATTTTGAAGATCCATTAAATGTTAAAATTGACGTTGATCAAAACACTTCGGCACTTTTGACCACACCAACATCAAATCAAAACTTACAACCATTCAATGGAAATTTTTATGGTAAAATAAATTTGAATGTGGCTGATTCTTCTTGGATTGCAACAACTCGCGATCAATTAGCAATTCAAAAAGGTAGAGAAGCTTATTTGGAAATAGACTACTACAATACAAACTCATTGATAACTGGTGTGCTCTATGTTAATCCTGATAATTCAACTACAAATAATCCCCACATTACATTAACTCCTCAAGACATAAGTTCAATTCGTTGGAAAAAAATTTACATCGATTTAAAAGAATTAATTGGTTATTCACCAAATGGATCAAATATTCTTCAATCATTGATTGCAACCTTGGACGATGGTAAAACCGAAGGAGAAATACGAATTGATAACATTAAGGTAGTCTATTTTAATTGATGAAAACCAAAGTCTGGAAATTTATTTTAATTCTTTGTGATCTCGTTTCCGCGATTTTTTCTTGGTTTTGTTTTTTTTATCTTCGGCAAGAATGGATTGAGAAAAAAGAATTTAATATAGATTCCAATTTTTTGATCGGTCTTTTTATTTTGCCTTTGTTTTGGATCTTGTTTTACTTTATCCAAGGAACGTATCACGATGTGCGGAGGCATTTTCGTAGTAAAATATTCAATTTTACAATTGTTGCCTCAATTTTGGGTTCTATTACGTTGTTCTTCACGTTGATTTTGGATGACAATGTAAAATCATATCGAGACTACTACCAGCTATTCTTATTGCTTTTTGGTATTCATTTTTTGTTCACATTATTACCTCGTTTATTAATCGTAACTTTTTTAATAAAGAAAATAAGAACAAAAGGCGGAGGCTTTAAGACTTTAATTATAGGAGGAAACGAAAAAGCAATGGAGCTTTATCAAGAAATCTCCTCGCATCCGAAGAACGTCAACGAATTTGTTGGATTTGCTAATGTGAATGGGAAGGATAAACTATTAGAGGCTTACATACCTTTTTTAGGACATGAAAAGGATTTGGAATCAATAATTAAGCAATTTCCGATTGAAGAAATTATCATCGCCATTGAAGCAACTGAACATGATCGTTTGAAAAATATATTATTGCGAATTGATGATGGTATTAGAAGGATTAAGTTATTGCCTGATACATTTGAAATCTTGTCAGGTTCGATTAAAATGACTAATATATTTGGTGTCGCTTTAGTTGAAGTAATTCCCGATCCTATGCCTTATTGGCAGCAGGCTATCAAACGGATAATTGATCTTTTGCTTTCATTCTTGGCTATTTTATTATTGATCCCATTTTATTTATTCTCGGCTTTGGCAGTTAAATTTTCCAGTCCTGGACCAATTCTTTTTTTTCAGGATAGGATAGGGATTAACGGTCGTGTATTTAAAATAGTAAAGTTTCGGACAATGTATATTGATGCTGAACTTTCAGGCCCTCAGTTGTCCTCAGAAAATGATCCAAGAATTACAAAAATTGGTCGGTTTATGCGGAAAACAAGACTTGATGAATTCCCGCAATTTTTTAATGTTTTATTTGGTGATATGTCTTTGGTTGGTCCTAGACCCGAGCGCCAATTTTATATTGATCAGATTTTAACAAAAGAACCGCAATATTTACAATTAACTAGGGTGAGACCTGGAATTACATCATGGGGACAAGTAAAATATGGATACGCAGAAAATGTCGATCAAATGCTTCAACGAATGAAGTATGATCTTATTTATTTAAAAAATCGAAGTTTAGCATTGGATATTAAAATCATGCTTTACACAATAATTATCGTTTTAAAAGCGAAAGGAAAATAAAAACCCTTGTATTTTAAAGAAAGATTGATATCTTTGCAACCCAATTAAATAAATTATTAACCGAGGTTTCGCACCTCAATTTATAAACAAAAAGTATGGCAACGAAAATTAGATTGCAAAGACACGGAAAGAAAGGAAAACCATTCTTCCATTTAGTAGCTGCGGATAGCCGCGCAAAAAGAGATGGTAAATTCATCGAAAAATTAGGGACTTACAATCCAACTGCAAATCCAGCGATTATTGATATCGATTTTGAAAACACACTAAAGTGGGTTCAAACTGGTGCTGAGATGACTAATACTGCAAGAGCAATTCTTTCTTATAAAGGTGTTTTATATAAAAATCACCTATTAAATGGTGTGAAAAAAGGTGCTTTAACTGCTGAGCAAGTTGAAGAGCGTTTCACGAAATGGGTTTCAGACAAAGAGTCTAAAATTCAAAATAAAAAAGACGGTTTAGCTAAGAATGCTGCTGCAGAAAAGATAGCAAAACAAAAAGCTGAAGAAGAGGCAAATGCTGCTAAAGCTGCTGAAATTGCTGCAAAAAACACACCTGAAGTTGAAGAGCCAGCGGTTGAAGAAACTCAGTCTGAGGAACAAGCGACAACTGAAGAAGCATCTTCAACAGAAGAAACTTCAGCTGTAGAGGAAACCCCAGCTTTTGAGGATGCGCAAGCGGAAGAGTCAACTGAAGAGGAATCAGCTGAATAATAAATGAACTTAGAGGGATATTTTTACCTCGGTAAAATTGCGAAACTTCACGGATTTAAAGGTGAAGTTTCGTTGTTTTTGGACGTTTCTAATCCCAAGGATTATGAAAATCTCAAACGTGTTTTTGTCGAAATGAATGGTGTTTTAACTCCATTTTTCATCGACTCCCTAAAACCAAAAAACAAAGGCTTTATTGCTGTTAAATTTTCAGATGTAAATGATGAAAATGCAGCTAAAAAACTGCTCAAAAAATCAATATACTTGCCTGAAGAAGAATTAGCTGATTTGGACGATAATCAGTTTTATGATCATGAAATTTCAGGGTATCAAGTTGTCGACACGATTAAAGGAGATATCGGAATCGTTGATACGGTCATAGATCTAGTTTCCAATCCACTGCTTCGACTAGAAAAGGATGGAAAAGAAGTGTTGATTCCAATCTTTGAAGGACTTATTCAAAAAGTTGATCGAAAAAAGAAAATTCTCTATATTACTGCTCCTGAAGGGTTGATCGATCTTTATTTGGGTTGATATTCTTTTTTTTAAAATATTTCCAAATTTACTTATCATTCCAAAAGGTTGATCCATTTGGGTCAATAAATCGAAGTCTATCTTTCATAGGTAATTTAACGATATAATCAGGAAGCTTTGAGAATAATTCAGGGTAACGGATTGTGAAATTTTTATAGGTCTCATCTTGTAAATCAGGGTAAATAGACAAAGTATCACATATTGTATGAATTATAATTCGCCTTTCAATATAATTCGCTTTTAATATTTCCTTATGCACAAAATCCATGAGCCATTCGAAGTAGTTTTGGTTAAAACCACTTATCGCCTCGTCATAAAATAACCGATAAGCGAAATAACGCATTTTGGGAAACGCATAGACTTCTATTAAATCTCTACCTGAAAGTGTTAGATCCAAATATAGTTCCTTTCCTAGTTTGATTACACTTTCTTTAATTCCTTTCAAAAAATAATAACGCAAGAGCAAAGAATTAGCAAAAATATAATCTTGTAGGGATTTCAATGATTCATGAGGTTTTATATTTTTCAAGTAATAACCAAGACCAATTTCATAATCAGGTATCGAAAAACTGGGATCAGCTAGCAATTCGAAAAATCCTTCTCGAATAATAGGAAGTGAATGAAATTGCTTATAAAATTCCACATTACCGTTTGGATTACTCTTCAAACTTGCATAAACATCTTCCCCTAAT
>JACCDP010737416.1_pt1 | contig 14546 bp, 13 predicted proteins | sample 7445841 | NCBI WGS metagenome assembly JACCDP01 (sample SAMN15323441, study PRJNA562643) | freshwater metagenome | isolation source: river surface water | place: USA:Blue River Watershed | collected 2017-08-17 | reverse complement strand
GGCGCTGCAGGCCAGTGTGCGCGAGATTGCCGCAACGATCGCCGCCAAGTCGCCGCTGTCCATCCGCGGCACCAAGGAGCAGCTGAACTACGCCCGCGACCACTCCGTGGCCGACGGCCTCAACCACATCGCCACCTGGAACGCGGCGATGCTGATGAGCGAGGACCTGCAGAAGTCCATGATGGCCGGCAAAAATGCGGCGCCGTCTTTCAGGGACTGAGGCAGCAGGCATGGACGCCGGCACAGCAGCCTTCTACGACGACTATGCCAACCAGCTGGAAGCCACCGAGGCCAGCCGCAGCGCCATGCTGGGGCTGCTCGCGGCCACGCTGCAGCCCGGCGCCAGCGTGCTGGATGTGGGCACCGGCTCGGGCCGGGACGTGGCGGCGCTGCGGGACCTTGGCTTTGACGCCTTCGGCGTGGAACCCAACCCGGCCATGCGCGACACGGCGCTACGGCTTCGCCCCGGCCTGGCCGGCTGCCTGGCCGACGCCAGCCTGCCCGCGCTGGGCCGCCCGTTCTCAGACCGCTACGCGCAGGGCTTCGACGCCGTGGTGTGCAGCGCCGTGCTGATGCACGTGGCGCCGGCATCACTCGCCGCCGCACTGACCGCACTCGCGCATCAGCTGCGGCCGCCACGCCACCAGGAGCCGGCGCACCTTCGCCCGGCGTTGGCCTTGTCGCTCCCCGAGATGGACGCGGCCCATCTGCACGACGACCGGGATGCCGACGGCCGGCGCTTCCACAACCACGCGCCCGCACTCGTCGAGGCCTTGCTCGGCGAGCTGGGGCTGGCCACCGAGCGAGCCGACGTCAACGACGCGGTGCTCACCAGCACCGGCACCCGTTGGCACATGCGCGTGTTCAGGCGTCGCGCCGCGCTGTAGAACGCGGTCAGGGCGCGGGCGGCAGTGGGCAGAAGCGATCGCCACGCCCGCGCTCGAGCAGCCGCAGCCGCCGCTCCAGATCGACGATGTCTGCGGCATCGCACAGGAAGCGTTCGTCGTCGCCCGCCTCCCACCAGACACGCACGCACCGCAGCCACGCACCCAAACGCCGGCGCGGCAACGGGATGGCGATGATCAGGGGCCGGCGGGCGATGCGAAGCATGGCGGGTTCGTTCGTGACAGGTTGCGCCACGATAGATACCTGCACCGGCGCCGCCAAGGCACAGCACGCACGGCGTCGGGCCATGCTGTATCAACGGGCCGGCTGACACAGCGTGCAGGCGTCCCGATGTCTGAGCCGCTCGCGCATGCTTCAGTGCCGCAGTGTTTGCCGCGGCCCGCTGACGATCAATGCGGCGGCTGCCGCGCGGCGGCCGCCAGCGCCTTCATGCCGTTGCCGATCTGATCACGACGGCCTTGCGCGGCAGCGTCGAGGCTGATGTCGTCGTCGGCCATGGCCAGCCCGGCGTTCTCCAGCACCTGCCGCGCCTCAGCGACCGACAGCCCGAACACCGGGGCCAGCGTGCGCAACGGCGCACGCGCCAGCGTCTGCACGGCCAAGGCCGGCACCGACGGCTCGCCGCTCACCGGCCGCAGCAGCGACGTGCCCACCAGCAGCGCCAACGCGAAGGTCAGCAGCGCCACCGCCGGGCGCCGGCCGGCGAAATGGCGCTTGAACTGCGTGAAGTTGCCCGCCACGTGCAAGGCCGCCGCTGCCAGCACGCCCCAGCCCAGCCAGGCATGGATGTCTTCCTGCAGTGGCGAATGGCGGTGGAGAAACATCAGCACGCCGGTGCCGGCCATCAGCGCAAAGCAGGCCAGCAGCAACGGCGTGGCCCAGGCGCGCGACACGGTGGGGAAGTTCATGAGGAAAGAGTCCGGAAGCAACCGACGCACACGCCGATGAGAAGCGGGCGATCATCCGCACCCCACGTGAACGCTGCATTGCTGGCCGCCAAGCCCCTCCTCCAAAGGTTGCTATCGGGGCCCTTCCGATGCGGGGTTGACTTGCATCAGTGTTGCCGCCAGGCGCCGTGCCTAGAGTCGTGCATCGTCTGCTTGCGGCGGCCCGCGCCGCCCGCCTTCTCACCATGCTCGATTCCAAGAATGCTCACGTCTGGCTCGTCGGTGGCGGCATCGCCTCGATGGCCGCAGCCACTTTCCTGATCCGCGACGCCGGCCTGCCGGGCCACCGCATCCACATCCTCGAGGAACTGGGCATTGCCGGCGGCTCGCTCGACGGCAGCAGCTCGCCCACCCAGCCCGGCTACGTGACGCGCGGTGGCCGCATGCTGTGCGAGGAGGTCTACCAATGCCTGTGGAACCTGCTGGAAGGCATCCCGTCGCTGGAGAAGCCCGGCCTCTCCGTCCGGCAGGAAATCGTGGCCTTCAACGAGCAGGTGCACACCGAGGCACATGCCCGCCTCATCGGGCGCGGGCCGCGCATCCTCGATGCCCAGCAGTACGGTCTGAACGGCCGTGACCGTGCCGAGCTGACGCGGCTGCTCGCCACGCCCGAGGCGCTGCTGGGCGCCCGCCGCATCGACGAACTCTTCTCGCCCTCCTTCTTCGCCAGCAACTTCTGGCAGATGTGGCGCACCACGTTCGCCTTCCAGAACTGGCACAGCGCCATCGAGCTGCGGCGCTACTTCCTGCGCTTCCTGCAGGAGTTCCCGCGCATGCACACGCTGGCCGGCGTGCGGCGCACGCCCTACAACCAGTACGACTCCATCGCCGTGCCGCTGCAGCGCTGGCTGCTGGCCCAGGGCGTGGACGTGCGCTTCGGCCACCGCGTGACCGACATCGATTTCGACCAGCACGACCGCACGCGGCGGCGCGCGACCCAGCTGCATGTGCTCACCGCCCAGGGCCCGCAGGCCATCGCCCTCGGCGACGGCGACGCCTGCTTCGTGACGCTGGGCTCCATCACCGCCGACGCCACCTACGGCAGCAACACCGAGCCGGCGGAGCTCATCCGCGACCGGCGCGATGGCGCGTGGTCGCTGTGGGAGACGCTGGCCCTGAAGGCCGACGACTTCGGCCGCCCGCACACCTTCTTCAACGTGGACGACAACAAGTGGACGTCCTTCACGCTGACCATGCACGGCCGCACGCTGCTGGACCGCCTGATCAGCTTCAGCGGCAACGAGCCCGGCACCGGCGCGCTGATGACGCTGGTGGACTCCAACTGGCTGATGTCGCTGGTCGTGCCTCACCAGCCGCACTTCCCCGACATGCCGGCCGACACCTACACGGCCTGGGGCTATGGCCTGTTCGTCGACGCGCCGGGCAATTTCGTCGACAAGCCCATGGCGCGCTGCGGTGGTCACGAGATCCTGGACGAGCTGCTGCAGCACCTCGGCTTCGACGACATCCGCGCGGCAGCGCTGGCCAGCACCGATGTCACGCCGGTCATGCTGCCTTACGCCTCCGCGATGTTCGCGCCACGCAAGCCGACCGACCGCCCCCGCGTGCTGCCCGAGGGAGCGGCGAACTTCGCCTTCCTGGGCCAACACGTGGAGCTGCCGGAAGACACGGTCTACACCGTCGAATACTCCGTGCACTGCGCCATGCACGCGGTCTACCAGCTGTTCGGCGTGAACAAGCCCATTCCGCCGATCTATCACGGCCTGCACGATCCGCAGGTGGGCCTGCAGGCGCTGACCGCCGCGTTCAGCTGACCCGCTGAAGCATGGCGCCATCGGCAGCCGTGCCGGTTGTCGATTGGCGGGCGCGTGAATCGTCGAAGCAGTGGAACGACCTTGACCGGAGCCAACCCGCCATGCCCATCCTCCACCATTCGCCCCACCTGAACCCGCGCCTGTGCGTGGCAACGGCCCGCCACCTGAACGCGCCGGTGCGCTACCTGAAGGCCGCACCGCTCGACCCCGCGCAGTCGCCAGCATTCGCGCGACTCAACCCCAACCTGCGCGTGCCGGTGCTGGCACGCGACGACGGCAGTACGCTGTGGGAGACGGATGCGATCGCGTGCGAGCTGGCGCGGCTCGCGCGCCGGCCCGACTTCTTCCCCGAGGGCGCGCAACTGCCCGAGTTGCTGCGCTGGCTGAGCTGGACCGCCATGCACTGGGGCATGGCCGGCTCGGGTCTCTACTACCAGCGCCTGCTGGTGCCCCGCTACGGGCTGCCGCCGCTGGAGGACTCTGTCATGGCCCAGCACGAATCGGAGTTCAGGCGCCTGGCCACCGTCCTGGACGCTCACCTCGCGCGCCAACGCTGGATGCTCGGCGACAGCCTCAGCTACGCGGACTTCCGCGTGGCGGCCTTGCTGCCTTTCGGGCCGGCCATCGGGCTGGACCTCTCCGGCTACCCCGGCATCGCCCGGCTCGGCGCACAGCTGGACGAACTGCCCGCATGGCGTGACCCGTTCGCCGGCCTGTGACGAAGGCCGCGCGAGCAGGTCACGTCAAACGGGTCGTGCCGCCGCTCAAAACTGCAGGAAGCTGAAGCCGGCGCCCACGCTGGTCTGGCGGAAGTTGTAGTCGGTCAGCGTCTCGCCGTAGCCCCGGAACAGCTGCACATACCAGCGCAGGCCGTTGGGCTGGTCGCTGAAGACCGGGTAGGTCCACTCGAACTGCAGCGCGCCGTACTTGGCGTCCTTCAGCGTCGTGCGGTAGGTCAGCTGCGCCGTGTGCTTCTGGTGCGCCCAGTTGACCTGGAACTCACCCCGGCCGCGGAAGCCGACGAGGTCGGGGTTGTTGTCGGTGGCCGCGTCTTCGTTGAGCCGCTTGAGCAGCCGCGCCACGACCGACCAGTCGCCGCGCTCGAAGCCCGCCACGACGTTGACGCGGTTCCAGCTGCGCGACAGCGGGTCCGATTGACCATTGGACTGGTGCGTCAGCCCCAGCTGCGCATAGCGCCACTGCCAGCCCAGCGGCAGTTGCCGCCACGACTCCGGCGTGGGCACGACGTACATCAGCTCGGGCTCATAGTCGCTGTTGCGAAAGGGCTTGGAATCCTTGCCGTTCCAGATCTGCCACATGGCCTGCTGCGTGAAGCCTGCCCACAGGTCGGCGCCCGGCAAGCCCACGTCCTGCGCGAGCTTGGTGCGCAGCGACAGCTGGAACTTGGCCTCCTCGCGCTTGTAGTTGGGCTGCTCCACGATGGCCTGGCTGGGCGACTGAGGTGAGCGATTGATGCGGCTGGTGCGGTGCAGCGGCAGCACGTAGTTGGCGCGGTAGCCGACGAAGTTGAAGACGCCGCGCTTGTCCTGCGGGTCCAGCTCCCAGAACTTGGACATCAGGCTGGGCGGCTCCTGCCGCTCTGCGGCGACCGCCACGACCTCGCCCTTGGGCGCCAGCAACGAGGTCGATGCCGGCACCGGCGCTGCGGCGGGCGCACCGCCCGCCGGGTTCTCGGCATACGCCGGTGGCGCTGCCGGCGCCACGGCGCGGCCCATGGCCTTGTCGTAGCAGGCCAGGCGGTCGGCGGGCGGGCCGATGTCCGCGCACTTGTCCAGGGCCGCCGGGTCTGGCGGCGTGCCCTGAGCCACAGCCACCATGGTCACCTGCGCCGACACCATCACCAGCGCCGCCGGCCGCCACCGGCCCTTTGCCCTCTGTCTGCTCATCACGCCTCCCTTTGCGCTCGCACGTCATCGCCGGTTGCTCACGGGCAGCGGCGACGCGGCGCAGTCTAGGGGGCGGGAAGCGCCGGCACACCCCGGCGGCGGCGCACTGCGCTTGTAGGCGAGGGACGACAACAGCGCCCGTACGCCCCGGCGCCACCAGGGGTCGCCAGGGCCGCCAGCGCGACCTGGCCTTGGCCTCACCGGGCAGCCAGCAGCTTCTCCATCTCGTCCATGATGGCGTCCATGCGGTGGATGACCGCCTGGTAGGGTGCCGGCGTCGCCATGTCCAACCCCGCGTTCTTCAGCGCCTGGTACGGCGCCACCGAGCCGCCGCTGGCCAGCAGCTTGAGGTAGTTGTCGCGCGCGCCGGGCTTGGCGGCCAGGATGTCCTCGGCGAAGTGCAGCGCCGCGGTGATGGACGTGGCGTACTGGTACACGTAGAACGGCCGGTAGAAGTGCGGGATGAAGGCCCACTCCTGGCAGTAGGCCGGGTCGATCTTCATGACGCCCGCCGCGTCGCCGTGATAGTCCTTCAGCAGCTGGCAATACAGCTCGGTCATGCGCTTGCCGTTCAGCGCCTCGCCCTTGGCGGCGGCGTCATGCGTGTTCAGCTCGAACTCGCCGAACATCGCCTGGCGGAAGAAGGTACCGCGCAGGCGCTCCAGCGCGTAGCCCAGCTGAAAGAGCTTTTCCTCCTTCGTCGCGGCCTGGCCTTGCATGTACTGGCTCAGCAGCACCTCGTTGGCCGTGGACGCGATCTCGGCGATGAACAGCGAGTAGCCGGCCGTCTCGTACGGCTGCGCGCGATTGGCGATGGCCGTGTGCATCGCATGGCCCCACTCATGCGCGAAGGTGCTGACCGACTCGAACTCGCCCTGGTGGTTCAGGAACACGAACGGCGGCGCGCCATAGACGCCATCTTGATAGGCCCCGCCGCTCTTGCCCGGCGCGGGCATGGCGTGCATGGTGCCCGCCTTCAGCGTGGTCTTCAGCAGCGCCTGGTAGTCCTCGCCCAGCGGCTTCGTGGCCGCCAGCGTCAGCGCGGCGGCATCGTCCAGGCTGTAGGCCTTGTTCTGCGTGACCAGCGCGGGGTAGATGTCGTAGTAGTGCAGGTCCGGCAGGCCCAGCATCTTCTGGCGCAGCTTGAAGTAGCGGTGCAGCGTGGGCAGGCCCTTGTGCGCCTCAGCCACCAGCGTGCGGTAGACGGCCTCGGGGATCTCCTCCGCGCCCAGGCTCATGGCCACGGCGCTCGGGTAGTGGCGCAGCTTGGCCATCGTGGTGTCGTCCTGCACCACGTTGCCCAGCGTCACGCCGTAGGTGTTCTCGTACTGCCCGATGGCGCCGAAGAAGGCGTCGAAGACCTGCTTGCGCACCGCGCGGTCGGGGTGCTGGCGCAGCAGGCCGTACTTGGTGCTGTCCAGGCGCTCGGCCTTGCCGTCCACGGTCAGCTCGGGCCACTTGGTGTCGGCATTGAACAGCAGCGTGCGCACATCGCCGGTGGCGCTGCGCACCGGGCCCAGCGCGGCCAGCGCGCCTTCGGTCTCGGCGCTCAGCGTGTGGCGGGCCTGGCGCAGGCTGTTGCGCAGGTGCTCGGCATGCTTCTTCAGGCCCGGCTCGGCCTTCAGGAAGGCGGCCACCTTGGCTTCGCCCAGCGACTGGATCTCGGGCTCCAGCCAGGCGATGGCGCTGTGGTACTCGCCGTCGAGCTGCCCGGCGAGGTTGCTGCGTTCCTGGTTGGCCGCGTCGCGGTTGTCGGTGCTCTGCGTCATGCTGGCATACACGCGCAGGCGCTCAAAGCGCAGGTTGGCTGCGCTGATGGCGTCCAGGCCCGTGCGCAGGCTCTTGGCACTCTTGCCCAGGCTGCCCTTGAGCGCCGTGAGCTTGGGCAGGTCGGCCAGCAGCGCCTTGCGGGCCGATTCCCAATCGGCCGGCGTGGCGAACAAGGGGCTCAGGTTCCAGGTGGTGGGCAGCGGCTCGGCGCGCACGGCGGCCGGAGCCGCCAGGGCCAGTGCGGTGGCCAGGCTCAGCGCGACAGCGCGGGAAAGAGGCAGTGTCTTCATGGAGAAGGCGTAGCGGTGGTCCAAAACCCCGCAGTGTCGCCAACTCTTGGGCGGCTGACCGAAGTGACGGTGCTGCCGGCCAGCCGCCCACCCCACGCAGGGGGCGGGCGGCCCTGCCGTCAGCGCTTCATTGCGCTCATTGCGGCTTGTACGTCACCGTCAGCGTGTAGCTGCCGGCGCTGTAGCCCTTCAGCAGCACGTAAGCATTGCCGTTGGCCGTGACGCTGATGCTGCAGCTCTCGGTCGCCGTGCTGCCCGTGGACTTGCAGTCGTAGGTGCTGGTGGTGGGCACCGCCGTGCGCCGGGCGTAGAGGTCGATGTCGCCCGTGCCGGTGGTGCTGGCCTTGAACGTGCCCACGCCCGCCTTGAACGGGCCGAAGCTGCGCGTCTGATTGAGCGTCAGGCTGCCGGTGAAGGTCTCGGTCTTGTCCGGCGTGGTGCCACCGCCACCACCGCTGCCGTCGCTGCCCAGCTCCACCATGTAGGCCAGCGCCATGCGCGCGAACTTCAGCGCATGGTCGGCCTGGCTGCCGGTGTTGGCGTAGGTGTCGTTGGCGGTGTGGATGTAGGGGTCGTCCTCGCCCATCGCTGCCTCGAAAGGCATGGTGGCGTAGTAGCCCTTGGCCGTCCAGGAGGCGTGGTCCGAGCAGGCGTAGCCGCACTTGTCCGTGCCCACCTTCAGCGTCGGCAGATAGGTCTTGATGAGGTTGGTGACGAAGGTGTTCTGCGCGCTGTCGGTGTAGTCGGTGTAGATGTAGATGTCGTTGGCCGAGCCCTTGTAGTTGGTCATGTCCAGCTGCATGACGCCCACGACATTGGTGCCGGCGTTGGCGAAGCTGGTGGCAATCTCCTGCGACCCGCGCAGGCCCACCTCCTCGGCGGCATAGGCCATGAACTTCAGCGTGCGGCGCGGCTTGTAGCCGTTGGCCACCAGCGTGCGGAACACCTCGGTAAGGCTGGCGATGCCCGAGGCGTCGTCGTCGGCGCCCGGCGCGCGCGTGGTTTCGCTCGTGCCGGCCTGGTTGATGGAGTCCAGGTGGCCGCCCAGCACCACCACCTCACTGGCGTTGTCGGTGCCCTTGATGGTGGCGATGACGGACTTCTGCTTCCAGCTCGCGTGCGTGAACTGCTCCACCGTGATGTCGCTGCGGCCGGCGGCCAGCGTCGTCCAGCGCTGCTTGAGCCAGTCCGACGCGGTCACGCCGGCTGCCGTCTGGTAGTAGCGGTTCACGTTGGCCGACAGGTCGACGATGGTCTGGCCGATGTTGCTCGCCTGCATCTGCGAGAGCATGGGCGTGACGACGCTCTGCTGGTCGATGACGTAGCTGGGCCGCGTCACGGCCAGGGCCGCCGCCGCCAGCTTGGCGTTGCCGGCGTGGCGCTGCAGCGTGGCCAGGCCCTCGGCCTCGCTGGTGTGGAACATGAAACCGCCACAACGGCGCAGCTCACGGTGCACGGCGGCCGACAGCTGCAGCAGGTCGTCTTCGTCCACCTGCACGAGATGGATGCTCTCGGTGCGGCCGGCCGCGGCCGCCGAGGCTGCAACGCCCGCCAGTTGCGCCGTGGGCACCGCGCTGGCGCTGGGCGCCACGGTGGTGTGCTTTTGCAGTTGCGCCAGGGCGGCGTCGCCCAGGCTGATCCAGACTTTGTCGCCCGCATGGGCCAAGGAACACAGCGCCAGCAGGCCGGCGACGGCCAGGGGCTTGGGTTGGAAACGCATGGTGGATTCCCGATCAGGGTGGATGAACTCGGGACCCCGGCCCGGCCGGTTCATGGCCGCCGGGCACCAGCAAGGGTCCCGAACGCGAGCCCGCCGACAGCGTGAACAGCGAGCGCGCCGATGCTCGGGCGACCCCGCGCCGCCAGCAACGGGGGTGGGCCTGTCCCTGGATCCAGGGCCTCCCCAACACGGAGAGCCCCAGTTGGCGGCACCGCGCGCAAGACCCGGCCCGAGGGCGGCCACAGCCGACAGGACGACGGGCTGGTTTCCGACCGGGCCGCGCCGGCCCCGGGCGTGCAATGAACACCCCCACTTTGGAGATCTGCATGCTCAACAAGACCTTCCTCGCCACCTGCTTGGCCGCCAGCGTCGCCATCGGCACGGCCGCCGTGCCCACGACCGCCGCGGCCCAGGTGTCCGTGTCCATCCGCACGGCGCCGCCGGCGCCCAAGTACGAGGCGGTGCCGGCTCCGCGCCGCGGCTACGTCTGGGTGCCGGGCTACTGGAACTGGAACGGCCATCGCCACGTGTGGCAATCCGGCGTCTGGGTCAAGGAGCGCCGCGGCTATTCGTACGTGCAGCCGAACTGGGTGGAACGTGACGGCCACTGGGAACTGCACCGCGGCAACTGGGCGCGCGGCGACGCCGACCACGACGGCGTGCCCAACGGCGCCGACCACCGCCCCAACGACCCGCATCGACGCTGAGCGTTCGGCGAGGCGTCGCCGACGCCTCACCGATCACCGGCCTCGGCCCGCGCTGCCGCGCCGTGATGGCAACGGCTGGCGCGGCCGGGGGCCGACCGCCTCCGTCGCGACGGGGGCACAGATTTACGTGCGATTTCCGCGCACGGTGACTTCCGGCATGGTGACCCCCGCAGCCGCGCGGCTATGGTGCGCGCTTCGTTTTTTCCCGTACGGAGCTCTCGCTTGAACCTTCGCGCCATTGGCCTGGCCGCCGCCCTGTGCTGCGCCGGCATCGCCCACGCCGCCGCCGTCCCCGACTTCGTTCCCGACGTGGACACCGACCAGTCGGCCTGCACCGACTTCAACGCGTGGGCCAACAACCGCTGGATCAAGGCCAACCCCATCCCCGGCGACAAGAGCCGCTGGGGCAGCTTCGACGCATTGGCCGAGAAGAGCCTGAACGCGCAGCGCGGGCTGGTGGAAGACGCGGCCAAGAATGCCGACGCCGCCAAGCGCGGCTCCATCGAGCAAAAGATCGGCTGGATCTACCGCGCCGCCATGGATGAGGACGCCATCGAGCGCGCCGGCTTCACACCGATCAAGCACGACCTCGCCGCCATCGCCGCGCTGAAGACGCGCGCCGACATCGTCACCTGGCTGCAGAACGCCCACGCCCGCGCCGAGACGCGTGCCTTCAGCTTCGGCGTCAGCGCCGACTACAAGAACGCCAAGCGCCAGATCGCGTTCGCCAGCCAGGGTGGCCTGGGCCTGCCCGGCCCCGAGTACTACAGCAAGGACGAATACGCCAAGCTGCGCGCCGCCTACCTGGCCCACATTGCCAGGCTGTTCGAGCTGACCGGCACGCCGGCCGACGAGGCCGCGTCGCGCGCCAGCGCCGTGATGGCACTGGAAACGCAGCTGGCCGCAGCCTCGTTCCTGCGCGTCGAGTTGCGCAAGCCCGAGAACCAGTACCACTTCGTCACCATCGACGAGGCCAACAAGATCACCCCGCACTGGAATTGGGCGCAGTACTTCAAGGTCATGAAGGTGGACGCCGGCGTGAAGAGCGCCGGCGGCTTCTCGCTGTCGCAGCCCAAGTTCTTCGCCGCGCTCGACGCGCTGCTGGCCGAGGCACCGGTGACGCAGTGGCAGGCCTACTTCGCGTTCCATGCCATCGACAGCGCCTCCCCGGCGCTCTCCAAGGCCTTCCAGGACGAGAACTTCGCGTTCTACGGCAAGACAATCAACGGCACGCCCGAGCAGGAGCTGCGCTGGAAGCGCGCGCTCGCCGCCGTCAACGGCAGCATGGGGCAGGCGCTGGGCCAGCTGTACGTGAAGGCCTATTTCCCGCCCGAATCCAAGGCGCGCATGCAGGTGCTGGTGGACAACGTGCGCAACGCGCTGAAAGCCCGCATCGAGAAGCTCGACTGGATGAGCGCCGAGACCAAGGCCAAGGCCATCGCCAAGTGGCAGACCTTCCTGCCCAAGATCGGCTACCCCGACACCTGGCGCGACTGGGGCGGCCTCACCGTCTCGGCTGACAGCCACTACGCCAACCTGCGCGCCGCCCGCGCGTTCAACCAGCGCTACCAGTTGGCCAAGATCGGCAAGGCCACCGACCGCTACGAGTGGGGCATGACGCCGCAGACCGTCAATGCCTACTACAGCCCGTCCACCAACACGATCAACTTCCCCGCCGCCATCCTGCAGCCGCCGTTCTTCTACGCCAAGGGTGACGACGCCATCAACTATGGCGGCATCGGTGCCGTGATCGGCCACGAAGCCGGCCACGGCTTCGACGACCAGGGCAGTCAGTTCGACGGCGAAGGCAACAACGCCAACTGGTGGACGGCCGAGGACCGCCAGCGCTTTGAGGAGCGCGCCAACAAGCTCGTGGCCCAGGCCGACGAGTTCGCGCCCCTGCCCCAGTACCCCGACAAGCACGCCAATGGCCGGCTGACGCTGGGCGAGAACATCGGCGACCTCGGTGGCCTGAACATGGCCTACGACGCGATGCTGGCAGCCACGGCCGGCCAGCCCGACCCCATGCTCGACGGCCTGAGCCGCGACCAGCGCTTTTTCATGAACTGGGCCAAGGTCTGGGCCGGCGCCATCCGTCCCGAGGCCCAACTGGTGCGCCTGAACACCGACCCCCACGCGCCTGCCGCCTTCCGCACCAACGCCGCGCCGTCCAACATGCCGGCCTTCGCCAAGGCCTACAGCTGCAAGGCGGGCGACGCCATGGTCCGCCCCGACGACAAGCGCGTCATCATCTGGTGATCAGCCAAGCGCTCCGCGCTGGACACCCGAAGGCCTGCGATGCAGGCCTTTTTTTTCGCCGCTTCGCGCCCTCGTCAACGAGCCACGTGATGGCAGCGCAAGCCCTGCGCCCGACGTCGCGCGAGCAAGCGCACCGCCGGGCAAGACACCTAGATTCGCATTGACAGCCCATTAGGCCGCGTGTTGCACTGCCCCGCTGTTGCCGCGCCATGCGGCCGCCAGCATTCCTGATTCGTCGACGTTCCCCCCATGTCCAGCGCGAAGGAAAGCAACCATGCCAGGCTCCCCCACACCGGCCCAGATCGCCCAGGTTCAGGAGAACATCAAGAACCTGCAGGCACTCAACGATTACGTCTACACCTACGGTCAGAACAAGATCCTCAATGCCTATCTGCTGCTCTCCGAGCAGGACAACAGCGACCTCGGGCTCAACATCGGCCTGAACATCCTGGAAGGCGTTTTCTGGGCCGTCGGCTCGGAGTTCGGGCCCGTCGGCAACTTCCTGGCCTCGTTCGGCTCGGGCATGGTGTCGTACTGGGCGTCCAGCGCCAACACGCCGCCAAGCCTGAACACGACGTTCTCGGACATGATCAACCGCATCAGTGCGACCTTCCAGGCCTTCGACGCTCAGATGGCCGTCTACTACAACAACGTCGCGGGCAACTGGAACACGTCGTTCAGCTTCAACGGCAAGACGGGCACGCTCTCCGATCTCGCGACGATGACGGTGCCGACCGAGCACGACACGGCCTTCCAGCCGCTGGCGGCGGCCGGCATCTTCGCCCTCGACCAGCAGATCTGGAAGACGGTCATGCAGAAGAACTACGTCGTGACGTTCTGGGACGGGCAGCCGGTGATCTTTCCGGGCACCCAGAACAACCCGCCGGTCTCATGGGCGCAGGGCTTCATTGCCGTCAACCCGGCCTACAGCGTCGGCTGGAACTGGCACAACAGCTCCGGCTGCGGTGACACCAACGGCTGGGAAATCCAGGAATACAACATCGGCACGGGCGCCGGATTTTTCAGCGACGGCTCGATGAGCAATGCCGCCTGCGCCTATCTCTTCATCGACAGCTGCGGCGGCCAGGTCATCAACGCCCACGGGCTGTTCTATCGCAACGACGTCTTCAACAACCTGGGCATCACGCACAAGACACAAATCGTGCCGTCAGGCGGCATCCCGGTGGCGGCGACGCAGCTCTCGGTGGGCTACCTGCGAGCCATGAAGGAAGGGCGCACGCTGGGCAAGCTCATCGAGCGGGAGGGACGCGAGTCGGTCCAGCAGCGCATCGTCGAGAAGGCTCACGCCGACTCGGTGTTCGCCCGCAACCTCGCCATGCGCCCGCGCCAGACGCTGGAAACCTTCCTCGGGGTCAAGATCCCCGAAGTGGTCAACCTGAGCGTGGTGGTCGAGGACGGCCGAACCTTCGGGCTGGTCGTGCCGGCGAAGAAGCCGGATCAGCCGGCGCTGCTGACGTGAGGGGCGCGGCGCCCTCGGGCGCGCATCTCCTCAGAAGACGGGGATCAGGTGCGGCCGGCCGGCCACCAGCGTGACCACACGGCGAGGCAGATGCAGCAGCGGCGTGGTGCCGGCACGGGTAGCGCGGGCCACGGCGGCCTGCGCGGCCTGCAGCAGCGCCGGCAGCGTGGGCCGCTCGCCACGGCATTGCGAGCGCGGGATGACGAGCGCGAGGTCCAGGCTGCTGGCGCCACCAGCGTCCGGCGCTTCAACTTCCAGCCGCGCGTTCACGACCACCGTCGAGGGCGTGCTCAGGCACAGATCGAGATCCGCCGCGACGATGTCGTCGTCGGCCACCGGCAGCGGGTGCAGCACCGGCGCCTCGGGAGAGAAATTCTTCAACATGGCGAGCATCATGCAAACGGCATGTGACAGTTGCCATCGGGCGCGCTGCCAGACGCCTGTAGGACGAGGCCGACTCAACCCGCGCCCAGCGGCCGAACGAGCCGTACCGTGGGTCGCGCAAACAACCGCCCGATGAGGGTGCGCGCAAAGAAGTAGTCGTTGCGCAGCTTCTCGCCCAGCGCATCCAGCCCGACGCGGCCGGTCGGATCGCAGGGGATGTCCAGGCCGGCATCGCCGGCGCTCAGCGGCTCGAAATGCAGCAGGTGGGTGGCCTCTGCCGCGGCGGTATCAGGCTTGGCGAACATCGTGACCTCCATTGAGCGTGACGACAACACGAACCCAATGTGCCGCTGCGCTGCGGGCAGGGCTGTAGGCGGCCGGGCCCGCCACGGGCCGCGTGC
>JACCDP011446708.1_pt1 | contig 14548 bp, 13 predicted proteins | sample 7445841 | NCBI WGS metagenome assembly JACCDP01 (sample SAMN15323441, study PRJNA562643) | freshwater metagenome | isolation source: river surface water | place: USA:Blue River Watershed | collected 2017-08-17 | reverse complement strand
AGGGTAAGGCTGCGGGTAAGGCTGCTGGTAAGTTTGCTGCGGGTAAGGCTGCGGCAGGTAAGGCTGCTGACCCTTCTGCTTCTCGTAAGACTCTTAAAAACTCATTCTCATTTTCAGCCGCTCTCCTTGATCTTGTGCGACTGGCAATGCTGTTCCCATTTCCTGTTGCCGCTTTTCGGGTAAGCCTTGGAAAATAAGAATTTATCGGTCGTGCTGCCGCTGCCGCTGGTTTACGTCTGCTTGCTCGTGTTTTTATAGGTTCTCCTGCACCTGGTGCTGCTGCTCCATTTGCACCAAGAAAAGCATTCATGGGGCCTACTATTCTGGGCGGTTCAGGGGATTCTGTAGAAAACCCTGGGGAAGGAGTTCTACTTTTGCTTTTGCCTATTGTTATATTGGCTTCTTCAGGAACGGGCGAACCCGGTGGAGCGAAAAAACCATTATTGTTTTTTTCCAAATATCGTCTGTATTGTTCTGCTAGATTTGGTGATCCAAACGCTGCAGGTCTATTTTCAGCGGGCATTTCTGCTAAAATGTTTGAAATGGAGGGAGTTCTAGCCATGACTCTCCCTGGAAAAAGAGTAATTTTCTTTCCTTTTCCTTTTTCATTTTCCACTGTGACTTTGTATTGATTTTTGTTCAGGGGATCTAATCCTTCTCGTAATCTTTGATACATACCTTTAAAAAATTCTCCCTTCCTCGTGTCATCATCGCAAAAGTCTGCTTCTTTAATATAGTTCAGCACACGGTTCATTTTTGCAAGAATGAGTCTTTTGGTGCGCGGTTTCCAAACCTCTTCAAAATACTTTTCAGGATTCTCCAGAAATCGTTTGGGATTCTCTGACCAACAGTATGCTTGAACAGGATTTGGGAATCGGATCCATTCATCTTCGCCTACCTTTACACGAACAACAGAGATTTGGGGTTTTGCTTCTGCAGTTTCTCCAGATGTTTCTCCTCTTGTTTCAAAATAGATTCTTTCCAAAATAGTATCAATCCGAGATTCTTCAATCTGTAAGTTACAGAAGTTCTTGAGTTTTCGCAAGTTTTTATTTTCTGATAGTGAATTTCCATTATTTGTATTGTCAGTTAGAAAAGGCTGTGTCAAAAAATAGGTCTCATTTTTAATGTAGTTACAGTGATTATGGGCATATTCATATTCAGTGTGAAGGAGTTTTTCCTGAACAGGATCTCTTGCTAAATACAAAAGTTCTAAAACAGCATGCCCTAACTTGACAGGCATCACATGTTCACAGGTTGCTCTATCCAACATTGGATTAAACATAGAGACCTTTTCATCTTCTTCTGTTTGGTCAATAATACTTGCCCATCTTCCGATGGGAAATCCACAGAGCCAACAGATTGTATCTTTTGTAGGGGGGCCTAGAACGGCTCGACACTGTTCATGAACACCATGGCGCTCATACAAATTGCGAGTACTGGGTGATGTATAGATTTCCAAAGCCCTAGAGAGCCCTGTTGTGGATCGTAAGACAGGAGGACCTTTGGGCTTCTTTTCTTTTTCCACTTCATTTGTGGGACTTGGTGAACGAGATTTTCTTGTTCCTTTTTCTGCTGCTTTTTTTTTCATATCTGCTTCCAAAAGAGCTTTCCAAACAGAATAGGATTCAATCCTCGGTAATTTCCGTTCTTTTTTTACACCCTCTTTTTTTGCACGCCCTGGCATTCTATTTCGTATCTATAAAAAGTGTGGAACACTTCCTTTTATTCTTTATTGTTCCTGAGAGTCCTTGTTTTCCTCTTCATCTTCGGGGCGATGACTCATGGTTCGCATGACTGTTGCGTATTGAGTCTGTGCCCGTGTTGCGAAAGGAGAGAGGAATGCATTGGGTGATCGGTGAAGAGGGCTTGCAGAGCGAGGAGAAGTGGGTGGAACAGGGCGAGTGTGAGAGCGAAGTCCTCGCGTCATAGAGATAAAGGCCGAATGTTGGAGAAGTTCTACCGTCTGATGCGCATTGGCGGAACCCCGCTGATTTACAACCTTGATCGCCTCCTGCAGATCCTCCAGAAGCATAGGCTTGAGAGGATGGTCCTGAATGGTTTCATCCATCTGAATTTCTGTGATAAGTCCCTCAATCTGGGCCTTCACTGCGGAACTGTAAGACTTGACAGCCTGCTGAATCAGATCAGCAGTGCGTTGCCGTAGTTTGGCAATATGAATCGCGAGTGGGATCTTTTGACCAGTCGTATAAGCCGTTGGCTCAACAATCTCATCAATCCTGTTGAGATTGCTCATGTCCGTTCCCTTGATGCGGACCGGACCCTTGGAAGGATGATTGTGGAAGAGAATCACAATCTCTGCATCTGCATAGATGTCTCCCACATAGATTGTGGTGACTCCTGCAGGATCGGTGTCACAAGGATAGGAAGTATCTGCGACAGCACCTGGAGGAAGTTGCACCTGCACTCCTTGCGCAGACACACTCACGAGGCCTCCTAGAATATCACCAAAGACTGTTGCAACATCCTCCAGATTCTTCACCACATTGTAGGCTCCACCACCGACCTTTGCCATCTGCGTCAGAAGTTCTGCGTTGTGATCCACACCATACGCCACACAAGTAAAGGTCAGACCTGCATGTTCTGATTGGATCTGCTTGATGATGTTGAGAAGCCCTCCTTCCTGTGTCACTCCAACATTTGCATGACCATCGGTCAAAACAATCACACCTTGCTTGCGTCCTGAGTCCTCTCCTTCTACTAGGTTTCGCACTTCTAGAAGGCCTGCACTGAGATTTGTGCTTCCATCTGGCTTCAGACTTTCTACACGATATTGGATAGCCTGACGATCTTCATTCCGAGGTGTAGCCCTAGAAAGAACAATCTTAGCATTGTCTGCAAATGTCACAAGGGAAATACGGTCATCGGGGCTGAGAAGAGAGAGAAGAAGATTCACAGACTTCTTCACAGATCCAAGTTTGTTTTGCTCTTCCATAGAACCACTGGTGTCACAGAGGAGCATCATATGAACAGGTTGACGAGTGTTGCGGCTCAATCCCTTTAGGATGAGACCCGCCTTCTTATTTTGATTTGTCGTATCACACGACTCTACGTAAGTTGCTTCAAAATTCATTTCTACTGATATCATGTTTTTGAAGGAAAAATTCAATTTTTATGCAACTCCTGGGATGGTGGGAAGTCCCAAAGACACTCCATTTACTGTCATCACATCAAACGGTAGTCTGTCTTTCAGATTGTTGGGGGCAAGATCATACAAAAAAGGAAGAGCCTCTGCAACATCAAGAACAGGAGGTTTGGGAAATCCATTAAACTCACTCGCTGTGACACTTGTGTAAGCACCCATTTCAGGGAACCAGAGCCAATCCCCCACATCCAACTCTTCCATAGAGTAACTTTTTGCAATCATATCCAAACTATCACATGTGCGACCAAACAGAACTCCTTTGGATGCTTTCCGAGGTTTTGTGTCAGATCCTGTATGAGGAATACGAATCCAAAGAGGGATCTTCTGATCAAAGGGAATGCAGGAGAACTGACCATACAAACTGTCATCTATCGTATAGCGCCAACCATTTCCGTCATTCAATGGTTTTTTCCCAATGACTTGGACAAACAGATCAAAGGAGGAAGATGAAAAGAAGCGACCAGGCTCGGCAATATATGTAAACTTCTTCTCTTTGTCCATTGCACTTCTGATCTCTTTTGCATAGTCTACAAAAGAGCCACGCTGAGATGATTCTGATAAAAATCCTCCACCAATATCCACAAGACTGGGTGTATGACCCTCGCTTTTTATAATGGACATACATTGATGAGCCAAACCAATAGCAGAACTATATTGTTTTTTGTCTTTACAACCTGAACCTACATGAAAACTGATTCCAAGAATAGGAAGATTCTTGGATTTCGCATACTTTGAGAGATCTTTGACTTTGCTTGGAAAAATGCCAAACTTGCGTGAAAAGGGCATCAAACTTCCTTTGTCCTCCACCAAAATACGAATCAAACTGGAACCGGTATACTCAACACTGGATACCTTGTCTATTTCTTCAAACGAATCAATCACTGTTGTGGGAGTGCCCAACTCCGTTGCAATCTTCAAATCCCTGATAGGTTTACAGGGATTGGCATAGACGACCTCCTTCTTCATTTCTTCTTTGGAAAAGCCGAGAGCAGCGACTTCCTGGAGTTCTCTTCCACTCGCGCAATCAAACCCACTTCCATACAAAGACAGTGTTTTTAACAAGAGAGGGTCTGGATTGGATTTCACAGCATAATGGGCTTTTACATCCGGAAGATGGGTTGACCATAGATTCCAACTAGACTGAACACGATTGCGAGCAAACACGTAAAACGCACCGGAATCGGAGCGGAAATTTCTGACAAGGGCCGTAAGTTTCTCCAGTGTGATCCGATAGTAAGGAATGCGAAAAAAAATCTTAGGTTCTTTTCTTTTTCAATGTTTTTCTCTTTTTTCTGCGACCCCCTTCTTTCTCGTTGCTTTGAAACCTTCCATTGTTGGATTCATTATTTGAAGGTATATAGTTTCTTAGAGCCTCATCATACACAGAGGCACAGCGATCTACCCATCTTTTTTTGATGGCATTAGAGTTGTATTGAAATCCAGAGGAAAGATCTATGTTTCCCTTACTGCAAACATAATCAAAAAGTTCATCATCCTCAGAAAGCGATGCAAACCATGCTATATTTGCCAGCAAAGTATTCTCAAATCCATATCTTTTTGAATCATAACCTCTCTGCGGATTCATTTTCAAAATACGAATGTGATGCGCTATTTCATCTTTCACATCATTTCTTTCATTCTTATTTGTGGAACTTTCTAGTTTAGTATAGAGTTGAAAAAACTTCATCAAATAGGGTTCTAGAAAAACACTGCGAAAGTATTCCTTTGTTTCATTCAGTCCATCTTCATAGCGAATACTATCATAGAGATCATACAACTGGGCAAAATCATTTTCTTTGAGTAATTTATTGGAGATTGATTCTACATAATTTCGGATGGATCTGTCATTTGCAACACCTTTTGCAATTTCAGGAAACATGGTGCCCATAGAAACCAACTTCTGAAATGTATTGTAGACGGAATTCTGAACAACTGCAGAATGTCGGCGACGAAGGGTTAATGCTTTCTTGGGTATCTTGCCACATTTTGTGTTCTCTTTGGAAAAGGACCGACACAAGAAGTTAAAATGGATACCTGGCAAATTTTCCAGAATTTCACTCACTAGAACTGTGTTTGAGATTTTTCCAGATTGACTAATCACCACATTAATATCAACTTTGCCCTCTTTAGTGGGATTTAAGAGGAACGTATTTGTAATATTTCTATTTCTTACAAGTGCATCTGTTTCTTCCACTCTTGGAAAGAAACTATACTCAAAGGAGTTTTTTACTTTCTCATAATCCACAAAATCAACATGCTCAAGTTTTACTCCTTGAATATAAGGGGATTCCTCTGAAACAGTGTGTGCTGTTTCCAGATCCATAATCCCTGAGAATAAAATCTTATGATATTGTTCTTCGTTTTCCTTTTTGGATTCATGATATCCAAAGGGTTGATAACTGCTTTCAACATAACTACAACCTGGTAAATGAATATGGATTCCTTCATTTGCATTTTGTTTACCAAGACCTAGGATTCTCTGTATTTCACCTATATGTTTCACAGGATCTTTCCAAATATCTGTGTATGCTGGATTGAGGAATGCTTTTACTATCTCTTCTTTAAGGGTATTCACAATTCCACAAACAGTTTGTGTAATATAGATACAATTCTCAGGCACTTGTTTTATAATAGGATATCCAAGATCATCACACACTGTTCCTCCATGACCATGATAGAAATAGATTTGATTTTCTGGAAGGTCTTGGAGATTCTCAGGTAGTTGAAGTTTGCCTTGATTGTTTTTGTATTTGTTTCTGCATTGAATATTTCGTTCAAGTTGTTCATTTGCTTCAACATTCAAAGCCTCATATCTTTGTCGTTGTAACTCTTGGAACTCGGCTTCTTTTTGCTTCTTTTCTCTCCAACGTTTTTGTTCCTCTTCATTTTCATTGTTTGCTTTTAATTTTGCAGCGAACTCCTCATTGAATTCTTTATAAATACTTGCCCAATCATCCTTTGAAAATGGTTGCATTCCTCTAACTAAAGGATTTTTTTTATAAAATCTAGAATGTCTGAAATTCATTTACAAGTTGTTGCTGGATTGGCAAATCGTTTACGTGCTCTTGTATCGGGAATCTGTTTAGCGGAAGATTATAAACTACCTTTGATTATTCATTGGTCCTTGGATCATGCTTGTGGCGCTCCCTTTGAGAGCCTGTTTGAACCCACTTCACTCCCACCCTTTGTGAAAGTGACACATCTTCCTTTACTCAAAGCGTTTCCTTGTCTTTCTACAGAGGATTTGGACCATGTGAAAAAAGTATGGGATCAGAAACTTCCTCTAACACTCAAATCGTATGGACATTTTCACCGATCTGATATGCCTCGTTGGATTCAGCATTTGCGTAGATTGCAACCTCAGAAAGATCTGCTTCTAGAAGTGGAAGCACGATTACCTCCGTTTGATCAAAGCCGCTTCCTAGGAGTTCATATTCGGAGAGGAGACAATCTAAAATCCATTGAGGCAAGCCCTCTAGAGGCTTTTCTCAAGAGACTGGATGAAGATGATTCCTTCTTTGTGGTGGCTACCGATGATCTTTGGATTCGTGAGGCGTTAAAACAAAGATATCCAGGTCGTGTTTGGTTTCCAGCAAAGACCTTGGAGAGACACACCGAAGAAGGTATGAAGGAGGCTGTGATTGATTTCTTTTGTTTGACACGGTGTCCTAAGATTTTAGGATCTTTCTATTCCTCGTTTTCTGAGATTGCTGCACTCTATGGGGGAAGCAACTTAGAAATGGCCACTTAGACAATTTCAATCCAACGCGCATTCGCATAGGCATTTGCGTTATTTCCAAGGGAACCTACTGCAAGAACAAGAATATCAGGATTTCCTTTTATATCAGAACTGAACTGAGTTCGTGTGACGAGTTCAGAACTTGCAAGAGGGTCTTGAAGACTTAATCGACTGGTCACAAATCCACTCCGAATACACAATCCTCCTGTAACAGTGCGTGTGTTTCCTGTGCCACTTGGTAAATAGCAATATTCCATCATACTTCGAGGATCTGGATGGGGTGTCCATGTAACTGTTCCTGAAACAGTCGCATTTCGGAACACGGAATAAAAGCCATCTGTGCTTAAAAAAAGTTCTACATCTAAAAGTTTCCAGGTGGCTCTACAATATTTTTGTTGTAGACGAAGTAGCAAAACAGGTCGCAATATGCCAGCTGTATTCCCAGTCTCCGTTTTATTCACACTTAACTCTCCAGGCAATGAAAATATAGATCCAAGTGTTACATACTCTCCTCCTATCTGACTTGAGGCACAAATCGCAGCCATACTCGCAGCACTCGATGAACCTCCAGACACTTTTTCAATCTCATAGCGAATCGGCAACTTGTTCAAGTGTGTATAGGGCCGCCGAAGCGTTCTGGCTGGATTGTTTCCAAACACGTGACAATAAATAGGAACACCATCTGCGTAGAGGCCCATACGCACAATCCCCACACCCAACCACTGTCTTTCTATGAAAAAGAGAACAACAGGAGATGTTGCACTCAAAACAAACCCACTTGGAGATGTGCTTGCATTTCCATTGACAGTATCAGAGTTCCAGTTGGCTTGAGCCACACGAGTCACATTATTGACATTGTTATCAGAGTTGTAACGCTCTACAACAAACCATTGATTTCCAGAGAGTTCAAAGAAATGGCCCATGGAGGGTTGATTTGTTTCCACACCCGTTCCACCAAAAATGGAACTTGCATAAAGATAAGGTGGTGATCCTGTTGTTCCTGCTGGTGTATTCTTGTCGCGATAATCGTCATAGATACCTGCTCTTACTGCTACGGAGTTATCAAAGGTTCCTGAATATTGTGGAGACAGGGTAAAACAGACCACGTGCCCTTTTCCAGGTTGATACAGTTGGTATTCTAGACTCTGTTCCACTGCTCTTCCACCGCTTCCTGATACTGTCAACTCAACCAGGGTATTGCTAATGTCCACAAAAACAGTGCCTGTGCCTGTGCTCACATATCCTACAGATTCATAGGTAGGTGTGAAAGCGTGGTGATTTGTAAATGTAGTTGTAGGAGTATCCACTAAAAGTTGATGAAAGACATCCAAGGTTGGATTCACAGCATTTGTGGAGACATTTCCTGTAATAGTGATTGAACTATTTATCAGATTTGTAGAAATACCAGCACCGCAGATGGTTATACAAGGATTTGTGATATAAGTAGAGAAACTCAAAGGAAAGTTGGCAACATTGACACTCAGATTGCTATTAGTCACAAAGGTTGAGAAACTCAGAGGAAAGTTCGCAACATTCACACTGAGGTTGCTATTTATAACAAAGGATGAAAATGTGCTGGGAAAGAGGAAATCTACATTTAAAGTGCTAATTGAGGCTGAAACTTGAACAGGAAAGTTTGTGATGAATGTAGATATACCTGCACCACAGAGAGTTACACAGTTGTTTGTAGAAAGACTTGAATAGTTTGAAGAGGGTGCACACGGAGAACAGTTCATGCTTTTTCTATAGTGGTGTTACAGAATGAGTCAGTTCAAATATCTCGCAACACCCGTAGCATCTGATATACCCCAATCTTCAGGTCAGCAAGTCACCATTGCTTACCCGAAGAGATCAGAACGAAATGAGATCACACAGATGATAGAAATCAATAGTCGTGATCGGAATATTGTCCAATACCCAAACTCCAGCGAGTTTCGTTGGCGTTTGTATAGACCCTTGAAAGACATTGTCAAGATTCAAATCGCAGGTGGAACCATTCCAGGGTGTCTGTATAATATCAATACAGGATGGAATCAGTTTACCTTTCGTGAGGGAACAACAAAGTGGAATGTCACGATTCCTCCCGGGCGATATACCTATGAAACATTGTGCACAAAGTTGGCAGCGATTCTCAACAGTCTTCCTGGTGCTACCAATACCTATGTAGTTTCCATTGATAACACATCAGGGGTCTTTACATTAACAAGAGCCTCAGGTTCTGCGAACTTTGCGTTTTTATTTGTGACAGGAGATTATATTGATTTTTATGATCAAAACAATACCTTGCAAAAAATCAACACTCCAGCCAAACTGTTTGGATTTGGTCGGTATGATTACACAAATATAGGATCAACGATTGTGGCCCCTAATGTGGTGGATTTAGAGTTTCTCTTAAATCGTTGTTACATTTACATTAACCATGATAATACACAGGATCTGAATACGATTGAGCGGTCTGTCGGAAGACAGCAACCTCATGCGATTGTTTATTTTGATGAACTCCGAAACAACTACAAGTTTTTGAACAAGGAGACGTTTGAACCTTTGTATTTAGCATGGCCTGCTGCTATTTCACGAATCGCTACATTGGATATCTCCATTCGTGATGAGTTTGACAGATGTGTGGATTTCAATGGTCGTGACTTCACTTTGCTTTTGGAGGTGGTTGTGCTGGATTAGATTTCAGCCAGGCTGTAAATCCATGTGTCTTGCTTGTAAAATACGAAGATCCAAGCATCTGAGTAGCGAGTTCATGGAGTTCCTTTTCTTTAGGAGGCAAGGAGTTCCGAAACTGTGTTTCCTTTTCATTTAACCTGTGAGGAGGTTGAAACTGGAGTGTGGACATCGTTCTGCTGTTTATAGGAGCAGAATTGCGTCCAATTTTCCCGGGAAAATTGAAGGTTTCTAGCAGTATTCCGAAATCAAAATGACCTTTCAGATTCAATACGCAAGTGATTTCCATTTAGAACATCACGACAAACGAAATGATGGGTATCTGATTCCATCCATGTTTCTCAAACCTTCAGCTCCTTTTCTCGCACTTTGTGGAGACATTGGAAATCCAGATTTGATTGCCTATGGCGCTTTCCTAGGTTGGTGTTCGCGATCTTGGAAAGAGGTATTTATAGTGGCAGGCAATCATGAGTTTTACAATTATAGATCTGAAAAGCCTTCGGATATTCCAACACGGTTGGCAAAGATGCGAGAGATATGTTCTCACTACAAGAATGTCCACTTTCTGGACTGTGATTCTTTCCATTTTCCAGAATACAATCTTCGCATTCTGGGTTGCACACTTTGGTCAGATACAAGCATAGGAGATGAGAAAGCGATTTTGCTCTATATGAATGATTCTCGCAACATTCTCTACGAAAAAGGAGTCCATCTTCATCCTTCTCTGATGACCAAACTCCATTTCCAACACAAGGAATGGCTATTCAATGAGATTCAGAAAGCCAAGGAAAAAGGGGAAGATGTGCTTGTTCTCACCCATTATCTTCCCTCCTTCAAACTCATTCATCAGAAATATGCAGACAATCCTATGAATATGTGCTTTGCATCCAACTGTGAAGACTTGATTCAGTCCCCTGTCAAAGCGTGGATTTGTGGCCATTCTCACACGGGTGTTCATCTGGAAATCAATGGAGTCACGTGTGCTATGAACCCTCATGGATATCCTGGAGAGAGGAATGAGACACGAAATCCGTGTGCGGTTCTTTCCTTAGGAACTAAAGAAACAGTCATGGATAGATAGAGATGCCTATAAGTTTACAGCAGTTTGCAAAGCGAAAGATTGTGAATGCAAGGAATCCCCAAGAGAGTTTCTTTTTAGAAGATCTCTGGGCAGACAAACCCTGCGCTCTCTTTTTTCTACGACGTCTTGGATGTCCTATTTGTCGCGCCTACATTCAGATTATTGAGACCATTCGTCAAGACTATGAGAGCAGAGGAATGCGCCTTGTCTGTTTGAGTTTTGAAGCCTTAGGTGAAGGGAGCGATTTTGACCGATCGTTCACCAAATACAGTTTCTGGAATGGCCCGATTTATACGATAGAGAAGATTGTGTATGAAGAGTTGTTTGGCAGAAAAGGTCTTTTGGACAACTTCTTTGGATTACTGGATATAGACAAGGAAGCCTATGAACGATCCAAGTCCACTCCTGGAAATCTGCGAGGGGATGGATTTCAACTGGGAGGACAGTTTGTGGTAGACAAAGGTGGAAAAGTTCTGTTGGAACACAAACAAAAACTCTTTGGAGATGACGCCAAGATTCAGGATTTAGTCAAAGTCTTTGATTCGTGTTTACAACCGATTCAGAAGGAAGCGAACCATCGCAAAGAGAGCTCCTCCCCAGAGAGTGTCAACGAGAGCGAAGGAAAAGTCGTAGTTTTTGAGAGTCGCTAGATTTGTAAAGTCATAGACTGCATACGTGGCCGCGCCGACGTAAAAGGCTTCCATGGGTGTCTTTGTTTGAAGAACAAGATAGGCAAGCGCCACATAGACAACAACTGCAGGGAGATACGCCATCTTCAACGGAGATCCTTGAATCCGATTGATCATTCCGCTGACATACGGCCCACTTACCATCAACCAAGGCAAATCTACCAAGAAAAGAACAACCGCAGCAAGGAAGATTTGTGTTACTTGTTTGTTCATTCTACTGAATGCGTTAGTTTTTCATTTGTGTATTAAGAAAAATCTATAGATGGAAACAGTCCGAGTGGAAGGCTTTGGAAATGGGTTGCGAGGAGAAAAGATTTGGTTGGTTGGATTGGATACACTCCTTCCGAATCGCCTTCATGTGCTGGAGCAAGAACTCCTAGGAAGAGGTCGGAGAGTTTTGATAGTGGCGGATGGTCGGAAACATATTCCGCGATGGGCGACCAAGTTGGAATGGGATGCTATTTTTCAGATAAGAGACGGGGTAGATCTACGACTCGCAATCACATATGTTACAAATGGAGTCAAACCGATGCGTGTTGTTTGGTGTGGTGATGAACCTTCACAAGCGATTCTGAAAGCAATGGTAGTTCCCGAGGTGACATTTATAGGTCATGGATGTTCTCTACCAAAAGGGGATTGGAGTGCTATCTTTTTTTCAGGAGAAATGGATCCGACTCGGATTGAGGAAGCCTTGATATCTCGCATGGGATCGGGAAAACTGTCTCGCTTGAATCTCAAGTCAGTGATTCCTGAACTGCGTGCTGTCAAGGCTGGTCTGGTTTGGTCGTCCATTGGAGAACCTGATAAGGCAGGTGCTGTCTATTGGTATGACATTGCAGAGGGAGAGCCTCCCCATGAACCTTTTGATGCAACAGAGGCTGCAGATTTTCTCCGTGAGATTGCGGATAGAATCGCATCAGCAAAATAAAGGATAGAGTAATGGTCTCAACATGTGTTGTATTTGCCAGTGATGCAAACTATTTACACAAGTTTGTGAAAACGGCTCTGTCTCTTCGGCAGGAAGGTAGATATACTGGAGATCTTTGTTTAATCATTGGGGATGATTTGAAGGATCATCCTATATTGAATGATTCCATCTTTCAGCATTTAAATGTAAAGATCAAGTATTTTCCAAACTTTGTCTTTCCTGAAGAAACACTGAGAATCATGGCTTCTCTAGACCGACCTGAACATTGGTTTCCTAAGAGATTTCAATATCACAAGTTTCATTTGTTCCATACATTTTTCAAACAATGGCGCCGTGTCTTTTACATGGACTGTGGAATCACAGTCTTTGGCCCGATACAGCCGATTTTGGATTGTTGGACTGAAAATACTGTCTTGGCTCATTCTGATGCGTATCCCACGTTTCAATGGAAACTTCGGGATCAGTTTGTTCCACTGAATCCCTACATAGATAGGCTGGAAAAAGAGTTTGATCTTTCAGTAGATTATCCTCAAACAACTATTCTTCTGTTTGATACTCACGTAATACAAGAGAGCACAGAACAGGAGTTGTATGAGTTGATGCTGCGATTTCCAAATAGTAAAACAAATGATCAGGGAATCGTAGCCTTGTATTTCACCTCTATTGTCAAAGTTTGGAAGCAAATCCCTACTGGCAATGAATATATCAACTTTTATGATTATTTGAACAGAGGAGATGGAAAACCCTATATTCTCTTAAAAAGTTGCTAGAGGATCTAGTCCTCTTCTGTATCAATCTTCACACCAATCAAGAAGTGGAAGTTGTCCATCCAAGTAATAATATCACGCCGATCTGCACGACAAAATGCCCCATACTCAATAAGTTTCTGAACAAAAAACCACATTCGTCTACGACACTCGCTGTGTTTTATAGTTCCCATTTCTTTACGAATCCAGGATTTCTGAACCTTGAGATAGGTCTTCAGTTCTTTCAGTTGATCATCTGTGAGTTCATCATCGGAGGCTTGCTTTCCCCAATGGATTCCTTTTATAAGTTTTTCACCATTCACTTCGCCATTTCCCAAATTCACGCGAAAAAGATCAAAAAACTTGTAGGTGAAGGTTCCAGCGTCACCAAGACCCTCAAAAAAATCTTTGTATTCGGCTTCCAAGTTCATTCTACTGATTCTTAGGAGGGTCGGATTTAGACTCACCCGTATTCACAAGAGAGAGTTTCCGTTGTTCTACAACATCTCCATTGGCTAACTTGTAGCAAATGGAGACAACCTGGGAGGTTTTCGTTTCCATACTGATTCCATACCCTCGGGAATAGTATTCTTCATCCAGAGTTTCATACTTCACTTTGTCACCGATTTTGAATGGCACACTTGACATTGTCATTTGAAGAATCAGCGAAAGCGATTCATTTTTTTTGGTTTCGTCTGGACTTTGACTTTCTTGTCCGCTGGTTCTTCCGCTTGGTTTGTCTACGTTTCTTTCCACCAAGACCTGACCAAAAAAGAGCACTATTTGCTTTTCCTTCTACACAATAAGGATCATTTGCTGGTAGTCTTGTATTCCGATTGCAGAGTCGTGAATTTGGATAAGTATTAGCAACATTGCCATTCGGTTTTGTAGTTATATCTTTATATAAGTTGGCAGAACTATTATAAGCACTTCTCAGTCTTTTCAAATTCCAACGAAACGATGAACTTCTATCTTTGAGTGCTTTGGTTCCGTCTTCCGTTCCATGCATGAAGATAAAGGTTTGAAAGTTAGGAAGGAAGATTTCGGAATCACGAAAGAGTATATCTGCACAAGCTCCATGGCGAATACCACACAAAACAAAGTTGGCGGATGTTAAGTTTGTAACAGTTAAGAGGTTAGCTTCATTTTTGTCTGGTAAGAAGTCACCAAAAAATAAAACGAGCATAAGCGTATGCTCTTTATCTAGTTTCGTATATGTACATTTAACAATTCGCACTTTATTATTTGGACTTTCAACACTAAACCCTTCATCTGATACATCAACCACATCTTTTATATCTTTAAGAAGTGTGCTCATCCATTTGTTATTTCTGAGTGCTTGATCTTCAAGTTGGAATATCTGAGAATATGAGTCTCCAAAACTACCTTCTTGAGCACCTTCAAACACAAGAATAACATTCCGAGAATATGTCTCAAGAACTTTTTCTTGAAACTCCTTATCGTGTGGAAACAACTGTATATGTTCATCTCCAGGTCCAATAGAAAGTGTAAAACTAGAATCTTTT
>JACCDP010291653.1_pt1 | contig 14548 bp, 12 predicted proteins | sample 7445841 | NCBI WGS metagenome assembly JACCDP01 (sample SAMN15323441, study PRJNA562643) | freshwater metagenome | isolation source: river surface water | place: USA:Blue River Watershed | collected 2017-08-17 | reverse complement strand
TAAATGGAAGCTAATTCTTCAAAATATAGATGAGGTGGATAATCCAGTTAATTTTAAGGCATTCGCATCTGGAATAATCGCATCGTTTTTGACGCCGTCGTTAAGTGGAAATTTTTTAGGAAGAATGCTTTATTACGAAAAAACGAAACGCTGGAAAATTACGATTCAATCTACCATCGCGAACTTTTCTCAGTTTTTGGTTGCTTTATTTATGGGGTTATTCTCATGGATACTATTAAACAAGTCACTCCCTTTTAAATTGAATAATTACATTTTTATTCCTGTGTCAATAAGTTTATTCCTTCTCTATTTTTTTGGCGAACGACTTGCAAAAAGAATCCCAATTAATCAGATTCAACTAAGTGCGAAAGAAATCGAAAAGAGCAATTCACGCCTTACATTGCTGTTAATATCATTATTAAGATATTTCGTTTTTGTTGCGCAATATGCTCTTGCACTCAAAGCGTTTGGAATTGAAATCACAATTGAAATCATCAGCTATATTATGCTTGTATTCTTATTCATTACATTAACACCATCTTTGTTTTTTGGGAAAATAATGGTTCGGGAGTCAATAGCAGTATCCATATTTGCAATGACAGGAATTGAAACGATACCCGTTATTTTCGCTTCTTTTAGCACGTGGTTTTTTAACTTATTTTTGACTGCTGTAATTGCTCTTTTTTTCGTCAAGAAATCTAACCGATGAATTTGATTTGCGTTTTTTTGAGTTGTTATTCCTGCCTTTTGATTTCCATACTTGGAATAGGATCGATTTTACAACGAATTAAAGAGAAAAAATACCTTTCTGGAAGAAAAATAAGTCTTGATGAAATCTCTGTTATAATTCCCTTTCGAAATGAAGAAAAACGAATTGATGGACTTCTCCAAAGTTTAAAAGTTAGCAGTAAATTACCTGCTCAAATAGTTTTTGTTAATGATCATTCTGTTGATTTGAGCTGTTCCAAAATTAGTGAGGAGTTAGGGACATTTGAAAACCTTCAAATCTTGAATTTACCTTCAGAAATAGTTGGAAAAAAGCAGGCTATTCGATACGGATTAAATCACACCAAAACGGAGTTTATCCTGACTATGGATGCAGATGTTTATTTTGAATCAACTTATTTCGAGAAACTTGAGAAATTAGCTGAGGCTGATTTGTATTTACTCCCTGCAGTTTTAAAAGCAACGAATCCGATTCATCATTTATTCGAAATAGACTTGTTGTTAATCAACGCATTGAATACTGGGTTGAACGGTCTTTCTAGACCAATAATAGCCAGTGGTGCCAATTTGCTTTTCAAGCGAAAATCGTTTTTGGAATTTGATCGGTTTGAAACGCACAAACATATTCCTAGTGGTGATGACATTTACTTGCTTCGCGATTTTAGATATGCGAAAGCCGATGTTCGTCTTGTCGCAACAAGGTCACTTCAAGTAGAAACTGAAACACCTCAAACCTTGAAGGAATTTATACACCAGCGCATTCGTTGGATCGCAAAAACTGGAAACGTGAATGATCATTTGAGCACTATACTTGCAATCATTCAATTTATTTTCATCATTTCGTTTTGGTCGATTGAAATCAAATTACTAGGGGAAAATGAGTATCAATTTGCCTTCATTTTGTTCGGAATGAAAACTGGAATAGATATGCTTTTCTTTTTTTACTTTTTTAAAGAGTTCAATCGATTGATCGCATGGTTTCTTATTCCAATCTATCAGTTGATCTTTCCCATTTATAATCTGATTCTACTTTTCCTTTTGCCATTTTTCAGGCCAATTTGGAAAGGCCGATATTCAGGGCTTAACGCTCACTTGCAGAAGTAATATTTCCTTCTTCCACTAAAGAATCACCTCTCATTCTTAAAAACAATTGGATAAGTGCGATAACGTCCTTTTCGCAGTAAACTCGAATTCGATTCAAATCATTTTCTTCGTAATAAACGCGTGACACATCCGCTCCAGAAATATCGTCTTTTGGGGTTGGAATATTGAAAACGTGACAAAGCAAAGCGAGTGAGGTGTATGATTTATAATCCCCAAATTTCCATAATTCAAGCGTGTCTAAATGTGAAACTTCCCACGGTTTTTTTCCGGCAATGTCAAGTATTGAGGGTAATTTGATGCCATGAATCAACATTCGTCGACAGATATATGGAATATCAAATTCTTTTGAATTATGCCCACAAAGTGAGTGATATGGACTGTTGTAATGATCCTCTAAGAGTGATTTGAATTGCTTCAAAAGCGTTTCTTCGTCATCATGTGCAAAGGATTTAAGTCGAATTGTTCTACCCATGTTCGTTTCCTTAACCATTCCGACTGAAATGCAAATGATCTTTCCAAATTCTGAAAGTATTCCTCCACGTTCCCCATAAAGCATTTCAAAAGATTTTTCCTCGTTTTGAGAAAAGCGTGTTTTCGCATTAAAAAGTTCTTTTGTTTTTTCATCCAAATCCTGATATGCGTATGTCTGTGGAACCGTCTCAATGTCCAAAAACAGGATTTTTTCTAATTGAATTTTGTCTAACATAAAATTAATTTTAATTGAATATAGTCATAATTATTGGAATTTGGAATTCAAATTTGAAATAAAAATTAGAATATATCTCTGAAAGTCAATTTTGAGAGTTGAAAGTTAAACGTTAACTTTATGCAACATTTTTATCTCTAATCAACATGAAAAAAATATTACTTTTTCTATTATTATTTGGCATTATTCCAAGTTCATTCTCTCAACTAGCATCTTGGCAATCGTTTACAGACTCCATTCCAACGCTCTCTTCACCTCGAGCTTGTGATTTAAACAACGATGGAATAAAAGACATCGTTATTGGTGGTGGAACGGATGGAGTTGCCAGCAACAATGGTATTATGGCTTTCAATGGTGTTGATGGAACGCTTCTTTGGAAAAGAGGAAGTCGTAATGAAGTTTTTGGAAGCCCCATCTTTCAGGATATTACCAACGATGGAATAAAGGATGTTTTCATTACGGGAAGACAAGCTCAACTTTTAGCAATAAACGGTTCGAATGGCCAACTGATATGGGATTATTTTCCTTATACAGTAAATCCTGCAGATAGCGGACTCTTTAATTTTTATAACCCACAATTCATTCCGGATATAAATGGTGATGGTACTCCAGATATTTTAGTTTCAAATGGTGGTGACCACTCGGCTCCAGATTGGGAAACCGATCGTCCTCCGGGGCATTTAATGGTTATAAACTCAATTAATGGACAATTATTAGCAAAGGCAGTAATGCCAGATAGTGCTGAAACATACTGTTCTCCTTTAGTTGCAGATATTCAAGGCAATGGAAACTTATGGATTTTGTTCGGCACAGGAGGAGAAAATTTAGGTGGTTCATTTTGGGCGAGTCCATTAAATGATTTAGTTCTTTCAAACTCACTGTCAAATTCTATTCAATTAGATACAGACCCTAACAAAGGATATATAGCACCTGCTGCAATTTCTAAGAATAGCAATAATCAATACGATATCATAATTCAAAGTTTCGGAGGAAAAATTAAGAAAATTAAAGCAGCTAATTTTGGTTCTATCTGGACATACCAACTACCGAATACAGAATCCAGCGCTGAGCCCGTTCTTGGGAATTTTGTTGGTGGAGACAATGTTCCAGATGTTTTAGCCATACTTTTTAAAGGAATTGCGCCTTCATACTCGGATTTTTACCAAGTATTGATCAATGGTTCAACAGGTCAAGTAGAATTTAAGGATAGCATGGGAACATTCAATTATGTTTCTGCAAATGCTATGGACTTTGATAACAATGGTCGGGATGAAGGAATGATTTCCGTTACATATTCTGAAAATGGGCACTATAAACACAGACTTCAAAAAATCAATTTTATAAATGGTAATATCAGTCAGATTAGCACTACCAAAGCTGGTGTAAATTTGGGGTCAACACCATTACTAACTGATCTTGATGGCGATAATCTAGTTGATTTGGTTTATGTGGTAAAAAAAGACAGTATTAATCCTGTTGGTTGGAAAGGTATTTTTGTGAAACGCGAAGAATTGAATGTTGTGATCCCTAATGCAGGAATCGCCTGGGGAAGTTATTTGGGAACGGAGAATGATGGCGTCTATAATTTGGATGCCGTCAATTGTGGATATGGAAGTGTTATTTCAAGTGCTAATGTAATTCAACCAAGTTGTAATGGATTGTCGAACGGATCAATAACTCTTACACCAGTTCAAGGAGCGGGACCTTACACGTATTTATGGACAAACAATACTGGTGATTCTACTATCACAAATTTAGCTGCAGGAACTTATTCAGTAATGGTCACAAACTCGCAAGGCTGCTTTGAGACAAGAACCTTTAATATTTCTGATCCTTATATTATTAGTTTTGGTGGAATAATTTCTCCAGCATGTCCAGGCGGAACAAACGGAATGGCTACCGTAAATTCATCGGGTTGTCCATGTCAATTTAGCACCTGTACATTTTTGTGGGACAATGGAGTAACTACAAAACCAAATAATGCTCTAACTAGTGGATGGCATTCTGTTGTAATTACTCATCCAGACGGCTGTGTCGTTACTGATTCAGTATTTGTTCCCGAGGCTCTGCCAATAATTGTTGATACTCAAATTATTAATAATACTTGTTTTGCTGGAAATGTTGGATCTATTAATCTCATACCCTCCAATTACCCTCCAACAACATACAATTGGTCAAATGGTGATACAACACATTTGAGTGATAGTTTAATCGCAGATGATTATTCAGTTATTGTTTCAGATGCTAGAGGGTGCATTGATGCTTTGAATTTTACGATTTCTGAGCCAAATCAAATTGTATTTACCTCACAAGTAATAAATGTTGACTGCAATGGAAATGCTACGGGAGAAATTCAAATTCAAGCTCAAGGTGGTAACGGTGGTTATACATATTGGGTCGATCAAGATAGCGGAAATTCGGGTAATTCAAACTTGACAGCAGGAATTTACTCTGTCTATGTGACGGATTCAACAGGTTGTTCATCCCAAAACCAATTATTGACAATCACTGAGCCAAGCGCATTGAATCTTACACTTACTTCAACTCCTGAAATAGATGGTTTGGATGGAACAGCCACAGTAAATGTAAACGGCGGAACCGCTCCATATACCTATGAATGGAATGATGGTAATAATCAACCTGAGGCGATGGCAGTTTATTTGAATAGTGGCTGGTACACGGTTGTTGTAACCGATGCAAATGGTTGTCAATTAACTGATTCTGTATTTGTCGATACGAATGTTGGTTTGACTGAAGGTAAATCGCAATACATTTTAATCTACCCAAATCCAACTTCAGAAATACTTTTCTTCAATGTAACAGCCGACAAAGTTGAAATAATAGATTTGAATGGAAGAATGGTAAAAACCATAACTTCTTCAAACAAGATTGATGTCAGAGCAATTTCTTCAGGAAATTACCTTTTGAAGATTACTAGCAACGATGCAACTTCAACACATCGATTTGTAAAAGATTAATACATTACTCAAACGATTCAAGTTGTTTTTTGAGTTTTTCTTGTTCTCTGATTCGGGTATCTATGATTTCGGAATAATTGAGTGTTGGTTTATACCCTTTCTCGATGTAGCTTTTTGATAACCACTTTTGGGCATCATCTAGTCTACCTAATACTTCACAAGCCAATGCAGCGTTGTGTGCAGCCTTTGCTCTGATTTTAGTCTTAACGGAACCGTCATAAATCTCTGTCCAAGTTTGAAGTGCGGCATCCCAATCTTTTGTCAATGCCTGTCTTTGTGCTCGCTCCATCATGCCTTTTTTACCTTTGAACATGACTCTATCTTCCCAATAATAAAGTGGAACAATGCTCATTGCGAACTCATATCCTGTTTCATTACTTACTTCCAATAGAGCGCTATTTCGTTTGATCAATTTTGACATAGCGTCTTGAATCGTGTATGCCGTTTGAGTCCAGTTTTTTTTATGACCAAAGCGATCTTCGTATGCAATTTTATGATTTTTCCCGTAATAAACGCGGAACCCTGCATTAGCAGATGCCGATCCTGTAACACGAATTCCTTGGTTTGCATTATTGGGATTATTTCGATCATTAATCAGTGCTCCGATTGCTTGTGTCGCCGTCGAAATGGGTTTAACGACTTGAAAGTCAGTGTCGAAAAACTCTAGAACCAACAACCCGTCAACTTGGTATTTTGAACACATGCTATCAACAAAAGCCCAAGATAAAGCTTGACCGAAATCCAAACTTTTTGGGTCCTGAGCCAAATATGCCGAATCACAAATTGTAATTTTAAAGCGCTCGGATGTGTTTAAGGTTTGTGTTAATCCCCGTAGGCATTCCTCTGATAGTTCCTTATCGCGTAGAGGAGTTTCACCACTCAATATAGATTCCGCACTGTTTTTCGGCGCAGGTACAGCTCTGTTTAAAATCGCCATTTTCTGAATCTCTTTTGGAACAGAAATAAGTGCAGGACGTAAAACTTGAACACGCATTCCTTTGGTGGAAGAGCATGATGAAAAAGATTTTAAAAGTGATAATAATAAACACGCAATGAAAAAAAGTCTCATGATATTTTTTTTGGAAAATTAAAAATTCAAGTTGCAATATACAAGCAAAAAAGAGATTTTTGTAACAAGAAACAATTATGTCAGAAAACTTATTTATTTCAGACGGTTCTAAGGCTGAAAAATACCAAGAATTAGTTCCACAACTAAAAGCCCTTTTAATAGGGGAAAAAGACGAAATTGCAAATCTTGCGAATTTTGTTGCTGCTCTAAGAGAAACCTTTGGTTTTTTTTGGGTCGGGTTTTATTTGGTGAAAGAAAATGAATTGGTTTTAGGGCCATTTCAAGGACCAATTGCCTGTACACGAATAAAAAAAGGCAAAGGCGTTTGTGGAACGAGTTGGGAACAGGGCAAAACAATGCTTGTTCCTGACGTTGATCAGTTTCCAGGTCACATCGCTTGCAGTTCCTTATCAAAAAGTGAAATAGTTGTGCCGTTATTCAAAAATCAAGAAGTAATAGGTGTTCTAGATGTAGATAGCGACCAATTAAATGACTTTGATGAGGTAGATGAAAAATATTTAACCGAACTTTGCCAATGGCTTTCAAGCATTATTTGATTGGTTTTATTTCTATACTTCTTTCAGCTTGCGCGCAAGTTGGGACAATTACAGGAGGTCCTAAAGATGAGATAGCGCCCAAGTTAGTTAAATCAAGTGTTAATCAAGGAACAACCAATTTCGATAAGCAATTTATCGAGTTGACATTTGATGAGTTCGTTCAAATTAACAAACCTTCAGAAAATATTATCATAGTTCCCCAACATGCTCGATTAGAATCCCGATTAATCAAAAAAACGCTCCGAATTGATCTTTCAAACGGATTGCAAAAGAACACGACTTATACCTTGTACTTAAATGCAGCGATTAAAGACCTCACAGAGGGAAACGATTCTTTAATGCGGATAACCTTTTCCACTGGACCTAAATTAGATTCTTTAGCTTTTGTTGCGCGCACTATTGATGCGTTTTCGAATCAAATTAAGTCAAAAATTACAGTTGGACTTTTTGATTCATTGAATTCGGATAAGCCGATTTATTTTGGTCAAAGTAATCAATTTGGATTTGCCAATCTAACCTCGTTAAAAGAAGGCATCTATTACTGTAAGGCGTTTGAGGACAAAAATAAAGATCTTCAGATTCAAAAAGATGAGGCACAAGATTGGAAATTTGATCCGATTGTAATCAATGGAAATTCATCAGATACTGTTGATTTGAAATTATCCACTCCTCTTCAGCCTGATCGAGTTAAAAATGCAAAACTAATTCCACCGGGATTGATTGGATTACACCTTCCAAAATCAGATGGGATTACAACTATTTCGCTTAATGATCAAGAATTGAAAAACGACCGATTTTGGTTTCCACGGGAAGATAGTCTTCAAATTGCGATTGGGGAACTTATTGGGAATGAAATTCAGTTGATTGTGAATACAGACACCTTCAATTTGAGGCGATTGGAGAAAAACAAAATAATAAAGTTAATTCCTAAGAATGTAACCTTGGAGAATGAACTATCAAATACCGCCTCATTTGAAGTAATGGATTTTATTGAATCAATCGATACTTCGAAAATACAAGTTCTAAAATACCCTGATAGTTCAAAAGTAAATTTCTCAATTGGTTTTGAACAGAATCGAATTCAATTGCAACCGACCGATAAACGTTTAAAAAAATACGCAGTAACTTTTAAAGATGGTGCAATCAAAGGTCTTACTAGTAAGCTTAATAGCTCAACAAAAATTGACATTATGGGTAAGGAAGACCGTGAATTTGGAACGCTTAGTGTGAAATTGAGCAAACCTATTAAAAATGCAATAATTCAAATAATTGAGAAAGATAAATTAATTGCAGAACAAAAGATTTATTTGAATTCATTTGAAAAACCGATCGTGTTTTCAAGATTAAATCCTAGTGAGTATACTTTTCGAATTATAGAAGATATAAATCAAAATGGCAAATGGGATCCAGTATCACCTGAAAATAAATTGAAAGCTGAACGTGTTTTACAGTTTTCTACACCTTCAAAGGTACGCGCGAATTGGGAGGTAGAGACAACCTTGGAAATTAGAGAATTAGAATAATGATTTTTCTATAAATTTGAATAATAGTTGTGAATTATTAATTTAGTTTTTACAGAATTTTTTATGGCAAAATGCAAGAATTGTGATTATCCATATGCATCCGTAAAGAGATGTCCTAATTGTGGAAGTGATAACCCCTCTGGCAAGAGTAGTGGAGGTGTTATTTTAGTTATCATTATTATCATCATTATTGCTGCTCTTTCTCAAAAATGACAGATTCATTCAACCTCAATAGGTTTTTAGAGCCACAAAACCTTCATTTTAATCAAGCACTTGCCGAAATTCAGCTCGGAAAAAAACAATCGCATTGGATGTGGTACATTTTCCCTCAATTTAAAGGACTTGGCACAAGTTATAATTCTGTTCATTACGCAATAAAGAGTAGGGAAGAGGCGCAAGCATACTTAAATGATCCAATTCTTAGTCAAAGGTTAATTGAAATTACCTCTGAATTGTTGAAATTAGAGAATCAATCTGCTTATTCGGTATTTGGTTCGCCCGATGATATGAAATTGAAGTCTTCAATGACTCTATTTAGTGCAGTACAAAATGAAACTAAGGTTTTTGAATTAGTATTGGAAAAATTCTTTTTCGGCTCAAAGTGCGAGAATACATTGAGATATTTAGAAATAAAAAATTAATATGATACCTTTTGAGCGTTCTTACTGGGTTCTGCCAAATAGATTTATTGTTGGTGAAATTCCAGCGTCTATGGATGAAGAACAGACGGTTGCGAAACTGAATGGCCTAATTCGGGTTAAAGTCAATGTTGTCATTAATTTGATGGAGGAGGATGAGAAAAATTATGAGAATAGATCTTTTTATGATTACGCTCCTTACTTGAATAAACACAATATTGAGACCTATCGATTTCCTATTAAAGATCTTTCAATTCCGTCCATTGAAACCATGAAGAAAATTCTTTCGATTGTGCAAGATTCAATTCGACAAAAAAAGATTGTTTATTTGCATTGTTGGGGTGGAGTAGGACGAACCGGAACCGCAGTTGGTTGTTTTTTGTTAAACAATTCTTTGGCCTCAAAGGAAAACGTATTGGAAACGATAAATTATCTGAAAAGAACAACCTCAATTCATAAACGGCAGTCTCCCGAAACAGAAGAGCAAAGACAGTTTATTATGGAATGGCCAGCAAGTGAGGAAAGCATTAGCTAAAGATATGTTATTTGGTGTCGCAATTGGCGATGCACTCGGAGTTCCTGTTGAATTTCAAAGTAGAGATTCCCTAAAAGCTAATCCAGTTATTGGAATGCGCGAATTTGGAACTTATTATCAACCCAAAGGCACTTGGTCTGACGACAGTTCCTTAACATTTTGCTTGGCGGAAAGTCTTCTAAATGGTTATGACCTGAAAGAAATTGCGCACAAATTTGTTTTATGGAAGAATGAAATGTATTGGACACCTCACGGAGAAGTATTTGATATAGGGATTACCACATCAAGGGCGATTTCCAAGTTAGATTCGTTATTGAAAAAAGAAGATTACGACAAATTGCATTCGTTGAAAAGTTTTGTTGACGACCAAACGAATGGAAATGGTTCACTTATGCGTATTCTTCCATTGTTGTTTTTGACATTTGGAAAAAATATCCACGACCAATTCAACTTGATATGGGATGTTTCGGCATTAACGCATTATCATGTTCGTTCGGCAATTGCTTGTTTGATTTATCTTCGCTTCGCCGAAAATTATTTAAAAACCGAATCAAAATCGCAGGCATACTCCCAAATGCAAAAAGACATCAAACTTTTTTTCAGTGAATCAAATATGGCTTTGAATGAGGTAGTATTATTTAATCGAATTATTGAGGGAAATATTTTTGAATGCAATCAGGAAGATATTCAGACCTCAGGTTACGTTTTGCATAGTCTTGAAGCTTCGCTATGGTGTATTATGAATTACGATTCCTATGATGAAGCTGTTTTGGTAGCTGTCAATTTGGGCGGTGACACCGATACGACGGCAGCAATAACGGGAGGTTTAGCGGGTATTATTTATGGAATTCATTCAATTCCTTATGAATGGTGTGATGCCTTGGCCCGAAAAAATGATATTTTGGAGCTTTCGGAACGTCTTGACCAAAAATATCAGCTAATTCATTGAAAAACATAATAATACATTCAAACTATTTCGTTTAAACAATGAAAATTTCAACCTTTTCTGAATCGCTTTGTTTATAAAGTTACTTTTGAACTTTTAAAATTATAAAAATGAAAAAAATCGTAATCTTTTCCTTTGCGTTAATCGTTTTCAATTCTTACGCACAAATTACAACACCTAAAGCAAGTCCGCTAGCTAAAATTGAGCAGAAAGTAGGATTAGCTGATATTACAATTTCTTATTCTCGCCCGGGTAAAAAGGATCGAGTCGTTTTTGGAGATGTCGTTCCATTTGGAGAAATATGGCGATTTGGAGCAAATGAAAATACCAAGATTACATCGTCTGATGCCTTGATTTTTGGAAAGGACACATTAAAAGCAGGGACCTATGCCATTTTTACAAAACCAAATAAAGATAAGTGGGAAATTTATTTTTATACCGAAACGACAAATTGGGGAACTCCTGATAAATGGGATGAACAAAAAGTTGCTATGAAAATGACAGCTCCAGTTATTATATTAAACGACGTAGTCGAAAACCTTACAATTTCATTTGATAATCTTCAAAATTCAAGTGCTACGCTTCAATTTTCGTGGGATAAAACTCGAATAAACATTCCATTTACAATCAATACGAAGGACAAAGTCTTGGCTAGTATCAAAAAAACAATGGATGGCCCAACTGCTGGTGACTACTATTCAGCTGCAAGTTATTATTTCCAAGAGAAATTGGATATGAAGCAAGCTTTGTCTTGGTGTGCAAAAGCGGTTGAATTACGTCCAGAGGCTTATTGGATGTCTCGATTAATGGCTCAGCTTCAAGCTGCAAATGGAGACTACAAAGGCGCGATTGAAACAGCGAAGAAATCAATTGCTGCTGCCGAGAAAGATGGTGATCAAAATTATGTAAAGATGAACAAGACCTCCATCGAAGAATGGAGTAAGAAGAAATAGTTTTTGTTTCAGAAGTATAAATACCATCTTTTATTGCACCTCATCATATTCATGTGGGGTTTCACAGGCATTCTTGGTAAATTAATCAAGTTAGATGCTGTTTTAATTGTGTGGTATCGCGTTTTTATCGCAGCACTCTTTTTAGCATTCTTCTTTCTTTTTACGAAAAAATCGTTCAAAGTAGACCGAAAGTATTGGTGGAAAATTGGGGTGGTCGGTTTGATTGTAGCCTGCCATTGGTTAACCTTTTATTACGCCATTCAATTGTCAACAGCTTCACTTGGGATATTGTGCCTTTCAACAACCACGTTGCATGTAACTTGGCTTGAACCAATTGTCATGAAACGCAGGTTTTCCTGGCTCGAATTCGCTCTTGGCGCAGTAGTGATCTACGGAATTTATTTCGTTTCTGGCGATTTTTCAGCCAACGAGTTGAAAGCTTTATACATAGGTTTGACTTCTGCTTTACTTGCGGCGATGTTTTCCGTTTTCAATGGCAGATTAGTTAAGGATGTCCCATCTACACATTTATCATTTTACGAACTTTCAACGGGCTTCATTGCTATTTCCATATTTCTTTTGCTTACAGGAAAATTAAACATTGAAGTCTTTTCTATGACTTATTCCGATCTAGGTTGGTTACTGTTTTTGGGGATTTTATGCACTTCCTTTGCGTTTTTGGTAACAATGGATATTGTGAAAAGGTTAGGAGCATTCACAGTTTCGCTAAGCATCAACCTTGAACCAGTTTATACCATCCTCCTGGCTATTTTTATCTTAAAAGAGCACAAATTATTGAATTCAAATTTTTACATTGGCTCGGCAATTATCATTTTGGTAGTTATACTTAATGGTATTTTTAAACACTTTCAAAATAAAAAATTAAACATTAAAACAACGGAACATGAGTGAAATGCATTACAACAATCTTGGAAAATCGGGATTACAAATTTCTCGCTTATCGCTGGGTTCATGGCTAACTTTTGGAAAACAAATTGGAGATGATGTCGCTGAACGGTTGATGGATATTGCCTACGAGCGAGGAATCAATTTTTTCGACAATGCGGAAATATATGCGCGTGGCGAAAGTGAACGTGTTATGGGGCGTATTTTGAAGAAGAAAAATTGGACAAGAGATAGCTACATTGTCAGCGGAAAGGTGTTTTTTGGAACAGGAGGGCAATCACCAACCCAAAAAGGATTGAGTCGAAAACACATTTTTGAAGGCTGTCATCAGGCATTGGAACGTTTTCAATTGGATTACTTGGATTTGTTTTTGTGTCACCGACCAGATAAAAACACCCCAATTGAAGAAACCGTTTGGGCCATGCATCAGCTCATTATGCAAGGGAAAATCTTGTATTGGGGAACATCAGAATGGAGCGCACAAGAAATCATGGAGGCTCATATGTTTGCAAAACAAAATCACTTAATAGGACCAATTGTTGAACAACCGGAGTATAATATGTTCTGTCGTCACAAAGTGGAGGTAGAATTTTCACAAGTGTATAAAACAGTTGGTTTGGGAACAACGATTTGGTCTCCTTTAGCTAGTGGACTTTTGAGCGGAAAATACAATAATCAATTCCCAACGGATACGCGTCTTGGTATCGAAGGATTGGAGTGGTTAAAAGATAAAAACATCACTGCCGAAAAAATCGAATCTACAAAAAAACTGACTGAACTTGCGAATGAAATTGGTCTGTCTTTGCCAATAATGAGTTTGGCTTGGTGTTTGAAAAATCCGAATGTAAGTACTGTTATTCTTGGTGCGAGTAAAGAAGCTCAACTTACTGAAAATCTAAAAGCACTAGATTCGCAAGATAAATTGACTTCTGACGTTTTGGAACGAATCGAATTGATTTTAGGGAATAAACCCGTTCATCCCGCATTTTAAGATAATAGTTGTAAAGTTTCGAAGGATGCAGAAATCCTTCGAAACTTTAATTACGTTTAGTTTTTAACCAGTGTTTTCGTATAAACTGAATTTCCAGTTGTTATGCGAATCAAATAGGTTCCTGCTTTGTAATTTGTAACATCTACAAACGATTCGGCAAAGTTGGCTGTAGCATTCATTTTTTCGGAATGAATAAATCTTCCGGTTAAATCTACAATTTCCAATCGAGCATCGTTGTTTACAGCTCCGCTTACTTCTATTGTTGTTAGACCATTTGAAGGATTTGGAAAGACTGCAACTTCATGTTTCAATTCATTTTCAGGAACATCCATTGTGAAACCTACTGAAAAATCATAACGGTGGTAACTTCCAAAATCTCCCGGGAAAAATTCAATATAACTACCCCCAACTAACCTCAATCGCATAGTCCCAGCTGTTTCTCCTTCTACCTGGGAAGAATACCAAAATGATAAGCCGTCACTATCCGTATCTTCGATGATGATCGAATAACAACCAGGTGATAAGTCAAAAGTATCCTTATATTGCGTTTGGTTTGCTAATTGTGTTCTTTCAAATATCACATTACCAGCATGATCTTGCAAACGATACTTATTTTCACTTGCTTTATTGTTAGTTGACAACCAAACAAAGAACGGCCCATCAATGCGCTCAGGAGCATCAAAACGAACTGATTTCGTGCTATTTTGACTGTATTCATCATTGCCATCGATTCCATTTACATTGTGCACGAGCGCTTTAAAGGTTTGGCTACTATCCCAACCTCCCCAAAAATTGTAATCATTCACTGGGATTTCAACGATTTGTTCTTCTAAGAATGCCAAGTTACCTGTCCAATCGAATGAAATATTATTACCGTAGGAAACCCAACAGGTAATTCGACAAGAAGTTAATGGAT
>JACCDP010089162.1_pt1 | contig 14549 bp, 12 predicted proteins | sample 7445841 | NCBI WGS metagenome assembly JACCDP01 (sample SAMN15323441, study PRJNA562643) | freshwater metagenome | isolation source: river surface water | place: USA:Blue River Watershed | collected 2017-08-17 | reverse complement strand
CTCCGGGTGGGAGGAGGGTAACCGGTGTTGCTCCCGTGCCCGTCGTCGCATAGACGCGGCCCGAGCCGAGGAGGCCCGGTGCGAGTCGTCGACGCGGTGCGCGTGTCCGTGTGCATGGGGGGCCTCGCGGGGGCCGTCGGGTGCGTGCCCACCGCGGTGGACGGGGATCCGCCGGATCTGGCCGGCCACGCCGTGCGCATGACGTTCCTCCACACCTCGGACGTCCACGCACGGCTCTTCGAGTACGACTTCGACCCGAGCTTCACCGACAACCAGCTCGGGTTGCAGGACGACAGCGGCCCCTACGGCGGCATCTCGGAGATGGCGACCATCCTCAAGCGCGAGCGTGCGAAGGCCGGGCGCGTCCTGCACTTCGATTCCGGCGACGGATTCCAGGGCGCCATCGTCTTCAACGAGTTCGCCGGCGAGGCGGAGTTCCGCACGCTGTCCGCCGCGGGCCTCGACGGTGCGGTCCTCGCGAACCACGAGTTCGACGCGGGCACCGAGAATCTCGCGGACCAGATGCTGGGGAACGCGGCCTATCCGCTGCTCGCGGCCAACTACGACTTCCAGTCCGCCGACCTGCCGTGGGCGACGCAGCTCGAGGACTTCGTGCTCCCCACGGCCATGTACGATCTCGACGGGCTGCGCGTCGGCGTGATCGGCATGGCCAACCTCAGCTCCCTCAACAGCCTCGAGGAGCAGCTCAACAGCCTCGGCATCCGCGTGCTGGCGGCCGGCGACGTCGTGCCCCAGCGCGCCTCCGAGCTGCGCGACGCCGGCGCGGACATCGTCGTCGTCGTGAGCCACATGGGGCTCGAGTGGGACAAGGAGATGGCGCGCCAGTTCTCCGGCATCGACCTCGTCCTCGGCGGGCACAACCACATCGCGCTGGACCCGCCGCTCATCGTCGTGAACGACGAGACCGGCAAGGAGGTCCCCGTCGTCCATTCGGGGGCCTTCGCGAAGTTCGTCGGGCGCCTCGACCTCGTCATTCAGGACCGCCAGATCCTCTCGCACGACTACCACCTCTTCGCGGTGGACCGGACGATCCCGAAGGATCCGCAGGTGGAGGAGATCCTCGACGAGTACCGCCTGCGGCTCGACGCGGACTACCGTCTCGATCAGGCCATCGGCTTCGCGGAGGAGCAGCTCAACCGCTACGGAAGCGTCGGCGGGGACTCCCCGCTCGGCAACTTTACGGCGGAGGCGATGCGGACCTTCCCGGGCATCGAGACGGAGATCGCGCTCACGAACACGCTCGGCATCCGCGCGGACATCCCCCAGGGCGACATCACCCTCGACACGCTCTTCAACGCGATGCCGTTCGACAACACGATCACGACGATGTTCCTCAGCGGTCGTGAGGTGCAGGAGCTCCTCGACTACGTGTCGTTCCGCTCGAGCGAGCGCGGCTGCAACAGCCAGGCGCAGGTGGCCGGCCTCGCGTTCACCATGGACTGCGACGCGCACGTGGCGCGCGACATCGTCGTGAACGGCGCGCCGCTCGACCCGTCCGGCACCTACGAGCTCGCCACCAACAACTACATCGCGCACGGTGGCTCGGGCTTCGAGGTCCTCCAGCGCAACACGACCCAGGTCGACACCGGCGTCAGCATCCGCGACGTCGTGCAGGCCGCCATCATCCGCTACTCGTCGCTCCCGCAGGCCGGTGTCTGCGTGGAGGACGGCCGCATCCAGCCGGTGTACTGATGACGACGCTTCTGTGGTTGGTCGCGTGCACCCGCTCGGGCGGCGGCACGCAGGTGGAGCCGAGCTTCCTCGAGGTCACCCTCGGGAACGTCGACGTCGGGACGGCGGAGGCGCCGCTTCCGTTCTCGAGCACCCTCGCGGCGGTTCCCGTGTCGGTGCAGGCCCTCGATCGGAACGGGGCGCCCGTCGACTTCGAGGGCGACCTCACCGTGCGGGTGCGCCCCGGTCGCCTCGGCGAGGATCCGTGGATCCACGTCACCGGCGGCGCGTGGAGCGGCACCGTCTCGATCCGGGACGGCTTCGGCCCCACGCGCATCTGGTTCACCGACGAGGGCGACAAGGACCAGGGCACCGGGCGCACCCCGGGGTGGGCGGCGGGCGTCACGCCTGCGTTCCACTATCGGTTCCCGACGCTCTCCGAGATGCAGGAGACGACGGATCCCGAGACCAACCAGCTCGTGGGCGAGTTCGCCCGCGTGCGGGTGGACGACCGGCGCGTCATCGTCACGGCGCGGCAGGCCGCCGGGTTCTGGGTCACCGACCTGGACTCCCCGGCGGGCACCGGCAACAACCTCTACGTCTACACCTTCCAGCGTCCACCGTCCGAGGCGGTCGTGGGGGCGCGCCTCACGCTGCTCGGCGGCATCGATCAGGAGTACCTGGCGTCGACCCAGATCTCCCATCCCACGCTGTCCTTCGCCGCGGAAGCGCCCGTCACGCCGCCGGAGGCCGTGGAGCTCGACGCCTGCGACGATCCGCTCGCCGTCGAAGGTCTGGAGGCCGCGCGCGTGCGCCTGACCGACGCCACGGTGCCGGACGACTTCGGCCCCGGCAGCGAAGCCTATGCCGACTACCTCGCCTACGGACAATGGCCGCTCGTGCTCGGCAGCTGCACCTGGTACGTCGAGTCCACCGGGGCGGCCCCCGACTTCCACGCCGTCGAGCTCGCCGGGCAGCGCCTGCCGCGGGTCGAGGGCATGCTCAAGCAGATCTTCGACAAGTGGGTCCTCGTGCTCGTGGATGCCGGCGACCTCACCCTTCCCGCGGCCCGTCCGGCCGCTCCCCGGAGTGCCCGATGATCCTCCTCGCCCTCGCTCTCCCCGCCCAGGCCGGGGAGTACATGGACACCTGGGTGACCACCGCGATGGAGGACACCAACATCCTCGCGGGACCGTCGTCGCGCAGCCCCTCGATGAACTTCGTGGAGCGTGGCAACCAGACCTTCTTCGAGGTCTACGAGTCCCGATTCAGCGATGACATCAACCAGTCCATGCTGGTGCTCTACCGCAAGGACGAGGGCTTCTCGCCGAACTGGTTCACCGAGGCGGCCCTCGTCGCACGCATGAACCCGGCGGTGAACCCCAACGACAGCAGCCCGGTCATGCGGATCACCGACGACGGCAGCTACGTCCGCGCCGGCTACCGCTTCGCCGGGGACGACAAGCACACGCTGTCGCTCACGGGCTACGCGGTCGACGCCAACCGCTTCCGCCTCGGCTACAGCTACGACCTCACCTGGGGCGGCCGCAACATCTTCGCGTTCGATCCGAGCGCGGCGCCCGGCGTGCGCCTGCAGTACCAGAACCACGGCTTCTACGCCTTCGCGGGTCTGAAGACCGCGGTCGGCGACTACAAGAACCGCGAGACGGCGGAGCCGCAGGAAGAGACGTACTACGGGGCGCTCGCCGGCATCGGCGGCAACCTCGGTGAGAACGTCCGCATCGAGGGCGGCCTCGGCAGCTTCGAGCAGGGACAGCTGACGAACGCGGCCAGCGCGACGAGCCCGGTGTACCTCGAGCCGATCCAGGCCGTCGGCGGCTGCGCGCAGATCGCGTGGCGCAGCACCTCGGAGCTCGACTGGATCCAGACGGCCGAGTTGAAGCTCTACCGCAACACGCCGGACTTCGTGCGGGAGAGCTACATCCAGCACCGGCAGATCGATGGTGTGGGGGTACTCGTGCAGGGCGAGCTCAACGTGCTCGCGCACAACCTCATCGACTTCGAGAACGTGGACTCCACGGTGATCGAGACCGCCAAGGCCGGTGACCTCCAGACCATCGTGGCGTTCGGGCGCAGCGAGATCGCGGTCGACCTCGTCTACAAGGACCTGCCGTACATCGTATTCAACGTCCCGGGCCTCACGAGCGGCTACGCCATCCCCGAGGCGATGGAGACGACGCCGCAGGTCTACGGCCGCGTCCGCGCCGCCCACTACTTCGACCGCACGCGTCTCACCCCGAGCCTGGGCCTCGGCTACATGCAGGCCGCCACCTACGGCACCGCCGACGGCTACTTCGTGCAGCAGAACGAGACGGACAAGTACCACGTGCCCGAGGGGCAGTCTCCGACGGCGCTCCTGTCCTCCGTCGCCGGGCTGCAGTGGGACCTGAGCAAGAGCATGGTCGCCCAGGGCGAGCTGCTCTACACGCTCAACAACAACCTCTCCAACTTCGAGCAGACCGATGGCATGGCCGGTCAGTACGTGCTTGCGCCCGCCCAGGAGCGCAACCAGCTCGGCGTCAACCTGATGGTGCGCGCCCGCTTCTGAGGCGGGCACGGGGGTTTCATGGTCGCCATCACGCTGATTGCGCAGGCCCTCGCGTCGGATGGGACCTCCGAGGCGCGGGCAGCGGAGGAACGCGGCCAGGAGCTCGCGGTCTATGCGCGCGCCGAGCTGGCCCGGGGGCGTCGCACGGCGCTGCTCGGCATGGCGGGGATGCCATTGTCGACCGCGATCATCGGCGCCGTGGTGGTGCCGGGCAACGGGTACCTCGCGCCACCGGCGGCGCTTCTGTTCGGGACGTCCGTCGTCGCGTTGACGCTGAGTCCCTGGCTCGCGGCCTCCGGCGCCGCCCATGAACGGGACGCGCTGGAGGCGCTGGGATGCGACGTCCCGGCGGTGCCGCTCGGGCGGATCGGCCAGGGTGCCTACGGGTTCGGCGCTGCGACGGGGATGCTCGCCACCGTCGACACGTCGCAGCCGGCCGTCGCGTACGCTGCGCTCGGGTCTGCGTTCGGCATCGGCGGCGCGTGGACGCTCGGCACCTGGGAGCACCTGCGGTTGGAGCGGGTCCGGGACGTGTGCCCGATGGCGCGATGACCGCGCGCGTCACGGTCGGGGTGACACGTCACGATGTCGACGGTCCCTCGTCCGTGGAGGACCAGCTCGCGGTGGAGGAGCCGCTCGACCTGCGGGTCGAGGGGCGTCCCGTCGCGCTGGTGATGCGCACGCCGGGCGACGATCTCGACCTCGCCGCGGGGTTCCTGTGGACGGAGGGCGTCATCGAGGAGCCCGGCGATGTGAAGGCGCTCGCCACGGTCGCGCCGAACGTCGTCGACGTCGTCCTGGCCGAGGGCGTGCCGCTCCTGCGGCGCCACGCGGCGGATCGCGCGCTCTTCTCGACGAGCTCCTGCGGCATCTGTGGCAAGGAGAGCTTCTCGCGCCTGCGCATGCCGTCCCAGGGGGTGCGCGGCGGGGAGGTTCCGCCGGAGGTCGTGCGCGCGCTGCCGGGGGCCCTGCGGGCGCATCAGCCGTTGTTTGTCGCGACCGGCGGAGTCCACGCCGCGGCGCTGTTCGACCCCGACGGGACGATCCTCCTCGCGCGGGAGGACGTGGGACGTCACAACGCGGTCGACAAGGTGCTGGGCGCACGCCTGCGCGCCGACGCGCTCCCGCTCGACGGACTCGGCCTCGTCGTCAGCAGCCGGGGCGGCTTCGAGATCGTCGCGAAAGCCGCGGCGGCCGGCGTGGGCGTGCTCGTCACGGTCGGCGCACCGTCGAGCCTGGCGGCCGACGCGGCGCGCCACGCCGGCATTGCGCTCTGGGCGTGGGCGTCATCGTCCCGGGCGGTCCGCGTCGCGTGACGCGGGCCCGCTACTTCACGCGGTAGCCGTCCATCTCGTTGTTGAAGATCCACGCCACGACCTCTCCGATCTCGAAGGTCGTCGCCATGAAGCTCGCGATGCTCGCGGCGGCCGAGCCCTCCTCCCGCAGCGTCGTGCGTCCACGCAGCATCTTGCGGAAGCGCTCCTGCCAGGTGTGGATGTTCGAGGGGCGGAGGTCGATCCAGCCCTTGCGGGCCCACCGGTCGAACTGCTCCGGCGAGGCGTTCTCGACGCGCGTCGTGTGGCCTTCGAGCTCCGGCACGTTGATGCGCGGGCCGCGCAGCATCCGGGTGCCGTCCGGCAGCAGGATGGGGATGCCGATGCTCGGTGCCGTGCGTGCCACACCGCTGGGGCCGAGAAGGTCGGCGCATCGGGCGGCGAGCGTGTCCGCGTCGATCTCGACCACACCCTCGAGCGTCCCGGTGGCGCGTCGCAGGAGCTCCGCCTCGAAGAGCAGCTTGGAGAGCTCGGGGGGCCCGAGGCGTCCGAGCGCCACGGACGTGATCCCGCTCTCGCGCTCGGCGGCGTCGAGGTCGGAGAGCGCGACGTTGCGCACCAGGCCGGCCTTGTAGGAGGGGTTCATCACGGCCCCGTCCATCGCGGAGATGACGTCCTGGCCGGTGTTCGCGCCGCGAATCTCGAGCACGACGGTGCGCGCGATCTCTTCGGGGGTGACGTACTCCATCTGCCCCAGGGCGGTGATGGCCGCGAACTCCCCACGCGTGAACACGCCGTTCTCTCCGGTGTCGACGACGGGCACGCGGAGGCGCCCGGTGCGGTCGTAGCCCGAGGCGTCCTCGCGCAGCTCGAGCGCCGTGCCGAGGGCGACCTCCCGTGGGGCGTAGAGCTCGCTGTTCTCGTGCTTGTCGCGGGCTTCCATCACCTGCACCGCGCGGTAGCCGATCATCGCGGCGGGCTTGACCTCCTTCACGATGGGCGAATCCGGCGTGCGCGCGAGCAGGAACAGCAGCCCGGTGTGCCCGAACGCCGCCTCGTTCTTCGCGAGGAGCTTCTTCGAGGGCTTGTCCTCGCTGTGGGTGTAGGGGATGTTGAGGCCCATGCCGCCGGTGCCCGTGGTGCCGACCTTGACGTAGACCTTGGTCGCGAACTCGGTGGTCGCCTGGTGCAGGAAGCGCACGTGGCGGATGAGCTGCGGAACGGACTGCGAGAGGAGGAATGCCTCGAGGTCGTCCGTGCCGCGCGCATCGAAGCCGCCGCCGCCGATCCAGCCGCGCACCTTCGCGGCGCCGTCGAACACGTCCTGGTAGCTGAATCCCGTCGCGGTGTTCACGCAGTCGACGACGACCTCCGGCCGGTGCGTCGCGATGAGCTGGACCAGCGTGTTGTCGCGGTAGGCCGCGTCGTAGTCGTCGTAGACCGCCGCCAGCAGTTGGCGACGCAGGGACGGGTTGCCCAGGATCGCCGCGCGCGGGAGCGCCGCCATTTCACGGGGCACGAAGAGGTTGCCCCACGCGGGGACGAACGCCACGGAGTCGCCGAACTCCTTGCGGAGGCGTGCGCAGGCCCCGACCGCCTCGCTCTCGAGCAGGCTGGCGACGACGATGCGCCGCGGCTGCATGTTCTGCAGGATCTGTCGGCACACCTGGAGGCCGACGAGGCCCGCGCCGCCGAGGATCAGGAAGTCGTGGTACATCGCGCGCTCCGGAGTTCAGCGGGAGGTGTCGAAGGCGTGCTGCAGATCCGCCTGCAGGTCGTCGGCGTCTTCCAGACCGGCGCTCAGCCGGACCAGCCCGTCCGCGATGCCGATGGCGCGACGCTTCTCGGGTTCGATGCTCGCGTGGGTCATGAGCGCGGGCAGCTCGATGAGGCTCTCGACGCCGCCGAGGCTCTCCGCGAGCGTGAAGATCCGCGTCGCCTCGACGAAGCGCTTGGCGCGCGCGAGGTCGCCGCGGACCTCGAAGGAGATCATCCCGCCGAAGCCGCACATCTGCCGCTTCGCGACGTCGTGGTTCGGATGGGACGCCAGCATCGGGTGGTAGACCGCCTCGACCTCGGGGTGCGCCGCCAGCCACGCGACGAGCTGCGCGCCGGTGCGCGCGTGGCGCTCCATGCGTACGGACAGCGTCTTCAGGCCGCGCAGCGTGAGCCAGCAGTCCATCGGGCCGGGGACCGCGCCCGCCGCGTTCTGGAGGAACTTCAGCCGGGTGTAGGCCTCGGTGTCGTTGGTCACGACCACGCCGCCGACCACGTCGCTGTGGCCGTTGAGGTACTTCGTCGTGCTGTGCATGACGAAGTCGGCCCCGAGCGCGAGGGGGCGCTGGAACACCGGCGTGGTGAACGTGTTGTCGACGACGACCTTCGCGCCGACCGCGCGTGCGCGGGCACAGACCGCGGCGATGTCGGTGACCTTCAGCAGCGGGTTCGTCGGGGTCTCGAGCCACACGAGCGTCGTCCCCTCCGGGATCGCCTCGCTGGGCGGAACGCGCGAGAAGTCCGCGTAGGAGAAGTGGACGCCCCAAGGGCGCAGGACCTTGTCGAAGAGGCGGTAGGTGCCGCCGTAGACGTCGTCCCCGCACACCACCCGGTCGCCGGGCCGCACGAGCGTCCGGACGAGCGTATCGGTCGCCGCGAGGCCGCTCGCGAACACGAGCCCGTGGGCACCGCCTTCCAGCGCCGCGAGGCACTCTTGCAGCGGGGTGCGCGTCGGGTTGTCCGTGCGGCTGTACTCGTAGCCCTTGTGGCCGCCGACGGTGTCCTGGGCGTAGGTCGACACCTGGTAGATCGGCGTCATCACCGCGCCCGTCGTCGGGTCCGGTGCCTGCCCCGCGTGGATTGCGAGCGTGTCGAACCGCACGCCGCGCGTGTCGCCCTTCACGCGTTCCCCCGGGCGGTCAGGCTGGCGATGTGGTCGATGAGGTCGATGCGCGTGATGATGTTCACGGGCGTTCCGTCATCCTCGATGACGATGGCGACCTTCGCGCGCTTGAACAGCTCCGTCAGCGTCGGGATGTCGGTGTGCTCGTCGACCGTGCAGTAGTTCATCTCGATGAGCTCGCGCACCGGGGTGTCCGCGCGCGTGCCCGCGAGCGCCCGCTCGAGCAGCCGGCTCTCGTGGAGCATGCCGAGCACCGAGCGGTTCTCCACGACGGGCACCTGGCTCACGCCGTGGAGCTTCATCACCCCGATGACCTCGGACACCTTCTGGTCGGGCGTCACCGAGACGAGCGTACGGTCACGCCCGCTGCGGTCGAGAAGGTCCTTCACGGAGCCCATGGTCACCTCGGGTTCGAGGTAGCCGTTCTCCCGCATCCAGTTGTCGTTGTAGGTCTTGCTCAGGTAGCGGGAGCCGGAGTCCGGCAGGAGCACCAGCGCGCGCATGCCGGGCTTGCCGTTCTCCTTCATCCACTTGAGCGCACCGGCGACCGCCGCGCCGCAGGAGGAGCCACCGAAGATGCCCTCCTCGCGCACCAGCTTGCGTGCGACCTGGAAGCACTCCTTGTCGTTCACGCGCACGACGTCGTCGATGTGGCCGAAGTCGATGGTGCTCGGCATGAAGTCCTCGCCGATCCCCTCGACCTTGTAGGAGTACGGCGTCGTCATCTGGCCGGTGTGGAAGTAGTCGAAGTACAGCGAGCCGACGGGGTCGACGCCGACGATCTTGACGGCGGGGTTCTTCTCCTTGAGGTACCGCCCGATGCCGGTGATCGTGCCGCCGGTGCCCAGGCCCGCGATGAAGACGTCGATCTTGCCCTCGAACTGCTCCCAGATCTCCGGGCCCGTCGAGACGTAGTGCGCCTGCGGGTTGGAGGGGTTGTGGTACTGGTTCGCGTAGGCGGAGTTCGGCGTCTCCTCGACCAGCTTGGCAGCGACCTTGTAGTAGGAGCGCGGATCGTCGGCGTCCACGTCGGTCGGGCACACGACCACGCGCGCCCCGTAGGCCCGGAGCGCCGCGCGCTTCTCCTCGGACTGCTTGTCCGCCATGACGAAGATGGTCTTGTAGCCGCGGACGGCCGCGACCATCGCAAGGCCCGCGCCGGTGTTGCCCGACGTCGCCTCGATGATCGTCCCGCCGGGCTTGAGCTTCCCGGAGCGCTCGAGGTCGTCGATGATGCGGACGGCGATGCGGTCCTTCACCGAGCTCGCCGGGTTCATGTACTCGACCTTCGCGTAGAGGCTGCCTTCGAGGCCCTCCGTCACGCGACGCAGCCGCACGCAGGGGGTGTCGCCGATGCAATCGAGGATGCTGTCGTAGAGAGGTCGCACGGTGCCCTTCCGAGAGGGCTCGCGGTAACCGGCGCGCGCGGCCGGTTCCACCTGTTACACTCTCACCGATGGGCGTGGTGGACGACAGGGTGGACGGCAGCCAGGACGAGACGACCGTGGGGGCGATCCCGGTGCCGCGCGCCCTCTCCACGCGTCACCCGGTGCTGGCGGTGCTGCAGGGGGACGACACCCGCCGCTTCCACGAGCTCGCCGACGGGGCGACGGTGATCGGGCGCGACCTCGCGTGCGAGCTTTCGGTCCCGGACGCGACGGCATCGCGACGCCACTCGGTCGTGCGGGTCGACTACACGCGCGACGCGATGGTCGTGTCGGTCGAGGACATGGGCAGCATGAACGGGACGTTCGTCAACGGCGAGCGCATCTCGGGAACGGTCGTGCTGCAGGAGCACGACAAGCTCCGCGTCGGGGCGACGCTGTTCGCCTACCTGCTGCGCGACGAGCTCGAGTTGGAGGCCGACCGGCGGCTGCTGCACATGGCGACCTACGACGCGCTGACCGGCATGCTCAACCGCAACGCCGTGCTCCGCGAGCTCGCGCGGGAGTACGAGCGCGCGCGCCGCTACGGGCGCGATTTCAGCGTGCTCATGATCGACCTCGATCACTTCAAGGAGATCAACGACACGTGGGGGCACCCCGCCGGGGACCGCGTGCTCGCCATCGTCGGGCGCGTGCTGCGCACGAACGTGCGCACCTGCGACCACGCGGGTCGCTACGGGGGCGAGGAGTGCATGGTCATCCTCGTCGAGACGGCCGTGGAGGCCGCGGCCGGCGTCGCGGAGCGGATCCGCGCGGCGATGTCCCGCACCGACTTCGGCATCGACCGCCCCATCACCGTGAGCATCGGCGTGGCCGGGTGCGGCCCGACCTCCGAGGTCGCGCCCGAGCGACTGCTCGAGCGTGCGGACACCGCCCTGTACGCCGCGAAGGCGGCAGGGCGGAACCGGGTGTTCGTCGCGTCGTAGCGGGCGCCGTCAGGAGAACAGGCGCGACCATTCCTGGCCGAGCAACTCGCGCGCCTCGGGGCGCAGCGTCTCCTCGCTCGCGAACAGGTGGGTCGCCGCGGCCCGGCGGACCTCGTCGAACGACACGACCCTGCCGGGTCGGCTCGCCTCGACGAGGCCGCTGGTGAGGGTGTCCACCGCGGCGTCGTCGAGATGCCCCAGGTCGCGCAGGAGCTCCAGCAGGTCCGCTGCGCGCGGCTCGAGCTCGAAGTGGGCCTCGGGCGTCGCCATGGCCTAGGCCAAGACCTCGGCCACGCGCTGGATGGACACCAGCAGGGCACCGGGGTGACGCGCGGCGAGCGCCCGTTCGGCGCCCTCGGCCGCTCCGCGCATGTCGGGCGCGAGCACGACGTAGGCGCCGCTCCGTCCGTCCAGCGCCCAGGCGATGCTGTACGCGGTGCGCTCGCCATGTGCCTGGGTCGTCGGGCGCACCGTGGGCGCCACGGGCGTCGCGGGCTCGGAGGTGCTGACGTCCGCCTCGCGGGCGGCGGGTGCAGGGGTCGCCGGGGCATTCAGGGTGCCCGTGCCGCCGATGCCTCGACGGACGCGGTAGGCGCGGACGTTCTCGGCGGACACCCCCGCCAGTTCGGCGATCTCGCGGTCGGGACGCGTGCCGAGCAGGTGGACGTACGGGTCGAGCGCGGAGCGGCGGCCTCGGAACGCGCGTGTCCGTCCCGACGCCTTCGCGGCGGGCTCGGCGGCCGTGTCGGTCTGCGGGACCTCCGTCGCGACGACGGGCTTCACCTTGGGCGGACGGCCTGGCTTGCGGCGCGGCGCGTCGGGCGCCTTGGCCTTCGCACGGGGGCGGCGGCGCGGGGTGGCGTTCTCGCCTTGCGGGGCGAACTTGTACCCTTCGTACGCAGGGATCCCGAGTCGCTTGCGGTGGTTCACGACGGCGGCGCGGGACACGCCCGCCTCCTCCGCGATCTTGTGATCCGGCACCTTGCCGAGCTGATCCTGGTACTTCGCGAGGGTGACGTCGACGGTGCGCTTTCGTGGCATACCTACCTCCACGAGCCGTATATCATGAAATGGTCGGACTGTGCATGATCAACAGCGCACAAGGAAGACGGTCGAGAATGGGGTGCTCCCGGAGGTCGAAGGCGCTGGCCTCCAGTCCCCAGGGCCTTCCCGCGCCGATCAACACGAGGTCGTGGCCGGAGCATGCCTCGACAAGTCGTGACACATCCTCGTCCATGGATGGGTTCGTGTGTTCGCGCACCGCGACGCCTGCCGCACGCAGACGGTCGGCCATCCTGACGATCGCGGCGTCGTGCTCCCCGCCCCGGACCACCAGCGCCGCGCGCATCGCGGGTGCGCTCGACGCGTGCAGCACCCCGGCGTCGCAGCGCAGACCCGCGAGCACCGCGCGGGTGGTGCCACCCAGCCGGGCGGTCCCGACCAGGGGGCGGTGCAGACCGAGGAGGACGCAGCTCGCGTCAATGCGTTCGGCGAACGCGACGATGTCACGACCCGGGTCGCCTGACGCGAACGTGTGTGCGTCCACGCGATCGGCGACGCCGGTCGCCCGTGCCACGGCCTGCGCGGCGGCGCCGGTCTCGGTGGGTGCTGTCACGAAACCCTCGCCCTGCGGGAACAGGCTCGCGCGCGCCCCGAGCGCGTCGAGTTCCAGGACCGCCGGCCGCACCGCGCCGCCGTGGGTGAGCGTCCCGAGCAGCGCTCCCAGCCCCGCGGCGGTCTCCGGATGGGAGGCGCACGCCAGAATGGTGTCTGTCCGCGTCGCGACGGCCTGTGGCGTCGTCTCCGCGAGCACGCGGGACGGTGGGTACAGCAGGCGGAGCGCCGGCGACGTCACCAGGGTCGTGACGACCGCCATCAGCACCATGATGGTGTAGAGCGTGGGTGACAGCACGCCGAGGTCCCGGCCGATCGCCAGGATCACGAGTTCCATCAGGCCGCGCGTGTTCATCAGTACGCCCAGCGTCACGGAATCCCGCCAGTCAAGTCCGGAGAGGCGCGCAGGCGCGGCGGTGCCGAGGATCTTCGCGACCATCGCGACCGCGATGACCAGCCCCGCCGCGAGCCAGGCGTCGGGGCCGGCGACGAGATCCAGCCGTGTCTGGAGCCCCGTGAACGCGAAGAACGTCGGTAGGAACAGGATCACCACCAGGTCCTCGACCTTCTGTACCAGGGTCTTCACGACCGGCCCCTCGCGGGGCACCACGGCCCCGAAGGCGAACGCCCCGAAGAGCGCGTGGATGCCGATCAGCTCGGAGACGAGCGCCGAGGCGAGGAGGCCGAGCAGGAAGCTCGCGATGGCGGTCTGTCCGAGGGTGTCCCGGGTGCCCCAGCGACGCGCCACGCGCGCGAGGAACGGCCGCACGACGCCGAGCATGACCCCGATGAACACGGCGGCGAGTGCCGTGGTGCGAAGGCCGTGCAGCATGTCGCCGGCGCGGACGAGCGCGATGACGAAGGCGAGCATGCACCATGCCGTGACGTCCCCGATGGCCGCCGCCGCCAACGCGAGTCCGCCGACGCGCGTGCGGTTCATGCCGCGCTCCGCCAGGATCCGCGCGAGCACGGGAAACGCCGTGACGCACATCGCAGCGCCCATGAACAGCGCGAAGCCCGTCAGGCCCACGCCCGGCGGCGCGAAACGCGGGTGGAGCCACGTCGCCAGGCCCGCGCCGAGGGCCAGCGGCACCACGATGCCGCTCTGCGAGACCTTCATCGCGAGCGTGCCGCGGGCGCGCAGGTGGCCGGGATCGAACTCGAGTCCGACCGTGAACATGAACAGCACCAGGCCGAGTTGGCTGACCGCCTCGAGCCAGGCCAGTCCACCCGGCGGAAACACCGTCGCCATCGCGTCGGGCCACCATGCGCCGAACGCGGAGGGCCCCAGCAGGATGCCGGCGACGATCTCGGCGACGACGAGTGGCTGCCCCACGCGCCGGAGCGCGAAGCCCACCGCCCGGGACGCGACGAGCACCGTGGCGATCTGCAGCAGCAGCATCGCGAGGGAGGACAGGTGCAGCGACACGGGGGCTCCTGCCGGGATGGGGGCGGAGGGGGCATCCCCCTCCGCAACGCCTCCCCCGGGCGGCGCTTGCTAATCCGCCGGGTGTCCGGCGGCGTGTGACGGTGCCCACCGTCGGTTGGCCGACGCCGCCTGCCGGCCCGCCGACTCCGGAATCGAGAGGATCCGCGCGCGCTGCGGTTGGCATCCGGCGTGCACCTCCGGGCCGCGGAGGTGCGGCATGGCAGCGATCGTGTGGGGCGCCACGCTGGTGGGCGTCGAGGCGTGGCCCGTGGCCGTGGAGGTGGACCTCCTGCGCCGGTTGCCGTGTGTCGTGATGGTCGGCCTCCTCGCGCCGTCGGTGCGCGAGAGCGTCGAGCGCGTGCGGTCCGCCATCCTGGCGGCGGGGGAGGAGTTTCCGCGCGCCCGGGTGGTCGTGAGTCTTGCCCCGGCGGACCTGCGAAAGGACGGGACCGGCTTCGATCTCCCCGTGGCGGTGGGGATCCTCGCCGCCGCGGCGCAGGTCGACGCGACGGAGGCCGCGCGCTGGGTGTTCCACGGGGAGCTCGCCCTCGACGGGACGGTGCGGCCGGTCCGCGGCGCGCTGGCGGTCGCCTCGCTCGCGCAGGCCCGAGGGTGTCGCGGGGTCGTCGTGGCGGAGGCCAACGGCGCGGAGGCCGCGCTCGTCGAGGGGATCGAGGTGCGCACCGCGCGTACGCTCGCGG
>JACCDP010334096.1_pt1 | contig 14551 bp, 10 predicted proteins | sample 7445841 | NCBI WGS metagenome assembly JACCDP01 (sample SAMN15323441, study PRJNA562643) | freshwater metagenome | isolation source: river surface water | place: USA:Blue River Watershed | collected 2017-08-17 | reverse complement strand
TGGGGAGGACGTTCTATACTTAATCATAAAACCCTTACTAATTATTTTTTAAACAAGCCAGTTACAAATTGAGTTCCTTGCTTCATTGCTTGATCTGTTAATTGTTTTTTCTGAGACTCAGGAATCTTGCTATATAATTCTTTACCTTTGTCCATCAAACTTTGCATAGCACCTTGTTGTGGTTGAGTAGAGGCACTAGGTTGAGTAACTGGAGTAGTAGGTTTTGGAGCTTGCGCAGTGGATACAGTGTTTCTCTGATTCATTTGCTCTATAGGAGTTTTAGCAACAGAAGTTGTGGGAGCTGGAGTTGTCTGAGGTTTCTGAGTAGTTCCAGTCTGACTTAATTGTTTGGCTGCATCTATTCTTTGTTGAGGTATCTGTGCTTGTGGAGCTTGTGCTTGTGGAGCTTGTGCTTGTGGAGCTTGTGTGGGAGAAGATTTTGCCTGAGTAACAGAAGGTAGCCCCGCAGCTCCAATAGCTACGTCTGCTAGTCCTCCGATAAATTGTCCAGTAGCAGCACCTTGATTTGCTTCTAGCCTCATCTGAGCTTCTCTAGGACTCCACGCTCTTTCAGCTCTAGTTGCCGCCATAGTATCTTTAGCCTGAGCTAATCCTTGTTCATTTTGAAATTGTTTCTGTTCTAGTTCTGCTTCTGCCGCAGTAGTTCTCTCAAGTAATTTAGAAGCTTCAACTCCCATATCTTTTTCAAGATTAGATATATCGGTCGCTGCTCTCGATCCTTCTTGGTACATTTTACCTAGAGCAGCTCCTCTAGAGCTAACACCTCCTCTAGCTCTCATGCTTTCATCTACTGCTTGCATCCTAGACTGAGAAGCTTGATCTCTCGCCATTTTACCAGATTCTAAAGCTCTAGACAATTCTGGACTCATTCCTCCAAGTGCTTTAGTTTTTGCATATTGAGCTTTCAGATCTGCAAACTGAGGGGTGTTTTTAATTTGGGCTAAATTTTCACCAATTCTTTGCGATTCGCTTAGTTGATCTTTTGCAATATCTCTTTGATCTTGAGCAGCACCTCTACCAGCTATATATCCACCAGTTGCCGCAGCTCCTTGAATTAATCCAGATGTTAAGTTTGGATTCTTTTCTACAAAACTAGATACTCCAGACTTTATGTTTTCAAAAAATCCGGGCTTATTTGCTTCCGCTGATGCCTGTGCATATTTTCTATCAGCGGCTTCAGAATCATAGCTAGGATTCATAATAGGAGCATTATTTGCTCCATAAATTGTCTTTCCACTAGCGTCTTTCATGAATTTATCGCTAGATTGAGTTTGATAATTTTGAGGTTGTCTTCCTAGAAGTCTATCAAAAAATCCCGGTTCTTGTTTTTTTTGATATTCGCCTTGAGCTGCTCTCATTTCCTTTAGCTTAGCATCCTCTCTAGCCTGATAATCCCCTTGAGCAGATCTCATCTTTTCTAGTTCTTTCTTTTGTTTTTCTTTATCTTTCTGAACCTTGTCATAAGATGCTTCCATGTCTGAATAGGATGGTCCTTTTGCACTAGGATTGATCCCCATACTAGGATCTTCAGAAGAAAAAAGCTTAGAAAATATATCCTTAACAGATGCCATAAAATTCCTCTACCTTATATTTGTATTAAAATACCTAGCCATTATGTTTTCAGGGTCTTCGCCTATTATTTCAGACATTTTCTTACCAGAGCCCTCTAAATTATTTGTTTGTTTTTCAGGATTTTGCTTAGAAAGCTCGTCAGATTCTCCTAAAATTCTATTGCTTAACTCACTTTGAGCCATTTGTAGGTATTGAGCTGGTATTCCTATCTCATCCGCCAAGGCTTGTAGTTGTAAACTTCTGTAATCTCCATTATTTAAACTTTGCATAAGCTGTAAGTCTAGAGGGTGTATTCCCATAGAACCTCCTATAGCTTGCATAGCTCCGCCTCTTAAATCCCCAGAGAGACCATTTCTTATGTTTTGGATAGCAGAAGTATTTATTCCAGCTCTAGAAGCTAAAGCCTCAGTAGCTGTTCCTTTAGGATCTTTTATTACCTTGTTTGCCATGCTAAGTATTTGAGGGTCCATGTCAAAATACTCCGCTGCGGCTTGATATGGTAGTTTTTTTAAATCTCCTATAGACTTAGCTTTTTTTATCAGATTAGCGACATCCTTTTGAGTTTTACTCAACTCTTGCTCGGCAAGAGAAGTGATTGCTCTAGAAAAATTACCACTCATAGCTGATTTAATTACATCTTGATCTATTCCAAATCTCTCAGATGCTTGCTTGAGTAGTATCTCCTTTATAGCTTCTTCTACTGATTTATCTCCTGTTACAATTTCTCGTAATGATTTTGCTGCATCTGGATCTACTCCAACTCCTGCGTATGCTGCTTTTTCTAAATCCCCAGAAGCTGCTTCCCTTATAGCTTCTAAAGTTTTTCTATTTAGAGCTCCTTCTGGTATTCCATTTGCAGCAGCCCAGTCTTTTACTTTTGAATTTTTAGTTAAAACTTGTATGGCAACGTCTTTTAAAAATTCCTCATTTTTAAGCCCTTGAATACCATCCTTTTTCATTGCTTCAAGACCAGATCTAGTTGTACTATATCCTCCAGCTGTGAACCAATCAGCAACTAAATCTATTGCGATAGGACCGAATATATCAACTCCTTTATTTCCCTCTCTTCTTACATCTTCGGCAATATCTGTTAGTGCTTTACTATCAATACCTCTTCCAATTTCAGAGACAGTATCAAGCCCTCCTTTGTTAGCAAACTTAAAATTTTCTAAGGCATATTTTTTAGTAGAGTCGATGGTGTCTAGTGCTCCTGAAGCAAACCTTTTAAAGTCTCCTCTAGCTAGTCCAGACGTAGTTTTCTCCAACCCTTTTACTGTAGATCCTGCCCATTCCCTGTTATATTTTTCCCATGCATCAAATTCTTTTTTTGCACTTCTAGCTAATTTATTAGCACTTTGAGCAGTCTCTCTAGATGCATCTCTACCTGCTTTAACAACAGCTTCATTTATATTTCCTGCTGCTTTTCCAGCCTGAGATATTACATTTCCGTATGCATCTCTAAGATTCCCAGCAGCGTCATTTACAGTATTGATACCATTTTCCGCAACATCAACAAAAGAGGAAATTCCTTGACTGATGGGAGCAGAAATATTTTTGGTTACAGTTCCTGCAGCGTCTGTGACAGCATTAAAACCAGAACTTGTTGCATTAGTTACTTCTCTTTCTACATTTCTGTAAACTCTCTGAGCTTCTGCAAAAGGATCATATCCTCCTTTGCCTCCCATAATTATGTCTCCTGTCCTAAGTATTTGGTTTTCCAATTACTATCGACTTCTACCATGTACAGTATAGACTCTTCGTTTTCTGAAATCGGGGAAAGTCCCCAGCTTTTTATAAATTTATCTGAAATTGCCCAGTTATTAGATTTAAAAAAAGATTCACAAAATATAAATTTTACTATGCCTTCTTTATCACTTACTTTTTTAGCAAAATTTAAAGAACAATTACGATTTCTAAATTCTGGTTTTATATAAATATCTAGAATAAAAATTGAGTCGTTTGGAAATTTTTTATACGATACAAAACCAGTATCGTCGTAAACTAACTCAGCACTTAATCTTTCTTTTAAATAGTCTTCGTATAATTTCATACTAGCTAATCCCCATAAGAACCAATCTGTAAGAAGCTGTAGAAGGTAAACCTAATACTTTATTAATATCCACATAAAAATTATCTCTAACAGTAAATAGTAGGAATGGGGAAGAAGTTGGGTATATTCCATTCCCTGTTAAGTTTGTAGCGCTTACACAGACAAACCCTTTAAAATTCTTTAAAGACGTTAATATTGAGTTATTTCCTATAGGTACTCCAGAACTATCTACTGTAACATCGAACGTAATAAACTCAAATGGAAGATTCTCCTCTACTGTTAAATTCTTATTAAAACCAAAAACTATTTTATCAAAGAATGGATTTAGAAGACCTCCCATTTGCTCAATCAATTTTTTTTCAGGAGTATCGTAATCATTACTTTTTATTTTTACGGGCTCTAATCTCATTATTTTTTCCTATCGCTTATCTGGAACAATCTTACTGACATAGATATTCCGTATAACTGAAAAGACTCAAAGGCTGTATTGTGTGCGAATTTACATCCTAAAAATCTACACTTTTGTTTTTTAAGAGGTATGTACGTACTTACAACAGCTTGATCTCCTCTTCCTCCCCATATAGAATCTTCCCCATATGTAAATGTACCATAAGATCCTGAATAATCCAAATGAATAGGTATACTTTCATATCCATCACTTATGTCACTATTATAGGATACCGTAGCATGTCTGAAGGTTCTTCTTTCAAACATGAAGTTTCCGTAAGAAAACTGTTTAAATCCGGCTACATCTCCAGCATGTTGAGGTGCATACTCTACTTCTGTTGGAATTGATTTATAGAGCCTTATAGTCCCTTCCATAAAAGAAGGAGTGCCGGAGAGACTTAAAATTTCATTAATTAAATCAACACTCTCTATCACTATTTCATGAGTTACTGTATCGGTGGATAATTTATAATTTGAAAAAATTGCTTTTGAAGATAGATTTAAAGCATTTACTATGGAGTTAAATTGAGTTTGAATAACTTGAAAATCAGTGGGGGAGGTCCACAAAGGGCTGTAAATAGGGCTTCCTTCTGCTGCATCCAACTTTAAAATTAGTGATGACATTTTAGAGGTTAAGCTATCTCCGGGCTGCATAACTAGATCTGCGTAAAAATTATAAGCTCCTATTCCAAATCCATAATCTTTATCTAGTTTTTTTAAAAGAGAATTGAACTGATATATAGTTACATATTGAGTTTGAGTTAGTACATCTCCAGCAGAAGTTTGTTCGTATGAATCTAATTTCAAAATGTTATTATTAATACTGAGTGGATTCAATATCAAATCTAGTTCTCTATCTGCGTAATCGTATCTATTAAACCCTTTCCTCTCTACTTCAATATAATTATCTGTGGCTCCTAAATATAACTTATCTTGAGAGGGGTTTAAAATTCCACAAGTTTTAGTTATTTTCCACTCTGTCCAAGTCTGAGTAAATATATTAAATCTATAGCAAACAGTTGCTTCTGTGTCATTTCTATTTAAAATAGTCCATGCCAACAAGGATCTGTCGGATTCATAAGGAATGGAGAAAGAAGCTTTGTGTATATTAGTTCCAGAATTTACAAATGGAAGCAGTTTATTTTCTATTCCTGCTGAGATATAAGTTAGAGCTGATTCGTTTAATTTTACATATCCTTGATTGCTTAAAAAATAACAATCATTAGCTAGAACCACAGCACTATCAGGAGCTATAATTACTACGGTATTATCGTAACTACTGACACTCCAAACAGGATCTCTTCCTCCTTCTCCTGTCAGTCTAAATACTCCATCTTTTTTTAATATGAATAAAGAATCTCTGGAAGATATTATTCTTGATATTTCAAAGTCTTTACTACCTACATCTACGTAATTCAATATAGGAACGGATTCTGGTTCTTGATCTTTAGAGTAATAAATCCTATTTTGAGATTTTTCATTAGAGCTTTTTAATTTTGTGGTCAGTGTTTTTCCAGCACTAACAACGGATGTGATTTGTTTGTTAATAGTGTATTGAGTAGCTGAAGGACCTGTACTAACTACAGTCTGAATTCCATTTATGGAGCTAGATGAGTTTGCTCCATAAATTATCACAGAATCCCCAGAAGAGAGCCCTAAGGTTCCAAGGGAAGGGGTGGCTACGGTTATTAATGTTTGAGGTGCTACACTTAGAGAAGTGTTTGTAAAAACTTTTCCTATTTCTGGAGTAAAGAAATTATATATTTTTAAATCAGAAGTTCCAATATAAAAAGAATCACCTATAAAAGTTCTTCTCTCAAACAACATTTTGCCGGGAGATAAGGACGATGTTGAAGTATAATAGGCATATAGTATAGCAGAGGTATCATTATTTATAACTCTAACTGTAGATTTACAAGTTTCTTCTATGGAGGTATCTTTGTTGGAAAGTTGAACCAATACTCTATTTCCATTAGATGCAACAGCAATAGGAGCGTTTATTGTTATAGTGGAGCCTGATATAGCAGTTATAAAAGTTCCTTCCGGAATATCTGTGCCACACTGAAGCTTCCCTCCTACTACAAATCCAGCAGCACTACCTCCTGCTCCTATTGTAATAGTAGCAGATCCTGCCGTCCAAGTTGCCGCATCAGAGCTGTAAGTAGGAGCAAAACCATTTGATAGTAATATTTTTTTATTTGCAATATCTTCGCCCTTTCCTATAGTTGTTGTAGAAATAGATACAACCGGATTAGGTTGACCTCCTCCAACAGACACATCTAAAAATCCAAAAGATTGAGATTTTGTGACTCCTAAGGTAGCCCCATTAGAGTTGTAGGTTATGTTTATGGTTCCAGTACTTGGGACTACTTGGACATCAAAATCATAAATTCCTGAAGAAAATCCATACAATGCGGCTCTTATGTTATTTGCGATAGCATTTGCAGTTAGAGTATTATTTATATTATAACTATAAATAAGGTCTTTTGATGTCTCAGCAAAAGTTACACCACTTGTATTTTGAAGAGAGCTTGTGTTGTTTAACAAAATCGTATATCTTCTTGAATTATCAGATGAGTATAAAATTAGCCAAGTTTCTTTAAAGCATAAATTTAGAGCAGTTCCTCCTGTTATGGTTAGTGTTACCTTGTGTCTCTGACCTTCGTACACATATTGATTAGTTGTAATTCCGTCCGAGAATATTAAATCGCTAACTCCAGATGTAAATTTATATAAATTACGAGTGGAATCTTCTGTATTTGCATCTTTTAATTTTCTTAATTCTACTTCTACAAATTCTTTTACTTTTGTGTTAGCGTAAAACATATGTCCGTTAAATAAAGCTATATCTAAAGCAGAAGGAGGTACGTCATTTGCTTTTAAACCTCCCTCTCCGCTTAATTCATTGGTGTATAGAGGAACTCCTCCTCCTCGAACTTCTTCTTTTACCCTATCTGTATAAGTTATACTTCCGGTGGTAATTTGAGTAGAAGTTGGATTAGCCTCATAAACCATTTTCAATTCATCAGAAGGAGATGCATTTTTTGCTACTTCAGATCGGTATATTCTATATTTATACTTCGCAGTGATTCCTAGTGGGATTGGAAAAGAAACGTCTACTGAACATTCAGGAATTCTTGCAAGATTAGAGGCTATCATTCTATCTGAAGGAGAGCCTAGCAATAAATTGTCATTATCATCTGTTGTTGTCCACAAAACTCTATACGCAACATAATAGTCAGCGTCTACTTTTCCAGTAGAGGATACCGTGGTCCCTTTTATAGGAAGAAAACCATCTCCAAAAAAATTACAAATAGCAGATCCGCTAAATGCCTTAGGAACTCCCACATTCTCTATAGATTGTGAATTAATATCAGTGTTAGATTTTTTTGATATTTTTTTTACACTTTCATTTGTTGTAAAATATATATTACTTTTAGCGGATACTGATTTTATTCTATATCCACTGATAGGCTCAGAGTAGCTTCCTATAAAATCTGTAAAGGTTCCTTCTCCATTGTCATAGGATAAAGTTGTTCCAGAGTGTCTTATTAATTTATTTCTATATTGAAAAAGTTGTTTAGGCTTTTCCAGCATCTGAGGACCGTAGGTTTTAAAACCTCTTCTAGGTTCTATAACTCCAGATCTATTTATAATCGTATTATTAGCTTGAAGCAAAGCCCCCGGAGAAATCTCCATTAAGGATTGGTAGTATGTCTGTAATCCTGATGCCTTGAGATTTACAACTTGGCTTCCCATTACTATCTCCGTCTATTTCTTGCAACACCTGTCATCAAAGCTCTATTGACTACTTTTCTAGGAGATCCCTCTACTCTGTTATCAAGCATGGTACTTAATCTCTGTTCCATTTCTACAGTTTTAGCGGTAGCGTTGTTTAGACCTTCGCTATCCCCTAATGCTTCCATTATTCTCTGAGATACTTTTTGAGCTAGAACAGTGTGAAGTTCTGTCGGTATATTGGGGACACAAGTTTGACCTGCAAGTGCAAAGTAATCTCCAACTTCTAAATCTTTAGGAATTCTATGAGGGTCAATGTTTGCAATTTTAGTATTTGAGTTTATTGAATTTATAGTTAAGTCTATGTCTAAAATATTGTGGGCGGATTTTGCTTTTACAAAATCAAATGTAGTTAATACAGAATTATTACTACCAGATACATACACAGAGTATCCAGAAGGAACGCTTGACAAAGTTATATTCCCTGTAGCTCTGTCTATAGAAGTAATTGTCGCTACTGCTGAATCTTTTACTAAGTTGTTGGGTCTTAGATAATAGTAAAAAGAGAGAGCTCCGGAAGCATTGGGACCAACGCTTGGATGCAGAATGATGTCATTTCCCATTAAGTAGAATCTTCTAAATCCAGTAAAGTCAGCAGATCCAGTTCCGTTAGAAAGACCCGTATATCTATCATCTACTGCGATCTGAGTCATCTCATACTCATTAGCTTGATAGGGCATATATTTAGAAAATGCTAAAGAAATAGATGCGTTTGTTGCAGTTGAATTAAATGATATTGTAATAGAGCTTGTATCTTTAGACAACACTAGGCTTTTATCTTGTATGCCACCATCTTGACTTGTTACAAAGTCTCCAATGTTTACTTTTGCTAAATCAGAAGAACTGAATCCTTCAATTATAGCACTTCCATTTACAATTGATAAATTAGATATCTCTAAGGAAGAAACTTTAAAATCTAAAGCAGAATCTCTATAACAAAGTTCTCTAACCTTACTGGCTAAAGCTCTCTCTGGTATAGGATAGTTAGATTTTTCAGAAACAAGAGGAACTACTTGTTTAAAAATAAAGTATTCTTCTTTTACTTGCATAATAGAAGGAACCATGCTTATCATCATTTCTTCATTTGCAAAATCTATAAAATCCTGATCACTGAATGTATTTTGGTTATCAGGAACCATAGCTCTACGTTTAATAGAAGTTAGCAATGAGGAAGTTGTGAGACCAGCTTTTACTGTACTAGCCATTATGCTCTCTTTTTGAGATCTTCAATTTGCTGCTCTAGCATAGCAATTTTTGATTTCATATCGGAGAAATCTGGTTTATCAGATTCTTCTGATTCAGATTCCATGCCTTCAGATTCTTCTTCGGATTCTTCTTCTTTTTCAAGAGCACTTTCAAGTCCTTCTTTTAAACCCTCTGGAGAATTCGAAGCTACCGTTACTTTTTTAAGTTCCTTTCCTCTCATTCCTTTAATTTCATCTGAAATATCAGACGCTAAGCATTTTGAAAGTTCTCCCGAAGCGCAAGCTTTAGCTTTCATTTCTTCGTCCATTTTAGGACCGCCTTGCTCAGCCATCTTTTTTTTCATAAATTTCATAAAATCGTCGTACATATTCTCCCCTTTTATATAGACTATCGCCTACTTGTTATTTATTTTCCTGTTCGTACAAAATTCTAAGCCCTTCTTTAGAACCCTCATCCATGTGCGCAATAAGCTCCTCAAGATGCTGGTCTGATTGAACTTCTACGTTATTTATAATCATACAAACTCCACTACTAAAGATGATTCTGCTAGTAAAGATGCAGCCGTTCCATTTACTTCCGGTCTAATTTGAATTACAACTGTTCCAGTTGAAGTTATCCTAAAGACTCCTTCTCCTTGAACTAAAAAGCTAGTGTTGGCTGCTGCCGATGATGCAGAGACTACGTTTGTGGCTGTGTTTAGTTGATCATACTGGTAATTCTGAGAAAGTCCATTTGCTCCTTGAGTTATAAACCATTTACCTATGCAGGTTGTAAGTGTAGCAGTTCCATTAGATATACGCACTCCTACTCCCGAAGCAGTAGATCCTGACTGCATTACTCCTATAAATTTGAATCTATAGAATCCCGGAAGCAAAGAATCAGTGGTTAGTTGTCCAACTGTTGAATACGTGTTATTCGAATTTGAGGTAGTGCCAGTTGTATTATATATGTATCTTTCTACTGTATTTGGGCTTGATCCTGCAGTAACTCTTCCTTTTGAATCAACTGCGACAACAGAGTATGTTCCCGCAACAACTCCGGTATCTGTGAGAACTGCAGTTATTTGATTATCTATATCTGGATAGCTAAAATTAATGTCTACGCTATCTAGCAAAGAATTTCCTACCGCATCTTGAGCCGCTTCATTAAAGTCGCTTATGGTAGAAGATAGTTGAGTTCCTGTATGGGTGGCTCTATTTCTTAAATCCGCAGCAGATACATTGTCAACGCTACTTAACCCTATCTGATCTTTTGACACCTCATGCGGATTAGACTTGTTATTGACATGGGTTTCTACGAAAATCTTAGAAGCTGATTCTTTTTCTTGTCTTTTTTGCTCTAGTTCTGTAGTAGCGTCTAATACTTCTACAGTATACTCTCCAACTTGTCCCCAAACTCCGTAGGCTACACATTCGTCAATCCAGCTTTGATACTCTGAATCTTTCTTGTACGCTGATAGTACTTTTCCAGAAGCAATTATTGTTACATTTACTCTTTTCATATTATTCCGCAGACCTTATGACTAAGTTTAGTTCAGTCACTAAAAGGTTATTGGCTGATGTATTATTTGCTATAAACATTTCAACATAATCATTTGTTGTCATTTCTATAATGGTTTGACAATAAAAGTTTTCATTTCTTCCAGCTTGCGAAGTAGTCGCTTGTGATTCAGATTCCGCTAATGTAATTCCATTCTTAGCTATTCTTACAGTTATGTTTGCAGCAGGAGTTGTTACTGAATTAGCAGAACAAGAAGCTGTTATAACAAATTCTCTGGAAATTCCACCAGTGTATGTTAATCTATTATTTGTGTGAGAAAACTTTTCATTTACTGTGGAAGGTGTAGTAGTTCCTTCTATTTTTTCAAAAACACCTTGAGTAGCTATAGCATTTTCTGTTGCGTTATTTGAAAAATACATCTGTCCAATTTCAGAAGAATTTGAAATACCTTTACAATTTTGAAATAAAGCTTTATTATCTGTGTGCGGAACTCCAGCGACGTAGGTAGCCCCTCCACTAAAGTTAATAGTATCTAGAATATAACCTTCTACAGGTATAACTGCGCTAGTGCTAACATTAATAGCCGTGGCTCCACCAAAGGCAATAAAACTTGAGTAGATCGCTCTAATTCTTCTTGTGATTGTCAGAGTGCTGGGAAAATTCAAAGTTGTTTGTCCAGCAATACCAGAGAATAAACATTGCTGAAACCCCACGGTAGCAATAGTCCCGTCAAAAGTCATATTAGCGGAGCTTAATAAAGCACAGTCTGACATAATAAAATTGGAGTAGGACTTAACTAATCCAACGGTTGCGCAGTTTGTAAAATTTACACCAAACCAATCAATTGCTTGATTGGCATTTGCAGTAGCGTCAAGGTTTAAAGCAGTTCCATGAGTAATGGATAAGTTTCTCATTGGTATAGACCAAGCAGAGCTTAATAAAGCAGTGCCTGAGCTTAATCCTGTAGATATAAGAAAGCAGTTCTCAGATGAACCGCCAATTATTGTCGTGTTTTGTCCGGCTACTAATCTATCTCCAGTAAGATCTATTGTAGTAGTTATGAAATAAGTTACGTTATCAGCTAGAGTTATCACTCCCGAAACAGCTACTGGAAAATCCGATTTACTGTTAACAAAAATCATGTTCGGGAAAGGAAGTTTTGCATCAACATCGGCTATTGCAGAAGCAAGTTCTACATCAGTAGTCATTTCTGGGTTGATAAATTTACTTCGAATATCTATTGGCATGAATACCTTCAGTTAAAAAACCAAGGGGAGGAGGTTTCTCCCCTCCCCCCCGGCTACTTAGTTAAACAGCTTTTTTCTGAAACTTAAAGTACAAGTTATCATTTTCATCTAAAGGAGAAGAACCACTTGGTGGGATAAGATCTCCTGTAAAGATAATTCTTGATTTACCTGCTACTTCTTGTACAGTGAAATCTTGATCTTCGTGGATTGCAAGACGATCTACGAATCCAATGATTGAGCCAGCTTCTGCAATTACAGGAAGCTCTACATAACCATTAGAAATATCAGTGGCAGTCAGATCAAATGAAGCCTTATCCCAAACAATGTTTGATTTAAGACCTGTGGCACTTACGTATAAAGAATCTCCGTCAAGTTTGACTTCAAGCTTTCCAGTTATAGAATCTTTTTCTAATCCGTGTCCTGCAACTGAAGCATTAATTTGAGCTTCAGTAATACCGTCAACTGGAATGTGAAGCTGATTAGATGGATTTACCGCAATAGTAGCAAGGTCTGTTAATACGTCTAGCTTCCCAGACATCCCTTTTTGCATAGCTATCCCAGCAATAGTAGAACTAATCTGTGATTCAGCTACAGCATTATCTGCAATCTTGGAATTAGTTACTGAATCGTCACCTAGTTCATCAGTGCCAACACCATATAAAGGAATGAAAAGTTGGTTATTAGGGTTAATGCCAATTCTGACTGAATCAACTTTAACATCTAGCTTTCCAGAAAGTCCTTTCTCCATTGCAAAACCTGCAATAGTAGAACTAATTTGATCTTCAGCTACGGCATTGTTAGCAATCTTATCGTTAGTTACTGAATCATTAGCTAACTCATCAACGCCTACACCTGAAGCAGGGATATAAAGTTGGTTATTAGGATTAATACCAATTCTAACCGAATCAACCTTAACATCCAATTTCCCAGATGTCCCTTTTTCCATTGCAAAACCTGCAACGGTAGCACTAATCTGTAATTCTGCAACAGCGTTATCGGCAATCTTGTCGTTAGTTACTGAATCGTTAGCGAGTTGAAAAGTGCCAATCCCTGAATTTGGAACGTGAAGCTGATTAGATGGATTAATGCCAATAGTAGCGTTATCGAACTTAACATCAAACTCTGTGCCTGAAAGAGATAAAGCATCACCTGCTGAATATGTTCCAGCACCTGAGAATTGAACAAACTTAACTGGAGTTATCCCGACTGCTGTTACAGTTTCAGACATTACCCATCCAGAGTTAGCGTACTGAGTACCGCTTTGAACAAAGATAAAGTCTCCACCAGCCATTTCAGTCGGAGTGTCAAAATCAACAGCTCTTGTAAGCCTTGTAATGTCACCACTTCCATTAATGTGAGCAGATTCTTTAATGTAATAGATACCATTTTCAGGATCTAAGTTACTTCCATTTTGAAAAGCTACAATAATTCTATCGCCTTCGTTAAATGAAGATACGCCGTCGATTCCTGAAATTGGAGAGCCACTTAAATCTAGGAAAGCACCAACACCATCAACGCCCGGATCGTATGTACCATCAAGGTCAAAGTTAGCCAATAGTCTGGCAGGAGCATGAACATGAAGACCTTCAGCAATTGCATCAACATACTGCTTATTAGCTGCATCTCTAGGAGCTTGAGGATCTGCCAATCCCACAATATTATAATGTACTCCCGGAGAAGTAGACATATTTAAGTTGCCCGCCATTGGACGAGTACCGTCTAGAGTTAGATAATCATCTTGTAGAGCTTCTAATGCATCAATATACCCCTGTAAAACAGTATCGGCATTTACTCTATTACTAGTTTCTGTTGTAAGGTCAGTTCTAACAAGGTGTAAGTTTTCATCTAAAATGGTATCTGCATCTGCTAAAGAGGTGGCTACTGGAATGTAGTGAGCACTCGGATTAGGTAGGTAATCTCCGTTAGTATCTAATCCAGCTCCTGCTTGAGTGTCATTAAGTTCCGACTGAATGTCAGCTATTGCAACATCTAAAATAGTGGTAGCATCGTGTATGCTTGCAGCAGCTGAGATGTAATTAGAAGCTACACTTTGAATATAAGTTCCATCTCCAGCTAATCCAGCACCTCCTTGAGTAGTATCAAGTTCAGTCTGTAATCCAGATAGTGATCCTGAACCTCCACCAGAGATTGCTTCAACGGCACTAGATAACTCTTGTAGAGCTTCTTTGATTGTAGAGTTAGGTGAAATAACCGGGCTTGTTCCTGTAAAAGTTCCTAAATCATCAGAATCAACAAGTACTCCACTGAGAGTTACTAAATGAGAAACATCATCTACAACAGCACTTACTGCATTTGACCTATTAGTAATTTCTTGAGCAAGACCGTCGGCTACAACTTTAATAGCTGCATCTAAATCATTATCAGCATCTGCTAAAGAACTAGATGTACTAATGTAGTTAGCTGCACCGTTAGCAATATAAGAACCATCCGTATCTAATCCAGCACCTGCTTGAGTAGTGTCGAGTTCTGATTGAACAGAGCCTACTTCACTATCTACGTAACTTTTAACGGCTTTTGCAGAAGCGATAGTATCATCAGAAGCAGATACGCTTGATAAATCTGTATCTAATACGCCTGATTTAAAATTATCTACTTCTAGGTTAGAAATAGTGTTGCTATCTGCGTCAATAGTCTTATTAGAGAGAGTTTGAGTGTGGCTGACAGTAACCACTTGAGCTTGAGCTCCAAC
>JACCDP010298839.1_pt1 | contig 14551 bp, 30 predicted proteins | sample 7445841 | NCBI WGS metagenome assembly JACCDP01 (sample SAMN15323441, study PRJNA562643) | freshwater metagenome | isolation source: river surface water | place: USA:Blue River Watershed | collected 2017-08-17 | reverse complement strand
GGTCTGGGGAAATAGGGGGTGGGGTAACTTCTTTTATTTTGTTTGATTGTTGGCCATGGCGGAGAAAGTTGGCTTAAAGGTATCCCTGGTGTCACTGATTTCAAAAAAGTTGTGATCGGTCGTGGATTTTAATATATCAGCAGGAGTCCCCCACCCAATGTCAGAGAGGGGGGTGCCCACCCCGTGGGGTCCGCCCGGGAACAAAACGCCTTTGGGCCGGTCATATCTGTACGGCATGTGCCGTTTAACCGGAGAGTAAACATGATTAAAGATTTGTTCTGGGCCGTGACCTTCGGGTTCATGGGCACCATGTTTCTGGCCCTGATTGTTCTGGCCGTCCTAAAAAACCTGCAGTAATAACCGGGGGCTTCGGCCCCCATGGAGAGTAAAAATGTACGAGAAACAAAAACAAATGCTCGAAGATCTGACCGCCATGATCGCCGAGCTAGAGCGTGTCCTGAAGCGTGAGAATGACGAGAACGTCGAATCACTCCAAAGGGCTATCGGCAGAAGCGACACCGATGCAATCTGCATGTGGTCTAGGTACATAACCTATACCGACAACGAATCCCGCAAGCTTAAGCGGGCCCATGCAGTCCTAGAGCGTCTGATCAATCAGAACATCATCTAACCTAATCGCCCCCCGAAAGGGGGGCAAGGAGAATCCAAAATGCTTAAGCTCTTTACCCGCAAACGCAAGCCCGTCCAGCTGGAACTCTGGCCTATCACCGATGGCGAGCGCATGTGCAATGAGAACGTCAAGGCCATTCGCGAGCTTTGGGTCATCATGGACTCATGGAAGGTACGGCCTGACCATACCAACCAGCTCAACCTGTTCGGTGTTGGCCCATACCAAATGTGGACACTCATGGTAGACAGGGAGGGCGAATAACATGACAGTTATCCCAGCCTATGGCCGTGACTACAAGAGCAAAGCCGATGCCCTCAAGGACTGGAATGATGGCAAGGACTTTAAAGATGCGATCACCGGCCAATACCTCAGCAAGCGCGACAACATTAGAGAGGTATGGATTCGGTACAACAAGCTGAAGATGCAAGTCAAAGCATCTACCTAATAACCTCTCCGGTTAGCCCCCCAGAACATCGGGGGGTTTTTCTTTTTAAGGAACTGGTATCTGCGCGCTCTCTCACGTACATGTGACCATCCCTGACCACGTATCAATGATACGGACCAATTGAACTAAAACATCTTTTGGGAGTCTTACTTATACGGACAATTTGGTCCGGATATTCTGAAAGGAAACATCATGAGCCAGTCTCAATTCTTCGTTACCCTTGGCGCTAAAGTAGATCAGGCGCTTGATTCTCAGGCCTCGGTTTATGGTATGTGGACCGAGATTTCCGCCGATATCGTCAAGCAATTAGGCGAGCCGGTAGTGTTTAACATGTTGCTACGCAAGAAAGATGGGCGCGAGATTACCGCCAAGCGCAAGCTTGACCATCTTAAGACTGTCGATCCCGATGGGCACAAAGAGGCCAAAGAATCGGCCAAGATCATCCGCGATATGATCGTGGAAAAGTCAAAAGCACGTGGTGTCGACAATCCCCGGATGAACGTGTCCCGGGTAGTTGACAAGGCCGCCGAGATCATCGGTATGCCCAAGCCCGAGGCCACTGGTTCGAAAGGCGGCACGACATCTTATGACAAAGTGGCCGAGGCCCTCCGGATGTTGCGTAACCATCTCAACCAGACCGAGCCGAGCCAGTGTCTAGAACTCAAAGACGCATGGGCCGAGTTCGAAGAGGCCGCCGTCAACGATGGCGTGCTCAAAGACGAATAACCCACTACCCGCTTCACTTTCCGCCCGGACTAGCCCTCCGGGCTTTTTTTCGTCTACGCGTAGCAATGTTATGAGGCCAGCGTTTGGTGCCTGAATTTTACCCTGGGGAACTGGTATCTGCGCGCTCTCTCGCTTTCGTGATCTTGCCACCGGCGTGCGTAACAATGTTACGGGAACTATCCACCCAGCCCGATTGTCCAATAGGTGTAGGGCAAACAAAGGAGAGTAAAAATGAATCACACATATGTAGAGAAGTTTACAGGTCTTGTTGATGAAGCCTGCCTGGGCAGCAAGTCGGTCTATGGCAAGTGGCGCGAAGCGGCCGGATACGCGGTTTCGGTTTTCAGCGTGGAGTGGCTGCGCACGAAGGATGTCGCGTACATGGCACAGTTCAACTCTGACGAGAAGAAGGCGTTCAATGCCCGCCTGAAGGAGTTACGTAACATTGTTACGAAGCAGGCTGAAGCCCGCGAGTTATCCAATCCCCGCAAAACCTGGGCTGATTTTCTGAAGTATGCCCGCGAAGAGGCTGGGATCGAAACCAGCGGGAAGAAGGGCGGGTCGGGCAACACACACTATGACAAAGTATGCGAAGGTTTGCGCATGATTCGCAACCACTTGTTTGAGTGTGAACCCCAGGTTTTCGCAGACTTGGAAACCGCCTGGGCCGACCTGGAAGCAGCAGCGATTTCCGCTGGCCTGCTGAAAGAAGCAGAGTAAACCTAAACCACAATCGCCCTACAGCCCCGCCACCCCGGCGGGGTTTTTTATTGTCCGCAGCGTCACATTGTTACGACCCCGGCGGTTGATCCAAAGGCGGGAAACAGGGGAACTGGCATCGAGCGCTCTCTCGCATTTAGCCCCGGCGCACGTCACAAAGTTACGCACTCAGGTTAGTGACCACTCACGGTATTTTTCTTAATTATACTTTAATTATACTTATATTATACTACTTACTACTACTACTACTACTACTATCTATCTACGATTATACCTTTTTTCCGGTTTTTCGGGCTCCGAGGCGTTCCGGCCAAAAACGCAAAAGTTCCAAAATCTTTGTCAACTTTCAGACCTCTTTTCCCCCTCAAAATTTGTCCTTCCTTCGCCGACCCCAAAAATCGGAAAAAATGTATAATCACGCAACTTTGCTACAACCCCCTAGGTATAAAACGGGTATAATTAAGGTATAATTAAGAAAGATACGCACCAAAACAGGGCATTTTTGTAGCCTAAAAGCGACACTTACGAAACCCATATACCATCATCCCCCTAACTAAACAATCCGTCCCCAAACAATTACATTTGTACCATAAATACACCTTCTACCATCATGGTTAACTTACAGCCCATTTTCCGTCACTTTGTTACACCTCGCCGGGAACTTTTCACAAAAACCTGCCTCAAAACTAAACAATCGTAAACGGCGAAGCACCCAAAACCTCACCCAAAAGGACCCCAAACATGCCCTTCCATGCAGCCCAAACCATCGGCAAAGAACCGGAACTCGATGCCTCCAACGAGGCATTCCTCGACTGGGTACAACTAAACATAAATAAAAATAACGACTGCTGGAACTGGACCGGTGCCAAGAACAAGTACACGGGCGTGGCAACCTATAAGAACAATGCCGCCCACGGCTACATCTTCAAACGCCTAAACAACCTACTACACGAGAGCCCCACAACCTTGGGGCGAATCAACCGCACCTGTAAAAACCTGAAGTGCGTGAACCCGTCACATTGTTACATTGCCCAGGGACCATCAACCCGCAAGAACATCAAGCAGGAAAAGATGCTAGAGGAAGCCAGCACCATGCTGACCGAGAACCAACTCAAGCACCTAGTAAATACCCTAACCGATGCCATCAAAGCGCAGACCAAGGTAGGTATTGAGGAGGCAGTACGTGAAGTGGTGAGGGGGGAGACAGCGAAGACTGCCGAGACGGTCGTGGCTGAGTTAGTGAGAATTAGATTTGATGAAATGATTGCGAAGGGGGTGTTGGATGGACTACGAAATCGGTGAGGTGGTGGAGAAGTATGGCAAGAGATACATAGTCGCGGGGTACGCCTCGGCGATGGACTTTGACGGAGAACCTACGGAGTGGCGGGTGTATCGGCTGATCGCGGAGGGCACAGGTGAGGAGGTGTTCATACAGGGCGAGAAGAAGCCGATGGGCGGGGTGATATGAAGATAGATTTTGTTGTGAAGCGGCCCTACGAGGTGGGGGAGATCATTGAGCGGCGGGTCGGGCCTAAGTTCTGGGTGGTCGAGCGGTGGGTGGTGATCGAGGTGTCTAGTTGGTACGACTTTGCTACGGCAGGGCCAGGAGGGTTCGTGAACGTACAGAAGGACTATGAGAGGCAGATGGTGGCGCAGGGGCTTGGGAGTGTAAGAGATGACAAGATCATGCGGTGCATCAAAGAGGAGACAGGCGAGGAGGCGTTCGCTATGTATAAGTTTGTTTGGAAAAAGTGAGGCTTGGAGTGGCGAGGCTCGGTCAGGTATGACGTGGCATGGTTGGGTGCGGTAGGGATAGGCTTGGCCCGGTGTGGTTAGGTTGGGTTTGGTAGGGTTTGGTGGGGTTGGGTTAGGTGTGGCATGGTTTGGTCGGGTGAGGTATGGCGGGGTTAACACAGGTGTTGGGAACTAATACCCCGGAAAACAGTCTAATAAGGGTAGGACAAATGGGTCTACCGGTACACCCGGGGGCCGTAACAATGTGACAAACAAGGAGAGTAGATATGGAATCAAATATGAGCACATATGTGAGCGGGGAAGATACCCAATGCCGCGTGTGTGGTGACTACTTGGTGAAGGACAGATGGATGCTCGGGTACAGACTTTGCCTTCTTTGCGGTGAAGAGCAAGCCCGACAGGAGCGTGCGTCGTGGTGCGTAGCACCCATGCACAAGAGCAACTACATGCTCATTACGGATAAAGATCTTTTGGAGGGTCTCAACAACAAGGGAGGGTTAGTGCGATGAGTAGATTTTCTGTGGGTGAGGTGGTGTTCGTGGAGAAGTATGGGTGGGGTGTGGTGTCTCAGACCCAACAAGGCTCCGTTTACCTAAAGATCATCTTTGAAAGCGATGCGAGCAATCAGTTCAATTGGTGGTTCACGGCGGAGCGGGTTATGAAACTAGAGGACGTAACAATGTTACAAGGAGAAGCGAAATGAACAAGTTGGTCATGGAAGGGAAAGTGGCTGTGCTGTACACCTGTGACTTTGGGGCGGGTTGGTCTACTTGGAACCCCGAGTTCCCCGAGTGTGTGTTTGATCCCGAGATCGCCAAGATGGTTTGCTTGGGCGTGAGTGCCAACGAGATCAAGAAGTTTGCCGAGGAGAAGTATGGCGTGAACTTCTATGAAGGTGGCGCAGACAGCCTGACTGTCAAGTGGTTGCCCGAAGGCACTAAGTTTTACATCGCGGAGTATGACGGACGCGAGACTATCGTGACCGAAGAGAAGTTGTACCTGACCGCATAAGGAGAAGCGAAATGAATAGATGGGGAAAGTTCTTGGAGTCTGTGATGTTTTGGTTTGTCGTGGCTTACGTGGCCTTGTTGGCTATGGGAGGTGTGTGATGGCACATTGGAATGACGAGATGATGGCGATCGAGGCACAAAAACCCGCCAATGTAAAAACCTTGGGTCAATTCATGGCTGACCAAGACAAGGTAAAGTTTCAAGGCAAGGAGGAGTTCCGATACTTTCATGACCATGCCCATGAGTTGTATAGCAAGGATGAGTTCCGTTGGGTTATCAGCCCGGAGTTCGTTGACGAGACGAGCAAGTACAACATCGGTGAGGTCGTTATTGACGTTCTTGGCAATCGGGGGATAGTTGCGGGGATTCCAACAATCTCTTACCTTGACATTATCTATCCGGGCTATGACGTGCCGCAGTCAATGCGGGCTTTGTTTGTAACAAAGTTACATGATGAGCGGAGTGAATCATGCCGGGAGGGCGATAATAATGAGTAAACAGGAGGGTATAAAGATGTCTAAGTTTGACCCCGAGAAAGACCGGGCCGAGTGGTTCAAGCAGATGATGGACGCTGAGATGATTCGGCTAGGCATCGAGGTGGCAGAGCGCAACCCGCAGGCCAAGTACCCCATCGTTGCCAACATCCATCTATCCATGCCGGGGAACCCACTCGTGCCAACAACTTTACTGACGACTGCACTCTTCAAGGAGCCAGACGCAGCGATGACATGGGGGCGGCAAGTGGTGGACATACTGGGTGAAGATCAGGCGTGGCTTGAGTTACGCAAGACTGACTTCGACCGATGGATGATGGCGAACCTACCGCCTGATGACTTTGAGCGCGATCACGCGCACTAGGAGATGACTATGGGTAAAGGGTTTATTCGGGGAACTGGCCTCGGGATTGTACTTGGGCTTTTGGCTGCTTTTTTTGCAGTTAAGTCATGGAGCGTGGAACCTTTTGTAGTGGAGCGGATCGTAACAAAACCCCCCTCGGCATGGGAGATGCGTAACGCCTGTGTTCGGTGGTGGTTCGATAACGATGCTGGTGAGTTAAAGAAAGCGCAGAAGTTTATGTGTGGTAAGGCCTAACGTAACAAAGTTACAGACAAGGAGAATCAAATGAGCAAAAAGATGAAAGGCGTCATGGACGACTTTGAGATCATCTTCACCCCCGATGGTGATTTGGGCTTTGATGCTGAGGCGGACTACGTTCTGTCCGGGGCAGACGTAAACACCTTGGAGCAGATCATGGTGGAGTTAAAACAGATCGACCCCGACCTGGCGGACAAGATCCAAAACATCCTTAACAACTTGGTGGAGATCTGATCATGGGATATCGAAGCGAAGTCTACATGGCAATCGATGCGCATGATGGGACGACCGAAGAGCATGGTGGTTCAGCAAGCGGTAGCGCACAAGAAAACTTCTTTAGATTTAAAGCGATGGCTGACGCTGCTGGTCTGACCCCGACTCAAGAACAATGGGGCGATGGTGGTGAGGAGGGCATCGGCTGGACGCAAACGTCTTTTGACTTCAAGGTGTCTAGCGTCAAGTGGTATCCGTCGTTCCCTGAGATCCAACAGATGGAGGCGTTCTTCAACCTAGCCCGACGAATGAACGATGAAGGGACCGCCTACTTGTCCGGGGCGTTCGTTCGTATTGGTGAAGATCATGGGGACGTAGAGACTCAGGAGTTTGGTGATCTCCCCCCTTCAGTCTATGTCGTTTCGCACATTAGCGCGGATCGGGACTTTAATGTATTTGGCGACCCTTACGTGCCCCCTGAAACAACTAAGCAAACCGAGGAGGTGTAACTATGTTACGCGAAGAGGACTTTGAGAAAGCAGAGCGCGAGATCGAGCGGCTGACCAAAGAGAATCAGCAGTTGGTGCAGCACAACCGCATGATGGCACAACGCATTGAGAACCTTGAGAAAGAGGTGCTGTACTTGGACGCAATGCTTCAGGGAAGGAGGCCCGGATTAACACAGGCTTAGGGAACTTTTCCCCAGGTATTTTGTCTAACCTATATGGGGATAGTGGGGCAACCCAGTACCCCGGGGCGCGTAACAATGTTACGCATTTTAACTAGTAGTTCGTATAAACATCTTTTGGAGAGTAACAAATGAGCACTTACACCAACCCAGTCAACTTTGAAGAAGCAGTTAATCAAGTGGCCGAACTCGGCACTTTGGTCTCGTTCCTGTTTCAGGGCGAGCCGGGTATCGGCAAATCATCAATGCTTAAAGAACTTGGAAAGAGATTCCCCAACCATGAGACCGCCTATATTGATTGCGCTAATCTTGACTTGGGCGACATCGCTATGCCCTTCATTGATCGCGAACTCAACGCGACTCGCTACTATCCCAACGCCCATTTCAAACTACATACAGGCAAGCCGGTAATCATCATGCTTGATGAGATCACCAAAGCATCTCAGTCTGTGCAGAACATGTTGCTCCCCACACTGCAAGAGATGAGATTGGGCGATCGTCAACTGCCCGAGGGCTCTATGGTCTTTGCTACTGGCAACTTGTTAGCAGATGGTGTCGGCGACCATATCAAGGCCCACGCACGCAATCGTGTAGTCGCTGTTGAGTTTCGCAAACCTAGTGCCAAAGAGTGGATCGACTGGGCGGTGCGTAACAATGTGACAGAAGAAGTTATTGCGTTCGTAGACCAATATCCTGAAGTCATGGAGAGTTATCGCAACATCGGCCAGGAGAAGAACAAGTACATCTACAACCCTAAAGAACCTCAGTTAGGTTTCTTCTCTCCCCGGTCTGGCGAGAAGGCTTCTCATATCGTCAAGGCTAGAAGGGCTATCGGCGAGAATGCAACGCTGGCTGCTCTGATCGGTGCTATCGGTGAGCCTGCGGCTAGAGATCTTCATGCGTTCATCAATTTGGATGACAAACTGCCAACGCTGGAGAGCATCTTGCATGACCCACAGAATGCACCTGTACCTGAAGATCCTATTGCGATCTGCATCTTGGTCTACAAGGCCGTGTTGCATATCACTAAAGATCAGATGGGCAAGTGGGTGGTCTACATGAACCGACTCAAGAAAGAGAATCAAGGCGTCTTCGCTAGAACTTTGCTTGAATCGTCTAATGCCAAGGCTGCCGCTAGTACAGACTTTATCAACTGGGCAACTCAGAACAACTACATCTTCGCTAAGTAAGACAGGAGAAGAACTTATGAAACTAACCGCAGAGCAACGGCTGCACCGGGCACACGTCAGTCTGATGTCGCATAAGAAATTTATTCTTATGTCAGGCGTTCTTGTGTCCGGCAACACCGAGGTCGTAGATGATGACAAGGTGACTGCCTACACCGACGGACTCAACGTCAAGTATGGTCGTAACTTTGTTACGGGCCTGAGCGATAAACAACTGAACTTTCTCATACTGCATGAGAACTTTCACAAAGCGTTCAAGCACACGACAACGTGGCGTCATCTGTATCAAGACGATCCTAAACTTGCTAACAAGGCTTGTGACTTTGTCATCAACTTGATGATTAAACGTTATGACCCTTATGGCGAGACCGCCGAGTTTATTCCCGGTGGATGTTTAGACGAGCGTTTCGATGGGATGGACGCGCAACAGATATTCCGCATCTTGAAGAAAGAGAAAGAAGAGGGCGGTGGCAAAGGTGAAGGTAACGAAGGAGAACCATATGATGAACATGGGTGGGAAGAGGCCGAATCGTGGGGCGAGGATAAAACTCAGGAGGTCAAGCGCAAGATCGATGTCGCAATCCGTCAAGGTGAAATTCTTCTTAAGAAGAAGGGAGACGCTGGTTCGGGTGGCGATCGGGCGTTCGGTGAACTACTTGACGTAAAGATCGATCCGTATGAGGTACTACGTGAATACATGACATCTACATGTGCAGAGCGTAGTGACTCTACCTGGTCACGGCCCAACAGGCGGTTTATCTCTCAGGATCTTTATATGCCTTCTCAGATTGCGGAGGCTATGGACTCTGTGATCATCGCGAATGACATGTCTGGGTCGATTGGTCAGATGGAGCAAAACGAGTTTCTCACTGAGATGGCGAACATATGTAGTTCAGTTATGCCCGAAACGACGCACATACTGTATTGGGATACGGAGGTCTGTGCCCATGAGAAGTATGCACGTGATCAACTGCAAGGGATGATTGAATCTACCAAACCGGCAGGTGGTGGGGGTACTGAGGTGCAATGTGTAAGAAGTTATCTGAAACGTAACAATGTTACGGCGCAGGTCTTAGTCGTCTTTACTGATGGCTATATTGGTGCGGTTGGGGATTGGTCAGACATGCCCCCGACTGTGTGGGTAATTAGTAGTGGTGGCAATAAGCGCGGGGACTACCCGGGCAAAGTAATTCATCTTTAATCCTAAGGAGAGTAAAAATGAGCATCGCAACAAACGCAATGATGGTCGAACTGAACATCGGCAACTGGACTGCAAACAAACTGGATCGGACTGTATCCGAAGAGGTTGACGCGCAGAAGGGCACTAAGACCCGGGCTGGCAACTATCGGAAGAACATCCTAGCCGACGCTAAGGAACTGATCGCCATTCAGAAGCATGTGGGTAACGTTCGCAATTGGCACTATCGTATGACAACTCCATGGTCAGATAGCGGTCTGCGTCTGCTTACCCTCAAGCAGTACATCAAGTACACCGAGGAACTCAACGCGCATGCCGCCGAGTTTGAAACCCTCAAGCGTAACTTTGTTACACGTTATCCTGATCTGATCAGCGAGATGGCATTTAAGATTGGTGACTTGTTCAATCGTGATGACTATCCAAGTATCGATCAAGTGGAGCGTAAGTTTTATTTCAGCGTGAACTACTACCCAGTCCCGTTATCCGGTGATTGGAGGGTCGATGTCAGCAACGAGATGAAAGCGGAACTCGAACAACAGTATGAAAAGCATTACAACGAGAAAGTCAACACTATGATGTCTGACCTGTGGGGTCGTCTACACAAGTCGCTAACTAGTTTGGCGGATCGGTTGGAGATGGACGAGGGTGGTGACAAGAAGATCTTTAGAGACTCTCTGATTACTAACGCCAACGAGCTGTGTGGACTATTAAGTAACCTAAACGCGACCAACGATCCTAAATTGGAGGAAGCGCGTAAGGACTTGGAGCGTGCGATTGCTGGCGTTACGGCGAAAGATATTCGTGAGAGCGTATTGATTCGCCAAGATGTCCATGCTCGCGTGACCGAGATCATTAAGAAATTTGACTTTTAAGGAGAGTACAAATGATTACCAAAATAGGCAACTACGAGTATTTTGTCGGCTCGGCCCGTGAGATGCTTGACCTAACTTCGCGGTTTGCGAGCGAGGCACAGAAACTTATGGCGCAAGCGCTGGAGGCATTGGCCTTCGCGCACCCATACAAAAAGTTCTATGTGCATGGGGTCGTTCATCCTATTGACGGCGGCAAGTACAAGATCAATTCAGTCAAGGTCATGGACTTCCATAAACAAGTTTGCAGGCTTGAGTTTTATGATCCCCAGGGCCAGGCACGCAGAAGCACGCAGTTGGAGTTCAAGTACGACTACAACATCCACGACAAAGAGCCGAGGAACATCCGCAGAACATCGGACCTACGCAAGATTCAGAAATGCGTGGAGGACATTCGCCCGATTACTACGCGGGGAGATGTTTGGTCGCTTCTTGAACATGATGACAAGTGGCGTCTTGCCAAGGCCGTTAACATCACCACAGGTATTGACGAGCATCAGAAAGCATACGAAAAACTGCATGAGCGTTTCTATTATGGTGGTAGGGCTGAGAGAGACATAGTTAAGAACTTAGTGTATGGCAGTACGTCTGCTGATACTGAAGCCTACAAGAAAGAATACATCGAGGTAGTGTCACAATGTGACGCAGCCCGGGCCGAATCCGAGGAACTCTACAAGTGCCGAGCGATGGTGTCGAGTAACATCTACGGCGAGTATGCGGTGCTGTATGCGGTTGGCAAGGTGAATGATGGTCAGATAGATACTGAGATCATCAAGACGTTTGCTAGCAAAGATGAACTGCCGGACGCCATTAAAGGTAAGGTAGCGGTGCTAGATATCTTATCGCAAGGCAATCCGGGGCCCCGAGACAATAGATACATCCCCGATGTTGGGGGAGTCTTTGAGGTACAGGACTTGGGTCAGGCGTGTGATGATGTTTACTACGTGATTGGAAAGGACATCTATGACCCCAGAGCGCAAAGTCAAGGACAAGGTATCTAAGTTACTTAAAGCGCGGGGGGCTTATTCCTTCTACCCGGTGGCTGGCATGTATGGGGCTGCCGGGATTCCCGACATTGTTGCTTGTTACCATGGGAAGTTTATAGGTATCGAGTGCAAGGCCGGGAAGGGTAAGACAACCGCGTTGCAAGAACACAACCTGAAACTTATTAAGGAAGCGGGCGGTGTGTCGATCGTCGTCCGTGAAGATTTAACGGAACTTATTAGTCTACTCGACAGTCTCAACTAGACCTGAGCGTAACATAGTTACAAGCCCAGGGAACTTTTTACTCTCCCCTTTGTCCCACCTAGCGTGGGACTTTTTTTGCCCAGCTACAACCCGAGACCAGTTCCCGGGATACATTTAATAAAGGAGAAGTTTATGTCTGAACTTGAAGCGATTGAAAGCACCAACAGCAAGATGGTCACTATTATTGATTCGCTTGTTTTTACAGTCGAGATCCAAAAGATTGAGATCGAGGCCTTGCAGAAGAGACTAGAGGCGAAGTCGGCAATGATTGAAGCCCTAGACGCTCGCATCGCGGATCTTGTAAACGGCGCGGGAGTTGTTGATGTTGCCCCGGCGGCTAAACCCAAAAGAAAGTACACGCGGCGCAAGAACGCAACAAAGCGCGGCCCGGGTCGCCCAAGGAAAAACGTCTAACAACTTTTATGGACTAGGATCAAATGATCGGGGCCACCATCCAAAAACTCATCCACCTGCTACCCAATGGGGTTTTTTGCAGGGAAATAAAGCTTCTCTACAAGAGCGGGCGGCTTGTGGACGGGTTCTCATTCAAAGATATAAACGAGATGGGACTGACCACAATAGAAAAGATGTTTGTCAAATGGGCATTGAAACAATGGAAGAAGCAAGTGCTAAGGGAAGAAACCAAAGCATGGGCTACCAAGTTGGCAATCACCGGAAAGGACGACAATGCAATTCGAAGGGCTAAACTCTACCAAGGCACAACCATTGCACCCCTCGGGGTTAACTCAGGAGCGTTGGGACAATCCGTTCAAGACTCCCGAGGAGAGGCAGATCGTCATGCAATACTTCAAGCGGTTAAAGCGTATCGAGAATCAAGTCAAGTGGGAAAAGATGTGGGCAACACTTGAGGAGGCTCCGTTTTGAATTGTCCAAATTGTGATGCAGGCAAGGATCAAGTCCGCACAAAAGATGTTAGGGAGTTTGTTCACGAAGAACTTAGCTTCCCATTTGTGCAACGCAGGAGACTTTGCCTAGCTTGTGACCATAAATTTGTTACGATCGAGATACAAAAAGAGTTGTACGAAGCGTTATGCGAAGAACATGGCGCGGTGCGGTAAGCAAAGCCAAGGTGTGGCAATCCATGGTCAGGCGAGAAATGGTATGGCAAGCCAAGGCATGGTTCACCAAGGTGCGGTTGGGTTTGGTATGGTTTACTAACTAAGGAGAATTAAATGGGCAAAGCAGAACTCGAAGTTCTATCTGAAACATCTAACGGCGGCAAGACCGCTATCGAAATGGGACTCCCCTATGCAGTACATGTAACGCTTGAGGGAGCGTCTGATCTTTTATTCCATCGTTGGAATTGTGAGGCCGTAGATGCAAAAGCAAACGCCGCAAAAAACTCAAAAGCCAAGAAGCAAGACGACATCGAATCGTACGTCTGGCGTGACGAAAAAGGACAACTCTGCCTCCCCGGTGAGTACGTCAGGCAAGCCATCATCCATGCGGCGAAGTTCAAACAAGATCCAAGAAGCCCCCGCAAGTCAGCCATGGACCTCTTCAAAGCGGGCGTGGTTTCGCTTACAGACGTTGCGTCTCTTGGAAAAAAGGACTGGGATTATCTTGATACTCGCCGGGTTACTGTGCAGCGTGCTGGCGTTAATAGGACTCGTCCTGCTATGAAGAAGGGTTGGACAGCCAAGTTCAGCTTCCAAGTTCTTACACCCGAGTACATCGACCCGGCACTGTTTCAAGAGATCTTAGGTATGGCTGGTCGGTTGGTTGGCGTGGGTGACTTCCGTCCCACGTATGGTCGGTTCAACATCACCAACATCAAGATCGGAGATTGATATGTTCATGCCAGTCTTGTTTAGTTGTCTGACTTCCGGTGTTTGTTTTTTCTGGGGTGGCATAGTTACTGAAACTAAAGAAGAATGCAACCGCCACTTAGGGATAGTCATGGCACACGCCGCAAAAGATAACGAGGTAAAAGCGTACCAAGGCGAGTGCGTAAGAATTAGATTTAGCCTAGACGAGAAAAGGCTTTGAGGAACTAATGAGCGGCTGGCTGGTCATTCTTACTGGTGCTATCTATGCGTACATCGCCGTTGAGCAAGGCTTCAAAGGCAACACGGCTATGGCGGTGGTGTACTCTGGGTATGCGTTCTCTAACGTTGGTTTATGGTTGGCGGTGAAATGAAAGACGAAGTACGCCTAGAAAACATTATTAAGTTCTGTGAGCAGCCACGTAAGGTTAGAGAAGTTATGGCTGAGTTTGTGGTTACAGAAAACGTGGCCTACAAGTGCGTCAGAGAACTACGCGCCAAGGGCTACCTAAAGAAGATCCAAGACTTCAGCCAAAAGAACTATGTGGGGGCTACTTACCAATGGACCGGCAAACCGTTCGTACGTACTGGCAACTCTGGGTATAACACCGGCTTTACTATTTGCGGGGTTCGGTTTTGACTCTATTAGAGCAGCGGAACATCGCTATGTGGTTTGACCGCAAGGAAGGTATGAAGCTGCGCGAACTTGCTGCCAAATACCGCCTTAGTAAAACCGGGGTACATCTAATTTGCACTAAGGTGGAACGCAGGCAACGCGCCTTGCTACTTGACGACTATATGCGGCTGGCCCCGATACTGGACGACATAAAAGAAATGGCGCTAAGTATTGATGTTAACCAGACAATCTCAATAGTAAGAGGTGAAAAATGAAAATCGTAAACCTGAAAGAAGAGCGGAACGACGTAAAGGATCTGCTTGAGAAAGCCATTGCCGAGGAGTTCGAGTCGATCATGCTGTT
>JACCDP011197493.1_pt1 | contig 14552 bp, 20 predicted proteins | sample 7445841 | NCBI WGS metagenome assembly JACCDP01 (sample SAMN15323441, study PRJNA562643) | freshwater metagenome | isolation source: river surface water | place: USA:Blue River Watershed | collected 2017-08-17 | reverse complement strand
GCGTTCAGGGTCGAGACGCGAATCCAACGGTATGCGTAGTCCGGGTTCTTGTCCGGCTCAGGCAAAAGTTCAGGCTGCATCCACTGCTTGGGACGCTCCTCTACCGTACGCGTGTCCAACTCACGGGGAAGTCGGTTTTCAGCCATTTTGGGCCTCCAATTTGATCTGTGCTTGAGCGTATTGCTCAGGCGTTAGTCCCAGTTTTTTTGCCAACTGGACCTGACTCGCTCGAAGCTTGATCTTGTTTGAAGACGTGCTACGAACTGCGGGCGCAACAACCGTGCTGGGCTTACCCCGAGCATCGGCCCTTGGCCTCTCTTCCGGTTCCTCGAAAATTTCGGGGAATCGTTTGCGCATTGTTTTGTCCAATGACGCGTAGTATTCATCAGACCCCGCCTCAACACCGTTGCGCACGAGCTTTTGGTGCAAACCCAGTGCGGCAGCGGTCATTTCGTCGTCCTGACCAAACCAAGGATTGCGCTGTTGCCACGACAAAGCCCTGGAATCGGGGGTTGGAACTTGAGGTGCGATCTGCTGTTGTGGGATTTGTACAGGAAACTCTTCTTCCTGTAAAGGGGGTAGTTTGAAACTCTTTGCCTGCATCAACTTCAGGTTTGCCGCCTGAAGTGCCTGCTGGGCTTCAACCAGTTTGTCCGCGTCGCCTGCCTCATATGCTTCCTTATAGGCGCGTTTGGCAGCTTCGATTTCCAAACTGGCGGCGTTCTGGGTAACATTCACGTACTCCTTCTCGCCTTGGGAGAGGATTTCCTTTATCCGTTTATTTTCGTCAAGCAGCTTTTTGGCGAACGTCAGCGCCTCCTGCTGCTCGCGAAGAGCAGCTTCTTTCTCGCGGCGCTCGTCGTGCCAGACCTTGCGCATCTGCTTGAGCTTGTTCTTGACGCCCTCGTCATAGGCTTCAAGCTCATCCTTCTCAAGCTCCTGCACGAGCTCCTTGGGCATCGGGGCACGGCCACGATCATCTGCGGGCGTATCGTCCTCGATCTCAATCTCTAGCTCGTCGGCCTTCGCCTCGACCTTGGAATCCTGTTCCGCTTCGTCAGGGAACTTGAACTCGTCGGCGTCCATGCCGCCGTTTTGCTTGTTCTGAGCCATCTTGTCTGCTCCTTACTTGCGTTTGATGCCACGGGGATCGTCAACAACCCCCTCCACAGAATCATCATTGATGAGCCGGAACTCCCGCCCATGGATGACCAATCGGCTACCGCTATAGGGCTTGACCAGAATGAAATCACCCTTCTTGCACCACGGCCCGCTAGGGAATCGTTTCTCGTCCTTGTAGCAGTCGGGCCCCAAGTCCACCACGAACAGCACGGTGGTCAGGGTCTCCTCCATGCGAATAGTCTCGTCAGCTTTGACGAGCCCGATTTCACTGTCTTCAAACTCTTTGTCGATCTCAGGGATCGCGCAAAGGATTCGGTATCCAGCGGGCTTGGGCAGTTGTTTGGCTTTCTCTTCGGCAGATGCGTCCGGTCGATACATGCCAATAATCTGCGGGTTACTAGGGTTTGTACCTAGCAGGATTTCACTCATCCGAGTTCTCCAGTTTGGATCGAAGGTCTAGGGTGTATCCCCGCGCGGTGAGAAGACCTCGAATCTCCCCGCACAGTCTCTTGTACTCCTCAAAGCTGGTTGCTTTACCCTCGGCCAAGTGGTCCTTGAGCTGGGCAACTTTCTCGTCCGTTTGTTGGACAAGCAGGTCTAAGGCGTCCATTTATTTCTCCCGCGTCGGCTCGGGCCGCTGTTTACTCTGCGCTTGGCGCATCTGGTGGCGTTCTTGCAGTGCCCGCAGTTGCTCCTCGTGGCTCTTGTTCGACAGGTGCTTGAGGACGTCGACGGTCATGTTCGCCGCCTCCATCTCGCGGTCCTTGGTCATCGAAGCCGCAGTCTTGAGCAGGTCGTTCTTCTGCTGCATCTCAGCCGTCTGCTGCTGCGAGGCGATGCGCTCACGCTCAACCTGAATCTGCTGTTGCTTGAGGGCAACATCAGCTTGGTCCTTCTGGGCCTTGCGCTGCTGCTCAGCGGCCTTGAGCTGGAGCTCCTGCATCTGCATCTGGATGAGCGGGTCCTGCGCCTGCTGTTGAGCCTGCTGCTGCGCCACCTCAGACTGGTTCTGGGCAAGCAGCCGCTGAGCGGCCTGCGCCAGCAGCGGAGCAAGCTGCGCCTCGACGCGCGGGTCCATGTTGACGTCGTCGCCCGCCTCGTCCTTCTGCGGGGGCAGCGCCATGCCAAGCTGCTGCTCGATCTGCTTGCGGTACTCGAACCCGAGGTGCTCGTTGATGTGCGCCATCATGGCTGATTGCAACTGCTGCGCCATGGGGTTGTTCTGCAAGAGCGCCATGATCTTGGGGTCCTGCATTGCCGACATGTGCACCATGATGTGTGCTTGGTGGTCCTGATACATGAACGCCTTCACGGGCTTCATCATCAGCACGTTCTGGTTCTCTGACACAGGATCGGTCGGCTTCTGATCCTCTTCCATCGGGACCAGTTTGTTCGCATCCTTGATGCCCAACACGTCGAGCATCTGCCGGTGCAACAGCGGCATGTTGTACAACTGCGGGTTGGCCTGCGCCAACTGGAACACAGCTTGGTACTGCACGATCTTCTGCGCCATCGTCGAGGCGTTCGGATCGCTCACCGGGATCACATCGACGTCGTCGTAGTCAGACTTCTTGGCCTTGCGGTCACCCTCACCCGGCTCGTAGTCGTACTCCTCGGGCGTGTAGTCGCGGATGATGTCGCGCAGCAGGTCGAGCTCCTGCTTCATCGAATAGTGGATGCGAGCCTGCACGGCGGACATCGTCTTGAGCGTGCGCTCAAGGATGGCCAGTGTCGTGCCCACCGGAGCCTGGGCCGACATATCGCTGATCTGGAGATCAGCCGTGTTGGCAAAGCGCCGACCCTCTTCGATGATCCTGTCCATGAGGCCCGCCAGCGTCTGGCTGGGCTCCTTGTATGGCAGGGGCAGCAGGTTGTCGCGGATCGCGCCCGAGGGCACGTCCACATCGCGCCACTCGCCCGGAGAGATGGGCGTGTCGTCGCCCTTGACCCGCATGCCACGGGTCTTGAAGCCACCCGGCAGGTTGGCCAGTGTGCCTGCATCGACCAACTGGCGCAGCAGCGACGTGCCGCTCTTGGCGTACGCGCCGATCAGGTGGATCAGACCGAAGTGGTAGAAGCCGAAGCCAGGGATGTAGCCGTAGTGCACAAAGTGCGTGCGCTTGCGGTAGGTTTTATCATCCTGCTTCCAGTTCCGGCGGATGGCCAGTACTTTGCTCGACCCCTTCTCCAGCGTCACGATGTAGGGCAGCTTGATGCCGTCCTCGCTCTCGTACCCCGGCAGGTCCAACTCAACCTGCATCTCCAGCAGCTTGTACCGCTCATCGGAGATGGCGCGGAAGCCCAGCTTCTCCGCAATCTTTTTCTCAACCTCGTCAAGCACGTTGTTCGGCTCGCCCAGGTCCACGTCCCGATAGAACCCCGCCACTTGAAGGCGTTTTAGGTCGTTCTCACCCTTGCGCATCACGTGCGTCACGCGCGGGGAGGACGCCAAGTCCGCCGCTCCGTACGGCACCACGATGTCCTCAGCGGGCACGAACATCGACGTCTGCCGATCAAGACTGATGTCGTAGTACACCTTCTTGAACGCGTTGCCCGCCAGACCCAAGCCCCACAGCATGCGCTCGTGCTCGGGCCGGTACTCCGTCATCACGTCGGTCAACTGGTGGTTCATGTCGTCACGCACGCGCTCGGCGGACTGCTTCTTGGCAGGGGTCTCTTTGCCGATGATCTTGGTCTTGACCGGCCCCGCAGCCGGAAACGTACTCATCATCGTCTCGGACTGGAACTTCACCAACGCTTCAGCCAGCATAGGATGGAAGACGCCACAGGCACCCTCCCACGGCTCGGAGCGGTCCTCGATCTTCAGGCCCAGCAACTCCAGACCATCCACGTAGGTCTGCATCCAATCACGGCGGGATGCAACGTCATCGGTAAAGTCACCAATCAATTCGTTGGCCAGGGAGTCCAGCTCGCCGTCGTCCATGAACTCGGCGAGGTTGGCGTCAAAATCATCCTCGGTCTTGGATGTTGGACGCAGCTCAATCTCAAGCCCGTCCATGCCAATACTGACCGAGTCGGGGTTTTCAATCTCGATCTCAATCGGAGGAGTAGCTTCGTTGGCCATGGCCAACTCATCAAGCCCCATGGGGGCGGCGTAGAGGGCTTTGTCGATGTTGGTCGCCATGGTGGCTCCTTAATAATATTCGCGCTTGCGTTGATAGACTGGCTCGTCGGGCTCGTCCGAGGGCAGGCGCAAAAAGCCGCCCTGTCTGAACCTCATGAGCGCAAGAGTTGTGGCGTCCACCAAGTCGTCGTGTTCACCCGCAGGGAAAGCAGCGATCTCATCGACCAACTCCTCAGCCCATCGGGTGCGTGGAATCCACACCTTACCCGAGGCAATTATGTCGCTGACAGAGTTGAGACGGCTAATTTTGTCTTGCCCTTTTGATGGGGTGTATTCCTGAACTGGGATACCCATCGCCCGCAGCTCGTAGATCAGCGGGGCACCCGTGGCCTTCTTCTCAATCAAGATGCCATCCGGGTCCCACTGACGCTGCTGCTCCAGCACGTCCTTCTTCAACTGCACCCACTCCACCCGCTTCTTGTATGTATCCAGCAGGATGAGGTTGGGGCGGTCGTAGTCATCGGGGTTGTTGAACACCCCCCAGGTAGTACCGGCAGAGAAGTCAGCACGGTTGTTCTTCTCGAACGCCGTGTCCCAGGTCTGCAAGATGTACTCGCACTGGGGCGGGTTGTCTTTCTCCCACCACTGCCACCAGTCGCGCTTGACAATAGCCGACTCGTTGCTGACAGGCTGCTGCTGATACTGCGCCTGCCACTTGGAGTTGGGCAGTTCTTCCCGCAGCGCCTCCAGTTCAGGCAGCGACCAGAACTCTGGCCACAAGGGTTTACCCGAGGGCATGATGGCGGGGAACTCGATGACCTCCCACTGCTCGCCGCCACGGGCGACGTTGGCTTTGAGCACTTGGCCAGTCAAATCCCGCAGCGACCACCGTGTCATCACGATCACGATAGCCCCGCCCGGCTGCAAACGCTGCCGAGGACCCGAGGTGTACCACTCGTAGACCTTGTCGAAGACGTCCGGGTTGGTCGCAGCCAGTGCAGCTTCCTGTTCCGAGTGCGGATCGTCGATGATCAGCAGGTTTGCGCCCTTGCCGGTGACCGTACCGCCCACGCCGATAGCGAAATAATCGCCACCTTTGGACGTATTCCACCGGCCAGCAGCTTTTGAGTCCTGCTGGAGCTGCAAAGTGGGGAAAATATCCTTATAAACGTCCGAATCCACCAGATTTCGGACTTTTCGACCAAATCCAACTGCCAATTCCGCAGTATTTGAGGTCTGGATCACCTTCTTATTGGGAAATCTACCCAAAAACCACGCCGGAAGCAAGTAACTTGCGAACTCCGACTTGGTATGTCGGGGTGGCATGTTGATAATCAGGCGTTTTGTCTCGCCTTTGGCCACTCTTTCAAAGGCAGCGGCCATTATTTTGTGGTGCCGCCCTGAAATAAACTCGGGCCAGACCTTATTTACGAAACCCAAGAAGGTATTCTGAGCTAATTCCTTCTCCAAAAGCTGCTCGCGCTTCTCCAAATCCTTCAGAATCGCAAACTTCTTCTCGTCAGGTATCTTGCTGAGCTGCGCCATAAGCAGCTCCAGCTCTTTGTCGAACTGCCCGTAGGTCTGCTCACGCATTCTCGGGCTCCGCTGGCGGCTCTTCCTCGCTACTGGGCTCCATGTCGATGACGTTGTCATCCTCGGCGGGCGCGTCGAGTGCAGCCAACTCCTTGTCCAAGTCGGGCAGCACGGACGCTTCTTCCGCATGCAGCGTCAGCAGCTTGCGAATCTTGTCCTTGAGCATGTTGTCGATGTCGCTGACCGAGTTGTACGTCACCGTAATCTCGGTTTTCTCAGAGAACAAGCCCACGTCGCTGATCTTGCCCAGCATCTCAGTAGCCTTGATCTCGATGCGCGGATCACCGCACGACGACAAGTCCAGCAGTTTGTTCGTCACGACACGGCGAAGCTCAGACGCATCCGCCACGATGTCGCTGTTGTACTCGTTGAGCATGGAGCGAATGCGCTCCGCGACCTGCCCTTTATATAGTGCAGGTGGGTTCACATCCACTTCGTACTTCTTGGGGCGACCGCGCTTTCTCTTGCCGTCTTCGGCAGGGGCAGCGGTGGCTTCTTCAAACTGCTGTTGCGCCCGTGCAGCGAACGCACGGAACACCGCGTTCGCGTTTTCGTCGTCGCTTTCGTCGGGGGCGAGATGCCCGCCGAGCTCCTCAATGACCGAACAAGTATTGGCCGCGACTTCCATGTTTTCACGGAGCGTCGCGCCCGTTTCGGGCGTCAGGTCTGTCGGGTATGGAACTGTCTTGTCCGGTTCAATACTGATGGTCATGAGGAGGTTGTGCACTCCAAGAATGGGCCGACTGTAATGGATAGGGGGTACGTTTGTAAAGGGATGGTTGGGACTCCTGACGGGGGGTGTTTCCCAGAACGAAGGTAGCGCGGCCCGCCGGAAAAACGCAAAGGGGGTGGGGGGTTTCGCCACAAAAAGTTGCAATCGGGTGCGCAAAACACTGTGTACGGTTGCCAGAGCCTCTCCGAAGCGCTGTTTGGGGGTGTACCTCGGTGTTTCCGAAGCGAGAAAATTTTGATAAGGGTATGGCCTGGATAAATCTCGGTGGTTGAATTACTCTCGGTCGTGGAAGTACGGGTCGCGTTTTTTCCGGGCTCGAGCGTGGCGCGGCGAAGCCTGCCAGAGCATAGGTTGGCGGGCGTGGAGAATCCCCACTAGATATACCATTCGTGCACAATACAGAGTATGGGGAAGCGACTGGTATTCGCTACCTCAGACGGAATTATCGACACGGTGTCGATTGTTCCGTGCGCGATGTGCGCGTCCTATATTGGAGAATCTACCATGGCACAAAACGCCAACCCCGCCGTTCCCGCGACCTCGGCAGTCGCTCCCGCCATCGAGACCATCGGTGGCAAACCCGTTGCGGAAATCGAATCGACTATTGTCGATATCGGGTTTCAGACCTTTCGCACGGTGAAGGCTATGGATGACAACAAACAGGCGCTCGAGACCCTGGACGTCAACCTGTTCGATTGGGTCAAGGGCATCAACTACCCGGAATTCATGAAGGTGCGCGACATCTACATGACGGGCGCGGTTGATGCCGGGGCCGCTCCCACGTACGCGCAAAAGCTGTGGGAGAACCAAATCGGTCGGTTGTCGAGCAACATGGGTTTCATGCGGCCCAAGTCGGAGTCGAAGGATGCCGAGCGTAAAGCGAAGGCGAAGGCCGAGCAAATCGAAAAGCTCGCTGAGTTCGGCGATGGTGAGCTGATTGAAAAGCGCGATGCCCTGCTGTCGAAGGGTGACGTCAAGTCACTCAATGCGGCCAAAGTGTTTGCGTCAGAACTCGAGCGACGTAACGAAGGCGAACTCAAGGCCGAGCGCGCTAACCGGAAAGCGATTGTTGAGCAAATCAACAAGCGCGTGAAGGATCTCGCGAAGGCCGAGACCGCCGATGCGGATGCCATCCTGGCCGCTGTGGCCGCGATGTTGGCCTAAACCCCTGGCCGGAATAGTCGACACGGTGTCGATTGTTCCGGCCTTCTACCTTTATTGGAGGATGCTATGTCTGAGAATCGTCAGCCCACGGGCACGATGGAAATCTTCACCCACGTGGACCTGCCGCACCATGTGCGCGGCACGTACACCAAGCGGGTCGTGCTCGCGAAGGTGCACGGCCTGCTACGCGAGGAATGCGCGGATAAGCTCGAGGCGTTCCGTTCGCTGAACCCGCAACTCTACCGGGCGACTGTCGAAGCCTGTTGGGTTTGCAGGGACTGGGTCTAACCGTGGAGGGCGCCATGCTGTACAGCGAACACGTACACCTGACGCCCGCCTACGGGCGGGATTACCTGTATCGGTGCGAGGCCGAGAAAGCCTACAAGGATGGGAAGGACTTCGTGCTGTCCATCACTGGGCAGTACTGTAGTCGGCGGGACTTCGACGGCAAGCCCGTCGAGGTCTGGATTCGATTCGACAAGGGATCGCAACTGATTCGGATTGTCAGGGACTGAACACGGGGGGCCTTCGGGCTCCCCGGTTTTTTTGTGCCCGCGCGGCGGGCGGGGCCTCGGTCTCGCTCGCCGCGCGGGCCGCGTGATGCGCGTTCCCGTCCTAGAAACGGGATAGCCTTGCCTCGTGATGCGTGCGAATACGATGGTGCGCGGGGGGTTGCGGCTTGCGATGCGCGTTCCGCCGTCCTAGAAACGGTGTAGCTCTGGCGGGGCGGGCGGTGCGTGGCTGGGAAGCCGCGCCCGTCTAGCTGATGCGCGTTCCCCTACGAACGGGGGACGGAAAAGTCGACACGTTGTCGATTTTTCCGCAGGGATGGCGCCCGTCGAGCGACGCACCCACTTGGTGCACGGCGGGCGTGAAAAATGTGGCGAAAAAGCGACAAAAAACGATAACTTATAAAATGGCCCTTTTTGGCCCGTTTTGGGGTGCACAGGAAGGCACCGGAAACCACGCCCTCTCCGGGCGTCGCGGGCGCCACCACGGGTTTCTCCCTAGAAAAAATTTTATAAGATTTGTGAGGATAAATGGAAATAGACACCAATCTCACATAAAACGCAGGCGCCCGTCCGCACGCTAAGTCGTTGATTTTTCTTCTCTTTCTTCTTCTTCTTCTTCTTTTTAATAAAATATATATAATAGAAAACCACTTTTTCCCAAAAAATGTGATCGGTTTTTTTTTCGCCCTTGACTCTGTCAAGGACTTAGAAAAACTTCGTTATAGGTTGTTTGGACCTCACTTGAAAAAAGTACTCTCCCTGGTAGCCAAAATTCGGACAACACTAAATATTTTTTATACGAACCCCCGCAAACCCGCGCCACTGCTTGCTTTCCTCCCAAAAGTTTTATAAGATACAACCCCCTAACAGTAAAAAGCATTTAACCGGAGCCACAGAAATGGGACGTTCAGCCAAGTACAAGACCGCCGATGACCTGCTCGACAACACCGTCGTGCGCAACGATTGCCTCGTTTGGCCCGACTCGGCCTGCCTCATGCCGAGCCTCGGCCCCGCCTCCCCAATGGCCAAGACTTTCGGCACAACCTCCGTCATCCGCATCCTGTTCACCATCGTCCGCTACCCACCCGGCGGGCGCCGCTTGGTCCGCTTCTGCTCCTCCCCCTTCTGCATCAACCCCTTCCATTTCGCCGAGGCCAAGAAGTACCGCAACCAACGCAAGGAACTGCTCGACCCCCACGGGCTGCTCCCTTCCCAGGAATCCACGCGCCACCTCGCCGCCCCACCCGACGACTACCTCGCCGCGCTCTTTCCACGTAAACCCGAGCACGTGCGTTTCCTCGCCGAGACAGCCGCGCGGGCAGGACTGGACGGCAAGGGCCTGCGCCCTGCTGATAAGAAGCTACCCCAAGTGACCACCATCAACGCGGTCTACGCCGACCCCGAGAAACCGCTGTTCAAGATGCGCGGTCGCCCGCCTAAGTCAAGGACCTCAGATACCCCGATCTCGGGTCTCCCTAACGACGCAATCAATTCGCTCGAAATGGACGACGAAGAAAACTCTGGTGACACTGGTAACACTGGCCATGCCGAGGGTGTCCAAACCCTGGACGCCAACCTGCGCGAACTCACCGATGCCCTCGGCCCGACCACCCCGCACGTAGACCGGAGCCCCCACCCGCTCGACTTCGGGCGCAACCCTGAGACCAACAAGCCTCTGACCCTGCGTCAGATACTGGCTCGTAAGTAAGCGCACCCTCACTTGCTACCCCCGGAATCTTGTCCAAAAACCCGGAATGGGACTTGACAAAGTCAAGTTCTTGTGTTAAAATGAACGAAGTTCATTTGGTCAATCAGCCAGTGAACGGGGGGAATTATCGACAGCGTGTCGATCATTCCGTAGCAACCTTCCTTTATTGGAGTTCATCATGTTTGAGACTACTTCCGAGACCATTGCTCGCATCCTCGCCCGCGACGCTGACGACCGCGCGGGCTACGGTGGCACCCGCCGCCTTGTGCGCTCCGTGAGCCGCGCCGTGCCCACCGGGTACGTATACCCCATCAGCAACAAGCCTCAGTTGCTGCACTTCGTGGACTTCCACTACAGCGATGGCACCGTAGACACCTACGGCTCCAAGCATGGCTCGTCGCTGGCCACGCTCTCCCTGCCCCTCGCGGCGTAACCAAGCTAAGCCCGGAGTTATCGACACCATGTCGATTTCTCCGGTGCTTCTTCTCACACGGAGACACACATGACAACCAATACTGACGAATCCTTTGCTGTCAACTTCGACTGGCACCACTGCTGCTCATGCGGCGACCACGTGCCTGCCGCCCGTTGGCATCTCGGCCATCACCTGTGCAAGCCATGCGGCGACGACCACGCCCGTGACGAGCGTCGCTCATGGACGGTGGCACCCATGCACAAGAGCAACTACATGCTCATCACCAACACCGACGACCTTGTCGGGCTCAACAACAAGGGAGGGCTTGTGAAATGACACGCTACATATTGATCGTTGGCGACGCCGCCACCTACGAGGAGGACGGCGAGCACCACGCCGAGTTTCAGAAAATTGACTTCATCAAGACCTTCTTCACATTCGAGGAAGCCGAAGCACGTGGTGAATGGGCCATTACGCATGGCCACGACACGTATGCCATCGCGCAGAACTTGTGCAACGTAGTGACCTACAACCCCAAGCAAGGAGCAAGCAAATGAAAGCCGAACTGACACGTTCCGACTGGATCATCCTGCGGCTTGTCCGCGAATCGGTGCGGACTCAGCCGCGCCGGGTGAATTACGAGGCGTGCCGCGCTGTGGCCGACTTGGTGCATCGGTGCGGAGCTAAATCCGTGCTCGCTGCCATCGATGCACTTCTTCTCGCGGAGGCAGCGATTGAACGCAAGCGAAATGATGCGTGACCCGTACGTGCAGTTCGTGCTGCACATGACGGCTGAGTGCGCCCAGTCCTACCCGCACGGCGAGGACGTGTTCGCCGCATTCTTCATCGAGTGGTTGCGTGTGGCGATGGACCGCACCACCACGGAGTAATCGACAACGTGTCCAACATTCCAAGCAGAGATCAATGAGCGAGCAAAAGATCGAGAACGACGAGCGATACAGGCACACGACCCAGCGGGTCGATGCGGGCGTGTCGTTCCTTGTGTGGTTCGCCGTGTACGCAACGGCGATCACTGTTGTCCTGTTGGACGTTTTTGTATGGAGGCCATGATGAAAACGAGTGAACTGACCGGAGCCGCGCTCGACTGGGCGGTGGCGCAATGCGAGGGATTGAAACTGGGCGGGCTCCCATTCCTGCCATCCAAGCGGTGGGACCACGCCGGGCCAATCATTGAGCGCGAAAAGATTTCGCTTGAGCACCTGTACGGCGCGGGCGATGCGGGCGAGGACGTGTGGGTAGCCACGCGTATGGAGGGGCCATCGTTTTCTGAAGAACAGGGGCCGACTGCATTGGTTGCGGCGATGCGCTGCTACGTAGCCGCATGCCTGGGTGACGAGATCGAAATACCGGAGGAACTGCAATGAGAACCTACGAGGTTGAACTCAGGCGCACGTCGTACATCACGTTGACCGTAGTGGCGGACAACGAGGACGAGGCCGAAGAGAAAGCGTGGTACGAGATCGAGCTCACCCGTGCGGATATCTACGATGCCGCATGGGAGATCGAGTCCATCGAAGAGGTGCATCCATGAACAAGAAGTGGCGACACATGACCAACGAGCAACGAGCCGTCGCTCTCTACGAAGCGGGCGGCGCGGACGCGATACACACTGCTGTGGAACGGGGTCTGCTGATCACGGACGGGTACTCATGGTGCCTGGGCTGTGACGCAGACACGCCCAAGTTCAAGAACCACTGCCTTGTGTGTGGTGCGCACGTGCACGCCAACCTCGACAGATTCCCTCCGTGCGAATACTGCGGTGCTATCGAGCAGCCGTACCCGGAAGCCAAGATTCCGGGTGACTGGTACTGCCCCAACTGCAAAGGAGTGCGCTGACCCAAGTCCGATGGTCTCGGAAAAATCGACACTGTGTCGAAAGTTCCATTATTCAATTTTCATTTTTCATTCTCGAAGGAAACACAAATGTCTGAAATCAACATCCGTCGTCGCGTCAACTTCAATGACGCCGTTGACCTGATCATCAACAGCGCACCGAACTCGGTGCATCTGATGGGCGAGCCCGGTGTCGGCAAGACTGCGATTCACGATGTGATCGCCGAGCGCACTGGATTCCATAAGGTCTACATCGACGGCCCGAACACCGACGTGGGTCAGGCAGGCATGCCTATCCCCAACCACGAGACGCGCACTCTCGACATGTACCCGGCCGGTGACTTCAAGCTCCATTTGAACGAACCGCTTGTCATCATGATCGACGAGTGGACGAAGACCGAAGAGTACGTGCGCAACACGCTGCACCCCCTGCTGCACGAGCGCCGCATGGGCGACCGTCAACTGCATCCCGACTCCATCGTGTTCACCACGGGCAACATGGACACGGACGGCGTAGGCGACAGCGCCAAGGGTCACACCCGTAACCGTCAGACCTGGGTGTGGTACGCCAAGCCCGGTGCTGACGAATGGCTTCCCTGGGCGGGCAACAACGGCGTAGCGCCCGAGGTGCAGGCGTGGGTGCGCGAGTATCCGCATTGCTTGGCTTCGTATTTGGATGGCGGGCAGGACAAGAACCCGTACATCTATCAGCCCAACGATGCATCGCAGACAGCATTCGTCTCGCCGCGCTCGCTGGCCAAGGCATCCCACTGGGTGCACAAGCGTGCGTTGATGAGCGAGAACGCATTCATCGCTGCGCTCGACGGCACCATCGGCATCGCTGCATCCCGCGACTTGCAGGCTTTCATCGCATTGGCTGATCAACTGCCAACGCGCGAGGCCATCGAGAAGTCACCGGATACAGCATTGGTCCCCACCTCCCCTGCGGCTCAATGCATTCTGTGTTTCAAGGCGGTAGCCGTTGCCTCACGGGACACGTTCGCTGTGTGGATGCGCTACATCAAGCGTCTGCCGAAAGAGGCGCAGGCTGTCTTCGTCAACAGCATCTTGGAAGTACGCGAGAAGAAGGCTTGGGTGCTGACGCACCCGGCGTTCGTCACGTGGGCACGCGAGAACCAATACATGTTCGCGGGCTTGAAGAACAACTGATAAGGAGAAACACATGTCTATGAAACCCAGACTCCGCGCTGAGCAGCGGATTGAATTGGTACACGTGAGCCTCATGCGCAAGCCCGAGTTCGCCTTGTTCGCAGGCTTGTTCATGGTGGGCCGCACCGTGATCGACGACAAGGTGCCGACGGCCCGGACCAACGGGCGCGACACGATCTACGGGCGTGAGTTCGTGGATTCGTTGACGGACAAGGAGCTTGCCTTTCTTGTCATGCACGAGAACATGCACAAGTGCTACCGGCACCTGACGACGTGGCGTCGCCTGTATGACGAGGACGCGCAGTTGGCCAACGCGGCTTGCGACTACGTCATTAACTTGCAACTGGTTCAGCTCGACCCGGACGAGACCATGATCGCCATGCCGCGAGACAAGGCTACGGGCAAACCCAACGGACTGATTGACGTGCGGTTCGATGGCATGGACGCCAAGCAGGTGTTTGACATTCTGAAGGAAGAGCGCCGTCGCCGTGGTGGCAGCGGTAGCGAGGAGGGAGAAGGTGATGAAGGTGTCAGTACTGGTGGTCAGCCTGGGAACAATCGACAAGGTGTCGATGATTCCACGGGCGGCGGGCTCGACGAGCACGATTGGGAAGGTGCGCAGGAGATGGACGCGCAGGAGGCCGAGCAACTGGAGCGTGACATTGACCACGCGCTACGGCAAGGCTCGATCTATGCGGGCAAGGTGGGTGGTTCGGTACCGCGAGGGATCGACGCTCTGCTCGCTCCGAAGGTCAACTGGCGCGAGGTGCTTCGTCAGTTCGTGAAGACGAGCCTGCGTGATCGCGAGGCTCCGTCATGGCGCAAGGCGCACAAGCGGTACCTGTGGCAAGACATCATCCTGCCTGCCATCATGGGTCGGCGCGTGAAGTCCTTGGTTGTCGCGGTTGACACGAGCGGCTCGATTCAGGGTCCTATCCTCACGTCGTTCCTCAGTGAGATCGACGCGATAGCCCGTGACACGAGGCCCCAGCGGGTTGACTTGATCTATTGGGACGCACGGATTGCTTCGCATGAAGTCTATCTCGCGCCCAACGTCAAGTCCCTGGTGAGTGCGACCAAGCCGCAGGGCGGTGGTGGCACGGACCCGGACGTCATTCCGCCGTTCCTCAAGGAGAAGAAGATCGAGCCCGATGCCATCGTGGTTCTGTCTGATGGGTACATGAGCAGCAGCAAGG
>JACCDP011153563.1_pt1 | contig 14555 bp, 10 predicted proteins | sample 7445841 | NCBI WGS metagenome assembly JACCDP01 (sample SAMN15323441, study PRJNA562643) | freshwater metagenome | isolation source: river surface water | place: USA:Blue River Watershed | collected 2017-08-17 | reverse complement strand
TGGGCACGGCGCCGGCGCTGTGCGCCAGGTCCCACACGGCGAGCGCGCCGGCTTGCTGGGCCCAGCGTGTCAGCAAGCCCATGTCGTGCATGCGGCCGGTGCGGTAGTTGACGTGCGTGAGCATCAGCACGGCGCAGCGTTCGTCCAGCAGCGGTGCGATGTCTTCGGGCTGCTCGACGAGGATGAGTTCGCCGCCGTGCGCGCGCGCCACGCTCTGCGCGATGTAGTTGTCCGTCGGGAAGTTGCTGCGCTCGCTGACGATGACCTTGCGCTGGCCCTGCTGCAGCTGCAGCGCGGCGTGCAGCACCTTGTAGAGGTTGACCGACGTGGAATCGGCCACGAGCACCTCGCCCGGGCGCGCGCCCAGCCAGGGCGCCAGCCGGTCGCCGAGGCGACGCGGCAGGTCGATCCAGCCCGCGCTGTTCCAGCTCTTGATCAGGCCTTGCCCCCATTCCTGCTCGACGGCGCGCTGCAGCCGCGCCGGGGTGGCGCGGGGCAGGGCGCCCAGGGAATTGCCGTCCAGGTAGGTCAGCCCCTCCGGCAGCGTGAAGAGCTCGCGCAGGGCGCGCAGCGGGTCGGCCGCGTCGAGGCGGTTCGCATCGTCGAGATTCATGGCAGGTCCCTCAGGATGGCGCGCACCGGGCTGGCACAGGCGCCTTGGAGTTTGAGCGGCAGGGCGATCAGCTCGTAGTCGCCCTCGGGCACATCGTCGAGCACGAGGTTCTCCAGCACGCGCAGGTCGTGGCGGCGCAGTTGCTGGTGGCTGTGCAGCGCCTTGGAGTCGGCCGGGTCGACGCTGGGCGTGTCGATGCCGATGAGCTTCACGCCGCGCGCGGCCAGCCAGTCCACGGCCTCGGGCGCGTAGGCGCTGAAGCCGGGGTTCCAGTGGGTGTCGGCCTGGGCCAGCGTGCGCACCAGCACGCGCGGCGGCAGCTCGGCCTCGGCGTGGCGCAGGTGTTCGACGAGGATCAGCGGCGCCGCGCCGATCGCATGGATGACGCGGCAGCGGCCGAGGTAGGTGTCCAGCGGCACCTCGTCGATGGCGGGCGCATCGTTGGCGTAGTGCAGCGGCGCGTCTGCGTGGGCGCCCACGTGGGGCGACATCGTCATCGCGCTGAGGTTGACGGGGCAGCTCGGCGTGAGCCGCGCCGTCCAGGTCAGGCGGTAGGGCTCGTCGCCGGGGAAGATCGGTGCATCCGGCGCGACCAGCGGTGAGATGTCCCAGAGGCGGGGCGCGGATGCACGAGCGAAGACGGGAGCGGCGGAGGAAGGCATGGCGGGCGACACCATAGCTGCGGCAGCAAGGTCATGGTGTCGGTGAATTCCAACGCGGTGTCAATCGCCCGCCGGCAATTTCGCGGCCCGGCAAGGCCGCGCCGCTTCAGCGCCGGAACTTGCCGGTCTCGTCGAGGATGGCCAGGTCCACGTACTGCAGGCCGCTGTGGTCGGTCGGCGTGTAGCTCAGCTCGATGCCGCCCAGGTCGAAGCGCTTCATGCCGTCCATGGCGTCACGCAGCGACTGGCGGGTCGGCTTGGGGCCCGCGCGGCGCAGGCCTTCGACCAGCACTTTGGCCGATGCGTAGCCTTCCACCATGCTGGGCGTGAGCTCGAGGCCGGCCTTGCGCGAGGCTTCCAGTGCGTCCTTGATCAGCGGATGGGCGATGGAGCGCTCATGCGGGAAGACCTGGCTCACGATGACGCCGCGGGCCACGGGGCCCAGGTCACGGATGAAGCCCGACGAGGCGTTGTTGGACAGCGTGATCAGCTGCGCCGTGGAGCCGCCGGCGCGCAGCGCCTTCATGCCGTGTGCCACCGCGTCGCCCGTGCCGATGAAGAGCACGGCCTGCGGCTGCTTGGCGATCAGACGGTCGACGATCGGCCCGAGCGTCGGCGCGTCACGGCCGTATTTTTCGTGGGCCACCGGCGCGGTCTTGGCCTTGGCGAGGCCCGCCAGCGCGCCGGCGGCAGCGTCGTCGCCGAAGGAGTCGTCGACCTGGACGATGGCGATGCGCGTCGCGCCGATCACGCCCATGTGCTCGATGGCGCGCTCGGCCTCGCGCTGGTAGGAGGCGCGGACGTTGAACAACCAGGGGTTGACCGGCTTGTGCAGGACCATGGCGCCTGTCGACGGGGCGACGAGGGCGATCTTGTGCTCGGCCAGCAGCGGCAGCACGGCCTGGGTGTGCGGCGTGCCGCGGGTCAGGAACAGGGCCAGCACGCCTTGGTCGATGAGCTTGCGCGCATTGACGGCGGAGAGCTTGGGGTCGAACTTGTCGTCCAGCGACACGAGGCTGATCTTCTGGCCGCCGACGCCGCCCGCGGCGTTCACGCTGTCGAAGTAGATCTTGGCGCCCTGCGTCACTTCCTTGACGCTGCTGGCCACCGGGCCCGTGATGGCGGCGGTTTGCCCGATGACGATATCGGCCCTTGCCGTGGCCAGCAGGCCCACTGCGGCAAAGGCGGTAGCGATGATTCGGCGGGTGAAGTGCCGGGTGGACGTCATGTGGGGCCTCCGTGGGCGACATCCCGCCTTGCGGCGGGAGCAAAAAAGGAAAGGGGCCTCAAGGGCCCCGCGAGCTCAGCGCCGGAATTTACCCGACTGGTCGATGATGGCCAGATCCACGTAGTCCATGCCGCTGTGGTCGGTGGCGCTGTAGCCGACCTCGACGCCGCCCAGGTCAAAGCGTCCGATGGTTTCAAGCGCTTTGCGCAGGCCTTCGCGCGTGGGCTGTTTGCCGGCGCGCTTGAGGCCTTCCACGAGCACCTTGGCCGATGCATAGCCTTCGACCATGCTGGGGGTGAGTTCGACGCCAGTCTTGCGTGCCGCTTCCATCGCGTCCTTGATGAGGGGTTTGGCGATGGAGCGCTCGTACGGGAAGATCTGGCTGACGATGACGCCGTGGCCGATGTCGCCCAGGTCCTTGATGAAGCCGGACGAGGCGTTGTTGGACAGCGTGACCAACTGGGCCGTGGAGCCCTTGGCGCGCACGGCCTTCATACCTTCGGCGACGGCCGCCCCGGTGCCGATGAACAGCACTGCCTGCGGCTGCGTGGCCAGCACCGTGTTGACGACAGACTCCATCTCCGGCTTGTTGCGGTCGAACTTCACATGGGAGACGGCCTGCTTGTTGGTCTTGGCCAGGCCGAACAGCGCGCCCTGAGCGGCGTCGTCACCGAAGGAGTCATTGACCTGCGCGATGGCGATGCGCGTCATGCCGATCAGGCTCAGATGCTCGATCGCGCGCTCGGCCTCGCGTTGGTAGCTGGCGCGCACGTTGAAGACCCATGGCAGCACGGGTTTGTGCAGGATCATGGCGCCGGTGGAGGGAGCCACGAGCGGGATCTTGTACTCGGTGAGCAGGGGCAGAACGGCTTGCGTGTGCGGTGTGCCGCGCGTCAGGAAGAGCGCCGTGGCGCCCCTGTCGATCAGCATCTTGGCGTTGGCGGCCGACAGCTTGGGGTCGAACTTGTCGTCCATCGACACCAGCTTGATCCGCTCGCCCTGGATGCCGCCTTCGGCGTTCACGGCGTCGAAGTACATCGACGCGCCCTGCGTCACTTCCTTGACGCTGGCGGCCACCGGGCCGGTGATGGCGGCGGTTTGGCCAATGATGATTTCAGCTTGTGCGGTGCCAAGCAGGCCGGTGGCGACCAGCAGGGCGGCGAGGGCGCGATGGGCGAATTGCCGTGAAGGCTTCATTGTTGTCTCCGGGAGCCATCCGCCCTTGGTGTTTGGCGGAGGTGTGTGGCGTGGGGGCTCAGGGTATTGAGCCGTGAAAGCGCAGCATTCGAGCATGCTCCGACCCGGCATGCAGCAGCGAGTGCCGCATGCCGTTGCCGGTGGCGCGAATAAATCGACGCCTGCACGCGCTGCATGAGGTCAACGGGGAACGGCAGTCTAGGGTTGGGTGCCGCGAGGCTTGCCGGCCAAGGTGTAGTGCGGTGTTTCAGTGCGGCGCAGGTTGGCGTGGCGTGACGAATGGCACCTTGCGAAGAGGCGCTTGCGGCGCTCGAAACCTGTCGTGCCGCAGGCCGGCGGCCATGTCGGCGGCGGTCTGCAAGCGGTGCCGTCGGCCGACAAGGCCCGCCTGATGGGGCTTGTCGCGCGGCGGGGTGTCGGCAGGGTGTTGTTTCGCTCCACGGCGCGGCGTCTCGCTGCCGCGTCGTGGCTGGGTTGCTGCGCAGCACCGAGGCTGTCAGTCAACCCCCCAAACGCGCGTCAACCTGCTGCAAGCGTGGAAACGAATTGTCACGATTGTTCGCGTCATTCGCTCAGTTGCAGCGTCAGCTGTGCGCGGGGTGCGCCGGCAGGCGCCGGCGGGGCCTGTCAGCGGCGGAACTTGCCGTTCTGGTCGACGATGGCGAGGTCCACGTAGTCGAGCCCGGTGTGGTCGGTCGGGCTGTAGCCGATCTCGACGCCGCCGAGGTCCAGATGGTTCAGCTTCTCCAGGGCCGTGCGCAGGCTCTGGCGGGTGGGCTGATTGCCGGCTCGCTTCAAGCCTTCCACCAGCAACTTGGCGGAAATGAAGCCTTCCACGCCCGTGGGCGTCAGTTCGACGCCGGCACGCTGCGCCGCTTCTGCCGCCTCCTTGATGACGGGCTTGGTGAGCGAGCGCTCGTAAGGGAAGACCTGGCTCACGATGACGCCGCGGCCGACTTCGTCCAGGTCCTTGATGAACCCGGCGGAGGCGTTGTTGGACAGGGTCACGAGCTGCGCCGTCGACCCGGTGGCGCGCACCGCCTTCATGCCCTGCACGACGGCCGAGCCCGAGCCCAGGAACAGCACGGCCTGCGGCTGCTTGGCCATCACACGGGGCACGATGGCGGCAAAGTCCGGCTTGGCGCGGTCGTACTTCTCGTGCGCGACGGCGGTCTTGTTGGTCTTCGTGAGGCCGGCCAGTGCGCCTTGAACGGCGTCGTCTCCGAAAGTGTCGTCCACCTGGACCAGCGCAATGCGCTCGATGCCGATCAGGCTCAGGTGCTCGATGGAGCGCTCGGCCTCGCGCTGATAGGTGGCTCGCACGTTGAACAGCCAGGGGTTCACCGGTTTGTGCAGCACCATGGCGCCCGTGGACGGGGCGACGAGCGGAACCTTGTGCTCGGCCAGCAGCGGCATGATGGCCTGCGTGTGGGGTGTGCCGCGCGTCAGGAACAGCGCGATCACGCCCTGGTCGATCAGCATCTTGGCGTTGGCGGCCGCCAGCTTGGGGTCGAACTTGTCGTCCAACGACACCAGCGTGATGCGCTGGCCGTTGACGCCGCCAGCCGCATTGACGATGTCGAAATACAGCTTGGCGCCTTGCGTGGTTTCCTTGACGCTGGACGCGACCGTGCCACTGTGGCCGGCGGTCTGGCCGACGACGATGTCGGCCAACGCCGACTCAGAAACCAGGCCGGCCGCGAGCAGCGCGCCAAGCAGGATGCGTGTCGTGAATGTGCGAATGGGATGCATGAACACTCCTCGCTGCGCACGTCCGCTTCAAGGGGCGGTTAGTGGCAGTGTGATGGGAGCCCCAGGCGGTTGCGGCCGGAGGCTGTGAGCTAACCATTTCAGCATGCGGTAACTAGCTGTTCCTGCGATATCGCATCGCTGGATCGCCTGAATTTGTTACCCGGCGTTCGGCGGTAGAGCCTGCGGCGGAGCGGCAAGTGTCAGAAGACAGATTTCAAAAAAGAAAACGGCGCGATCCGTGAAGGTTGCGCCGCTTTGTTGTGTAGTTATCGCTCAGAGGAAATTCAATGTGGGCGTGCTGAAGTTGCCGATGTTCGGGGCGACGAGGTTGAAGTCACTGGCCGATACCCCCATCCAGCTCGCGAGCGTCACCGCGTATTGGTCCACCGATGTGGTCGGGATGTAACGGCCGCCCCCGGTGTCCAGCGGGTGCGGGTTGGCGGCCGTGCCGATGCGGGCCTCGGGCATGCTGCCGTAGATGTCGCCGCCTTTGACGGCGCCGCCCACGATGAAATGGTGCGCGCCCCAGGCGTGGTCGGAACCGTCACCGTTGCTGGCCAGCGTGCGGCCGAAGTCGGACGCCGTGAACAGCGTGGCCTGGTTCTCGATACCGAGGCTGACCGTGCCCCGGTAGAAATAGTCGATGGCCTTGGAGACCCGCGCCAGCAGGCCCGGCTGACGCGTCAACTGATCGTCATGGGTGTCGAAACCGCCCAGGCCCACGAAGAACACCTGACGCTTGGCCCCCAGCACGTTGCGCGCGGCCATCATGCGCAGCACGACCTGCAGTTGCAGCGCCAGGCCGTCGGCCGCCAGGGCGGTGGGCAGTGCAAATGCAGCGTCGGTGACCGGATAGCCGGCCAGCGACGTGGTGACCTTGTCTGCTGCGGCATAGGAGCGCTTGACCACTGCTGCCTGGTCCTGCTCCAGCAGGTTGCTGCCGCCGGCCATGCTCAGCAGCTGCAGCGCCGCGGCCGCCTTCGTCGAGCCGAACGGGCTGCCCGAAGCGGTGTCGATCTTGATCGCGCCGGCGGACGAGATCTGGTACTGCAGCACCGTGTTGCCGGACATGAGCACCGCATTGCCGTTGGCAGACACGGAGGTGAACGTGACGTCGCTGTTCTGACCCATGAGCAGGTCGCAGATGCGCCCACCCCAGCCCACGCGCACGCCTTCGGGCTGGTAGGCCTGCCAGGTGGAGACCTGGTCGTTATGCGAGAACAGGCGGCCCGGCAGGTGGCGCTGGGCCTTGAAGTCGGCCAGCGTCGTGGGCGTCAGGATGGGACCGACGTTGGCCAGCACGGCGGCCTTCTTGCCCGCGAACAGTGCCTGCAACTCGGCCATCTCGCCCGGCACGCTGAAGCGGCGCCCGCCGCCTTGCGACGTGGCAGGCGCGATCTCCAGCAAATTGCCGTAGGGCAGGGCCAGGCCACCGCGCGCGGCCTGATAGCCCGCGTAAGACGTGCTGTCGTACGGCACGATGGTGTTGTTCTGGTCGTTGCCGCCGAACATGAACAGGCAGACGATGGCGCGGTAATCGGTGGCGGACTGTGCCGAGGCGGCGCCGAGGCCGGCGAGGTTGAGCGCGAACGGGGCGGCCGTGCCCAGCGAGGACAGCGCGGCGGCGCGCCGCAGGAATTCGCGGCGCGAGGCGTTGGAGGTGGGCGTCATGGTCTTGCTCACTTCTGCACGATGTAGTCGGCCGAGGCCAGCACCAGGTGGGCGGCAAGCCAGATGCGGTTGTTGCGCGCGGCGGCGGCCTTCGTGTCGTTGTTGGTCGGCACGGCGATGTCGGCGACGGCATCGACGATGGCCTGGCGCTTGGCGGCCGGCATGGCGCCAGCGTTGAGCAGCAGGATGACGCGGTCCACCAGTGCCGCGGGCGTGTCGGCCAGCGCGCGCTCGGCGGTGTAGGCGGCCGTGATCTTGTTGCCGTTGTTGCCCAGCCGGTTGCTGACCACGTCGTCCATGAAGTTCAGGTACTTCGCGACCGAGGTCTCGTGGGTGATCTGCAGCTCAGGCGCCACCAGACCGGCGGCCGCGCTCTTGGAGGCAGGCGCCACATAGCCGGGGCGGTAGAAGTTGAATACCGACGGAGAGTTCATCGGCGTCATGCCCAGCGTGGCGTCGGTCGAACCGAAGTTGTAGAAGCCCGTCGGGGCGGCGGCCTCGAAGCTGCGCATCCAGTGGGCCAGCCTGAGCACCGGCTCGCGGACTCGACCGAAGCCCGGCTGCTGGGAGTAGGCGGTGCCGACGTCGCGTGCCTCGTCGTCGAGCAGGACGGCACGGATCACGGCCTTCATGTCGCCCCGCACGCCGCTGCCGTTGTTGTTGAACGCGGCCGTCACGCGGGCGACGTAGGCCGGCGAAGGGTTGCTGGTCACCAGGCGCTGGATCAACTGCTTGCCAATGAAGGGGCCGACATTTGGGTGATTGAACAAGGTGTCCAGCGCCACCTTGAGGTCGGCCTCCGGACCGCCTGCGGTCGTCACGCCGAGGAAGGTCTTGGTGGCGGTGGAGTGATAGTCCGGGTAGCTCTGCATCGGGATCTGCCAGCGATCGGCAGCCAGTACGCCGTTGCGCCCGAAGAACCGGTTGGCGGACTTGTCCGGCCCGCCCCAGCTCCAGCCCGTCAGCGCCTTGGCCAGGCCCGTGACGTCGTCGTTGGTGTAGGTCTCGACCGGTTCGCCGTTGCTCATGACCGTGCTGCCATCGGCGTTGAGCTTGTAGAGGCCGATCGTGAACAGCTGCATCACCTCGCGCGCGTAGTTCTCGTCGGCGGTGCGCCCGGTGCTGGCGTTTTCCTTCTGGTTCTTCAGCATGGCCAGCCAGGTGCCCATCGCCGGGTTCAGCGTCACGTCTTCCAGCAGCGTGCGGAAGTTGCCAAAGGCGTTGCGCCCCAGCACGTCGTAATAGCCCGACATGCCCTGCACCTGCGAGCGCAGCGTGACCAGGTCGAAGGACACGACCATGATCTGCGACAACGCGAACGCCACGCGCTGGCGGAGCTGATCGTCGCCGGTGACGGCCTGCGTCCACCAGCTGCCGTAGAAGTCGTTCTCGACCTGCTTGTTCAGCGACGCGAGGATGGCGTTGGTCGTGTCGGCATGCAACTTCTGGGGCTTTGCGAACTCGGCGTTCAGCCAGGCTTCGATCGTGCCGCCCTTCAGTGCCGCGATGCTGGCGGCATTGGGCCCGAAGGTGGCTTGCGCAAGAAAGCGCGAGGCTTCCTCCGGCGTGGCGACGGTGTGGCGCGCTGCGACGCTGGCGTCGGTGCCGCCGGCTGCCGTGCTGCTGCCCGTGCCGCCGGCGCTACTGGCACTGTCGGCGCCCTTGCCGCCGCCACAGGCCGCGAGCGCGGCCAGGCACATGATGGCCGCGTAGCGGCAAACCCTTGACCCCATCAGATTCCCCGTGTTGCTTGTGGTGTCCGGGCCCATCCTTGCGCTCGGCGGCCCTGGCCTGGTGTCGGCGCAGCAGCGGCCTTTTCACAGCGCGGCGGGATTGCAGCATGCGTTCTGATTCGTCGCTGTAATCAATGGTGACCCTTGCGCCATAAATAACATGGGTCGCGGTCGCGGTCGCGGCAGAGGCGTCAAGGCTGCCGCGCCGCCAGGAAATGCTCGCGCAGCACGGCAGGGGCATCGCGCCGCCAGGCGGCGAACACGGCCGAGGGCTCGATGGCTTCCTGCAGCGGCCGAAACACCGCGCCCTGCACGCCGGCCTGCCGGAACGCCGCCGGCACGATGCTGACGCCCAGCCCTTGCGCCACCAGCGACACCACCGACAGCCAGTGCCGGCCTTCATGCTGCAGCCGCGGTGCGAAGCCGTGCCGCCGGCAGATGTCGACGATGCGGGCGTGATAGTCGGGCGAGCCCTTGCGGGAGAACAGGATGAAGGGCTGGTCGCTCAGTGCGGCCAGCGGCAGGCGCTCCTGGCCGGCCAACGGGTGCTCGGCCGGCAGGCAGGCGAGAAATGGCTCGTGATACAGCGGCGCGCAGGCCAGGGCGGGGGGCAGGCGGTCGGTGTGCACGAGGCCCAGGTCCAGCTCCTCGCCCAGCAGCGCCTCGATCTGATCCTGCGAGTTCAATTCGATGACGACCACCTCGACCCGCGGGTGGCTGGCCTGGAAGGACCGCAGCCAGCCTGACAAGCCGTTGAACAGCGTCGAGCCCACGAAGCCCAGACGCAGCCGGCCCACCTCGCCGGCCTGCACCTCGCGCGCCTGCGCGCAGGCCTCCTCGGCGCGCGTCAGCAGTGCCGCTGCGCTGCTGCGGAAGGCCGCGCCCGCGGGCGTGAGGCGCACGCCCTTGCTGTCGCGGTCAAACAGCCGGGCGCCGACGCTGGCCTCCAGTTGCTGGATGGCGACTGACAGTGGTGGCTGCGAGATGGCCAGCCGCTGCGCCGCGCGCCCGAAATGCAGCTCCTCGGCCACGGCGAGAAAGTAGCGCAGATGGCGGAATTCCAGGGCGCGGTTGGCAACCGGTTCAATAGGCATTGCGAATCGTCGAAGTCAATTCTTGAATTGGACACGAATTGACTTGCAGCGAAATACTGGGCGCCATGCGCGCCCGATCGGCGCCCCCTGGATCACGAGGACAACGCCATGCCGCCCAAGGCCAGCTTTCACTGGGACGACCCCCTGCTGCTGAACGAGCAGCTCAGCGACGAGGAGCGCATGGTGCGCGACGCCGCCGCCGCCTATTGCGCCGACCGGCTGCGGCCCCGCGTGCGCGACGCCTTTCGCCACGAGACGACCGACGCGGCCATCTTTCGCGAGATGGGCGAGCTGGGCCTGCTGGGCCCCACCATCCCGGCCGAGTACGGCGGCGCGGAGCTGAACTACGTGTCCTACGGCCTCATTGCCCGCGAGGTGGAGCGCGTGGATTCGGGCTACCGCTCGATGATGAGCGTGCAGTCGTCGCTGGTGATGGTGCCCATCCACGAGTTCGGCAACGCGGCGACGAAGCAGAAGTACCTACCCAAGCTGGCCAGCGGCGAGTGGATCGGCTGCTTCGGGCTGACCGAGCCCAACCACGGCTCGGACCCGGCCTCCATGGTCACGCGGGCGCGCTCGGTGCCCGGCGGCTACGAGCTGACCGGCGCCAAGATGTGGATCACCAATAGCCCCATCGCCGACGTGTTCGTCGTCTGGGCCAAGGACGACGGCGGCCAGATCCGCGGCTTCGTGCTGGAAAAGGGCGCCAAGGGCCTGAGTGCGCCGGCCATCCACGGCAAGGTGGGGCTGCGCGCGTCCATCACCGGCGAGATCGTGCTGGACAAGGTGTTCGTGCCGGAGGAAAACGCCTTCCCCGACGTGCGCGGCCTCAAGGGCCCGTTCACCTGCCTGAACAGCGCGCGCTACGGCATCGCCTGGGGCGCACTGGGCGCCGCCGAAGATTGCTGGCACACGGCGCGCCAGTACGTGCTGGACCGCACCCAGTTCGGCAAGCCGCTGGCCGCCAACCAGCTCATCCAAAAGAAGCTGGCCGACATGCAGACCGAGATCACGCTGGGCCTGCAGGGCTGCCTGCGGCTCGGGCGCATGAAGGACGAAGGCACGGCGGCTGTGGAGATCACGTCCATCATGAAGCGCAACAGCTGCGGCAAGAGCCTGGAGATCGCCCGCACGGCCCGCGACACGCTGGGCGGCAACGGCACCTCCGACGCGCTCGGCATCGCGCGGCACCTCGTCAACCTCGAAGTGGTGAACACCTACGAAGGCACGCACGACATCCACGCGCTGATCCTGGGCCGCGCGCAGACGGGGATCGCGGCGTTCTGAGGATCGGGCCGGCGCAGCGGCTCGCGGGTCGGCAGGGGCGGCGAGAGGCTGCGGGAATGGCGAGCGCGTGTTCGATGCCGGGATGTCGTCCCGGCGGTCAGCGCGCCTTTTGCAACTGGATCTCGAACAACTTCGGCCACAGCTTGCCCGTCACGAACAGCCGCTTCGTCTTGGCGTCATAGGCGATGCCGTTGAGCACGTCGTCGCTGCTGCGGCGCTGCGGCAGCAGGCCGGCGAGGTCGATCCAGCCGGTCACGACGCCGGTCTTGGGGTTGATGCGGGCGATGCGGTCGGTCTGCCAGATGTTGGCGTAGACCTCGCCGTCCACCCACTCCAGCTCGTTGAGTTCGTCGATGGGCCGGCCGTCGGCCGTGACCTTCACGCGGCGCAGTTCCTTGAAGCTCAGCGGGTCCAGGAAGCGCAGCTCCGGCGTGCCGTCGCTCATGATGAGCTCTTTGTCGTTGTGCGTGAGGCCCCAGCCTTCGCCGGCGTAGTTGAACTTGCGCCAGAGCTTGAAGGTCTTGAGGTCCAGCACGAAGGCGACGCCTTCCTGCCAGGTCAGGCCGATGATGCGGTCGCCCCACAGCGTGATGCCTTCGCCGAACACCTCGCCCGGCAGGTCCACCTGCTGCAAGACCTTGCCGGTTTCCAGCTCGACCTTGCGGATGCTGGAGCGCCCACGCAGGCCGGTGCCCTCGTACAGAAAGCCGTCGTGGAAGAACAGGCCCTGCGTGAACGCGTCGGGGTCGTGCGGGTAGGTGTGGGCGACCTTGAAACCCTGCACGGGCGTGGCGGCCGCGGCCCAGGGGGTGATGGCTGTGGCGGCCAGTGTGGTCAGCAGCGCGCGGCGCTGCGGCGAAAAAGTCGTGTGCATGGCGTCAGCGTAATTCAAGCAGCGACCCGAAGTTGTCGGCCCGCAGTCGACTGCAGAGTCAGCGGCTGTGCGACGTCAACCGCGCCAGCGGCGATGCTGGGCTGATGCCTGGGGCCGCCGTGCCGGCGCCGCGCGCGGGCTTGCTCGCATCGCCCTCGGCTTCCTCGCCCAGTGCTGCGATGCTGTCGGGGTTGCGGCGCATGGCCACGCCCACCGCCAGGATGTCGATGACCAGCAGGTGCAGGATGCGGCTGACCATGGGCAGGTGGGTGGCGATGTCCTCGACGTGGTCGACGATGAGGGCCACATCGGCCCGCTTGGCCAGCGGGCTCTGGCTGGCCGTGATGGCCACGACCTTGGCGCCGCGCGCCTGTGCCTTGTCGACCACCGACAGCAGCTCCGCCAGCCGCCCGCCGCTGCTGATGACGACGGCCACGTCGCCTTCGCGCAGCACGTCGGCGGCGAGCAGTTGCAGCCGCGGGTCGGTGTAGGCGCCGCAGGGCCTGCCCAGGCGCAGGAACTTGAACTGCGCGTCCTGGGCCACGACGCTGTAGTGGCCCAGCGCGAAGAACTCGATGCGCCCGGCGCCGAGCAGCATCTCGGTCGCGCGGTCGATGGTGTCTCGGTTCAGGTGGCTGCGCACCTGCAGGATGGCGCTGGCGGTGTTGCCCAGCACCTTGGCCCCCAGCTCCAGCATGGAGTCGTGCGTGTTGACCTGGGTGTGCGTGACCGGCACCGTGCCCGTCAGCCCCGACGCCAGCCGCAGCTTGAAGTCCGACAGGCCTTCGCAGCCGAGCGAGCGGCAGAAGCGGATGACGGTGGGCTGGCTGACGCCGGCCGCGCGGGCAATCTCGGCGACGGGGTCGTTCAGCACCGAGCGCGGCTGGGCCAGCACGAGGTCGGCCACGCGCAGTTCTGCCGGCGACAGCTCGCTGCGCGCGCGGCGGATCTGGCCCAGGATGGCCGAGCCGGGCGACGCCTGCAGGCTGCGCAACTGGTTGTCGAGGATGGCCGACGCGCCCTTGAAGGTGGCGTGCTCGGCGGTGATGACGAAGGTCGGGATGGCCGACACGTAGTCGCGCAAGCGCCCCTTGTCCTCGAAGCGCTCGCGAAACGGGCTGCGGTCGAAGTACTCGCCCAGGCCAGGCACGATGTCGCCACCGATGTAGATGCCGCCCAGCGCGCCCAGCGTCACCGCCAGGTTGGCCGCGGCGGTGCCGAGCAGGCCGCAGAACACGTCCAGCGTCTCCAGGCAGAGCGCGTCGCTCGCCGCCAGCGCCCGCTGCGTGATGACGGAAGCGGGGAGGGCCTCGGCGTTCACGCCGTTGCGCTCGGCCAGCGCGCGGTGGATGAGCTCCAGCCCGGGGCTGGACATCAGCCGCTCGCAGGAGACGTGGTCCAGCGTTTGCCGGGCGAACTTGAGGATGTCCATCTCGCGCTCGTCGCGCGGGCCGACGTTGACGTGGCCGCCCTCGGTGCCCAGCGCGATCCAGCCTTCGCCGGCCGGGATCAGGCCCGACACGCCCAGCCCCGTGCCGGCGCCGAGCAGGCCGATGACGCTGGGCCGCCGCGCCTGGCCGTCGCCCACCTGGCGCACATCGGTGTCGGCCAGGCGGGGCAGGGCCATGGCCAGCGCCGTGAAATCGTTGACGACCACCAGCGTGTCCAGCGCCAGGCGCTGCCGCATCGCGTCGCTGGAGAACTGCCAGGGGTGGTTGGTCAGGCGCACCTGGTCGCCCGCCACCGGGTTGGCCATGGCGATGGCTGCATGCGCGACCGGTGGCGACCCGCCCTCGGCCCGGTTCAGGCTCGACAGATAGGCGCTCACGGCCGCGTGGAAGTCGGCATGGTCGGCGCAGCGCAGGGCCGCCATCTGCGTGAACTCGCCGGGGGCAAGCTCCAGCGTGAAGCGGGCGTAGGTGCCGTCGATGTCGGCGAGCAGGCGGGGGCTGTCGAAGCGGGGCATGAGCGTTGGGTGTGGTGCCCGGCGCAGCACTATTGGGCTGCCCTTGCGATGAAAAACGACCGGAGCCGGGTGGTGGGTCTGTAGCTTCACTACAGCCGACGGCGACGGTCTGCCGGCCCATTGTCGCGGGAGCGCCGTGAGCTGGTCTTGGGAATTGCTGCGTGACCTGGCGTGGCGGTGGGCGCCATATTGTCAGGTTGATGTAGTTTTGCTACCGTCCGGCCCGCCAGAAATTACACCCCTGCCACCCGTGATCCAGCCCGCCCTGTGCCCCTCCCGCTCGCGTTGCCCCCTCCTTGCAGGAGGCCGGGCATGACCGCGCCCTATCCCTGGCTGGTGGCCGACGTTGGCGGGACCAACGCGCGCTTCGGGACGGTGTCGGGCCCCGGCGCGGCCGTGGAAGACGTGCGCGTGCTGTCGGTGGCGGCCCATGCCGGCCCTGCGGCGGCCGTCCGCGCCTACCTGGCCGAGCAGCCGG
>JACCDP010677855.1_pt1 | contig 14555 bp, 30 predicted proteins | sample 7445841 | NCBI WGS metagenome assembly JACCDP01 (sample SAMN15323441, study PRJNA562643) | freshwater metagenome | isolation source: river surface water | place: USA:Blue River Watershed | collected 2017-08-17 | reverse complement strand
CGTAGGTTTCGTTGTAGTATTGTTCACCAGTTATTGGTAGTGTACTTTCAGGATAATCAATTCCATGAACTGTTCCTTTGTTGTATGCAGTTTCAATTCTTTCCTTCTCCATTTCTTTGGCTTGTTCTCTTATTTCTAAATTCCTTTTAAGGTATTCATCAAATGTGTATTCACCATTGTTAAACTTTTCAAATGAATTAAACAATTGTTCAAATTGCCACTCTACTGCCGTTTTTTGTTTATCTTTTTCCATGAGTTCTTTTAATTTTTGTTTTCTTTCTTCTCTTAATTGTTCACGATTTTCAATACGCCATTTGTTCTTTGCTATTGCGTCCGATTGCTCTGCGTTTTCAAGGAGTTGTTTTATTTTGTCGTTCATTGCTCACCTCCTCCGTAGGTTAATGGTACTTCAATTACTTGAACTCCGCAATGGTCTGCGTTGTCCCATAAAGTTGAATCATCACAATTTAGAATCTCTAATAAATGCCTTGCTTCTTCTTCCGTTGTTTCTTTGGTGTTGTAGATGATGAGAGTTCTTTTTGTAGTAACGGGTGCTAAATTCATAAGATGTTTTTTTACCATTTCTTGTGCAGTATCTGGATTATTCTCGTAGTAATTTTTGATTGCCTCAGCAGTGTTTAACAATTGATGTTGCGTGTATAGTTTCATTGCTCACCTCCCCCGTAGGTTATTTGATTATAGTTGTTTTCTATTGCTTGAATTTCTAGTGACATTTTTTCAAGCATTTTAATTAATTCACCAGTTGAATATTTGATGGTTGTTTCACCATTATTGTCATCAATTTCAATCTCAGTGTCTTTGTGTTTAACTCTTAGTGTCATGGCTTTTCGTACATTTTCTTAGCGTTAGCAAACCCGGCATTGTATGCCAGTTGTTGTTCCATCTTCTCCAGTTGTTTGAAATTGAAGATCAAGTGTGGGCTGATGTCTAAGTCTGGGAACTCCGTGCGTAGGTGTTCAACAAGTCGGTCTATTGGTGTTTTCATTTCATTTCTTTTAGTTTGTTTACATAGCCGGGGTCACTTGCGTAACGCCCGTTGATATTGTTTAGGTAACGGCCTTGGATGTGAGCGTAGCACTTCACGTTGTCCTTGTAGCTGTTGTACTTAGCATACACCCCATACTTACCGGCCACGTGCTTGCAGTTGTGGTAAGTAATCCCGAATAGGTTCTTGGCCTCGCGTCCAACCTTGGACTTTCCCAACCCGCTCTCGATCGTGGCCTGTGCCACTGCCACGTTTGGAAGCACAACCCCACTGGCTACCAACTCGGCGGTCAGCCCGCTGTCGGTCAGCATCATGTCCTCGCTCTCTTTCTCCACTATCACGGAGTGATACACGTGCTTGATTCTTTCTGGAATGTTCGCCATGTAGATCAGCGTGATGCCAAACAAGATGTTCAAGCAAATGCTCACAATCATGGGCTTCTTCCAGTCGTACCAGAACGAGGTGGTCATGTCGTCGTTAATTACTATTCTGCGTCTCATACTTGTGGTCAAAATAGTCCTTACCAGAGATGACCCAAGGCTCATAAAGCCCGTCATCGCATGCTTGAGTAATGCTTTTCTTTTCATCGCCCAATGACTGCAACAATTGTTCCTTAAGGCTGATCGCCTCTTGCAGTGCTCCCATGTGGAAGCGGGCGTCTGTGCTAAGCGTCTGTGCTTGTGAGTGAAACGATATCCGTTTCTCCACCTGCTGGATTAGTTTTTGAATAGGGGTTTTCATGTATCTTCTTTAAGATGTTGGTGCGTTGTTCTTGAAATCTCGTTGCGTCTTGGCTGGCATTCAACCGGTGCTGAATGATTCTGTTCAGCGCGTCCACTTGGTACTTGTAGGTCTGTAGTTCTACGTACTGCGTGCCCCGATGCCATCCGTCTTGCTCGAACACCGAGTACTCAGACTGCGTTAGCTTCTTGTAGAAGTCTCCGCCAAGCCGTGTGTTCTTGATTACAATCTCTCCGTTGTTAAATCTCTCAATCTTGCATCCGTTCTGGATGGTGAAGAGCGAGTCGTTGCCTATGAAGAATGAGTTATTCTTGTCCGCTAGGGCTTGGTTCCAAATGTCTTGCAATGTCATTGATTAGTCTGTTTTCTCTTTTGTAAATCTCACTGTGGTTGATCCATGTATCAGCCATGTCACGTGCGTGCATGATGGTGGTGTGGTCTCGGTCTCCAAATATCCGGCCGATGTTCTTTAAGGAAAGAGACATGCGTGTGTAGATGAAGTGGATCGTCAAGAACCTTGCGATTACGAACTCGTCCTTTCTGCTCTTGACGTTGAAGTCATCGAAGTGCATGCCGACCACGCTCTCTACTGCGTCAAGCAGTGCGTTCAATTGCTCTATCTCTCCAGAGCCCAAGAAGTCAACCTTGAGACTCTTTCTCTTTGGCTCGTAATACTTCAGCATTACGTCCGCTACTTCTTGTCCGGTAAACTCTGAGTACTTCCTACTCAGAAAGTATCCAATTATCTTTTTCTCCATGTCTTTAAGTTCTCGTGAAATTCGTTAAACCCTTCAATCGGGTGGTCATACTCGAATACATAAGGCGTAGCCTCTTGTATCTCCTCTTTTTTAAATATGTTCTTGATTAGATTGATTATTTTGTTCATTTCTTGTTATATGATTTTGATTTTTTAATTGCCATTGTGATGTAATCCAATGCCCGTTTATAGCCTTCTTTGTAACCATCGGCATAACTCATTTCCTTTCCTGCGACTTCCATTTCTTTGGCGTGTTCTAACCAGTTAATTTGTTCTCCAGCAGGATAAGTTGGGTCATACATTTTATCAAATAGCCAATCAACTGCGCCTTGTTGTTTATTGTTTGTCATAAGTTTCTTTATAGTAGTGTTCAAAATGTGTTTCGGCATCCCAATTCGTAGCCCCATCAAACCACGCACTTCCCAATTGTTGCTTCTCCATTTCTTTGGCTTGCTGGAATTCTAACACTGGTAATCTTTTGATATAACCATCATTTAATAATTTATCTAAAAACCACTTCAATGCCGTTTGTTGTTTATTTTCCTTTGAATCTAAGGTCTGAGCCACTAAAGATGTTTTGTGTCCTAACACTATATCTTCTGGGGTTTCTGGTTTAACACAAGCTGGGCAGTTACCATGAATTTGACAACAGTAAGGATCGTGTTCAATACAAGTACATTTAGATTCTGTATTTTGTTGTTTATTGTTTGTCATATTAGTTCTGTTTGAAATAGTGATACCTCTGTTGTCATTTCCTCGTAGGCCCAGACCCACGTGCTCTCCGTTAGTCTGTCCAAGAACTTGCCCTCGTATCCAGTGACGGCGTTTATTGTGTCCAACATCTCGTCCTCTGTTGGTTTCTGTGTGAAGCCACAGACAATCTGTCCGTCCTCCATCAATACCCATGTGTATGTCATTTGATTATTCTATAAACTGTGATTACCAATAGTACGATGCCAACACACCCCAGCACCATGCCGGTGATGTGTGGGCTGTACAAAAAAGCGCAGAGCAGTAACACTGCCATTAAAATCCATCCCATCTGTTCTCCTCCTTCCAGTCGTATATCATTTGATCCGTTATTTCTTCCCAGTCCCATGACGTGGTGTCTACCTTTAGGCGTGGGTGTGAGTCCATGTAGTCCTCGATGGTGTCAGCGACCTCGCACACGACGTCCTCGTACAATTCGATGTCGCCCTTGATGTATCTGCCCACAATCCGCATGCAGATGTCCCTTAGTTGTGTGTTAAACATTGTGTTATTGTTATTGTGTCCCCTACACTTTTCTCTTCCAACATCATGAGGCTGTAGGTCTTGCCCGTTGTGTCCTTGCAAGCATAACGATAACCACCCGAAGGGCTGGGAATCGATGCCAAAATGATTAGTACTATCGTTGTTATGGTCTCCATATTACTCTACTTAAGTATTTGTCTGCAGTAAAAGGCCCACAAGCATTGCGTATCATCCAATACTGGGTACACATGTACTTGGATACCTCCTCATTTTTCTTTTTGTCCCACGCATACAAGTGGTCGTTGTGCCAGAAATACACGTATCGTTTCTTTATCTTCTTCAGTAGTCTAGTTTTCATTTCTCTGCAATGTTTAGTGTGATGTCGTTACCATCCACAAGAACCAATAAGAAGCAGTCCTCGTCTGCTAGCATTACCGCGTGCTTTAGGACGTAGGTGGCCGTGTCGACCTTTAAGTTCTCCTTGTCTGTGGTCTGGGTGGTGTGCTTGACCAGTTTGTACTCTGAAGGCATCGGCAGTACGTATCCGTGGCAGAGGTCATAAGCAAACCCGTCGTCAGACAAGTTGTCTAGAAGGGTTACGATGTTGCTCTTCCTTGGCTTACACGTAAAGCATACCACCACCTTGTGTGAGTCGTCAATCGGATCGGAGATAGCAAATCCCTCGCCACATGAACATGAGTGCAGTGTGAGTGCGTAGGACTGCTGTCCGTTGTGTGCCTCTAAAAGCAAGTTCCTTGCCTCTTGAGAATTCTGTGCGTAGTATATCATTCTTTACAAATTGCTAGTTCAGTCTCTGACATGAACTCCGAGAAGTATCCATGGTCAAATAAAAAGTTGTCAAGTTCATCCGAGATGCCAACACTGATGGATATCAGTGGGAATCCCTTGGAGTCTTTGCCGTCCGAGGTCACCGTGAAGCACTCGTCGTAGGCCATCATGCATCTCTCTTCCACTATCACGAGGGAAGGGAATCTGTTAATCAATTTCTGCTTGAACATAATATTGTGGGCTAAATCTATTTGTATTATCTACTACTAGTTTGTGTTCCTGCTCGCAATGTGAGCACTTAATGTTGTATTCAATGTACAATTTTATGTCGTCAAAGTCTGGCTCATACTCCTGATATTCATCATAGTCCTCGTCCACGTTTAACTTGAAACATTTGCAACACTTCCAATCCATTGATAACTTATAAGTTACCTTCTCGTTTGTGTTGACGTTAACCTTGTGGCCTTTCTCGGCCTCGGCCATAGCCGTCTTGAGCAGTTCAATCTGCTCCCGATTTCCGAACTCTAGAGGGACTTCCTTGTCTCCATCGTAGAACTTACCATTTGTCAATCTCATAGTGGTAGCAGAGGCAGGGCTCGAACCTGCATGGTAGGATTATCTAGAAATCCGTTTGAAGTACCTTATCTACTTGGGTTTACGGCGTAACCAACCAAGTCCTTAGCGTCTACCAATTTCGCCACTCTGCTATATATGGGTGACCCAGCAGTCACCCGTAATCAATCAACACAACATACTTATCAACCTATCGTTGAGGGTCAGTGCTGGCTGACCTTTGTGCACGGGTGGGGATTTGAACCCCATATATCCGTTCATATCCCGTGCTGTTCACCGCATCACCTTGGCTGTTCCATACCAATTGAATCACTGAGACTCAGTGAAGTGTGCGTACATAGTTGGTCGGTCATTTGACCGCCAAACAATCGTCCAATATGTCAAGGAACGTTTTACCCCAAGTGATCCACCTTGGCTTATGCTGTGGGACTCACAGCGGTGTTGTGGACATGGTGGTGGCTACACCACCCATGCCCTAGGCATTTGATTTCTCGTATGCCTCGTACTCCTCTAGGTAGTACTCCGGTGTCTCGTTGAATCCGGCCTTTACATTCTCTGCGTAGCAGTTTGCAAAGTCACACATCTCCTCGCGTCCCTTGTCAATTGCTTGGTTGTGGATATTGGCCATGTTGTTGCAGAATTGCATCTGCGTAATCTCTCCGTTTTGAAGTTGCTCGAACAACTCGAACGTCTGCTCTGAAAACCATTGTATTGTGTTCATATCGTTTTAGTTTGATTGGGTTGTTTGTTTGGTTGGTGCAAACTGAACTTCATTCACTTTGCATGTACAATATTAGTTACTATCTTGTGTATAACCTAATTTATTTGTCATAGAAATGTCAAATTTCCCATCCATTTGACCAGTATCTCACCGCGTTGGCGTATGTCCCCTTGGTGCATCCTTTCAGTTCGTCGCGTGACGGGATGCGATTGCCGTAGTAGTCGGTGAATGATTTCTTGGGTAGCATGCAGATGCCCATCTCGAGCAAGCGCATTGCCTCGCGTCCCATTGAGCCTTCCATCTTCCAAATCGATCCGTTGTTGATGAGTCGTTGCATGTAGTCAACACCGGCTGACTTTTGTCTTGAGTAAATTGTTTGAATGTTCATGTCTATTGTGTTTAATTTGCTCCCAAGGTCAGACTCGAACTGACTGCATGCCATTGGCTTGGGATGGGGTGTTAGTCCTCGTCTTCGACGATGTGTGAACTCATCTTGTCCAATGCGTCCCACATTTCCTTGGGGATGTATGCCCCGACGTGGCGATAGTCATGGATGCGCTGTTGGATGTGGCTGACCAAGTCAATCAGTTCCTCGGCCTCGTTCTGGCTAGGCCCTAACTCTCTCATGTCGGCCTCTTCGCTTACCACGTTGCACTGCTCCAACTCTTGCTCGTAGATGGTATCGCTGTTCTCACTTACCCACTGCCATGCCTCTTGGATGTTGTCTGCGGTCACCTCAATCTCGGTGACATACGTTCTGCTTACTACTAAATTGTATTTCATTTTAAGTTCTCCTTTATGTATTGTTTGAATTCATTGTTTGTTCTCATGTAGACCTTGTCTACCAATATCCATGTCGCGTTGCTCCACTTGAAGTTCGTCTTGATTTGATTTCCACCATATAGGTAGAACTCTTGCTCAACAAATAGGTCTGGCTTGATGTTGGCAAACACGCTCTCGTTCACCCTTTGGTACTCCTCATTGAAGTACCTATCAGACAACCTCAAGAACTCTTCGATGGTGAATTTTTGTTCAGTACTCATATCAGTTTTTTAATTAGGTTGATGATGTTGTTCAATTGTTCTATGTGCCCTGCGTAGTACACGTCCATGCCATCAATTCTTGATTGAGATTGCAAGTACTTGAACTCGTCAATTGCCACGTCTAACGTGTCTAGCATTGCGTATCGGTTGGTATCGTCTCCCTCTCTCACCAATCTGTACTCAGAGCCCGATGCACAATCCCATATGGCTAGTTGGTTGTTGGCACTACCCAACTCGATGGCGACCTCCTTGGTCTGAACGTTCTCAGAGATGTCGAACACGAAGTTGCTTCCGTCGAACCAACAGCCCATGTAGGCGTTGTCCTCGGCCAATGTCTCGGCATGTCTGAGGAAGTAATGCTTGCCGTAGGCTACAAGGTCAGCGCCTTGTGGTACAATCTCCTCGTGGCCAGCACGTGATACCATGTACCCGTGGTCTGGGTTTGAGTCTCCGTTGTTGATGTTGTAGGAAAAGCCTACGTTGTTGGTCTCTGCGTTACGCAAGTGTGCGATTAGGGTTTGTGGTGTGGTATTCATGTCTATGTGTATTTGGTTAAGAGGGCTGGCTGTCCAGCCCTTTCGTCTATTGAAGACTCATCAGTTAACCTTTTCTTCTACCGAATGCGCTTGAGACGTCTCTTGACTCTCTCCATTTCAGCGCGCGATACTCTATCTCCGTCTCAGATAGGCCGACAAATATTGCGTCCGTCTCGTCTAGGTTGAAGACCTCGACCTCTAGGAAGCCATTGCCCTCGTCTGCTCTGACAACGTATCCGTTCTCTTTAAGCCATGCCCATGCCATTTGGAAGTTGGTCTTGCTTGGGGCTTGGCTCATCACTTGGTGTAGGTCGGTATCTTGAAAGTGCATCTCGCTTCCGTCAAGGAAGTACAAGGTCTGACGTGTGCCGTCGATGGTCTCTACGATGTGGGCAAGTACTTCTCCGTACTCGATTACTTCGTACATGCTGTCGTCTTCGCTTGAGATGACGTAAACTGGGCTAACTTTGGGTAATTTGTTTAGGTATTTCATGTCTTTGCTGTTTGGTTAAGACGGGGCTGGCCAGCCCCGTTTCGTCTATTAAAGACTCATCAGTTAACCTATTTGAATAGTTCGCGTCCTATCTTGCCGTTCCAATTGTCTTGCCTCTCCTTGACGTCCGCAATCCGCTGTTTGGTCTTGCCAAGGATTTTGATGAACTCTATTTGGCTTGCGTCATCAGAAAATCCCCATGTCATCACATACGCGTCGTTGTACCTAACTTGTGCGATGATTTGGATGTGTGGTAGGTCATTGTCTTCGTTAAACTTTGTGTTGTACGATAGGAAGAACCCGTCGTCAGATTTCAAAGTTCCGCTAGAAGTTGAAATGCGGTCGAACTCGCTCCATTGGATGTTGGAGATGGCTGTGAGAAATTTTTGTGCTGTTTCCATGTCTGTATGTGTTTAAAGGGTTATTTCCAAATTGCGTTCTTGGGCTTTCTGATGGCGTAGGCCTTGCGCTTGCTCTCGGGGTATTCTACACCATATGGTGTGTTGCCTTCCCAATAGATAAAATCATAGCCCGATGACCTTAGCGCTTCTACCTTGTTTTTGGCTTTTACAATTCTGCCGTCGTTGATTAATAAGAATTCCATGTCTTTGTGTGTTTGGTTAAGACGGCCTAAGCCGTTTCGGATATTGAATCCTCATCAGTTAACCTATTTGGAGATGATGTTGTGCTCCTCGATGTGTATTGAACACCCGTGCTCGCAGTTGATGGTTGTGTGTTCGTATCGCGTCCCGTTCTTCCCAGATTGGCGCAATACCTTTGTCAAGTTGGAGTAATTGTAGGCAACGTCCTTGAAGGTGTAAATTGGAGACGTCTCCTCAATGAATGTCACCGATAATGGTGTGTAACCCAGTTTGGCGATGCCATTGTACAAGGCCTTGATGTTGGTGTAAACGTCCGTATAAAGGCCGTCTTCGCTTAGATGAATTGAATAGATTTTCATGTGTGTATGTATTAGGTTGGTTGCATCCCCTCGAATCGACGGGGCTGGAAGGCTGACTTGGATGCAAGGTAGGTTGGAAGTGCTGGTCCTCGCACAATTACACCATCGGGCTGATGGTAACCCGTTTTGCCCCACAATTCACGCCGTATACTATTTTGTTGTACCATCAGCCATCCGTACTATGGATGGCCTACTCTCCGAGGTTATAAGCCTCACGACGCTCATGTCTTTTTGGTCTTCTATCAGTATGTCAAAGAACTCCCAAGCAAGCCGACGCAATTGTCGAACTTAGAAAGGCTTGGCGATGGCGAGCCCCTAGGGGCAGACAACCATCGTATGAATCAGAACTCGAACACAAAGATAGGTATAATGTTGATATATCCATACATGTCCACATTTATTTTCAAAAATAATTCAACTCAGATTACGGATTATCGCAACTGATTTGCAAAACCATTACGGATTATCGCAACTGAGTCAATCAGATAGATTTTGAGGGGTTTGTCTGCGGGTAGGTGCGAGGGTACAGAGGAAACTCTGAGCGTTTCCGCAGTTTCCATCGCAGAACGGGGCGCTGACGGGCACGGGCACGGGCTGTTAGGCCCATGCAGATGCACGGGCAAAAAAGCCAAAAATTCGGGACGGACTTCCCAAAAGCCGACGGGGGTGGCCAAAAATAATCGACTTTCCGATCCGGGGCCCGGCGCAGAATATGGGGGGGTTACCTAAACACTGAGCACATCTGATACCTATATCAGTCCCCCGCCTTATACATGCTAGATATAAGCCTAAAGCCTTATATACTCCCTGGTATTATACCTATAGGTACAAACTAGTCTTGAAACTTTCAACTTTTAGGTTTACATTTGCTACATGGGCATTGAAATCTCCTTACTGTTCCCCTCCGCCTTTATGATCGGCGTCGAGTACTTTGAGTCAAACTATCCAGGCGAGCACCAAGAGCTGGACATCAGCTTGGGTCTGATACGTGTAACTTTTATCTGGTAGTTTGCCTATCTTTGCCATATGAAAAAACCACTAAACAATCCAATGCCACCGCAGTCGACTGGCATCGCGAAATTGCTCGAGACCAAGAGTCAGATGAAGCAGATGAAGAAGACCATGATGATGGCGGAAGCCATGTCAATGGCATCGAAGATGAAGGACATGCCGATGACAATGAAGGTCAAAAGCAGCTGCAAGTAACCCCCTGGTCCCAACCTATTTTACAAGGCCACCTCACAAGGGTGGCTTTTTTTTAACTTGTTGTACGTAGTACAATAAGGAGTGACTTCCAAATACTGGTCAAAAAGCCCAGTATTTTGTGTCGAAAAATGTGGATAGGTGTCGGTTTTATGTGTACAAGTGTCGGTTTTACTTAAAGTGACACTTGAAGTGACATGGTCTAACTCATTGATTTCTAATATCTTATTTCTTTTGTGTCGTTTTTTTCTTGTTCATTACTAATTAATAAAAAAATATAAAGTAGTAGTATATAATATATATAGAGTAGGGAGACTGAAAATCGACACATCGGTATGAGACCACATCCGTGGTATCATTTCGCAGTGATCGTTATCTTTGCTGTATGGAAGTAACTAGAGAGACGATAATGGCGGCATGCGCCAAACTTGGATACAAGTATTTCGACAACGGGTCTTACAACATGAACGTGATCAGTGTGAGAAACTCTGCACCGGGGAAAAAGGTAACGAACATCTTCGACGACTGGATGACATTGTCGTACAAGGACGACAAGGGCGTGTGGCAGTTCCACAAGTGGGCATGCACGACTGATCCGGGGACAAAAGCGGTAAAGCAGTTCCACAATGCTGGGGGCGTTGCACGCATAGTACCGGGGCAGTATCCAGGAAGCCACTATGTTGGTCTCCACCAGGGCAAGTACAAGGCGTTGAAGCAGTGCGGGCCGGTGAAAGTATACAGAGACGCGAACAAGGACATGGTGTTCGACGAGACCAAGATCGACACGGGGATCTTTGGTATCAATATTCACCACGCGGGCGCCGACTCGGCGGTGGTAGAGAACTGGTCAGAAGGGTGTACGGTGTTCAAGCGGATCAAGGACTTCGACGAGTTCATGCGGATCGTGCAGCTAGACAAGGGAACCAAGTGGACGTACACGGTATTAGAGAGCAGGGACTTATAATGGCAAGCAAGAACGACAAGGCAATGGTGTCTGGTGTGGCATCGATCCTACGCAAGGTCAAGAGCCCGGCCAACCGGAAGGCTATCGCCAAGGGCATGGTATCACAGTTCATCCGTGAGGGCGTAAGCTTTTCAAAGGACGACTTCTTGAAGAAAGCAAAATCAAAGTAGTATCTTTGTACCACTATGATGAAAAAAGTAACCATGATGAAGAGCACCGGAAAGGCCGCCCCATCGAAGATGAAGAAAGAAGCTGCCATGGCTATGGCAAAAAAGGCAATGATGAAGCCTTCAAAGAAAAAATAATCTAAGACAATTTGACAGAAAAAGGGCTTAACGGCCCTTTTTTTGTTATATTTGCACCAATAAAATCAAATTTATGATTGTTAAAAAGGTAGACTTCGGTGTCGAAGCAAGAGAAAAGCTAGTATCTGGAATAGATATTATAGCGAATGCAGTTAAAAGCACACTAGGTGCTAGGGGTCAGACTGTTTTGATAGAATCAGATCAGCATACTCATGGTTTGACGATCACAAAAGACGGTGTAAGCGTGGCAAGATCCATCATTTTGAGCGATCCGACGGAGAACTTGGCCGTGCAGATGATGCGTGAGGCCTCCGAGAGGACCGCAACAGCGGCCGGAGACGGGACTACAACCTCAATTGTGCTTACACAGGGTCTGATCCATGGCGCTCAGCAGTTCATGAAGCCAGAGGACAACAAGACAAAGGTGCTGAGAGAGGTAAAAGAGCTAGCAGGCGCTGTTGCACAGGCGCTGGACGCGATGTCAATCCCGGTTACCGACGAGTCTCTTGCGTCTGTGGCCACCATTTCGGCAAATAACGACCCAGAGCTGGGGCAGATCATCTCCGACGCCTACTCAATGGTCGGCAAGGACGGCGTTGTGACCGTCGAGAACTCAAACAATGCAACAACCTACTCTGAGGTGGTTGCCGGCATGAAGCTCGACAGGGGCTGGACGTCAAAGTACTTCGTTACAGACCAGAAAAAGAACGAAGCGATCTTGGAAGACTGCTATATCCTGGTCTCTGACCAAGAAATCCAGAGCCTGAACTCTATCGAGCACCTGCTGGCGCCGGTAGTACAGAGCGGAAAGAGTATATTGATCATCGCGGAGCTCGCCGAGAACGCCTTGAACAGCCTAAACCTGAACAGACTGAAAGGTGTGATCAAGGTGTGTGCCATTGTGCCGCCTAGTTTTGGTGCCAACAGGACCGAGATCATGGAGGACATCGCAGCTGCGACCGGAGCAAAGTTCATCTCTGACGGGACGGGCGACAACCTGTACACGATCGCGTTCGCTGACCTTGGCCACGCACAGAAAGTGGTGGTCAGCGCTACCAACACCGTTATCATGACCGATGACGAGGTGTCACAACGCGTTGACAGCCGCGTAGAGGGCATCAGAGCGAAGTTAAGCGACGAGACGAACGAGTATGTCAAAAAGCACCTCGAAGAGCGCTTAGCGAACCTAGCAGGGGGTGTTGGCGTTATCTACGTTGGAGCACAGAGCGACGTGGAGCTGAAAGAGAAGAAGGACAGGGTCGAGGACGCGGTATACGCGACCAAGGCCGCGATGGAGGGAGGCATACTGCCTGGGGGTGGTATTGCGTTGCTGAACATCGCCGGTGAGACCTGCGGCTGCTCTACGGCAAAGAGCATTTTGAAGCACGCACTGCAGCAGCCATTCAATACGATCTTGGAGAACGGTGGCTACGACGTGAACGAGATCAAGGGCGAGATCGCCTTGGCGTATCAGGGCAAGTTCGGCTACGGCTACGACGTGAAGGACGGCAAGATCGGCAACATGATCGAGATGGGCATCATCGACCCGCTGAAAGTCACCAAGAGTGCGTTGGAGAACGCTGTGAGCGTTGCTACGACCATCTTGAGCACCAACTGTATCATCACAAACGTAAGGGCATGAGAGCAATCGGTAAATACATTGTAGTAGAGCCCGTCAAGGAGGAGACAACTGCCGCCTCTGGGCTGATCATGACAAACACGGACGAGAACGAGCTACGCTACGGCAAGGCTCGTGTTGTTTATGTTGGTGGTGATGTTATAGCTGACATAGCGAGCGAGTCAATCGTATACTACGATAGACGCGCTGGCCACGGCGTTAGAATTCATCGTCTTCCGTATCATATAATCCAGGAGCGCGACGTTGTTCTCGTTCTTGATTCGCTCTAAGCATGTACTTGGAGTGGTAACGCTGCGTGTAGGTCTCCTTCTTGAACATCGGATTAACTTTCGGATCGTCAGAGAAGGGGGCCTGCCCGGTGATTATGTCCAGTAGCTCCTCGACGACCTTGTCGGTCTTCTTGGTACAGCCGTAAACGGTCCCCAGCGACGTCTTGTGTGGCCTCACGATCTTGATAAACTTCTGTGCCTTCATGTCCGAGAAGAGTTTAGACTCCCAGTGGGTCAGTGCGGCGTACTCGTACAGGCGCTTCAGCTGGAACTCACGCCTAGAGTATATGAAAATCAGCAGTTCCATGTGTGACCGGGTGAAATTATACCGCTCGCACATCATTTTTTTAGCCGGCGTGAGATAACGCAGGCAGTCAACCAGTTCTTTTTTGTCCATTGAGTTAAATTTTAGTCCAGTATTTGTGCTTTGCACAAACACTGTAACAAAAATAGACTAATTTTGCTACATGGACAAGCAAAAGGGTTTTGGAGACACGGTGGCGGCCATCACGAAGGCGACCGGGATCGAGGCAATTGTCAAGTCGCTGTTCGGAGAGAACTGCGGCTGCGACGCGAGACAGGAGAAGCTGAACGAACTATTCCCGTACTCGTCATCTCCTAAAGAAGAGGACGACACCAAAAAGTAGATTATACGACAGAGTCGTATAATATCGTTATATTTGCACTATTATGTATCAGAAATTACAAGCCGGTCGTGCCGCTGCGGTTACACCGTCAAACACAGTAGACATCCCATCCATCACTGGTGGAACTAGCAACAATGGCTGCGTATTGTACGTGGGCGGAGCTGGTGACCTTACGGTAGACACCGTTGGCGGAGATGCCGTTACATTTGTTGCTGTACCAGCTGGTTCTTTTATCCCGGTACAAGTTACACGTGTATACGCATCTGGAACAAGTGCGACCAGCATTGTAGCCCTTTGGTAATATGATCGGAATTGCAATAGCAAATAGCATAGGAATTAGACGTCCTAGTGGGGGCGTGGTACCGGTCGCTATTACCGCAACCGGTGGTACAATCACATATTCGGGTGGCCGTACAATTCACACCTTTACAAGTTCAGGAACTTTTACCGTTTTAACCGCGCCAGTAGGTGCTACAGTTGAAGCCCTAGTTGTTGCTGGTGGCGGTGGCGGTGGAAACTTTGCTGGTGGTGGAGGTGGTGCAGGGGGGTTGCTATACACCGCTTCAAAATCAATTTCAGCAACGGCTTATGCCATTACTGTTGGTAGTGGCGGGGCGGTATCTCCAAGTCCAGGAGAAAGTGGTTCAAATGGGAATAATTCAGTTTTTGATACTT
>JACCDP010815377.1_pt1 | contig 14556 bp, 35 predicted proteins | sample 7445841 | NCBI WGS metagenome assembly JACCDP01 (sample SAMN15323441, study PRJNA562643) | freshwater metagenome | isolation source: river surface water | place: USA:Blue River Watershed | collected 2017-08-17 | reverse complement strand
TATGTAACCACCATAGGGGAAAACGTACCATATAATATAAACCTACCAATACAGCCATTATAATTAACAATGGTAATAGGGTTAGAACAGTAGCAATATCTCCAAATCTTTTAATCATATACTATTATAATAATCCTTTTTCTTTTAATCGTTGTAATAGGTTTGCAGTTGTAGCAGCGGAATTGTTTTGTGCATCTAATATCTGCTTTTTCAATAGGGCTTGAGCTTGAGTATCTCCCGCTTGAGCAGTTCGTATAGTATCTTCCGTTTTATTAATCTTTTCGGTGAGTGATTCCTGCGCCTCCGCTACTTGCGTTTGTACTTCGGCAACCTTTTGTTGTGCCGCTTCGGAAAGTTGGTTTGCTACCAATGGGGCTTTTCCTGCTATCTTAGAATCTTTAGTTACCACTTGGATTGCCAAATCATCGGCATCATCAACGGAAGCAAGAATAGTATGTTTGGTTGTAGAACTTCCGTTTATCTTTCCAAAGTAAAACAAATCCTTAATCGTATTGAAGTCGGAAGCAAGTGATGATAATCTCTCATTTATAGCTAAAAGATTATTAGCTAATTTAGTTTCATCTACTTTAGCATCCTTATCTAATGGTTCAATCTTCAGAGAACCTATGGAGTAATCACCGGATAGATTTAAATCCCATGTAGTATATGTATCCAATGGTTTGGGTGCAGAAGGAGATAGTGTCCATATAATCTGCTTAATAAGATTAGATAGATTCTCTCCATCTATTTCCCACTCTACGGATTTAACGCCTGAAAAGGATATCTTACTCTTTTGTTTCTCTATCTCATCTAATATCTTAGTTGTATCTATTGGTATGATAGGAATTGTTCTTCCCATTTTAGCACCCATTACTGAAGAGTGTTCCTTATATGTGTAGTGGGGGTTGGAATCTAACGAGTCCGAAAGGGTTAGGACTAACTCACCCGATGCTATGTATCTATTGTAATCCTTTAAATAAATAATAACCCCTTTGATATCAAAAGGAAGAATCGGTTCAATATCTAAATCTGATTCTAATACCTGAATAGTAACGGGCTTTAATCCCTCCTTAGCAGATATAGAGTATAGATTATCCGCTTTAGTGTACCTTTGTGGGTTTTGTTGTAGTTCTACTATCACCTTTAATTGCTTTCTTATATATAGTTAATTCTTTAATTCCCTTTCTTGCTATTCTCTCTAATCTCAATACCTCTCTTCTAACCTTTTGATATGAACCATCCTCTATTGTATGATATATAATCTCATTACATTTCATATCATCCGTTACCTTTTGAGACCTGGCATCCCATACCTCTATTCCTCTTGCCATTCCAACCGTAGTACCAAACTCATCTGAAATTCTAATATATGAATCTTGTCTTAACATATCCGAATCCTTTTCTATAAATATCATATTAGGGAAATTAAATTCAGTTAAGTCCCAATTAGTGTGTTAACACTCATATCAAAATAGCGCTCTATGGTCAAAAACCTGACCGCAGTATTTAAGCGTGTCCGACCCGGTCTTGCAACTCGCCTTTCGTTTGGGTTACATGAAATTCAGTTAGGGGGGTCTATGTGTATATGTGGATATACGAATAAGCGAGAATGCGAATGGGCATAAAAAAAGGCCACACTCTTTTGGAGTGCAGCCTTTATAGCTCACATGGCATGCTTCTTATTTACTCTTCACCTATTCGGTGTGTGTACTGCTTCATTAATCTATTAGCATTGTGTATCAGTTCTCTGGATGTATATAGTTGCGATACTCTCATATCTCTCATCCATTGTTGGAACTTAGGGTCACTCATCGTCTTTATACGTTGTTGTTCTAATTGCTCTATCTTATGGGTATGTGTATATGCCTGTACTACTATATGTGTATTTTGCATCTTAGCTGATTTTAATTTTATTAAGGGTGTCCGAATTATGCCTGTGCGATAGGGGGATTATGCATCAACTCCTCTACTATGGCCGCATCTACATCTGCTCTAAACGCCTCCACATCTCTATTGTATGCTTTAATCAATTTCAAAGCATCTCTAATCTCATTTAACCTATGTGCGGCTGCCCATTTAGGCGAACCATCTTTCATAGCACGGATACGTTTCATTAACACGCTCTCCGCTTTCTCTAATACAATAATTGCTTCATTCATATGTTTATCTATTTAATTTGTGTTTAATACTTCTCCATAACTCGCTATATAGGCCCTCTGACTTATATGCTGCTCTTTCGAAGGGGTTTCTACTATATGCCACATCGTTGTACTCCCTCCACTTAGATGTAAGGGGTTGTAGGGAATGTGTCCATTCGTGGATGATTGTTTGCAGCAACTCCTTCACATTATCTATATTGTTATAGTATATGTATATAGCGTGGTCCTGTGGGTCATACTCACCCATATCTGTATCACCATCAAATCCCTTCCAATAACACACTACTATTTGTAATTGCTTTTTATTATTCAGCCCCATATTATTCCGACACCACGTTTCAGCCATCTTACCTATACGGACCACATCCTTTCTTTCATTTAATGCACTGTTTAATTTCCATTTCATTCAATCCGTTTTAGACATTATAAAAAAGAAAGATGGCTATTCGGCTTAGCCATCTTTCATAGAGTAACGCTTTGTTGTAAATGTAAATCAATCAATCAGAGAATAACCAAATAACCGAATGCGTTAGAGCGGTGGAGCGAATTGAACGCCTCCTCTCTACTGGATTGTAGAGTATGCTACCGTAACACTTACACCGCTTATAGGGGGTCCTGCCCCCGTATGGATTACTTCACTACTGAAGCGGTATCCACTTTAGCTGAATCAACTGCTACTGCTGTTGTATCAACTACGGTTGAATCTACTGCCGTTGAATCGGTAGCGGTTGCTGAACCATTACCATTACCACCACATGCTACCAATGTAGCTGCTACTGCGAAAATTGCGATAACTTTTTTCATTTGTTTTGTTTTTACGTTTAAGTTAATTTAATTTATATTGAGTTGTTGTTTTAAAGTAAGGGGGCCGGCCTGCCGGCCCCCGTAGTGATATTAAGCAATCATGCTCTTTCTAATCTCACGCGCCTTCTTCAAAGAAGTAGCGAATTGAGAATCACCTGCTACTCTAACACGGTAAGATACGGTACCTGATGGGTAAGTAATCTTTTGGATGTTAGTTTGTACAGTCTCATAAGATGTACTACGCTTAGCAGCCTTACGATTAGCTGTTTTAGCTTTAGCTGGTGTGAACTTAATGTTACCCTTAGTACTCTTAAAAGTAACTGTCTTTGCTTGTTTGTTTGACTTTGTAGCCATTTTATTCAAATTTTAATCCAGCGTAGTTGAATAGAGGTCTACGCCTTCACCTCATTGTTTATACAAATATACGAATAATTTTCGATATTGCCAAATTTAATCGTTAAAACTTTCATATAACTCATCCCAATTGACCTCATCCACATCGATATCATCGTGGCCAGGTTGGAACATTTCAATAAATGCCTCTCTTAATTGAGCAGGACCTGTACATCTACGAGCCATATGGTAAGGCCCTTCAGATTCAGTTAACCAATTGTACGAATTCCACGTATCCCAATTGGTCCAGCCGTTATATTCTTTGTACGTCATATGTTATTCATTTTCGTTTAAAGGTTCATCAAATTCACCTGCTAATTCCTTAGCGGCGATTAAGTCCTTGCCGGCGGTTAGTATAGCCGATTTACCCAATGTAGGTGCTCCCTTACCAGCGAGCGCTTGGGTTTGTACTTTTTCAGCCTCCAATTTAGCTATAAACTTAATAGCGTAATCTTCGTTGCCGAATAGTTTCTTAATACCTTTACGTTTGTGGACAAGTTCGACTAAGTTAGTACGCTTCTTGCCATCCTTAGTTCTTAAATACTTCACTTTTGGGGTAATAGTGTAACCTTTAGGAATTGTGTTCATAACTGATTGATTTATATTGTGATTCATTTACTATGTAAATATACGACATTTTTTCCGAATTGCCAAATATTTAGGGTACTTTTTTATAAGTGGTTGATAATCAACACGTTAGAATTTCCTAACGTATTTAGGGTGTCCATCCCATAACTGCCCATTCAAATACCAATCCCAATTCTTTTGTTGGACATGTACGCCAGGGATACCATTTAGCCGCTCTTTTGTAGTGTTAGTATGCCATCCAGCACTACTCACCCACAAACTACCATCGGCTTCCAATGCAGCAATCTTATTACCATGCAGTTTCAAATAGTATATAGTACCCTCACGCACTACTGACATATTTGATTTTTTAAAAGGGACACCATTAAGAAATTTACTAACGGCTTCCTGTGTAATTTTTCTACTCATAACTTTTGTTTTATATACTTGCCAAATATAATTTACCTTCAGCTACTCCCATTCTATCGCCTTCGGTGAATCCAGCACCATCGTATTCAGGACCTTCATCTTCATCGCCTCCACCTGAAACGTATTGAAGTTTGGGATACTTGCTCACCGTAGAGAATACTTTTAGAATATTACGGTAAGTTTCTTTACTGATATCCGATTGCTCCGCCTCCACAATTAATTCATCGTAAAGGTATCCATCGAATAAACCATAAAGCATATTGGTTAGATTAAACGAGCCATCAAATCGGACATCCCTAATAATATCCATAATATCACTAAGGGTTTCAGCACTCATATGTTGGTGCCTGTTGTATAAAGAATATCCACTCATAACAATTACTTATTTAAATAGTTAAACAAAGATTTCCATTCGATACCAAAGATACACATAGTACCCATAGTAAGTGCAATAACCGCACAACCTAATTCATTCAACGGACCAGCGAAGTGTACATATTCGGCAGCAGTACCATTAAGAATAAAATATGCTACGGAATAAGATACGATAGCTGTAAGGATAATTTGATATTGTTTCATAACTGATTAGTTTAAAGGATTAGTGAACTGAAAGGATTAATTCAATAGCTGATTTCGAAAAACCAAATGCCTGTTTGATTTCCTTTCTTAACTTAGATTCATTCACATACCTACCATAAGAAACTGAATAGTCCGAAAGGATACGTTTCAAAGTAATATCTTCCTGGCGGAATAACTTAATAAACTGAACAATCTCAGCGTATTGCTTTTTAGTTCGGTAAGGGAAGCGGTAAGATTTTCCGAACATTGTAGTGTAAGTAACTACTGGCGTACCAGCCTTAATAACCCTAGCCTTATTAGCTGGGATATTTTTAATGTTTCCAAAAGATTCGTAATTAACTGATGCGTAACTCATAACTGATTGATTTTAATGATTAACTCTCTTTACATAGTAAAGATACAAAATTCCCCCGATATAGCAATGGATTTTATGAAATATTTTTTGGAAATATGAAAAATTTTCCATTGATTATCAACACGTTATAAAGCACTGATTTTCAACACATTCGGGCTCTATTTAACATAATATATTTTATAAGACTTTTGGGGCTTTTTTCACCGTAACTAATTGATAATCAACACGCTTTCTATTTAACATAATATCCGTTATATAACAAAAAGTAAAGCCGGAAATAAAATAGCATAAGTAATTGGTAATCAATTCGTTATGCTTTATGCGCTAAAGTTCTAATTTACTTTAACTGCGCCGGCATAACTCATTGATTACCAATGGGTTATACATTAATAAAAAAAGAATTTGTTTAGAGATTTACCGTAAGGCTTTGATTATCAGTTAGTTATGTATATTCAGTTGCGAATTGCCCCACCCGCAACCGCCCTATAAAGGTACGAAAAAAAACTGATAAAGTCAAGGGGTGTGGAAAACTTTTTTTCTTTGCTATGTGGATTTTTTTTCGTATCTTTGTAAGTTTTCTGCGCTCCGCACGCCCATCAATCTTAATCAGGCAGCGCATATGCCGCTTCACGATGTGTAACAATATGTAACAAATGTAAACGAGAATTCCAAATTTAGTTATTCACATTTGTAAACAGCCCGTGTGGAAAAAAAAATTTTGCTGTGAGCGCCAAAAGGTGGGATATTTAGTTTCTTTTTAATACACTTTTATAACGATTAGTGTTTATTGTAGTATGTTAGTATATACAAATATATTTTGACATTGGATATTTGATTAACACACTTTCACACAAATACCCACTTTTACCCACTTATTACCTTACTGATATTAATTTTGATATAGGGTTACTTTGATATACTATTTCAGTAATTCCATTAATCCCAATACCGCTAATATCAGTATCAGCCATCCTATTCCTTTGCCTATCATATACCCAAAGTAATTTATTCGGGCTTTGTTTAACCGCCTTTTGTATTCCCTTTCATCCATTTTATATTAATCGTTTAGGTTTTTTATTATTACCTCTTAATCGGTTACTTTCATCCAATAAGTGTATGTAGCGAGGTTCGGTTATATTGAAATAATTTAATATCTTTTGAATATCAGTTTTCCTTTCATATATACCTTCATAAGATACAACGAAATTCAATTGCTTAATCTTTAAAAGGGATTCTCTTTTACTCTTAACCCATCCCTCCATTTCGTTTATATAGGATTCATTTTCGGTTATCCATTCATCACTTATTGTGTAATTGTTTCTCCATTGGTTTTTTTGTTCAGCCCAACACTGCGATATAGCACATTCCCTATCCCCTTCCCTTATTAATCCTATTATTGTATTGTATCGGTATAGTAGTGGATTCTTTTGAACTTCCCATTCAGTTATTAAATACTTTGTAACTATATTGTAGCCGGATTCATCTAAGTTATTTATTTTAGGTTCGTGTACATAACGATAATCTAATTCCTTACTCAGCCACATACCTAAATTATAACCCCCACTTCTACCCATTGCTACAATTAGTATTCTACTACCTATATTTCCTTTCCATACGTTATCCCTATCTAATGTACCCATATCTTAGCTGAAATTATTTTTATTCATTTCCGCACTATTTTTTAAATTGGAATTCTCTATTGTATATATTCCTTTCCTTTATAAACTTTATAGTATCCATTATAGCCATTGCCTCATAATACTTTGATGTATCATTATCCGCAACCTTTAATAACTCTATTGCTCTTTGTTTCAATTCATCTAAATCGGTACGTTCAATAATAACGAATTCCTTATAACCGCCAATTAATTGCTCCATAGGTTTTATTTTCGTTTTACAATCTTATACGTTCCCACTGCCGATATGATAATTAAAATCAATCCAATACCTCCTAAGCCCGGCGAATCATCTACTTCACCAAATACAACTGCTAAACCTCCGATTAGGGATATCAACATATAGGATAGCATTAATACTATCTTTGTTATAAATGTTTTTCTTATATTTTTCATACTATCAAAAATTTTTCCTTCTTTACGACACGATTTCCCCCAACCCCCCTTTAACTGAAATAATATCTTATTAATATTGTTAACGATATACCTATCCAAATTGTATTGAATAGAATTAATGTAGGTAAACTTTTTTTCATACTTGCCCAAATTAATAGTGAGGACGTTGTTAATGTTATCCAATGTGCCCACCACACTTCATACCCAAATATTAAGCCAGGAATTATAATGATTGCTTTTGCCATCCACGATAGGAATTCGATTCTATTGTAGTTAATCCAATATTCCTTATTGAAAAACATTTTGTATTTTCCGAATACATTTGTGAACCCTACCAAATAGTAAAGCATAGTAATGAATACTACAAATGTAAATAACCAAATTGTAAATAACATATATTAACTGAAAAGTGCTTTGATTACTACATACAATGCATAGAATCCACCTACTAACATACTTGCTCCGAAAGCTATTCCACCTAAGTAAAGTGAGAATTCAATCCAATAAGCTAATTTTTCTTTTAGTTCTTTTTTCATAAATGTTTGTTTAATTACACTCCATTATTTATATATACGATTTTCTTTTTTTCCGATGTGGTTTTTGTAGAACCAATATAAGTGCATAATGATTACCGATGTATTGATTACAATAATTGGATTATCTATTTTTAATATTCCATAAATAACCCACAATATAGATGCTAAACCATTTATTAATCTTAGCTTCCACATATCCTTTACAGCAAAAGATAATAACGTTCCTGCCGTTGCTATCCATCCTAATGTTTCTATTAAATTCATATTCTTATTTTAGTAATTCTAAAAGTATATAAGATATTTTATATCCCGTAAATGCACCTAATGCCGATGGAATAGGGAACACAATCATTTTACCCAAATCGGTTACATACTTTGGCCGATTAACTATTTTACCCATAAAAAAATAGTATGTTATATATCCTAACAATACAGCTAAATCAGTTTTTGTAGCAATGAATACAACTAAGGTAGCACCTAAGAATCCAAATGTAAAATTAACTAAAACGTTTTCCCAAATTTCATATAAGGTAGCATCTTTGTATTCCTTTACTATCTTTTGTAGTTTTGCTCTTTGTTTTTTCATTTGAATTTACTCATTAGGATTTCAACTATTCTATTTATTCTCCATTCACTCTTTTGCTCTTCAATTGTTTTAGGCTCTTCCTTTGTGTTATTGTACACATTAGTATCACCATACGAACTCCACATCGCTTGAATATAAATTTGATGTAAGTGTGGCGGAATATCTTTGAACTCACCAATTATTGTAATTGGTAATTTCGTCCCACTACCTGCTATCGTAATTGATGCATTCATTTGAGCCTTTGTACTACTCTGCATTGTTAATTTTCCACTATCACTATTTAATGTTATACTCATATTAATTTTTATTTATTTCCCAAATATGCCATACAAACGGGCCATCAATTGTTGAATCAATATAGGTATGAGTTAAATAATCAAATTCAAAAGTATGCCCCGTACCAATTATTTCAAAATTACGATAGCATGTTTGTTTTTGATTTGGGTCTATTAATACCCACATATACATAATACCGTTTTGCATTCCAACTTTTAAAACTTGCGAATCAATCGGTAATTCAATTGTTCTTGAAAATCCATATTTGTAAATCGTTCTCATATTAAATTGTATTCATACAAATTATAATTTTTTCCGGCATATCGATTTCATCCTTTGTTAACCATAATGTTTTACCTTTGTATTCCATTATATAATGCCCACTATCAGTTTGCCTTCTATGTAGTAATATACTTTCAGTTTGATTCAATAAATCATTACCCAAAGTAAATTCATAGTACTTATTCTCTTCCAACACACCAATTACTCTAAATCTGGAATCATATTCCATTCCGATTATTTTATCAATATTATGAATTTTCAATTTAGATTCTTTTGATTCAAATAAATCTTTATATTGTTTCATCCATTCATCCAATACCATACGAGCCTGCTGCTCCGCTACATCTTTGATTTGTTGAGCAACATTTGAATTTGGTTGATGTATGCTTATAGCCGGCGGTGCAGTAGATGTTATAATCGCATTACCCATCGGCTTTGGTGGTATTGGTAATTGTGGCATATATTAATCTATTGCTATTCTACATTCAATTTTATCTTCACTTTCAAATACCCATTCAGTATAATGAAACCCATCGATATTGCCCGTAATTTCTTTTACAAATCTAAAACGTCTGAATCCTCCTGTTTTTGGATTATCAATAATGAATTCACCTTTCATATTCGGAAATGCTTCGGGATGATAATTACCATCCGGCAGTACACATTCCAAAAAAGGTGCTTCTGCATAAAATGAATTCGTATCTTTATTCCAAACGAACTGCCTAATGTGATATCTATATTCCATATTAAAAAGGTAAATTTGTTAATGATACTAATTCACTTCGCATCCATTCGATACTATCTAAATTTTCTCTTAGAATTTCTTTTGTTTCTTTTTGCCCGTAAGCAGTTTTAATCATTGTAGCATATCCATCTAATTTAGGATATTTTAATATGCTTAGTGTATGTTCTCTATTTGAATACTTTAATTCTTTAACTAACCACGTCCAATTATCCTCACTTAAAGATAATTCCCTTCCAATAAACATAACCTCCAATGAATTACCTTCATATTCATACCTACCATTCAGCTTTTCAGGGTTTTTAAAATGAATTGGTTTGATGTTATTCAACCTCGCGATTTCCTTTGTGATTTGCTCTTCAATATCTTTTAAACCCATTGTAGCAATTGTTAATGATTTATATAAATCCCAATCTAAATCCAATTGATATTTTGGCTCCATCTATTGAATAGATTTTACTTTACTGAAATTAAAACTTCTCCATCCTTCCTTTTCCAAATCGTAAACCGTAATTAAATCGGTTTCGATTACATTTCCGTTCTCGTCCAACTTAGGTGCTTTTTCAGTTTTTGGTTGTTGTGCTTCGGGGATTTTAGTTACCATTTTTGTACATAACATTGTACGTTCACTACCATCCGCCTTTGTGAACGTTACACTAACCTCTTCGGTTTGTAATTTTTCTACTAACTCTGCTTTTGTAATTTGTAATTCCATAACTTATTTATTTTTATTTTCCACTTTTTTCTCTTATCCAATTGTACATAAAATCGGATTCATTTTTTATTTTAGGGAATAAAATGTTTTCCATAAAATATTTTGCTTTATCCGCTCCCAATTTTGCTTTCAATACATTAAACGTCCTTTCATTCTTTTGTTGGTTTTCACAATACCTATTTTGTGCTGCTCTGATATATCCAAATCTATGTTCACTTTTTTTTGAACCTATTAAAATTTGAATATAGTGTTCAAAATTATTTAAAACAATTTCAAACAATTTATCCAATTCATTATCATTCGGAACTATCGCTAATGGTGTTGGTGAAAATATAATCTTAGCCCAATCTGGCAAATTATATTTAGTTTCAAATTCATAACTACATTTATATCCTAATGCATTATCAACAGGGCTCCAATCCAAAAATGCTGCTAATGGTTTTTTATCCGTACAAATAACATCGAATCCAAAAATAGGATGCGCATATGAATCGGATGGAAAACACGTTATATGTAATACATCCAAATTTTTATCACTATAACGCTCTATATGTGCTAATCTAAATTCATTACTTTCATAACGATTATTAATCCACCCAAAATCTTCGGTAGGTATTAATTTACCTCCTTTACTGATAATGATTGATTCAATACTATCTGCTAATTTAGAAAGTTTTTCTTTGTAACTCATCGAATATGTTTATAATGTAATTAAATCCTTTTTTAACTTCATCAGCCCACTCATCTTTTTGCACTGCTCTTATACTTCCGATACATTCTTGTACGTTTTCAAACTCATACATTTTACCACTACCTGGAACTTTTGATTTCATCATTTGCCCACCAAACATAAGTGCTAAATAATTCAAATAAATGTGAGGATATAATTTATTTTTATTCAATTGCTCTAAGTAAACTCCGTATTCTCTAGCGCTTTGAATATCTAATATTTTTTTTGTGTTTGTTTTTTCTAATTCCTGAATATCAGAAAATATGTTTTTCAATCTTTTAATATTTGGATTGAATATTGATAAATCATGCTCCTCTATACATTGAAAAATTATTGATTGTGTATAAAGATAATTTAAATATTCAAATTCAGTAAGTTCACCATTAAACATTTTTTGGTTGAATGGCATTTTTTCAGCCTTTCTATGTAATTCGGCAGTTGCTTCTCTTAATTCCATTTTTAATATCCTTTTTGAATTGTAAAATAATAATTCCATTTTAAGAAACTAATTGCTACTCCAAATGCCGGAGTATAACATCCTGTTTCTAAAAAATAACATTGGCTGTACCAAAATTTTACAACGGGCAAAAGAATTGTTATATCTTTATTCTTTTGTACTTTGTTATTTGCTACAAACCATTTACTATTTGATTTCAATAAATGTGCTTTTACGCCATTCTTTTTTTGCTTTTTCATCTGCTTTCCAATTTTCAATTATTTCTTCAGCTTGTGATTTGTATTTAAATGAATACGAACCACTCTTCCAAACTTTGAATGGTAAATAAAAGTAGTTGGTTCTATACCAAACACGCTTTTGTGGCAAATACTGCCTTTCACCATTCGTTACCCACGTTTCAATACGATATCTGGGTTTAGCGTTTAATTCAAATACTATCACTCCCAATAGTATTAGTAAAATAAACTTACTTTTGTTCATTTGTTTTGGGCTTACTATTTTTTATTTTGTTTTCTAATTTTGCTATTTTGTTTTTATAACTTTCAATTGCTACACTACGGCTCCACTTACCCATATTATTGACGGGTATCATATCCTCATAGTATTTTAATTTTTCTTTTAATTCTTTGAGTTCTTTGAATAGTGCCATAGTTGACCTCCTTTCGTTTGTTTAAAGATACGAATACTTTTTGATATTTCCAAATTATTGTTTTGGTGGCTCTGGCAATCTGCCATAACCTCTAATTGCTACTTTGTATCGGGGCTCTTCTAAACTACTAACCTTTACACCTTCGAACCTATTTGCTGCGTGTATAAAATATGTGTTACCAATGAATACCCCCGTATGCCAACCCGATGGTGATGCTTTACTTCTGAAAAATATCAAATCACCAATTTGTAAACTATCCTTTTTAATTCGTTGGGTTTGATTGTATTGTTTGTACGCCACATTTTCCAAATCTTTATTATAAACATCTTTGTATAAACGTTTATTGAATTGTGAACAATCTATTCCCTTTTCAGTTTTACCTCCTAACTTATAAGGTTTACCTATCCAATGTAACATAAAGTTATTTAAAATTGTATCAGCGGTTAAAACATCTTCAAATCCACCCGTTGCTTTTTTTGTTTGTGCCATCGAAGTTAATCCTAGAAAAACTAAAATGGTTATAAATAATATTTGTTTCATACTTAATTTTAATCCCACCAACTTCTCAAATCGGTGCCATCGTAATGCTCGCCGTACACTTTTGAATTCTTTGTACCTTCAAAAATATTCCACAATTCCTTCCATTCTTTTGCTTCGATAGCTGCGGCTCTTTTAAATACTTTACGATTATGCGCTTTTTCTTTTTTAGTTTCTTTATCCGCTAAACGAAAGTTACCATTTTCAACCTCTTCAAATTCCCAATCGTGCATAATTATTTCACCCAATTCAGCTTCAGCTCTTTCAACATAATCATCATCTAATTTATGTTTCAATAACTCCAATGCTCGAGCCATTGCTTTTACTTTTGGTTCACGTGTTTCCCTAACTTCCCATCCCTTTACAGACATTCCGGCGTGTGTAATTGAAAGGGAACGATATAGCATTTCTAAATTGAACCGATAATCCCACCATTGATGGCTTGCTAATTCTTTTCTAAACCTCCAAATGTTTTTTATAAACAATGGAATATCGTAACGAAACAATGAATAAGTTTTATATATCCAATGTTGCTGCCACATTAATTTTCTTAATGATTTTGTAAATGTATCGGTTAAATGTACTTTCATAATTTTAATGTTTACTTCGCCCTCTTCTGTATTTTTCTAAATCAGAATATGAGCCGGATTTTGATTTTTTAATAAATGTATTGGTTGTTTCATTATAAGTTGGAGCTGTAATGAATTCGTATATAATCCATAACCATAATATTGCCAAAATAATAATTGCTATTTTCATATTATTTATTTTTCATTATTTTATATCTACGATGCCTTTCCTCTTCGCTTAATAGTTCGGTATATGTATGCTCAATATTAACTTTAATACACATTTCAGGCAATTTTTGATTTCTAAAATAATTGTTTACATAACCAATAATATTTGCCGAACCAATTGGATTAGCCGAATGTACAAATATTTGTGGTAATGGAATATGCTTTGTCATACTTTCTGCCACTAAAAATCTAGCACAATCCATTCCCGTTTTCTCTTCGATTCTTTTATAATCCAATTCAAAATTTGGTTTTGTGTTTGTGTAATATTCCTGCATAGCACTCTCACCTAAATCGTGGTCGAGGGAAATTACTTCATAACTATCCAATCCGTGCATACGAATGTGTGCTACAAATTCATCGTAATTACGCACAACTTCCCACTCACCCTCTGTTGGAATTCTTACGTCATCCAAATACAAATATATTTTCTTATTCCTCATTGTGTATAAATTCTAATTCTCTCTTAGCAAAATCATAATCAAATGTAATTGGATTATTGTTTGGTTCGTAACTTAATGTACAAATACATCCGTTAAACGCGTATCCACTCCAATCACCATACTGAATAGGAGCATATCCATAATCTTCGTGAATGTGTCCACTAAAATGTAAATGTGGTTTTACTGCGTGTAACCTATGTAGTAAATCAGCACATCCAACGTTTTCATATGTACGATATGTTTTATCTCTATAACCATAAATAGGTCCGTGAGTAATTACGATATCGGTATCATTTGGAATTCCATCCCAAACTTTGGAAATATCCTCACCCCTATCTTCATTGAATGCCCAACCATATCCAAACGATGGGCTGATAGGTGAACCCCAAATTTTTATTCCATCCAATTCAACAAATGAATTTTCTAAATAGAAAACATTTGAATTCAAATC
>JACCDP010941108.1_pt1 | contig 14558 bp, 13 predicted proteins | sample 7445841 | NCBI WGS metagenome assembly JACCDP01 (sample SAMN15323441, study PRJNA562643) | freshwater metagenome | isolation source: river surface water | place: USA:Blue River Watershed | collected 2017-08-17 | reverse complement strand
CCCATGAAAACGCCTGAAGGTCGAGAGGTGGGTCGCCACATGGGCCTTGCGTTTTATACGCTTGGTCAACGCCAAGGCTTAGGGATTGGCGGCGAAAAATCCGGCGATGGGCAACCGTGGTTCGTAGTGGAAAAACAGGTGGAGTCCAACACCTTGGTAGTGGTACAAGGCCATAACCACCCTGCATTGTTGTCGCGCCAATTAACCGCAATCGAGGTCAGTTGGATAGGCGGTGCGCCCACGGGCACCAGATCGCTTGCAGCTAAAACCCGTTACCGTCAGCCCGATGCGTTATGCCGCTTTGAAGAAACGTCTATCCACGGGTTCACCCTTGAGTTTCAAGAGCCCCAATGGGCCGTGACACCGGGCCAATCGGCGGTGCTCTATGAGGGCCCAATATGCTTGGGCGGCGGAGTTATTGACAAATAAGAACCGCTAAACACCTACCCCCTGATTCGCACGCGCGTGAGTCTTGTGCCACATATCGCTCATCTGACAGTTTTGGTAGTCTTTGAAGCAAGGTGTACCCAATGTGTAGTGAAGCAAATGTGCGTTGTAATTATCAGGGTACTCGGTTGTTAGCCAGTTCCACTCTCTGGGCAAAGCTCCAATCTCATGATCCTCCAACCACGAGAAACGATGCAAAAACGCCCCTGTTTGTTTCATCACAAAATCGGGAGTCAAACTTTTGTGTTTAGGATGTCCACAATTCCAAAGTATTACGCTCGACCAGTTTTTACGAGGATAATCCGCATTTTTATTGCCCAGATATTTTTGATGCGCCTTCGTCTTATAATCATGCTGAACCACCTGCACTGCTTTTGATTTGTCTCTTAAATCCCAGAGGGCCACGATATCGTGTAGACAAATCATATCTCCGTCAAAAAAAATAGCCCAGCCATCGAACTCAAATAGCCACGGCGTTAAAAAACGAGAGTAAATGAATGCATTGCTTCCATCAGTGTGAGTCTCTTGATAACCAGGCAGCAGAGATAGCGCAAGAGGCGTGAACGATACCGGCTGCGAAGCTTTCTCTAAAACACTTTGCACAAATGTGTGAAAAGCGACCGCCTCTCTCTGATCAAAACCAACCGCAAGCCGAATCATAGTTTTTCCTCTACGCCAAAAAATCACCGTAATTACAAGAAATAGGGCTTAATGTCTACGCGTTTCTGAAATTGTCATATAACCATCGAGCCGCGATATCCACACTATCCTGCCAGTCGCTTTCGTGCGCTTGATAAAAGATCCTAAGGTTTGGATACCAGAGACTGTACTCGTCATTATGGTGCCAATACCAAATGCGGCCCCGCCCCTTTGGAACAAGTACACAACCACGCTTGCCGATTGATCCAGCGAGATGAGCGGTCACATTACTAGTGGTAATCATAAAATCGCACGCTTCGATGAGTGCTAACACCCCCTCGATATCGTCAAACAAATCTAATCCCTCAATTTTATTGACACAAACGCCGAGCTGCTGCCGAACTCCCTCTAGCTCCTGATCTACATTGCCGTACTGTAGATTGACAAATGTAAAATCCTGTCCGGTCAATAGGCTAGAGAAATCAATTAATTGGGCACTCTTCTCTGCGCCAAAGTCTTTGTTTTGGCTTCGCCATGCGACACCGCAAACTGGTTTACCTTGGTTAAACGCTGGAGCTAATTTTAAATTCTTCACTCTTTCCCAATCCGGAACCAAGAACGGTTGTCTTGTCTGCTCAATTTTATTCTTGTTAAGATTCAGCAAATAACCTAAGTCTCCGATTGGGGCCTGTCGATCAAAAATCTTTCCAGAGATATTTTGTGATAAATTTTTTCGGTTAAGGAGGCGGATGCTCGGGAATGATCGGCGATAGATTGAATGAAGCCGTTCGTCCAGCGCAAGCGTCAACTTCAACTCGCTAGCGAGTGCTAGCGGAAGCAAACCCGAATAAAAGATTTCATCTCCCAAACCTTGCTCAGCCCAAAAAAGGACTTCGCCGTTGAGTTCTCCTTGTTCGCACTTCGGAATATCTGTCTCTAAAGGTTGGGTAATAAACTGCTTTTTTTTCCAACGCCATAGACAATTTCTGAATCCATCTTCAAACTGATAATTTAGAAGTTGTGCTAGTCCCTGGTTGTAGCGAACTTCTGCATATTCGGGGTTTATTTTTAGGGCCTGCTCATAACTATCAATCGATTCCTCAAATCTATTTAGATTAGATAATGAATTACCCCGATTGCTCCACGCTTCAACGTAACCGGGATCTATACTAATTGCGCGATTACAGCTTTCCAAAGCGGCTTGATAACGCCTCAAATTAATAAGAACATTTCCGCGATTAGACCACCCCTCGGCAAATCGTGGATCAAGAGACACCACGCGATCGAATGACGCTAAAGATTCCTCGTAACGTCTAAGACTATTTAAAACGATACCTTGGCTATTTAGTGCTGAAACATCATTTGAGTCTAACTCTATCGCAATGCGATAATTCGATAACGCTTCTTCATAACGCTCAAGTTTTCCTAGCACGTCACCCCGACCATTCCAAAATAGAGCAATTTTTGGTTTTAAATTTATCGCGCGATCGTACTGTTGTAAGGCTTCGACAAAACGTTCCTTGCGAGCGAAGCATATTGCGATATTTGCATAGGCTTCGGCTAGGAAACTATTTACCGCTCTCGCTTGTTCAAAAGCCTTGATTGCTTCCGAAATATCTCCAAGTTCATAAAGCGACTTCCCATAATTAAGCCATGCCATATCGTGTTTCGGGGCGAGCTTCAATGCTTTTTTATGCCATTCGATCGCCTGTGAATTCTTACCTTGATCGCTCAGCGCTTTTGCAAGATTGAAGCATATAAAGTTATTCTTCGAATCATACTGAGCCGCCTTTCTCAGTAAATTTTCTGCTTCCGAATGGTTCTTCTGGAGTCCACGAATAACCCCAAGGAGATGCAATGCATCCGAGGATCGCGGCTGAATGAGCAGCGCTTCACCCGCCTTCGACTCCGCGACGGGTAGATGACCTGCCTGAAAAGCATGCAGCGCCTCGGTCAATATTTTTTGGTAGTTACTGTGCATGCTCGTTCGACGCTGTCGCGGGATTTATAGTAGCAGAGTGTAAAGTTAAATCATCGGTGAGGAGGAAGCAAAGGAGTCTCGTTCCATCAGCTTGTCGTAAAGCGCACGAAGGTTGGGATAGGTCGTGGGCCAGTTGTTTTCCGGGAAACGGAACGACAGATACCCCAGCGATACGCCCACAGCAATATCGGCCAAAGAGAATTTATTGCCGTAGCACCATGGGTTCTTGCCAAGACTGCGCGACATCGATGCTAACGCCGCATCCACTTTCCTGGCCTGACGGGCGATCCAGTCTTGGGACTGAGCTTCTTGAGCGCGCTTGCGCTCCAGCAAAATGGCCACGGCCGCATCCTGGCAGCCATCGGCCAAGACTTCCCAGACTTTGACCTCGGTGCGTTCGCGTCCGTTTTCCGGGATCAATCGGTGAATGGGCGCACGGGCATCCAGATACTCCACTATCACCCGTGAGTCATAAATGCAGGTGCCATCATCTAACACCAGCACCGGGACCTTACCTAAGGGGTTCGACTCGCCAATGGTGGTCTGCGGTGACCAGACATCTTCTTTGACCAATGGCACATCCATTTTTTTCTCGCAGAGCACCACGCGCACTTTGCGCACATAGGGGCTGGTCAGCGAACCGATCAATTTCATAAGAGATCCCTTTCTGATGGGCCGCAAAGTATAAAATAAAGCCATGACTCTTCCGACTGCTCTCTCTGCTCTCTCGCCGCTGGATGGGCGCTATGCCGCAAAAGTAGAGGGCCTGCGGCCTTTCCTGTCCGAATCCGGATTCATGAAGCACCGCGTGGAGGTAGAAGTCGCATGGCTCATAGGGCTATCCGATCTCGGTCTCAAAGAGCTCCCCGCGTTTTCATCCGCAGTACGCGCTCGACTAAAGGCTTGGGTCACCGATTTCTCAGCACACGATGCCCAGCGCATCAAGGACATCGAGTCCGTGACCAATCACGATGTCAAGGCAGTGGAATACTGGTTAAAGGAAAAAGCCGCCGCAGAAAAGGATCTTCCGGAGTTGCTCTCCGCTACGGAGTTCATTCACTTTGCGTGCACCTCGGAAGACATCAACAACACGTCCCACGCCTTGATGCTGCGTGATGCACGCGCCAAAGTAATCCTGCCGGCGATGCAATCCCTGATCAACCGCTTGGGCGCGCTGATTGAGCAGACAGCAAGCCTGCCCATGCTCTCGCGCACCCACGGGCAGACGGCATCGCCCACCACCCTGGGAAAAGAATTAGCGAATGTGCGACAACGTCTGCGCATGGCCCGGGATGCATTCGCCGCCGTCACCCCGCGCGCAAAAATGAACGGGGCGGTGGGCAACTACAACGCCCATTTATCTGCCGCACCCGATATCGATTGGCCCGGCTTTTCAAAGCGGGTAGTGGAAGGACTGGGGCTGGAGTTTGCCAGCCACACCATTCAGATTGAGCCGCATGATTGGATGGCCGCCTACTTTGATGCGCTGGCCCGCTTTAACACCATTTTGGTCGATCTCTCGCGCGACCTGTGGGGCTACATCTCTCTGGGGTACTTCAAGCAAAAGCTCAAAGAAGGTGAGGTGGGTTCTTCCACCATGCCGCATAAAGTGAACCCCATCGATTTTGAAAATGCCGAGGGCAATCTGGGCATTGCCAATGCACTTCTGCGCCACTTAAGCGACAAACTGCCCGTCTCCCGCTGGCAGCGGGATCTGACGGACTCCACCGTGCTGCGCAACCTGGGCGTGGCGCTCGGCCACAGCCTGCTGGCCTATGACTCGGCCCTAAAAGGCCTGGGCAAGCTGGAAATCAATGCCGCACGCCTGGCCCAAGACCTGGATCAGGCCTGGGAAGTGCTGGCCGAACCCATTCAGACCGTGATGCGCCGCTACGGCCTGCCACAGCCTTATGAGCAGCTCAAGGCCTTGACCCGTGGTCAGGGGATGACCGAGGCCTCTATGCGCCAATTTATTGGCTCCCTGGAGCTTCCCAAGGCGGACAAGGAACGGTTACTGGCACTCACGCCGGCAAGCTACATCGGGCTGGCCGAGCGCCTGGCCCGAGAGGAACTAAAAACCAACTGATTTAGTCGGGATTAGGGGCCTGCCTTGGGGGCTTACGGTGTGTAGACCTCGGGGCCGTCGTCCCGCTTCTTTTGGGGCTTGACTAAGTCTTCCCGTTTGATGCCCAACCACATAGTGATCGGCGCCATCACCAGCACAGACGAGTAAATGCCAAAGACGATGCCGATCGTAAGCGCCAAGGCGAAGTAAAAGAGCACGGGGCCGCCAAAGATCAACATGGCCAGCACCATGGTCTCCGTGGTGCCGTGGGTAATGATGGTCCGACTCATGGTGCTGGTGATCGCATTATCGATCACCTCGCGCACCGAAGCCTTACGCATCTTGCGAAAGTTCTCACGGATTCGATCGGCCACGACCACCGATTCGTTCACCGAATAGCCCAGCACCGCCAAGATCGCCGCCAGCACGGAGAGCGAAAACTCCCACTGAAACGCTGCAAAAAATCCAAGAATGATCACCACATCGTGCAGGTTAGCGATGATGGCGGCGACGGCAAACTTCCACTCAAATCGAATGGCCAGATAAATCATGATGCCCACCACCACGAACAGAAGCGCCATGGCGCCATCGGTGGCGAGCTCTTGACCCACCTGGGGGCCGACAAATTCCACACGGCGAAGCTCTACACCGGGCGTGGCCGTTTTGAGCGCCGCGAGTACTTTTTCGCTCTGGGCGTTAGCCGCACTGGTTTTTTGATCAGTCGCCTCCCCACGCCGAAGCGGCAGGCGAATCAGCAGCTCCCGGGACGAACCGAAATTCTGCACCTGGGCATCCGTATACCCAAGGTCCTCTACCGTTTTGCGCACCTGCGCAATCGGTGCCGCCTGGGGGTAGGACACTTCCATCACCGTTCCGCCGGTAAATTCGATGGAAAAGTGCAATCCACGCAGGGCAATGAAGGCCACTGCTGCGACAAACGTGAAAAGCGAAATCACGTTGAAGATCAATGCGTGCTTCATGAACGGGATGTCTTTTTTGATTCGGAAGAATTCCATGTGCGATCCCCCTCCCCTATTGCCCGGCTTTCGTCGATGCAGACGACTTAGCGGCCAAGGGTGGTGCCACCCAGACCTGTCCCACCGAGATCTTGGCCAGCTTTTTCTTGCCGCCGTACCAAAGGTTCACAAGACCCCGCGAGAAAAACACCGCGGAGAAAATGGAAGTAAGGATGCCCAGGCAATGCACCACCGCAAATCCCCGCACCGGACCCGAACCAAATGCTAGAAGCGCCACCCCTGCAATCAAGGTGGTGATGTTGGAATCCAGAATCGTGGCCCAGGCCCGGTCATAGCCTTGTTGTATGGCCACCTGTGGGCTCGCGCCCGCTCGCAACTCCTCGCGCACCCGCTCATTAATCAGCACGTTGGCATCCACCGCCATACCCAAGGTAAGGGCAATGGCCGCAATACCTGGCAAGGTGAGCGTGGCCTGAAGCAAGGACAACACCGCGAAAAGCAACAACAGGTTTAAGGTGAGCGCCGCCACGGAGAACACGCCAAAGAGCATGTAGTAACCCGCCATGAAGATGGCAACCGCGATGAACCCATAGAGCGTGGAGTTAAACCCCTTTTTGATGTTATCCGCACCCAGACTCGGGCCGATGGTGCGCTCTTCAATAATGTCCATGGGAGCCGCCAGAGATCCGGCGCGCAAAAGCAGTGCCGTATCCGCAGCTTCCACCGTGGTCATACGGCCGGAGATCTGCACACGACCGCCAGGAATTTCACTGCGAATGACAGGGGCGGTGACCACCTCGCCTTTACCCTTTTCGACCAAAACGATGGCCATGCGCTTACCGATGTTCTCGCGGGTGACATCCCGGAAAATCCGTGCACCCTTGCCATCGAGGGTTAAGTGAACGGCCGGCTCGCTCGGATTTTGGGAATCAAACCCCGCCTGGGCATCGGTCAGGTTTTCTCCGGTGAGCAGCACTTCTTTTTTCAACAGCACCGGCCCACCACCACGCTCGGTGTAGACCTCTAACCCGAGGGGCGCGCGGCCAGTGGCCAAGGCATTCAGGGCCTCCAGGCTGTCATCCACCATGCGAATTTCCAGGGTGGCCGTGCGCCCCAGAATGTCTTTCGCTTTGGCGGTGTCTTGCACGCCGGGCAGTTGGACCACAATCCGTTCGGCCCCTTGCTGCTGAATCACCGGTTCCGCCACGCCAAGCTCGTTTACCCGGTTCGCGAGGGTAGTGATGTTCTGTTTGACGGCATAGTCCCGAACCCGCTTTTCGGTCTCCGGGCGCATGGTACCGACCAAGGCCGGTTCACCCCCAAGGGTGACGTCGACCCAATTGAGATCCGGAATCTGGGCATTGAGAACATCCCGGGATTTCTGGCGGGTGTCGGCTTCCCGAAACCGGACCTCGACGCCCTGTGCGCCCCGGGCAATCCCCGCATGGCGCAGATTTTTATCCCGAAGCAAGGTGCGTGTGTCGGTGACTAAGACATCCATGCGTTTAGAGAGCGCTGCCGGCATATCCACCTGCAACAAGAAATGCACCCCACCACGTAAATCCAGGCCTAAGTACATGGGCAATGCACGCAAGCCCGTGAGCCAATTGGGCGAGCTCGAAACCAGGTTCAAGGCCACCACATAGCGCGGATCTTTAGGGTCACTGTTAAGTGCCCGCTCAATCGCGTCCTTCGCCTTGAGCTGGGTATCGGTATCGCTTAGGCGAACCCGCACAGAGGTGCCATCCAGCTGGGCCGCTTCGGCCGCGTAACCCGCCGCCTGCAGGGCCCGATCCACGCGCTGAACGATTTCCTGATCGACTTTAACGGTCGCTTTGGCGCTGGAGACCTGAACGGCCGGGGCTTCGCCGAAAAAATTCGGCAAGGTATAGAGCACCCCAAACACCAAAGCGAGCACCATGATGATGGCGCGCCAGATTGGAAGCTTGTTCAAAGTAAAACGCCTGTGATGAATGGACGGTGATGTACGGATTAAGCCGATGGACCGTTAGACGATCGCGGAATGGTTCGGCTTAAATTCCCTTAATCGTGCCCTTGGGCAGCAGAGTCTGCACCGCCTGCTTTTGCACATGGACGTTCACGGGGGACTCACTGCCGATGTCGATCGTCACGTAAGCCTCTTCCACTTCCGTGATTTTTCCAACCACACCACCGGCGGTGACCACCTCATCGCCTTTGGCCAATGCCGAAATCATGGCCTTGTGTTCCTTGGCACGCTTCATTTGAGGGCGAATCATCAAAAAGTAGAGCACCACAAACATCAGAATGAGCGGCAAAAAGCTCATGAGCGACGATTCCGGGGTGGCGCCCGCCTGGGCAAATGCAGGGGTGATCAACACAGGGATAACTCCTTGAAATAAAAGGGTTTACGACAGATCCGAAGTATAGCGGGCGCGGTCCCGGTGAAACCCCGCCCGCCAGGCGGCAAACCGGCCCTCGGCAATCGCCTGGCGCATCTCGGCCATCAGGCTCAGATAAAAATGCAGGTTGTGCATGGTCGCGAGCTGGGCCCCCAGAATTTCCTGAACCTTTTGCAAGTGATACAGATAGCTGCGGGTAAACGGGGGCCGGTCATCGCCATGGCGATGGGGCGCACAGACCGGGCAGGCACAGGTGGGGTCAATCGGGGAGAGGTCCTCCCGGTAGCGCGCGTTACGAATCTTTAAATCTCCATAGCGGGTGAAGATCCATCCATTTCGGGCGTTACGGGTGGGCATGACACAGTCAAACATGTCAATGCCATTGGCCACACCCTCGACTAAATCCTCCGGCGTGCCCACCCCCATCAAATAGCGCGGTTTATCGGTGGGAAGGCGCGGTGTGGTGTGGGTCAGGATGCGCACCATGTCCTGTTTGGGCTCCCCCACCGATAGGCCCCCGATGGCATACCCATGAAAACCGATGGATTGAAGGCCAGCCAAGGATTCATCGCGCAGATCCTCCATCATCCCGCCTTGCACGATGCCAAACAGTGCGTTCGGATTGCCCAGGCGCTCAAACTCCGCCTTGGATCGCTTTGCCCAACGCAGGGAAAGCCGCATGGAGTCAGCCGTTTGATCCCGTGTGGCGGGGTAGGGAGTGCACTCATCAAACACCATCACGATGTCGGAGTTGAGCACCGTTTGAATCCGCATGGATTCTTCCGGGGTTAAGAACAACTTATCCCCATTCACCGGGGATTGAAACGTGACCCCTTCTTCTGAGATTTTTCTCAGATCGCCCAGGCTCCAGACCTGAAACCCCCCGGAATCTGTGAGGATAGGTTTATTCCAGTTCATAAAGCGATGCAAACCCTGGTGGGCGGCGATCACGTTCAAGCTTGGGCGCAACCACAGATGAAAAGTGTTCCCCAATACGATTTGAGCGCCCACCGATTCCAGTGAGTGCGGGGACATCGCCTTGACCGACCCATAGGTGCCCACCGGCATAAAAATGGGGGTCTCCACCACACCGTGATGCAGCGTTAACCGGCCCCGACGGGCGCCACCATCGGTGGCCAGTAATTCAAAGTTCATTTTTTAAGACAGAACATGGCATCGCCATAGCTGAAAAACCGATAGCGTTGTGCAATCGCGTGGGCATAGGCCTGACGCATTGTGTCATACCCCATCAAGGCGGCCACCAACATCAACAACGTGGATCGTGGCAGATGAAAGTTGGTCAGCAAGGCATCCACCATCTTAAATTCATAACCGGGCTTAATGAAAATGTCGGTCTCTCCACTGCCGGGGTCGAGCACACCACGTTGCCCGGCCGCCTCTAAGGTGCGCAGGCTGGTGGTGCCCACCGCAATCACCCGTCGCCCCTCGCGCTTTGCGCGATTCACGGTTTCAGCGGTCTGCGGCGAAATCTCATACCACTCCGAATGCATGCGGTGCGCATCAATATGCTCGGTTTTGACGGGCGCAAAGGTGCCGCTGCCGACATGCAATGTGACAAACGCCCGGTGCGCACCCTTTTTATCTAAGGCCTTGAGCATGGTGTCATCAAAGTGCAGCCCTGCCGTCGGTGCCGCAATCGATCCGGGATGCTGGGCGTACACCGTTTGATAACGCTCGGCATCCTGAGCGTCTGCCGTATGCGTGATGTAGGGCGGCAAAGGAATCTCCCCAATGCGATCCAATACGCTTAATACTGGTTCTGAGAACTCCAGGTGAAAGCGGTCGGGATGCTGGGGGTCTCGCCCGAGCACTGTGAGTCGATGGCCCTCTGCAAGGCGTATTTCAGCATTTACACCCGGTTTTTTGCTGACCCGCATGAGGCAGCTTGCGCGATGGGTCGTGAGCACACGCTCCACCACAATTTCGACACGACCGCCGGTGACTTTTTCACCGAATAAACGCGCCGGAATGACTTTGGAATTGTTGAATACCAACACATCGCCGGGGCTCACCAGATCTAGCAAATTAGAAAATTGTCGATCTTGGATCGCCCCTGTCGTGCCGTGACTCACCACTAACAGGCGACTTGCCGAACGCTGGGGCGCCGGATGCTGGGCGATCAGCTCTGCTGGCAGATCAAAATCAAAGTCGGAGAGTTTCATTTACGATCTACGCAACAATATGGCGGATCCTAGGCCACCGGCCGCTGGAATAAGGGCAAGGCCCAAGGAGCCCGAGGGCTCGCCCTGCAGCTGATAAAAGAGATTGCCCACCAGTATCGCGCCCGATGCACCAATCGGATGACCACGGGCTAAGAGTCCGCCATCGCGGTTCACCTGGGCCTGTGAAAAACCCAATGCGCGCCGGTTATGAATGGCCTGAGCACAAAAGGATTCCATAAGCTCTACACAGGCGATCTTTGCACGCTCACGTTTAGAAAGGGGGGCGAGTAACATCTGGGCAGCAGCTACACCCGCTAGCGCCGGCTGAGTGCTCGATCCCCCCGCCTGGGCGATCGCTACGATCTCAATCGCCGAAAAACGCTCGTGCCGATAAGAGGTCTTCAATGCCTGTGGATTCACCACCAAGAGCGCAGCAGCAGCATCCGCCTGAGGAGCCACGGTAGCGGCGGTGATCGCATACTCTGAATGACGATGGCCAAGCGGTACAAGGGGTGCCATACGGGCGCAAAGCTCTGACGTAAGCCGTCGTGTGTAGGGATCTTGCGCGAGCGCTCTACGAGCTTTCTCATGGCTTGCAATGGCATAGGCCTCTTGGTCTGTGCGTGAAATGCTGTGATCGATTGCAAACTGTTGTGCCGCCTGCAGTACATCGGGATCCTGATCCGGGTTCGGAGCGAACTGTGCCTGCTCATACGCCATAAGCCCCTGGGGCGTTTGCCGAAAGCGCGCTGGTGCCAGGCTAAAACTCTCCATCCCCCCTGCGATCACTGATGCCGCACGGTCTCGGCCGCGGACTCGATCGGCGGCAAGCGCGACCGCATCCATGCCGCTGCAACACTGGGTATCTACGGTGAGTGCGCTCATGCGCTCTCCAAAAGCAGAAATCGCTGCTACCCGGGCGGGATTACCCCCGGCCCCCAAGGCGTTACCCAGGATGACGGCATCGGGTGTGCGGCCTTGAGCGACCATGCGCGAAGCAGATGCCGCCAACTCATGCAACGGGGTCTCTCTAAAAAGCCCCCCCTTTGGCGCTATCAGGGTGCGGGCGGCCGCGACAATAAAGGCGTTCATAAGGCAGTGTAGCGACCCGCATCCAATCCCGCCTGAATCGCTTGGATATCGGTTTTTCCAGATGCGGTCATGGGCCAGTCTTGGGCCAGAAAGAAACTTCTCGGCACTTTAAAGTCCTCTAACAGAGTACGCAGATGGCTAATCGCATCTGCCTTATCAAAAAGGCCACTCGCCATCACCACCGCGACTAAGCGCTCTCCGCGCAAAGCATCGGGGCGCCCCACGACCGCGGCCTGCGCTATTGCGGGATAGGACAGCAAGGCCTGCTCGACCTCTTCGGGATAGAGGTTTTTACCGCTCACAATCACTTTGCGGGCTTCGCGCCCCGATAGATAGAGATAGCCATCCTTATCCAGACGGCCCAGATCCCCAATCGACATCCAGCGACGGCCTTGAGCATCGACACGCTCGTGAAAATCCGGCGGCGAATCGCTCAGGTAACCCTCAAATAAACCCGATGAATGAACCCAGATGCGATCTTTTTCGATCTCCACCAGAACTCCCGACATGGGTTTACCCACTGATCCCGCCGGTGCCGTCGAGTCCCCAACACGGACAGCCGCACTGACGAAACTCAATTCTGACGCGCCATAGAACTCCGCAATCTTGGCGCTGGGGAACAGCTTGGCAAGCGCGGGGGTGACTTCGGCGAACCAACGCGCTCCAGAAGACAACACCCAACGCACCGCGGCCAATCCAGTGATCGGCAACTCACCATGTTGATCAGCAGCCTGCACGATCAGCGTTAGCTGAGTGGGCACGCCATACAAGATAGTGGCGCGATAGCGCGCGATCTGTTGCAGCACCTGATCCGGACGGAAACGCTCACTCAAAATCACCGTAGCACCCCGATAGAGGCCCTGGCACAGGGCATATGAGAACAATGAATGGCTTAGGGCCCCGGGCGCCACAATCACATCATCGGCCGTGATCCCAAAGGTCTGCTGGTCCATCTCAAAACTTGCAATCCAGGAAGCCTGAGAGCGACGATAGCGCTTGGCCTGCCCCGTGGTGCCCGATGTGGATCCCACAATGACGCTCCCTGCGTGTAGCTGCGCAAGTGCGCACAGCACTTGCTGCTTCAAGGCGAGATTTGGATCGAACAATAATGGCCCAGATTGAGCGGGGCGTATTGAGATTTCATGGGCGAGTTCCCCATACGTCCAGCACTGCACAGGATGTCCAACGCTCTCGATCACGAGTGCTAATTTGTCCGGCTGTCTAATGGCCCGATCGACTATCGGGGCAGTGATGGGATTACGGATCACGGCGCTTCATATGCAAGCGACTTACTACCCATGCCGCAAGCAGCGATTTCAGAATGTCACCGGGTAAGAACACCAGCGTGGCCAATGCCGCCTGAGATAGGCTGAGGCCCGATATCAGGGCCAAGCCAAGAATTCCAAAAGCGTAGACCACACCGATGCCGCCTAGCCAACAGGCCAGTAGACCCGAACGGATGCGCTGATACGTCCAACCGCACACCCAAGCGCCGGCAACCCATCCCGCCAGAAAGCCAACGGTCGGACCAAAAAACACCCCCAGCCCCCCACGCCCACCGGAGAGCACGGGCGCACCGAGAGCGACGGCAAACATAAAAAGTAATACGGCTAACAAGCCATGTCGCGGGCCCAACAAAAGGCCTGCCAACATCACGCCAAGGGTCTGTGCTGTGATGGGCACTCCCGCCGCAATCGGAATATCGAGTTTCGGAATTAGTCCGAGTACGGCGATTAGGGCCGCAAAGAGTGCGATTCGCGCGAGGGACCGGTAATCCGTCATCGTTCGCCACTTCCCGATCCATGCCCCGATGCGCCCGTCTGCGATGGGCCGATAGCGGATGTGCGCGCCATTAAGGCCTCTGCCGTGAAATCGGTGTGACGCAAGGCCTGGATAAAAAATGGAACCAATAGACGAAACGAACGTTTGCGTGGGCTGCGCGCCGCCCACGCACTCTGCTGCGCCTGCCACTGGGCAAACAAGATAGCTATCAACCGAATCATGAGCGCGACTGCTAAGGCCAAGCGCTTGGTGTTCACGCCAAGAATTCTCAGTGGTTTTAATACCCCGATCATCACCCGTAACATGGCCTGTAGGGGCGTTGTCATCGAAACAAGATCGGCTAATAACACCATGAATACGATACGACTGACGGATAAGAAGCCTGCCTGCCACGTCATCAGCATCGTCTGAAAGACACCGAGTATTACGATGAGTACCAGTACACCCCGCAGCGCGACCAGGCGATGCCGGCCCACACCACCAAAACTTAAATACACTGCACTCAATGCCACGCAGCCCATGGCAAGCCATCGCCAATCGCTAACCGGAAGCACCAAGAGTGACATTGCCGCTAATAGCGCGAGCTTCATACCAGCGGGCCAACGATGCAACCAGGTGTTCTTGGAAATGAATAACGACATCATGTTGCGCGCTCTTTCTGTATACTGGCGTCGCAGGCGCTGATGTAGGCGGCAACAACCTGATCGGGGGCGCTGTCCATGCGCACCTGCCCCGAGTCCAGCCAGATCACGCGATCAAAACGGTGGAGCAACTCCAGATCATGGGTGGCCATGATCACCTGCTGTGGCACCTGATTCAGCATCTGCATGACCGTGTTTTTTGTTGGGCGATCCAGACTGGCCAGCGACTCATCAAACAGCAACACATCTGCCCCATCGACCAATACCGACAGGATGCAGATCATCTGTTTTTGGCCATCGCTCAATTCATGGGTGGCCTTGTGGGCTAGATGCCCAAAGCCATAGCGGTGTAAGCACTCCATGGCGGTGG
>JACCDP010024868.1_pt1 | contig 14558 bp, 25 predicted proteins | sample 7445841 | NCBI WGS metagenome assembly JACCDP01 (sample SAMN15323441, study PRJNA562643) | freshwater metagenome | isolation source: river surface water | place: USA:Blue River Watershed | collected 2017-08-17 | reverse complement strand
TAATTGTCGAATTTTTCTTAATCTTATCGAGTAGTGACATATAATCTCCTTTGTACATGCCAAAGCATATACTATATCTGTAGTATAATTGCGTATGTAAATCAACTGTTTAGTATTGATTCGAGCTAAATAGTTGTGGTTCGCGAAGTTCGTACCTTCCAACCACACTAACGCTTATAGGAGCATCAGCATGTTTACTTATCTTTATTGGGTACATTATCCCGAACATACAGACCCTTTTACACAGGGTTATGTTGGCATATCTAAAAACGTAACAGCTCGTTTTACGTATCATAAGAGCAAGAAATGCTCTGATAATCCCATACTACACCGCGCAATACTTAAAGGTGCAACACTTACCATTATAGGTAAGTTTGAACATCGCGATGTCGCTTTAGCTGAAGAGATTAGATACAGGCCACATAAGAACATTGGATGGAATATTAATCAAGGCGGGGGTGTTACACCTGACCGTACTGGAAAACCGAATCATTTCCTTAAAGAGTACAACCGCACAAAAGTTGTTTCAAATGAAACAAGAGAGAAGATGTCAGCTGTGCGCAAAGGTAAGAAATGGTTTACAAACGGTATACATTCTGTTCGTGCCGCAGAATGCCCTGTAGGTTATAAACCTGGAAGATATTAACTATTCAATATTGATTCGAGCTTTTTCTTAAAAGCCGCGATCTTCTTTGCTCTGTCAGGCCAGTGGATATATGCATTCTTGTCGGCATCTTTAGCCAAATTGTTTAGTAGAGGTACGACAGCTTTATACATTAGCATAGCCTTGTCTTGAGCTGTACCCATAACTTCGTTGACAATAGGAGTTGTAATATCTTCTTCAGATACTGATGTAAAGCCAAAGTCAAAATCGTCTAATTCGAAATCTGTCATGTTTGATCCTTAAATGAAGAAACTATCTAGAGTAGCGCGCTTCTCAACTTCCCACCCGATAGCTCCAGTAATAGTCTTAATCGGTTCAAGGTATGCCTTCTCAAACTGAGTATCACGGTCAATATAGTTGTCCATACCAAACTCAGCCGGTAACTCACCCGGGCATGCAATAACCGATGCGCGAAGAGGGTTAGGAGTCTTACAATACGCGTACTTGATCTTCTGACCTGATACGATCGCTTCGTACTTCTTATCCAGCTTAAACTGCTTAAGGTAGTGATTATAGATCAGCGCGCCCTTCGCATTGATAGGCGTACCCTTCTGGAAGATAGAGCTACCATCAGCATATTTATCGAGATCCGACACTGATCGCGGCGATGCTACTTGCTCGAACTTCATAGTAGAGAACTCAGCACGGAAGTCCTGAATATACATCTGCAAGTCACTCTCAGTCTTATTCATAATCACTTCGAGAGCGTTCTTAATCGCATCACGGCAAACCTGAGGGGTCGAAGTACGAATAGCTTCAATGCCCATCATCTTCAACTTAGGCTTAGCGTAAGCCACACCTTCCTGGTTATACACATTCAAGATGTAGCGCTTCTTAGCAGTCCAGATGCCCTTGTCAGCGATACACTCACGCTTCATCTTCATCTTCTGAGCGTAACCGTTGACATATGCGCGTAGAGCTTCATAGCACTTGTCGATGTAAGGCTCCAGTACCTTCGTACAGACCTTATCGAGGTACTCGACTTCCTGCTCCTTGGTCATCTCCTTACCAGCCAGTTCCATGAACTTATCAGCCTTGATATAAACAGAGTCAGTATCGCAAGCAATCACATAGTCAACATCTTCAGTCTTAAACGTCTTATTCAGATAGATGTTAAGCTTACGCTCAATCCAACGCGTAGTCAGCTGACCCGAAGCTGTAATCGCTTCAGCGAACTCATTACGATACCAACGGAAGAACTTATTGCCAAGCGCGCCATAAGCTGAGTTCAGCTGAATCTTCTTAGCCATCTGGAGGTTATTGAACTTCGCAGCGTCCTTAGAGAGCTGTACTTTCTCCTCATCGGTCGCTGTCTCATAGGCCTTCTTAGCCTCGATCATCTTACCCTTGTAGATGACACGCTCATCATAATACTTCTGCATCAGCGTAGGAAGGAAGCCCATCTTATCGCGACTGAAAGTAGTTAGGTTCGCAGCAACAGCTACATCACGCTCTTGAATATCTTCACGATGCCCTTCAAGGTAGCCATCTAGCACACGAATAAGGCGACGTTCAGCTTCTTCCTTCTCCCAACACTCTTCACTACCAGGCAACCAGCCAGCAAACGTCTCAGGAGAGATATTATACTGCATGATGATATGAGGGTACAGGGAGTTCAAGTCGAGAGACACAACCCACTTATGCATACCTACCTGAGGGTCCTTAACGTATCCACCAAGGATGCCTCGATCGTTCTCAGGTACAGAGATCTGATGCACGACGATGTTACGCTCAAGCAGATAGTTATGGATGATAACGTCCCAAGCACGCACAGTAGTAAAAGTATCTTGGTAGTTAACCTTCGCGTCGTAAGCCATAGCGTAAACCAGCTCGATTAGCTTCAGCTTATCGTCTAGACGGTCTACAAGCTCAACGTCTCGAATGTTGTAGTCAACATACATCTGCCAGTTGCCAGTCTGCAGACCAGCCAGCGAACCATACTCACCGTAATCCAACTTACGCTCACCAAGCTCAACGAACGAGATATGATCAAGCGAGTATGACTCTTGAATCGAGTAGCCAAACTTCTTATAGAGCTGCATATAGTCAAGTACGGTGATACCTACAGGTTCCCATACCTGATTGAATTCACCCTCACGACCACCGAGGCGAGCGACCTTACGCTCGTTGAGATAGTTCCATGGAGAGAGCTTACGAGCCTGAGACATGCCCAGCACTCGAATGATACGGTTAACGATGTAGGGAATATCGAAGAACTCAACGTTCCATCCAGTTACAATATCAGGCGAGAATTCAACAGAGTTCCAGATCTCAATGAATGAGCGAAGCAGCGAAGCTTCGTCAGCGCACTTATAGTACGTAACGTCAGGGTTAGTATTGACGTAGTCACCACAGCCGAAGACAGCCTTCTTACCATTACGCGAAATCGTAATGAGAGTAATCTCATTCTCTGCAGCCTGAATGTCAGGGAAGCCTTTATCGTTAGCGATGTCGACTTCGATATCGATCGAACAAACAGAAACAAGCGACGGATCATACTCGATCTCGCCGCGGTAGTAATCATAAATAAAGGTATAAACAAAGTTGTTTAATCCGTACACGGCACTGCCATGTACATCTTTGTACTGGTTCAGGAAGTCACGTGCTTCTCTGATTGAATCAAAGTCTACGCGTCCGACACCTTTTCCATCCAGAGTCTTATACTTAGTCTCTTTCGGTGTAGGGACAAATAGATAGGGCTTGTAAGGAATTTGCTCTTGAATACGCTTTCCATTTTCGTAACCACGAAGTAGGATATCGTTCTTAGAGAGAGCAACGTAGGTATAAAACTTTGACATTGGAACTCCGTGAAATAAACCTAATCATATACTAACAAGCTTCTGAAATCAACTAGAAAATAAGGGAAGCGAATATGAGTTTATTAAGATTTTTCAGTGTCAGTAAAGAGATTGACACCATGCATGAATTAGAAATTGAAAAAGGACGTACGCAACTGATGGTCATGAAGATGGCTGCAGTTACATTGGCGTCAATTATGTTTACCGTTGTACTTATGATGCTTATCGGCTTGTTTATGCCTAACAGCGTCATCGACAATAACGAGATTTTTAAAATTATCGGCCCAGCATTCTCTATGATTGTTGGTGCATTCGTTGGTGCATTTGCAACTATGATGGGAATGAAGACAACTGACTTCGATCCTAACGTTAAAGTCCAAGAGATGGGTAAGACCAACTACAAGGATATTGCAGAAGCTGATTCCATTCACATCGATAATGAAATCAAGATGATGGCCGCTGTACAGAAGTACAAAGATTCAGACGACGATTTCGGCCCATTCTAAGGAGATAGATAATGACACAACTAACTGAACACTTCTCATTAGAAGAGCTAATTGTTTCGCCTACTGCAAAGAGACTAGGCCTCTCGAACGTTCCTACACAAGAACATATCGCTAACATGAAGTATGTATGCGAGAAGATTCTTGAACCTGTTCGTGCTCACTTCGGTAAGCCTGTACAGATCAATTCATCGTATAGAGCACCTCTCGTCAATAAAGCTGTTGGTGGTTCAAAGACCTCCCAACACTCTAACGGTGAAGCTGTTGACTTTGAGATTCCAGGTATCTCTAATAAAGTCGTTGCTGACTGGGTTGCTGATAACCTAGAGTTCGACCAAGTTATTCTTGAGTTCTATTCAGCCAAGGATGGAGCTAACTCCGGATGGGTTCATGCATCCATCAAGCGCAGTGGTCAGAATCGCCGTCAGCGTCTGATCGCGACAAAGTCAAAGGCAGGCGGTACTGTTTATACACAGGTTGCTGATTTTGATCCCTCGACAACAAAGGCTGCTGGTGCACCTGTAGCTCCGAAAACTGTTGCAGCACCTGCTCCAAAGCCTGCTGCGACTGTTCAAGCTGGTCTTGGTCCATTAGCTGCTCTCCAAGCTAAATGCGGTATAACCGCTGATGGTAAATGGGGTCCAGGTACATATAAAGCTGCACGTGCATACTTTAAGTTAACAAACAACCAAGCAGCACACTTCTTCGGACAATGCGCTCATGAATCGGGTAACTTTAAAGTCTTTTCAGAGAACCTAAATTATTCCGCTGATGGTCTGACTAAAATCTTCAAGAAGTATTTCCCATCTGTTGCGGCTACAAACGGCTATGCTCGTAAGCCAGAGAAGATCGCTAATAAGGTTTACGCCAATCGCATGGGTAATGGACCGGAAAGCTCTGGGGACGGATGGAAGTTTCGAGGCCGTGGGCCAATTCAGCTAACCGGGAAGGATAACTATACTGCATTCGCCAATGACATAGGTCGCCCCGATGTGCTAACGAATCCGGATGTTGTTGCAACTGAGCTGGCTTTTGAGTCAGCATTATGGTTCTTCCGTAAGAATGGTCTACTTGCAGTAGCAGACAAGGGTGTAACTACAGCCGTCATTACACAAATCACAAAGCGTGTTAATGGTGGTACACACGGTCTTGATGATCGTATCGCTAAAACAACTAAGTTCGCTGGTTGGAATTGAAACAAGGGGAAGGGGGCCTAGGCCCCCTTCTTTTATATAGTTAGTATTGCGTAAAATAAAAACAGCAACATACCAACAGTAGTACCCGCTGCAAAGCGCGAGACAGGTATTACGTATTCATGCTTAAACATTTTCACTTATCCTTACGTTCTTGAAGATACTCAGCAGTAGATGGTGCTGGTGAAGTCTTCTCTTCTACCTCTTCCTGAATCTCTACCTTCTTAGGCTTCTTATGCTCAGGAATAATAGCTTCAAGAACAATCTTTAGAATACCGTTAAGTAGCGACGCTCCACGAATCTCGACATTGTCAGCGAGATTAAATGTGCGTGTGAATGGACGCATAGCTAGCCCCTGGTAAAGGACATGTGGCCAAGTCCATTCGCCCTGCGAGTCTTGCTCTGCAGGTTCACCTGACTTAACGTTACCTTTAATTGTGAGTTTGTCATCTACAATCTCAATCTCGAGATCCTGGCGGCCAAAGCCAGCGACAGCCATCTCGATGATGTACTTATTTTCGTCGATCTTCTTAAGATTGTATGGAGGGTAGTTTGATGCTAGCTTAGCTGTCTGATCAGCTACTGCAGACATCTTTTCGACGACCTTATCGAACCCTACGAAAAAACGGTCGAAGTCTTTAAATGAGTGGGTATGATTCCACATATACATTCTCCTTATTAAGCGAGTTATTAGTGTCACCCATTAGGCGTGACAGAGTATATATAATGCCTTAATCTATAAGATCAAGGGTAATACCAGCTTCCTTGAACATTTTTAGTGTAATGTCCCAGTTAAAACCAGTACCGTCGCGTTTAACTTTATATGTTACAACGCGAGTTATGCCCTTCTGAATAATAGACTTTGCACATTCATTACAAGGGAGAAGAGGTACATAGATTGTACAACCGTCTACCATCAGAGGGGCATTATCTAGGGCATTACGCTCAGCGTGAGCCACGAAAAGGTGCTTAGTTGGTCTGTCTTCGTATCGAGCAGGAGTATCATCCACACCCCGAGGGAAGCCATTATAGCCAATAGAAACCACTCTCTTTTTCGCATCGACGATTACCGCTCCTACTTTGGTACGTGGGTCTTTAGACCACTGTGCAATGTGATCAGCTAGCTCCAGAAACCTGAGATCCCACTTGTCTTGCATAACGCTTCCTCGTTAACTTGTTATTCGGCTTTACATAGATTGACTTATCAGCAGCCTTGAGCTGCTTGAAAACGTCTTTGCATGCATTCTTTGCTACGGTTATCTTAAGAGTCTTGCCTTCAGCAATAATCGTATCATCGTCTAGTTTCTTACAAAACCATTCGATGATGTCATTACGATACTCAGGTTTGCGAATTGCAAACAAATGACCGTATGCTCTACAGAACGAGTAGTCTGAAAATTCCGTCCACTTCATTTCTTAACCTTTATATGATGTTCGATCCATAGTATCATATACAATCTTTCAGCTAAAAGCAAGAAAGAAAGGGCCATACCTAGAAATGCAATGTCAGAATTAGGTACAACATCATTAATGAGATAATCAATCGACTCAACAGCGCATAGCGCCATTACAAGACAACAGACAAACTTATAGAGGCTTGAGTTCATACCTTGTCACGCCTTAGAGCGTAAAGCTTTATCTTATAGAACTTTTCGATGGAATCTAGCTCCCATTTGATCTCATCTGAATACGCACCCTGTTCACGTAGTTGTTGAACTAGCTTAATAGAGTCTTCTATTGCGTCTTTTTGAATTTCGTAATCGGTCACCATTCAGGTCCAAATGTCTTATCGGTACGCTCATAAATCTGAAACCAATCTACACCGTATGATGGACAAATATGAATCTGTTGAGGGAGATTGTTCTTATCAATATCACCACCTGATCCACAGATGAAATAGATATTGCCGATCTTCTCTGCTCCGAGTGTATGGCGAACTAGATATGCTACCTTACGTAGTTCGCGGAGCTCACCCTCATACGCTTCAACTTCTAAATTCATTACCATACTTCCTTCTATACTTTAGATGGCCACTCATTGCACTACCGCTGACGAACTTTTCACCTACATCGAAATAAACTTCATTAAGGTAGAATGGCTTTATAACGCGATCGCCATTAACCCAGGTAGTTTGCATTTCAATAAAGCCACGGGCTGCTAAGTGCTTACGTAGAGCTGCGAACGCAGGATGATCAACAGCGCTAGCGACTATCCCTGATGGTCCATGCCCCGTTGGTGAAATCCACGTGAATGCCTCGTTGCAAGATGTCAGATATTCTTCCTTGATTGTAAAGAGAGGTGGAAACAACTCCTCATTAAAGTGAAGCTGCTTCGGTTCTTTAGCAATCTTGTCGAGAATTTCCTGTACAACGAAGTTTGGAATTACATCATTAAAAGCCATTATGGTTTCTCTACGATAATAGAACAACACTTGCCGCCAAACCCAAACGAGTTCACCAGTACCTTTCTAACATCAGTATATACGTTTTCCATATTAATATCCATATCTGATTCCGTGCAACCAGCAGAATGTGGAATGCATCCGTTTTGAATAGAAAGGATAGAATAGATCGTTTCTAGAACCCCGGCAGCTGCTAGCGTATGTCCGATCTTACCCTTATTTGAATAGATAGGTGCATTTGTAAATTCGCGTACAACATTGTACTCGATAGGATCACCTATAGGCGTACCAGTGCCATGTGAATTAACAGAATCAACGCCATGTAAATCTAGCTTTTCGAGACACTTTCGGGCGCCTGTTCCGCTAGGAGATGTTAGATCGAACGCATCAGAGGCATTAGCCACACCTGTAATACGAGCATACACCTTTGAGTTCATTTCTTCAGCTTTAGCTTTAGACTGAAGAATAATGCAACCAGCGCCTTCGCCCATAACGAAACCATCGCGGTTATTATCGAACGGTCGTGATCTTGTACCCAGTGCTCTGATAGTTGTGAGTGTTGGTAGCTGGAATGAATTAATACCAGCATCTGCGCCACCTACAATGACATAGTCATACTCGTCTAGGATACGCATAGCGTAATCAATACTAACAAGACCAGTAGCGCATGCAGAGTACACACTTGTATTAATACCCGTGTAGCCATACTTAAGTGTAATATCTGTGGCTAGTGAGTCCTGCGTACACTTAATTGCCATCTTAGGCTTAAGCATCTTACCAGCAGCACGAGCTAGTGCTTTAGATGATTCACCACCAGTAAGACTGGAAAAAACCACAGCCACGTTTTGTGACTGCGGTAAATTCGACATACGAATAGCTTCATCGGCTGCATGCATACCATATTGCAGAGTACGATGTGTTCGTGGATTTAGTTCAATCTCAGGGTAGAAGCCTACCTTAGCTCCTACGCGCTGTAAATCGCTTGGATCAATAAGGTGATCGATAGGCTTGTGGAAGTCTTGATCATTGATCAAATTCTCCCAACAGGTGACTGGGTTATCACCTAACGCATCGATCATTCCAAAACCAACAACGCATGCTTCATTCAACTGCATTAGATTCAACCACAAACTTATCTTCTACTACCGTGATACGAGCGCTAGCATGTAGCGATGCGCGTACATAATCACGCCCACCATCAATCATGCGATCACCCTTAGTGACGTAATCATGACGAAAACGTGATACGATCACTTCACCGTCTTCACATACGATACCAGTAATTGGCTCTTCGAACGCAGATGCTGCGTTAGTAATCCAGAGATTACCTTCCTGTACGAACAGACCGAAGTAGTTGGAATGACCCTTCGAGGTATCCGGGTTAGGCTGGTAGAATACATCTACAGGCCTTTCATTCCAACTACCTCCATCCAAGCGCTTGGTGCACCAGTAGCCCATATACTTGGCACCATACTTTTCTTCAGCAATACTGATTTGCTTCTCTGTAAGATGGTAACCATCCTTTGGAGTATTAACGAACAGTTCCATTATCAACCTCTTGCAGCTTAGCTTGAATTTCGAGATAGAAACGATTGTACTTTGCAATACGATCGATATCCTTTTGCGTAACACCCTTGAGTCGACGAATGTCAGTGTTATGGCGAAGATCGCAGGTCTTCACACGCATCGCATCAACGCTAGCGAAAACACCTTCCTTGTACTCATCGTACGACTGACCAGGCATCTTCGTCAAAGCAGAAACAGCTTCGAGTACGCGTTCGGTGCAACCGATATCGCGTAGGTCCTGCCAGGTAGTATTGGTATCTTCGATAACGTCATGGAGAAGAGCCACACACTGCAGCTCTTCATCGTCAGTCTTGAGGTAATGCATAACCTTCAGGGGATGAAGGATGTACGGCTTACCGCCGCGATCGAATTGCCCAGCATGAGCATTCGTAGCCAGTACGAGCACCTTGCCGAGAAGTTCACCTTTTTTCATAATTAAATCTCCTATATCTTCTTATAGGATACTTCTGTTAAAGATGCAACTGTTAAACAACCTTATAGATCGTATCAGCTCGCGAATAGCCGACGATTTCATAGCCAAACGGCTTTAGAAAATCCATTATCTGGTCGTTGCCATTTTCACACTGAATGACTGGCTTAAAGCGTTCAATGGTCTTCGCAGCACCACGAATGGCATTAAGCTCATACAGCTCTAGATCAAGCTGCATATAGCCGCAGTGAGGAAGGTTAAGGGAGTCAATCGTAATCATAGGCACAAAGCAATCACCATCTGTTGAAACAGTATGGCATCCTGTGTTCTGCATACTAAGACGATTAACACGAGCTAAACCTGTTTCTGAACCTAACGCAGCTTGCATCTTGTAGATATTATCGTCTTGGCAATTATACGTTAAGCAGTAGAAGTTGAGCGGATCAGGTTCGAATGTATACACATGCTCAAAGTAATTCTTAAGCAGACGCGGATACATCCCCTGATTACCACCAGCTTGAATACAGATTCGAAAATCATCTACATGCAACTTAATAGCATCTACATGGCTATCTTCCCAATCTGACTTCGGACCTTCCCAAGCTCCACCATCAGAATGAATCCAAAGCCAAGGCGCTACACCCGCTACATCATCATGTCGCACACCAGTTAAAGCATCATATTCCATTTCATCACCTCTCTTTAAGCGGCAATAGATACAATCTGAGCATGAACGTGCGTACGTGGATTGAAGTCAATCTGCTGACCTTGTTCTCTAACACGCTTACGAATAAGCTCAGCTCTATTAGCTGCTTGCTTTTCTATCATCATATTTAGGAGGTCGTCAACAGAGTGCTCTGGCACGATGATCTCTTGAGTGCGTGCTAGGTTAGGTGCGAAGACCATATTCTGAGACATCATCTGTCTCATATCCATGAGCTGCGGCTCGGCATCGATCGGCTTAAAACGATCCATAGGCGCAACAAACTGCGCATGAGAAACGAAGTCGGATGCTAAATGAGCACTCGCTTCCATATAACGAGGACCATCGCGCATACCACCGAAGCCCATATAACTACGAGCATCGTAGTGACTTACGCGTGATGATACACCGCGAATGCGATACTCAGGATGCTGGAAAGCAATCTGCATCGCATCATAATATGGGTCTTGAACGGCAGATAGCTGCCATCCATTCTGCTGCAGCCGATACGTATCAGTCTCCCAGCCCGCGAAATGTAACTTCCACGGTTGGGAGGCTAGATACTTGTCCGGGTAGCCGCGATCAAAATCGCCCCAGCCCGCCATTACGCTTCCAGTGCGATATCGGCAAGCAGTTCCTTGTATTCCATCTTCAGGGTCTGGACGACCTTTTCAGCCTTGGCGATCTGCGCCAGCTTAGCCTTCAGAAGACCCTTAGCAGCTTCTGCACGCTCTTGAGCGAGTTCAGCCTGGACTTCAGATTCGAGTGCATTAACATCAAACATTGCCATTTTCAAAATCCTTTTCACTTTTTTCAACATTACTTCCACTCCATAGAGCGCAATCATAATCCAAACCTGACTTAAAGTGTTTATGTTCAGATCTGAATAGGTTTAGATTAATCAAACGCCCCACTGCCTTTGGGTCATGCGGATTAAGATTTCTATTCTCAAGCCACATGACGCCAAATCCTTGAACAGGAACGACTGCTGTACAATGCCAGAAGTCGCCCTGATTCTCATCCCATATTGCATCTGCTTTAATACGTGTTTTACACGTAAGACAATTCTTCATCAATCTGGTCCTGTAAAACGAGGTGTACCATCTGGATAGAATGAGAGATCGTTTTCACTCGGATTATCCCAGTCGATCTGTAGGGCATTGATTGCCTTAGCAATATTAAGTAGCCCCACTGGACATACTTTATAGCCTCTTCTGGAATACTTTGCAACTCTTTCCATCGTCTTCAACGGAAAATGTAGCTGATTCACAACAAGTCGCTTGGTAGCAATATCTTGCCAGAAGCGATCATGATGAGCAAACGTCAACCCATCATACGCACCACAGTTGATAGTGAAATCGAACGTATTGAAAAGAGCTTCAGGTGACACAGGCGCATAACGAGTAATGACCTGAACCTTCTGGCTATCAACCCAAAAGTTAGCGAAGAAGTCATGCTCGAATGTTGAGTAGCCGATAGCTTCCTTGAGCTTATCACGTAGAAGTTCAGGTGTTGGTGAAAATAGATCAAAGTCGTTGATCTTATCACCTGTGATGGCCGCAGTGACAGCACCACCTGCAATCCAGTACTTGATCGGCTTAGATTCGTTTTCCTGACCTTCCTTTTGGTCCAACAGATCGTTGATCTCGTCAATAATCTTATTGAGAGGAGCCAGAGCCGGGATCTTTTCAATCATCTCTTTCATTTAGAAATTCCTTGTAGCGACGTACGACAATATCGACTAATGGTCTAAGGATTAACCATCCCCAAAAACCAATCATGATAGCAGTCAACACCCATTCCGTTGCATGTACACCAATGGTGTACACTAATACATAATTAATACCTAGCACCAATCCTAAAACAAGGCCAGAAAAAACTACAATAAACAACATAACACCAGCTACGATGTGAACAAAGTCACGTGTGGGTGTAATCGCGTGTAGAAGAGCTTTAATCTTTTTCATTACAAACACTAAAATAAAATTTAACCATGTCAGCGATTTCTTCTGGTGAACATTGCACGCGCGTACCTGGAAACTCGCTGACTCGATATCCTCCGTTGCGGATTACCTTAGCGCATTCAAGAACAATAATCTTTGCGAAATCGTTGAGTTCTTCTGTAATGTCGTATTCTTCTTTGTACGGAGAATACACCAAACCATCATCGCGCTGAGAAAATCCAGCATCCAAGGCCCAATCTTTGATCATTTTATGCATTGTTGTTCTTTCATTAGACGAAAAATTGTTTTAGCTTGTCCTCGAATTATAAAGGCTACTTCTTTAGTGCAATTCAATCTCTTTGATATTTGCGGTAATGACAAAGAAGACAACAATTCAGCACCAACATATATTTCTTTCATTACGAATGATCCTTAGAAAGGTACGAACTCATCTGTCGGGAGTCCGGCTGGTGACGTTACATCATAGATGCCACCGAATGACATATTGCCAATAGCCTTCCAGGCCTCTTCGACAGTATTACATTCGGTGGTCTCTACACCCTTGAATGAGCGCGTTACCACAACGTAGTTTGGCTTCTCACTCATTAGCCTGGGCCACTTCCATTACCCCAAGAGTGGACAGGACCTTCATATCCAGTCTCCATCCAACGCTTAGCGATACGCTCATCAACCTCTTCGAACGACAGAGGCTCATAGTTAGTATGCTCAACCGAGACGCACAGGTAACGAGGATCGATCTGATCGATTACTTCCTGTTGGCCGGCCGGCGCAAAAGGCTTAGTAACGATCTTACGGGTAACCTCATTTGCATGCAGGTGACCATGTACATTAACCTTGAATCGGTCGGTGATGCAGTCAGGGTGCAGTGGGATATGCGACAGGATGAACTTGTCGGTAAACACACGAACACCATACAGAGAATCAAAGCCGACCTCGTAGTAGTCCTTATCCTTGAAGATATCGTGATTACCACGAACCAGGCGCTTCTTACCGTTCAGCCGCTTAACCAGATGCAGGTGCTTACGGTTGATAACCACATCACCCAGGTGGTAAACAGTATCCTCTGGCTTGACCTTAGCGTTCCAGCGCTCAATCATCGTCTCGTCCATCTCTTCGTTAGAGGTGAACGGACGCAGAGGACTACCATCAGGCAGCTTAAACTTTTCCCACGAGTTCGTATGACCGAAGTGGGTATCAGAGATTACAAACTTATTTGCCATAATAATTCCATTCCTTATATCTTCTTATAAGGTATTTTCGTTAAGAAGGCCACTAAAGATTTACGCCCTCGTTAACCTTCTTAACGAACCATGGACGAGCTGCGTTAGCGATAGGACCACCAAGCTTCTTAGGATCAATACCCGAAGCTACAATAGTATCCTGCTCTTCCTTAATCACATCGTTAAACACCCAGCGGATGAAATCACCCATAGAGGTCATTTCGACCGGCTTGAGCTGCTCACGGACGAGGTTGTCCAGGCCCTGTTCAAGGCGCGCTTCAGTGACAACCGAATCCACGAAAGCCTTGATTGTGGCAACAGCCTCAACATCGACTGCAGCAAGTGTACGTACCTTAGAAACAGAATGCTTTTCACCCTTGACCTTAAACCAGGTACCGGAGTCAAGCCATCCGTCTGACACACATGTCCATACAACACCTTCGCCGATACCAGAGACTCCAAAGTACTTACCAACTGGACATTCCTTCTCTACTTCTTCGGTGATCTCGATCATCTTGTTCTGAGCGAGTTCCGGATGGTTGAAGTCGATATCGATCTCGTATGTCGGGAACGTATCGATGTTGAAAATTCTATCTTCAGGAAGATGAATATCGAACTCACCGATAGGCAACCAACGCGTAGAACCGTCGATGTAAACAACCTTAACAGCGAATACAACGAACATCTTCGGCAGCTCAGTAAGAGCAACACCCTTCTGAATACCGGAGCCACACCATTCACCGAAGATAGCAACCTTCTCCACGATCTGGTCATGCACACGTAGTTCAAAGATAGCCTGGTTGACAACATCCCGCCAGATCTCTTCGTTCTTCATCTGAGCCAGCATAAAACCAGCGTTATCAGAAGTTAGTGAAAGCTCACGTTCACGAGACTGGTACGTAAAGGTGTTGAGGGTGTTATCGTACACGATACCTGCGTTCGTACCATGGAGCTTGACAGTACCACGGAACTTAAGCGTAGGAATAGGCTTAGACTGATCGAAGATCACATCGCCGTTTTCATCCTTACCAGCGTACTGAGCATGCGTACGCACATGACGAATAACGTTACGGAACTGTTCAATAGACGGAAACTTAATCATTATATAATTCCTTA
>JACCDP010808607.1_pt1 | contig 14561 bp, 10 predicted proteins | sample 7445841 | NCBI WGS metagenome assembly JACCDP01 (sample SAMN15323441, study PRJNA562643) | freshwater metagenome | isolation source: river surface water | place: USA:Blue River Watershed | collected 2017-08-17 | reverse complement strand
TCCCGTCTTTGACTTTGACACGGGAGATCAAGGCATCGTTCATGTGATCGGACCTGAGCTAGGACTCACTCTGCCTGGGTCTACTATCGTCTGTGGGGACAGCCACACGGCTACGCATGGCGCGTTTGGAGCCTTGGCTTTTGGCATAGGAACCAGTGAAGTAGGGCATGTTCTTGCAACGCAATGCTTGCTACAGAGTAAAGCAAAGACTATGGCTGTGAATGTTCGGGGTCGTCTGGCGCCGGGAGTTGGGGCTAAAGATCTGATTTTGGCTATCATTCGGCAGCTTGGCTTTGGCGGGGGAACCGGCTATGTGCTCGAGTATCGAGGTGAAGCCATCGAGGCCCTCGATATGGAACAACGTATGACCCTTTGTAATATGAGTATCGAAGCAGGTGCGCGCGCTGGTCTAGTAGCTCCTGATGCGAAAACTTTTGCTTACCTGAAAGGCCGAAGGTTTGTGCCGCACGATGAGGCTTGGGACTTGGCTGAGAGAGATTGGAAAACTCTGGTCTCCGATCCTGGAGCGCGCTTTGATCGAGAGATATCACTTGATGCAAGTCAGCTTACGCCTATGATCACCTGGGGGACTTCTCCCGATCAAGCGATGGGCATAGCGGAATCTGTTCCTGCACAGCCCCTACCCAGTCAAGGATCAGCACTTGCCTATATGCAATGGCAAGCTGGACAAAGACTCGAAGGTGTCCCGATCGATGTGGTTTTTATTGGGAGTTGCACGAATGGTCGTCTTAGCGATCTGCGTGCTGCGGCCGAAATTTTACGTGGCCGGCACATTGCTCAAGGGGTCCGTATGCTCATAGTGCCTGGTTCACAAGCGGTGCAGCGAGCAGCTGAGGCCGAAGGATTAGATGCTGTGTTTCAGGCGGCGGGAGCTGAGTGGCGTGAACCAGGCTGTTCTATGTGCATTGCGATGAATGGCGATCAGTTGGAGCCTGGACAGTGTGCGGTGTCCACCAGCAATAGAAATTTTGCTGGTCGTCAAGGCAAAGATTCGCGAACCATACTTGCGAGTCCTCACACCGCGGCAGCGTCTGCAGTCCGCGGTATTGTGAGTGATCCTCGACCTTTTTTGCAGTAAGGAGTGTCTATGCAAGCGTTTCATAAGATCCAATCTCGACTTATTAGCTTGGATCAGGCGAATATTGATACCGATCAGATCATTCCTGCTCGCTTTCTCAAGACGACAGATAAGAGCGGACTTGGAACCTCGCTTTTTTATGACTGGCGCTACACAGCGGATGGTCAGGCTCGGCCCGATCAGGAGCTTAATCGTAGGCAAAGAGATGGCGTTCAGATTTTGCTCGCGGGTCCTAATTTTGGTTGTGGGTCCTCGCGAGAACATGCAGTGTGGGCGCTACAAGATTACGGTTTTCGAGTGATTGTGGCACCGAGTATGGGTGACATTTTTAAAAGCAACGCGCTTAAAAATGGTTTGCTTGCGATCGAAGTTGGTACAGAACTTTATACGAAACTCCTCGCCCATCGTGACGAAGAGTTTGTTGTGGATCTCGAGCAGATGAGCTTTGGTCCTCTTCGTGGACCTCACTTTCCTTTCGGAATCGAAGCTTTCGCGCGCACATGTCTCTTGCAAGGCGTTGATGCCCTCGGGTATCTCATGCAACAAGAAGCACAGATCTATGCTTACGAACAGAGGAGGCCCTTATGCTAAAAACAGCTCGACTTGTCGTTTTACCGGGCGATGGTATTGGTCCTGAGGTGACCGCTGCAGCGATGCGAGTCCTCGATACTGTGGTGAAGGGATCTGATTTTGTTGTAGAGCGGCAGGAGGGAAGTATTGGTGGTGCTTCTTATGAGAAATGCGGCGAACCCCTTGCGCCCTCGACTTTAGCCCTATGTAAGGACTCAGATGCAGTCTTTCTCGGAGCAGTCGGTGGTCCGCGGTGGGAACAGCTACCGGGTCATCTGCGCCCTGAGGCAGGATTGCTTCGCTTGCGACGCGAACTAGGCGTTTTTGCCAATATTCGTCCGCTTGTAACGCGTCCCAGCCTTTATGCCCGTACTCCTTATCGTGATGAAACCCTCGCCCATGTGGATCTTGTGATCGTTCGTGAATTAACGGGTGGGATTTACTTCGGAGAGAAGGGTGGAGATGCTCAGCGAGCCTATGACCACTGTGTTTACACGCGTGAGGAGATAGTTCGTATCACGCGAGTAGCTGGGAGACTGGCGCGAGCGCGGCGTGGCAAAGTATGTTCGGTCGACAAAGCAAATGTCCTAGAGACTTCTCGACTGTGGCGAAGGGTCGCTCAAGAGGTACTTCAAACGGAGTTTCCTGAGGTCGAAGTGCAACATGTGCTCGTAGATGCTGCAGCGATGTACCTTGCACAAAGACCAGCCAGCTTTGATGTGATGCTAATGGAAAATATGTTCGGTGATATTCTTTCGGACCAAGCATCTACCCTAGCCGGTTCGCTAGGACTCCTGCCTTCGGCTAGTTGGAGTGAGCAGGGACCTCACCTTTACGAACCTATCCATGGTTCTGCCCCCGATATTGCTGGTCAGCAAAAGGCGAATCCTATTGGAGCTATTTTGAGTGTGGCGATGATGCTGCGAGATTCTTTCGGGCAAGCGCATCTAGCAAAGCGAGTGGAGCGAGCGGTTGAGCGAGTCTTAAATCAAGGACCATGGACAGCTGATCTCAAGGCGGAGAACCCAGCGTCTACGGAAGCTGTGACAGAGGCGATCTGTTTAAGTCTTGTTCAAATCTAGTAAGCATGTGCCTTATCGTTCTGTATGCAAAGCATACTTCAAGTTAAGGAGGTCAACTGTGCAAAGTGTTTTGCCAGGACTCAGTAACGACCAGTGATGCCTATGGGAATCCTAAATTCAAGAGGCGAGTGAAAAGATCCGTTATAAACTTTTCACTTTAGAGTTCGATCAGAGACTCTTCGCGAACTTCAATTTTCAATGCGCGCATTTTGTCGAGATTGAACTTATCTTTGGCCGATGCGATGTATTCTACTCCTAGGTCCTTGGGGCTAAAGCCTGATTCCAGGATCTGACGGATCTGATCTGAAAACTGTCGTCCAAGGTCATCTATGTCTGGATAAGCAGCAAAGGCACAAAAATTTTGTCGCTTTTGCGTGAGGCTTTCGATGTTGCAAAGAAAAGGAATGGGGAGCTCATTGGCTTTTCGGATCCAAACTTTCTTTAGGTTTTGCTGATTGAGAAGTTCGCTGTCTGTCGGAATAAGAATGGCATCTATTCGCTGCCCCTGAACCTGAGTTGCGAGATTTTGCAAGAGAGCTTGATCCAATTTGTCTCTGTTGCCACTGTAGCTATCCAAATCGAAGGGGATTAGCTTTATTTGAACTTTGGCGAGCTGCTGGACGGCTTCATCCATAGAAGGGCCGAATTCACTCTTACGATAGGGAGCAAGAACCGTCTCTATAGAACTCTTTGCATAGGTTCGAAAACGTGTGAGTACCTGAAATGCAGGAACCTCAAAAGCTATGCCGCAGATTTTGGGATGATCTTTGAGTATTGATTTGAGATTGAGCCCCATCGTTGCAGCAGCATAGAGAGTCTTTGGCGACTTTAACTCTTTTAAATAGCGCTCTGCATAAGCGATTGTGGAATTATCTAACAGTGCTAGAACATCTGGATTTTTGCTTTTAACGGCTTCGACAAAATCCTCGTAACTCGCATTGTCCGCTAGGACCACCTCTTCTAGCTGATGATCGCGCAGGTTCTTCTCAACACTTCGTGCGAGGGTCTTCATCTCTGGTACAGGCAGCCGGAGCAAAAGTATCTTAGCGGCATAGAGAGGTTGTGCCAAACCAAAAAATAGGCAGAGGAGGAGACTTCGGTGCATGAGCCAACCTTTGCTGGGATAAATTTAGGTCAAGAATAGCTTGTACAGATTAAGAGATCAAGCGAAGCTCCATGATTCGGAGTGTTTTTGAATTGGGCAAAGGAATCAGTGAGTGAATCTAGCAAGGTCAGCGCTTGCCCTTGCCTTTCCAGGACTCATCCAGTAAGATTTGGAAAAGTCTCAAGGATATTTGGCATGAAGCTGCTCTTGACTTTTCTCTGCTTTCACCTCTTTGTGCTATCCAATCTTGCACTCGCTGAAAAACGCTTGGCAGTGTTTATTCCTCTTTCAGCGTCGCCTCGGGAAGTTGAAAAGAAGCTACGTGCTGATCCTGTACTCGACGGAATCGAACCTATGGTTTTTGCTAAGTTCGATGACTTTCTCGATATACAGCAAAAAAAGCCTTTCGATTATGCGATCCTACCTTCATTTTATAGTCAATATTATAGCGACTTTAAGCCACTTTTTCGCTTTCGATCAGGAAGTTCTGAAACATTTCATTATCTGATCTTAAGTATCGAAAAGCAGTGGACTGCAGAGAAGTTGACCGAAGGAACGCTTGGGATTGTTGATGAACTAGGTCGAGAGAATATGAAAAAATATGTCAGTAGCGTAGTAAAAAAAGCCGACTTAAAAAAGCTTAAACGCGTGACGAAGTATGACGATATTTTCCCCCTACTTGCTATGGGGAACGCTGACTATACGATGATCCCAGAAAATTTGATGGATTATTTGAAGCAAAAATATAAGTCTAATCTCATAGAGGTCAGTCGATCAGAGGCCATACCGAACCCGATACTTTTCGTTCAGGTGAAAACGGGTGAGGACAAAAGCCCTCCTTTTGAAAGGCTAGGATCCCAGACTTTAAAGGTACTAGGCTTTGACCATTTAGTTCAGCTGCCTTAGCGGGAGATAGGCAAAACTTACCTCTCGAGGCTTGCGATCCTTAACCGATAGCCTTTCCGTGAATCCCGATTCAGGAGAGGCTACCTATGAATGCGAAACCCCCAGCGGCTCCCCCTATTCGTCTCGCTCGCCCAGGTGCTGGCTTACCTTGGCTAGAGGCTCTTGTTGGTCGGTTTTGGATTGTTCCCCGCTATTCGAATCAGATGAGCTGGGAAGCTAGTGATCGATTCTTTACAGTGGAAGCTGGAAAAATTATGGCTGTTTATCGGGCTTTGCCTGATACTCAGAGAACCACTCCCGTGTTAGTCCCACGGATGCGTGGTATCGAAGACAGCTCACGTTTTTGGTCTCCAGCAATGGTTATCGAGCATCTTTTGACCGTTAACGATTTGATGAAAACTGTAATGATAGAACTCAGTCACGCCCGTATACCTTCCGGTAAGGCTGATACTGCTTCGGTTAAGCCACTCGGAAATCAAGATCCTCAGGCTATCATCGATCGCTTTGAAAAGTTTTGTCGCGATGTGGTTCCTGAAGTGAATAAAGCGATAGGCGATCCCTCGTCAACATCTCGCTTTGCGCATCCATGGTTTGGACCGCTAACAGCACGGCAATGGCACTGGCTGATGGCTAGTCATATGCATATACATCGAAAGCAGCTAGAAGAGATAGGACGCATTTTAAGCTTTCGAGGCAGTTGATCTCAGTGAATGTGTTAAAATGAACGAAGTCCAATCGATTCAATAGAGAATTCGGAAAAAAGGGTCCTGACTTGGAAAATCAAGTGTTTCATGTTGTACACTTAGGCAGCAGTCATGAACATGACGAGGTGTTTACGGCCGTATGCGAAAAACTTGGGTTTTCTTATCAACACTTAGATACGATAGGAGCTCTTCGGCACTACCTCGTCGACTATTCCCAATCGGTAGTTCTTATCTTTTGCGACCACGATCCCAGCCAAAACCAAGATGCATTTCTGGTTCGTAGCGAGTTAATGGAAGATTTTAGTGACATTCCCTTTTTGCTACGAATGAACGAGTTGGCTCGATTCGAAGATATGGAAAAAATTATCGAACTCCGTATCAAAGCTATTATTTCTCACTACCGACAAGACGAGCTAACTGAGTATATTAAAAAGTTCAATCGAAAAGATGAAATCGAAATGGAAGATATGATTCGCAAGACTTTTGTCCTCGAAGCTAATGAGCTTCTCGAGGTTGCCGAGTCTGCGATTCTAGAATTGGAGCAACATCCATCGAATGTTGAAGCTTTAAATCAACTCTTCCGCAATATTCATACGATCAAGGGCTCTTGTCGTATTATGCGCTGGAAAGAGTTTGAAGCTTATACTCACGAATATGAAGCACTGTTGGCCCAGGTCGATACAGGTCGGGTCGCTGTTACACCGCATATTGCTGGAATACTGCTAAAAGGCTTCGATCACATGGTCGAGCTTGTTGAGGCAATCTCAAAAGAAGAGCGCATCAATTTTGATCTCAAGGCTTGGCTTGCCGAGCTCAATAGCTATAAATCTCTGCCTGAAGATGCGTTGGCAGTGATGGACACTGGGGATGGGCGTGAAGCAGCTCGCTCGACCAAAGTCCAAGGGACCAGGACCATCAAAGTACCAGTCGATGCTCTGAGTCAGCTGACGTATTATGTGACCATAATGTCAGAACTCCAAGAACAGCTCCATAATCAAGTCCGCGAACTCAAACAGGAATTTAGCCAGAAACGAGTAGACGAGATCGATGCTGTCATCACCGAGATCGAAAGTATTGAAAAAGATATGATGGATAAGCTCGAAGAGGTCCGTTGCGTTGCAGTTAAGTCGATCTTTCGTCCTTATCCACGTATCATCCGTGACTTGAGTCGAACTCTTGGAAAGCAGGTAGATCTCATTATCGATGGCGAAGAGACCCGAATCGATAACACGATTGCATCAATTTTAAGTAACTCCTTGATTCACCTTATTAGAAATAGCATCGATCATGGGATAGAACTCCCCGAGGTAAGAAAAGAGCGTGGTAAATACGAGCTTGGCACTATCCGCATCATCGCTAGCAAAAATAGTGAAGAGCTTCAACTTGTGATCGAAGATGATGGGAATGGTATCGATGTCCAAAAGGTTGGAGCGATTGCTGTCAAAAAAGGCCTTTTTCCAAAGGGTGAGATTGAACGAATGACGGACGATGAGATCATGAATATCATTTTTTTGCCAGGATTCAGTACCTCAGATGCAGTCAGTGCCATTTCGGGGCGAGGCGTAGGTATGGATATGGTGAAAAGTTCAGTGGAGTCGGTGGGTGGGCACATCCATGTCGAAAGTCAAAAAGGCAAAGGTTCGCGATTCAAGCTTAAGTTTTCACTCAAAAGTAGCGTGATTTACTTCTAGGAGCAGTTTTGAGCTATTTGTGGTCTAGTTTTTTTCGAAAGAATCTCCAAGCATGGTTACGGAGCTTGCTTCTCGTGATCATGTGTGCGGGGACTGCTAGAGCTGCTGATGGTGAAATTGAACTTAGCTCCTGGGACTCAAAGGCTCCTTTGGCCCTTGAGGGACCTTGGGCATTTTATTGGCAAAAGCTTCTCGACGAAGCCTCTCCAAACGAAGTCCCAGATGCCTACTTAAGAGCAGGAGAACCTTGGGTTGGCAAGCAGATGGCAGATGGTGAGATCTTGCCCTCGTTTGGATATGCAAGCTATAAATTGGTTTTGCGCGGAATTCCGACTAATCGGTCTGGTTACCAGTTGTTTTTTCCTTATATCAGTATTGCCAGTCGAATCCTCGTCTTCAGCCACAGTAAAAAAGCCGTCTATGCAAGTTCGCACTCTGGGGAAATCGGCATGGCTCAGATGCTTGAACGTCCCTCGACACGGCCACAGACTCTGCTACTCGGGCCTGATCTGGAAGGGGACATCACCATCATCGTTCAGGTCTCAAATTTTACGATGAAACGTGGTGGCCTTATGCGCAAACCTATGTTTGGAGTGGGGGAGACCGCTCACGCGATTGAGCGCTTGCAAGGGGTTCAAGAGCTTATTGCTCTCGGGGTTAACTTTTCGATCACGATTTACCTCTTTATGATTTGGCTCCGGAATCGTCGAGCTATAGCTTCTCTGTGTCTGTCCTTGACAAGTTTGACCGCTGTGGCAAGGAGTCTTTCGACTTTGAGCTGGTTGCTGGCGATTGTTCCAGAAACTTGGATGGTTCCTTTGATTCGTATTGAACATTCGACAGTTATATTGGGCGTCTCTTTTGCTCTGCATTTTTTCAGACTCTCTTTTCCGCCTGGACCTCGCTTGACACGCTTTATTTGGATCTACTCCATTTTTGCTGGAGTCATTGGTCTTATTCCCTTTGTAAGCTCTCCTTGGCTGTTCACTTCGATGCTTCCTATCTTTCAACTGGGAACACTTGGAGCATACCTCCTTTTTGGGGCTATGATCCTTCCAGGATGTTGGCAGAAAAATATTGGAGCTTGGCTATCTCTTCTCGCTTTATGTGTGACATTTTTCGGTGTTGGATTTGATATTTGGACTGTGCTCAGCAATAGTCCCAATGGAATCATGATATTTCCCGCTACTTTTGCTTGCTTTCTTATCATGCAGGCTCAGGTGATTGCGCGTCGAGCAGCTGATGCCTATCGCCGCTCGGAACTACTAGGGTTTGAGCTCGAAGAACGAGATCGATCACGGACTCAATTCTTTCACAATATTTCTCATGAGCTCAGAACGCCTCTCAATGGAATCATCGGATTTTTAGATCTGGTGCGCACAGGTCAAAACGGAAGTATTAGCCAGGGTGCGAAGAATCAGGTAGAGAAAGCCCTGAACTTAGCGGAAATGCTTAAGCTACAAGTGAATACAATCCTAGACCTTGCTAAGGCTAAAAGAGGAGAGATACACCTCAAAATCCAACGCGTGTCTTTGCGGGAACTTCAGCAAGATTTAGATCAGCTAGCAGAAGGCTTGTCGCTACGCTCGCCTCGACTTTACTACCGTTCTGTCATAAAAAGCGAAGACGATTATGTATGGGTCGATCGAGAAAAAATCTACACAATACTGCGAAATCTCATTGGCAATGCGATGAAATTTTCCGATCCAGATCGCGACAATGTTGTTGAGCTCGAAATGCAATGCTTTGGTGATCAACTCGTTCTCGAAGTTCGTGATACTGGAATTGGAATTTCACCGGAACACCATAAGCATATTTTTGAGGAGTTTGGACAGGTCCAAGGAGATGCCAGACGGCGATACGAAGGAACCGGTCTTGGCTTGACTATGGTCCATAATTTTGTCCATCTCATGGGAGGTAAAATAGAGCTCGAGTCTGCTCCGGGCGTAGGTAGTATCTTTCGAGTCCAATTACCCCTGCAGCAAGGGGGGAGTCTGGAGCGAGAGGAGTGGTCTGATGACGATGAAAGCCAGAATCCAGGCAGTTTTGCTCATGAGCAGACCGCTATCCATGAAGCTTATGTCGAGACAGTACAGGATGAGCCTAAGATCGACTGGGATATTTTAATCATTGATGATAACCCAACGAACTGCGAAGTTATCGAAGGTATTTTGCAGAAAGAAGGCTATCGCCTGCGATCGGCTCTTTCTGGTAACGAAGGCTTGCGTCTCATGCGAGAGCGTCGACCCAATCTTTTGCTCCTAGACATGATGATGCCTGAGATGTCTGGTGAAGACGTTATTCTTAGTATGAGGCGTGATTCAGAGCTCAGCGATATTCCTGTCATTCTCATCACAGCCCGTGCAAGTGACGAAGATCGTCTCAAGGGTCTACGTATGGGGGCAGATGACTACTTGGCTAAGCCCATTTTTGGTGCTGAACTGCGCTTGCGAGTTCGCAATATGGCTGAGCGGCATCGCTTACTCAAAGATTTGGAGCGCCTCACACAGGATGATAAGCTTGTTCAACTGGGGCAGATGTTTGGTGATCTTAGCCACGAGTTGAAGAATATCTTGCATGGCTCTTCAGGTATTTTGAAAATCGAAGAATTTGATGGCCAGATGGCAGCTGCGGCTCTCAGTCTTGAAGCTGAGCATCAGGAGTTGATGTCGAAGACCTTCGTAGCCTCCCTCAGCGATAGTGGTATGATTGAACGAATGCAAGTTCTCACCATCCCTTCCGAACATGGACAATCTCAGGTTCATCATACACTGAGCCTTTATTTAGCCGAGCTTCAACTTAATATTTCAGACCTCAAAACCATTTGGCAAAGTCTGCTACAGTGTAGTGGCGAAGAGCTTCTTTACGCTCAAACCCAGTTGAAAATTTTCAATCAGCATAAAACTCTTCAAGCTACAGTTGAACGCTGCCGTGATTTAGCTTTGAGTGTCTTGAGTCTGACGCGGGGACATCAAGGAAATGCCGAAGCCGAACTTCCAGAGGCTTGGCGCCAAGTTTCAGCAATCATTAAAAATCGAATCAAGAACTTGTCGATCCGTTGGCAGATTGAAATTGACAAAGAGAAAGTTGCCTGTACGCAAGGGATAGTCATCCAAGCAATGCTAAATCTCGTCCTAAATGCTGTCGATGCTTTGGCAGAAAAACCCGCTAATGATCAGTGGATTCATCTCAGTACGCGCCACGATGAGGGATATGTTTATCTAGCGATTCGAAATGGAGGCCCTCAGATACCAGAGGCTATTCGCCAAAAGCTGTTTCAAAGAGGCTTTAGCACGAAGGGTGACAAAGGTACCGGGATCGGTCTGTTTGTGTCACGGCGCCTTTTGCAGTCAATTGGTGGTGATTTGCGCTGTGTCGGCGAAGGGGAGCATCCCTGCTTTGAAATAAAAATTCCCCGGATTTCTTCTTAGATTCCCTTGTGTAATCTTCTAACTTATGGTTGATCAGAAATGCTTTGATAAAGAAGCTTTGTTAAAGACTTTTTGATTGAGGGTTCCGTGAAATATTTATACTCGGTTAGTCTCTTCATATCGCTTGTGAGTTCAAGTGTCCTGGCTTCTGTTAAGACGAAGGAAACTCCCTTTTTTCAGAACTCTAGCTCCCTTAATTTGCGAAAGCAGTTGCCGCAAGTAAAAATTGTGGGTCGACAGCTTTGGATCAACGAACAACCGTTTGCTATGCAGGCGATCTGTTGGAATCCGGTAAGGAAAGGGCAAGCTCATCCCGACGGACTTATGTTTCGAAATCCTAGTGACGAGGACCTTCGGATCATAGAACGTGACTTTCAGATGATGAAAAGTATTGGTGTGAATACACTCCGTACCTACGAGCCTATCTTGGACGAAAGGGTTTTGCGTCTCGTTGATCACTACGAACTTTATATGATAGTTCCTGCGCTTAACTACTATGCGACACCTTTCGCTGATATCGAGTCACGTGTACGTTTACTGAAAGACCACCCTAGAACACTTCTGTGGGAAATCGGTAATGAATGGAACTACAATCAGTTTTATAGCCAACCCCAAAATCCCATCGGCTTTGAAGGAGCGCGTGATCTCGTCCAGCGTGCAGCTCAATTTGTTCGCCAGATTGATCAGAGACTACCCATCAGTACGGTCTATGGCGAACTTCCTGATGCAGCTCTCGTCGATTCTTTAAGGGACATTGATATCTGGGCGATCAATGTCTACAGTGGGCTGAGTTTTGGTAAGCGCTTTGAGCAATGGCTCTCCATCAGTTCAAAGCCGCTCTATATCGGTGAGTATGGGGCTGATGCAATCAATCGTACTACGGTCGATGAATCTGCGCAGGAACTGGCTGTTGTAAAGCTCAGCCAAGAGATATCGCGGAACCTCTCTGCTCGCGATAGCACAAAAATCTTAATTGGCGGGTCGCTTTTTGAGTGGAGTGATGAATGGTGGAAGGATCCTAATGGACGACTTGATCAGCAAGATATTGGGGGTATTGCGCCTGGGGGAGGTCCTTATCCAGATCAGGTCTTTAACGAAGAATACTGGGGTATTGTTGATATTGATCGCCACCCTCGTAAGGCCTACGAGGCGCTTCTCCAAGCTCAGCAGAGTCAGGAGAAACTACCTAGGGATTGACATCAACAAGAATTCGCTTGCTGCTTATTGCTGGGGAACTTTCATCAGCAATGCGCGGAACATCTGGAGGGAATAGGTGTTTAAGAGAGCTCCGAGGTCGTGGCCAACTCCTGGCAGGATCTGGTAGGTAAAGTCTAGGCCTTGCCCGCGCAAAATCCAAGCCATTTCATTGTTGTAGTCGACAAGATCCTTGCCACCCACAGCTATGAAGATAGTTGATTGACTTTTTAACTGATTGGCTTTTGTAATAGCTAAGCTCTGTGGTTTTTCTGCGGGATTGTACTGAGTAATCAAACCTTGCGGACCATAAGGTCCTCCTGCAGCTAGGGCAGCAACACTTCCAAAAGTTTCAGGGTATTTAAATGCAAAGTGATATGCCCCGTATCCTCCCATGGAGAAACCCATGATAGAACGTCCCTCTCGACTAGCGATCGTACGATAGGTTCGATCGATGTAGGGGATGAGTTCCTTAATGATATGTCTATCGGGATTTTCTGTTTGCCGGCGAATCACTGTATCATCGAGATAAAAGGTGTCACGCCCACCATTCGGAAACACTAAAATGGCCTCTGGAATTTCTGGTAAAAGAGGTTCATAAAAAGAGTTGGCAATGAAACTCATCCCGTATTCATCACTTCCCCCTCCGTGGAGAACATAGATCACTGGAAATCGCTGTGTAGTCGTGTCATAGCTTGGAGGAATATAAACCTGAAAGCCCCAAGCTGATTTGCCCATAGCTGGACTTTGGATAGTAAAATGCTGAAGCCTGCCGGCAGAGTGCCCGAATGAAGGCAGGATCAAGAGGGCGAGTACAAACAATCGCCAGATGCAGTGGATTCCTGAACAAGCTTGAGTCATCGTCTTTCCCCTTCAAAAAGTGTAACAGGGAGCATTTCTCTTCAAGAGAAGACGCTATTTTCGATGGACTATGCTGCGGCTTGACTTTGCGTCATCAGCGCTGCATGGCCTTGCTTGGGCGTCATTCCGATATTTATGAGGGCTCCGATAATTTAGGATAAATATTTGCAGGAAACTACGCGAGGGTAGTCTTTGAGTGGTTTGTTTGTTCGACTATGTGGTTAAGTAGGGGCGAAGTAAAAGCTACGCATGGAAAGTGATCCGTGCTGAAACGATTCAAGGAAATAGTTTGGTACTTCTCTCTCGTGACGAACTCCAGCTACATAGAGGAGGGGAAGATAGTGCTCACGACGTGGATGAGCGCGACTCCAGAGAGAATTATTTTTGATAGCAATAAGGTATTCGTCATCAGCCGTATCAATCGCCTGTTTGATGCTTAAGTCAAAGTCGTTGGCCCAAGGAAAGGCCGCAGCCTCTGGATTGTCCCAGTCTAGGTCACCGAGATTATGAGTTATATTCCCGGACCCCAAGATCAGGACTCCTTCCTTCCTTAGGTAGGCGAGTGACTTGGCTAGCTCGAGATGTTCCCTTAAATCCATTCTTTTGCCTAGACTCAAGGGTAGCACGGGGATATCAGCATGTGGATATAGAAAGTGCAGCACTGCCCAGACACCATGATCAAGACCCCATTCATTGGTTAAGGTGAACTTAGGGTTTTGCTTTTGAATAGCGCTAGCAAGTTCGGGAGCTCCGGGTGCTGGATATTGGATCTTAGAAAGTTCTGGAGGAAAACCACCAAAGTCATAGATGATGCGCGGCTGGGCGACGTTCAGAAGCGAAGGACTAGAGGTTTCCCAATGAGCAGAAATTGCCAAGATGGCTTTTGGCTTTGGTAAACGCAAAGCTAATTCATTCAAAGCTTTTGTATAGGAGTTCTTTAGGAGGACGTTCATGGGAGATCCATGTCCTACGAAAATTGCTGGCATCAGTGTGTTGTTCGCCATAGCCAAGACTCCTTCCAATGACCTTGCCAAGCACGCTTAGCTTTGCCTTTTCAATTCTACCTTTTTGGTAAGAATTACGCCTCTTTTATGTCTTTTTTCTTTACATGTTAGACATGTCTATAGTTTTTGGGAGATCTTTTTGTCTTAAGTCTCTGGAATGACATCATTGGCCCTTTGACATGATCTTTGCATCCATTCCTATACACACTGTGGGGGCTGCACTATGGCAATGCAAACATTAAGTCTCATTCTTTACGCAGCGTATATGTCTCTGCAACCATGCGAAGATGTATTTGAGGAGACGGCAAAAAAAGCTAATCCAAAAGTAAAGTGGGAAGTTGAAGGCCCAGCCCTGAGCGAGTTTGCAAAAGCAGCTTGTCAAACGAGTAACCCAGATGTTCTCTGGCTTATTGCACAGCAAGAAAGCAACTTTCGCTTTTCCATCGTCCGCATCAATAGCCCTGAAGCTAAAATTTTGCAAGGTGACGCAGCAAAAAAGTTCTTAACAGAACTGAAAGACGCTCCCGAAAGTACACGGATGAATGTCGATATTGGAGCTTTGCAGATAAATTGGGTATGGCACCACAAAGGTTTTCAGTCAGACCCTCTCATGGCGGTTTCGCCAGCTAAGCAAGTTGATTATTTTCTAAAGGAATTTGGTGAAGAAATCTATCGGCGTTGCGATGATAAATGGGTTGGTTGTTATCACAATCAGACAAGCAGCGAACGCTCACAAAAGTATCAGGATGCTGTTCTCAAAAAGGGAAAAGTTCTAGCTTTGCAGTCACTCTTTTACATGCGTGATCATCGTAAGGAACTTAGCAAAGAAGAGCGAATGCTGCTGCCCTTGGTTAAAAAGGATGAGTTCTATCGAGCATTTGAGACGGTCGGTGGGTTTCCATTGCCGCGGAAGC